>OLPR01002711.1_pt1 | contig 12680 bp, 13 predicted proteins | sample 1672761 | NCBI WGS metagenome assembly OLPR01 (sample SAMEA3136721, study PRJEB25190) | human gut metagenome | biome: human gut; feature: human-associated habitat; material: faeces | place: Austria | collected 2013 | reverse complement strand
TCATCCTCGGCCTCCCCGGCGAAACCGCGGCGATGATGGCGCAGAGTGTAGACGCTGTCTGCCGCGCGCCGGTGTCCGGCCTCAAGCTGGCGCTGCTGCATGTGCTGCGCGGCACGCCGCTCGAGGAAGCGTATCACAAAGGGCTTGTGCCCTATTATTCGCCGGACGCCTACGCCGACCTGCTCTGTTCCCTGCTGCCGCGCGTCCCCGCTTCGGTCGTCCTGCACCGTCTGACGGGCGACGGCGACCGCCGTCTGCTGCTCTCTCCGCTCTGGAGCGCGGACAAAAAACGCGTCCTCAACACCCTGAAACGCCGTTTTCTGGAAAAAAATGTCGTGCAGGGCAGTTTTTTTCAAAAAACCTATTGACAATGATTGTTATTAAGTGTATAATAGGGACAACAACTCAGAAAGGACGATGAAACCTATGAAATATGTATGTTCTGTTTGCGGTTATGTACATGAGGGCGATTCGGCGCCCGAATTCTGCCCCCAGTGCAAGGCGCCCGCCTCGAAGTTTGTCAAGCAGGAGGAGAACAGCCTCGCCTGGGCTGACCAGCATGTGGTCGGCGTGGCGGCCGGCGTGGACCCCGAGATCCTCGAGGGCCTGCGGATGAACTTCACCGGCGAATGCACCGAGGTCGGTATGTATCTGGCGATGGCGAGAGTCGCGCACAGAGAGGGCTATCCCGAGATCGGCATGTACTACGAGAAGGCCGCTTGGGAAGAGGCGGAGCATGCCGCCAAATTTGCGGAGCTGCTCGGCGAGGTCGTCACCGACTCGACGAAGAAGAACCTCGAGCTGCGCGTGATGGCCGAGAACGGCGCCTGCGACGGCAAGAAGAAGCTGGCCGTGCTGGCCAAGCAGCAGAATCTCGACGCCATCCACGACACCGTTCACGAGATGGCCAAGGACGAAGCGCGCCACGGCTGCGCCTTCGCAGGTCTGCTGAAGCGCTATTTCGGCGAATAAAGACGTCTTGACACCGAAAAAAGGATATGCTATCATGACGGTAGCATATCCTTTTCTTTTCGGAGGCGGAGAATGTGAAAAAGAAAATTTTAATCGGCGCCGCAGGCTTGATTTTAATAATAGCGTTTTGCGGGGGAATGTTTTGGTATTATCACCCTACGCATTATCAATTCAACGACAGGTTTATTATCGGCAGCACAAAGCAGGAAATTATAGAAAAATACGGCGAGCCGTATTCGTCCGGCGAGAGCAGTATGACGTATAGGATTCGAGACAATACGCCCGAATGGGCAATGAGCTATGACGATTCTCTTTGGTATGAAATATATTTTCACGACGGCATCGCTGAATTTGTGAAATTACGGAGGGGTTATCTTGGCGGATAGCTTTGGCGTGCGTCAAGTGTGATGAGAATTTATATAGCGACATGGATTTATGATTTGCGACGAAGCGCGCTGCGGCTGTGTCCTGCCGAAGCGCCGGTGCGGCGAATAACGGCGGCTCGTCACAAAAAGGGTATGCGATCCTGCAAAGATGGCATATCTTTTTTGCATTGCCCGCAAAAGCGCAGCCTTTATCGCTCACAGCACCTATGAAAGCGCCGTCGTTTTCGCCGTCGATGCAAAGCGGGAACAAGGAAGCCGCGCGGGCGCGGGGGATGCGTTTGCAAGGAAGCGGACGGCAACGGCGGGAGAGCCGCCGCTTTTTTTCAAGTGAATCGATTCTTCGCCCCGAGCCGAAGGACGGCTTCGGTAAGCCCCCTGCAAATTCATACGGGAGACCTGTCCGGCGGGTCTCCCGTACAAACAGAAACGAGAGGAAGACACACATGTACGAACAACTGCGCTCGCGCATCGACAAATCGCACCGCATCGTCTTTTTCGGCGGCGCGGGCGTTTCCACCGAGAGCGGGATTCCCGATTTTCGCGGGACGGACGGGCTGTATGCGCAGACCTACGCCTACCCACCCGAGCGGATTTTATCGCACGACTTTTTCTTTTCGCACACGTCGGCGTTTTACCGCTTTTACCGCGACAAAATGCTGCCGCTGGACGCACAGCCCTCCGGCGCGCATCGGTATCTGGCCGCGCTCGAGCAAAGCGGGCGCGACCTTGCGGTCGTCACGCAGAACATCGACGGGCTGCACCGCATGGCCGGAAACAGGCTGGTCTACGAGCTGCATGGCACGATCTATGAAAACACCTGCCTGAACTGCGGCAGAAAGTACGGCCTGGACGCGATCATGAACAGCGAGGGCGTGCCGCGCTGCGAATGCGGCGGCGTGATCAAGCCGGACGTTGTGCTCTACGGCGAATCGCTGGACAAATACACCATCATGGGCGCGTGTCGCGAGATCTCGCAGGCCGACGTGCTGATCGTGGCGGGCACGAGCCTGGCCGTGCAGCCGGCGGCCTCGTTCATCGATTATTTCGGCGGGCGCGAGCTGGTGGTGATCAATCCCGACGCGACCAGCGCGGACGAGCGCGCGACGCTGGTCATACGCGGTCGCGTGGGCGAGGCGATGGAGAAGATCAGCGTGCGGTGACGCGGGATGAAAGGTTTTTTCGACAGCGGCGGAGGACTGCGTATGGTGGATTATATAGAGGCGCACAGGGTTTCATCGGATCATCGGGAGCGGCTGCTGAAGGACGAGAAGTGCGGCTGCTTTCATTGCCTTGAGATATTTGATCCCAAAGAAATTACAGACTGGATTGAGGATCCGGCCGGCACGGCCGTCTGCCCGTATTGTGGCGTCGATGCGGTCATTGGTCAGCACAGTGGCTATCCGATCACAAAAGAATTTTTGGAAAAAATGAAGCGATACTGGTTTTGAACGCACGCTTGCGGATGAAAACGGCCCGACGGGCAATACGGAGGATAAGAGATGTACTATCTGCTGCTGATGATCGCGACGGTGCTGTTCAGCATACAGTTCGTGTTCAACAAGGTTTATCAGCGCGAGGCCGGCGAGACGTTCGTCGGCTCCTGCCGGTTTTTGATGATTTCGTCGCTGGTGTTTGGGGCGCTGATGTTCGCCTATAACGGGTTCAGGCTGTCGTTCGAGCCGTTCTCGCTGCTGATGGCGGCCTGCGCGCTGATTATCAGCGTGGGCTGCGGCTATTTCGGCATTGTGGCGCTGTCCATATCCGATCTGGCGAAATACTCGCTGTATATGATGCTGGGCGGCATGGCCATTCCTTTCCTGTACGGCTTTATATTCAACGGCGACGCGGTGACCTGGCAGAAGATCGTCTGCTTCGTTACGATTGCGGCGGCGCTGTACATCAACGCGGCGGGCGCGGGCAGCGCGAAGCGCGAGGGCTGGAAGGCGAAGCTGTGCTATGCGGCGATATTCTTCTTCAACGGCATGTCCGGCGTTGTGGCGACCATCCATCAGAATCCCGCCGCCGGCACGGCCATCGTGGGCACGAACGACTTTACCATCTGGAAGATGATCTTAAACGTCCTCTTCTGCGGCGGCGTGGTGCTCTGGGGCGCGCGGCATGGGCGGGTGAAGCGGCTCTCGATGAAGGCGCTGGGCGCGGCGGGCGGCTATGGCGTGGTGAACGGCGTCGCCGAGGTGCTGGTGCTGCTGAGCATCATGCACATCGAGCCGTCGGTGCAGTATCCCATCATCACGGGCGGTTGCGTGGTGCTCTCGGTGGTGTTCGGGCTGTTCTTCCGCGAGAAGATCACCCGCCGGAACGCGCTGTGCGCGCTCATAACGCTCATTGGCACGCTGGTGCTGATGATTCCCTGAAGGAGAGCCTGAAGAGCCTTCAGGCCGCTGATTTGGCGGAGGTCGAGAGGCGGTTTTTTCGCTCTGATCCGGCGAAAATTCACGCGTGATCGGGCGGTTTGTATTCTGAAATATAGTCTGGCGACGCCAGAAAGCGCCGGCGCTTCCGTGAGGAACGCCGGCATTGTTTATGCCTTGTGAAAAATGTACACCCATGCACCTGCGCATAATTATTCGTACAATACTCCCGACGACGGTCTGTAAACGATCATTAACCGGCTGATTTGTGGTAAAATAGTTCCATTAATTAATATTGCAAATATCGAAAAGGGCAATGGGGATGTGTGGTTTTGCCCCAAGGCGCGCTCTTTTTTCCCCGGCGCGCGCGTCAAAGGCGGGGGCGGCGGCGCGGCGCTCTTACTCAAATTTGTCTCAAGTTGCAAAATGGGGTGTTTTGCGCTTGAAACAACGCGGTATATCTAATATAGTAGTCACTGACAGCAATCTGAGCTGGAGCTTTCGGGAAATGTTCAGCTGAGGATATGTCTGAAGTGGGCTTAAAGGCCCGCATTTTTGCGTTTAAGCGTTTTCGCATTAATTCGACAGTATTTGTGAGAAAACGCATACAATCAGTGCAATAAAAGACCGCATGACGAAAAGTGGAGTGAGTGCAGCATGAAGATCATCAAGCGCAACGGCGCTGAGGAAAATTTCGACCCGATGAAGATTCGCAATGCGGTTCTGGGCGCGAACGGCAATGTCGAGCGCGAGAGCGATCGGCTGGATCCCGAGCAGATCGCCGCGATTGTGCTGGATGTCGAGCGGAAATGCCGTGAGATGAATCGTGCCGTGGCGGTTGAGGAGATTCAGGAACTGGTCGAGACGGCGATCATGGAAAAGGGCGCGTTCGAGGTGGCCAAGAAGTATATCCGCTACCGCTATACTCGTACGCTGGTGCGGCAGGCCAACACCACCGACAACAAGATCCTCAGCCTGATCGAATGCAACAACGAGGAAGTCAAGCAGGAGAACGCCAACAAGAACCCGACGGTCAACAGCGTTCAGCGCGACTACATGGCCGGCGAGGTCAGCAAAGACATCACAAAGCGCCTGCTGCTGCCCCAGGACGTGGTTGAGGCGCACGAGCAGGGCATCATACACTTCCACGACACCGACTATTACGCGCAGCATATGCACAACTGCGATCTGGTGAACCTCGAGGATATGCTGCAGAACGGCACAGTCATCAGCGGCACAATGATCGAGAAGCCCCATTCCTTCTCGACCGCCTGCAACATCGCCACGCAGATCATCGCGCAGGTGGCCAGCAATCAGTACGGCGGGCAGAGCATATCGCTGACGCATCTGGCGCCGTTCGTGCAGGTGTCGCGCGAGAAGATTCGCCGCGACGTTGAGGCCGAGGTGAGGGCGCTGGGCGTTGAGCCGGACGAGGCGGCCATTTCGAAGATCGTCGAAAAGCGGCTGCGCGAGGAGATCCGCAAGGGCGTTCAGACCATACAGTATCAGGTGGTCACGCTGATGACCACAAACGGCCAGGCGCCGTTCGTGACGGTGTTCATGTACCTCAATGAGGCCAGGAACGCGCAGGAGAAGAAGGATCTGGCCGTCATCATCGAGGAGGCGCTCGAGCAGCGCTATCAGGGCGTTAAAAACGAGAAAGGCGTATGGATTACGCCGGCCTTCCCCAAGCTCATCTATGTGCTGGAGGAGGACAATATCCACGAGGGCGACGAATACTACTACCTCACCGAGCTGGCCGCCCGCTGCACGGCGCGCCGCATGGTGCCCGATTACATCTCCGAAAAGAAGATGCTCGAGCTGAAGGTGGACAAAAACGGCGAAGGACACTGCTACACCTGCATGGGCTGCCGCAGCTTCCTGACCCCCTATGTGGATGAAAACGGCAAGCCGAAATACTACGGCCGCTTCAATCAGGGCGTTGTGACCATCAATCTGGTGGACGTGGCGCTGTCCTCCGGCGGGGATTTCGACAAGTTCTGGGAGATCTTCGACGAGCGGCTCGAACTGTGCCACAGGGCGCTCATGTGCCGCCACAACCGGCTCAAGGGCACGCTGTCCGATGCTGCGCCCATCCTCTGGCAGCACGGCGCGCTGGCGCGGCTCAAGAAGGGCGAGCCGATCGACAAGCTGCTCTACGGCGGCTATTCGACCATATCGCTGGGCTATGCCGGCCTTTACGAGTGCGTCAAATACATGACCGGAAAGAGCCACACCGACCCCGAGGCCACGCCGTTCGCACTCAAAGTCATGGATCGCATGAACGCGGCCTGCCGCGGCTGGAAGGCGGAGCACAACATCGACTTCAGCCTGTATGGCACGCCGCTGGAGAGCACGACCTACAAATTCGCCAAATGCCTGCAAAAGCGCTTCGGCATCATTCCGGGCGTGACCGACAAATCGTACATCACCAACAGCTATCACGTCCACGTGACCGAGCCGATCGACGCGTTCTCGAAGCTGGGCTTTGAGGCGCAGTTCCAGCATCTCTCGCCCGGCGGCGCGATCAGCTATGTCGAGGTGCCCGATATGCAGAACAACATTCCGGCGGTTCTTCAGGTGATGAAGTTCATCTATGACAACATCATCTATGCCGAGCTGAACACCAAGAGCGATTATTGCCAGGTGTGCGGCTACGACGGCGAGATCCAGATCGTCGAGGACGAGGATGGCAAGCTGGTGTGGGAGTGCCCCAACTGCCACAATCGCGATCAGGACAAGATGAACGTCGCCCGGCGCACCTGCGGCTATATCGGCACGCAGTTCTGGAACCAGGGCCGCACGCAGGAGATCAAGGAGCGCGTGCTGCATCTGTAAGGAATACGCTCAGAGAAGGCGGCTTTATGTACTACGGAAACATCAAAAAGACCGACATCGCCGACGGACTGGGCGTGCGGGTGAGCCTGTTCGTCTCCGGCTGCACCAATCATTGCAGGCACTGCTTTCAGCCCGAAACGTGGGACTTTCATTACGGGAAGCCCTTTACGGCGGAGACGGAGGAGGAACTGATAAAAGCGCTCTCCCCGAGCTATATAAACGGCCTGTCGCTCCTGGGCGGCGAACCGTTTGAGCCGGACAATCAGCGCGCGCTTTTGCCGTTCGTCCGGCGCGTGCGCACGGCGTTTCCCGGTAAGGACGTGTGGTGCTACACCGGCTTTACGCTGGAGAAGGATCTGCTCGCGCAGGACGGCCGCGCTCATTGCGAGGCGACGGGCGAGCTGCTCTCGCTCATAGACGTGCTGGTGGACGGCCGCTTTGAGGAGGAGAAAAAGAGCGTCGCGCTCAAGTTTCGCGGCTCGAGCAATCAGCGCCTGATCGACCTCAGGGCGACGCTGAAAGAGGGACATATCGTCCTGCTGGACATTTGAATGCGCTGTATCGCCGCCCGAATCGGATGGAGAACGTCCGCTTCGGGCGGCGATTTCTTTTGTTGACATTGCGGCGGGCTTATGTTATGATGAACGTGAAAATATATATGGCGGAGGATGAGCGTATGGCGGCTGAGATCCTCGAAATCGCGCGGGAGGCCTGTCCGGCGGCGCGGCTGATCGGGCGGCGCTATGAGGGCGCGGCCAACTGGGGCGAATGGTGGGAAAACGGCTGGTTTGAGACGCTGGAAAAGATACCGGCGCTGCCCTTTAACGGCGATGCTTATATCGGCGCGCGGCGGGAAGCGGGCGTTCATTGGATCGGTATGCTCTTTCCGGCGGGCACGGCGGTTCCTGAGGGTTTTGAGTTTGTCGATCTGCCGCCGGCGGACTATGCCGTGTGCTTCATCCGCGATGCGGAAGGGAGCGCGGCGCTTTATTCGCGTCAAACGCGGGAAGCGTGCCTTGAGCGCATCGCGGCGCTGGGGCTGCGCGTGAAGGAGGGCTGGCGGCTCGAGCGCTATAACTGCCCGCGCTTTACCACGCCGGACGAGCGGGGACGCGTCGTGCTGGACTGGGCGGTCGAGGTAGAAATGCCGGCAGGAGAATGAAGGCGACGCGCCTGAAAGGCGGACGGCTGACTGAGAAACCGTGTCCTCGGCGCTCTGAGCCATTGACGGCGGGAGCGGGCGCGGCGGCAGACAGACCTGTTCGATGCTGCCGGGAGGAGGGAACGTGAGGCAAATAAGACTTAACAATAAAAAAGCGCGTCCGGACGATTGAAAGACTGCCCGCGCGTTTATATAAAAAATATTGAGCGCAGCGGAGGAGAGGGCATGAAGCTGGACAAAATGGCGTGCGCCTGCAAGGGCGTGACATACCGCATGATCATCATGGCCGTGGACAGGGGCGCGCGGACGTTTGAAGAGGTGCAGAGCGCCACGCGCTGCGCGACTGGATGCCGCCGCTGCGAGGAATTTATCAGACACTTTGTTGCGGAACTGATTGCCGAAAAAGATAGAGCGTAACGGGAGGACGATGAAAGAATGTATTGCGTGAAGAAGGTTCAGAATGATCTTTACTGGGTGGGCGGCAGCGACCGCCGTCTGGCGCTGTTTGAAAACGTGTTCCCCATTCCGCGCGGCGTGTCCTACAACGCCTATGTGCTGCTGGACGAAAAGACCGTGCTGCTGGATACCGTCGATAAGAGCATATCCGATCAGTTCTTCGAGAACCTCGAGCACGTGCTGGACGGCCGCCCGCTCGATTACCTCATCGTCAATCACATGGAGCCCGACCACTGCGCCACGATGGGCGAGCTGGTGCTCCGCCATCCCGAGGTGAAGATCGTCTGCAACGCCCAGACGCTCAAGATGATCCATCAGTTCTTCAACTTCGACGTGGACAGCCGCGCCGTGCTGGTGAAGGAGATGGACACGCTCAATACCGGCCGCCACACGCTGGCCTTCGTCATGGCGCCCATGGTGCACTGGCCCGAGGCCATGGTGACCTACGATACGATCAGCCACACGCTCTTCTCCGCCGACGCGTTCGGTACGTTTGGCGCGCTGAACGGCAATCTCTTCGCCGACGAGGTGAACTTTGAAACCGAGTGGCTGGACGACGCGCGCCGCTACTACACCAACATCGTGGGCAAATACGGCCCGCAGGTGCAGAAGCTGCTCGAGAAGGCCGCGGGGCTGGAGATCGAGACGATCTGCCCGCTGCACGGCCCCGTCTGGCGCGAAAACATCGGCTGGTTTATTGAAAAATATCAGCGCTGGAGCACCTACACCCCCGAGGACGAGGGCGTGGTGATTGCCTACGGCTCCATCTACGGCAACACGGAAAACGCCGCGAACGCGCTGGCGGCCCGCCTGGGCGACGCGGGCGTGAAGAACATCAAGATGTACGACGTGTCCCAGACGCACCCCTCGGTGATCGTGTCCGAGGCGTTCCGCGCCAGCCATCTGGTGTTCGCCTCGTCCACCTACAACGCCGGCCTGTTCTGCAACATGGAGACGGCGCTGCTGGACGTCGCGGCGCACAATCTGCAGAACCGCACCATCGCGCTGATCGAAAACGGCACATGGGCGCCCGCCGCCGGCAAGGCCATGCGCGAAATTCTCGGCAGGCTCAAGAACTGCACGATTCTCGACAAGAGCGTGACCGTCAAATCTGCGCTCAAGGACAGCCAGGCCGCCGAGCTGGACGCGCTGGCGGACGCCATACTGGCCACGATGAAGCGGGGCGATGGGGCGGAGGACGCGAAGAAGAGCGATTCCGACGCGCTGCATAAGCTCAGCTACGGCCTGTTCGTGCTGACCGCGCGCGAGGGCGAGAAGGACAACGGCTGCATCGTCAACACCGTGGTGCAGCTGACCGAATCGCCGCGCCGGGTGAGCGTGTGCGTCAACAAGGCAAATCTGACGCACGACATGATCCTGCGCACCGGCGTGTTCAATGCCTGCGTGCTCAACGCCCGCGCGCCGTTCGAGCTGTTCAAGCACTATGGCTTCCAGAGCGGCCGCGACGTGAACAAATTCGAGAATGCCGATATGCCCCGCACGCAGAACGGTCTGGTCTATCTGACCGGCGTGGCCAATGCGGTGATCTCGGGCAAGGTGGTCAAGACCATAGACTGCGGCACGCATACGCTGTTCATCGCCGATGTGACCGAGGCCGAGGCGCTGGACGATCTGCCGTCCATGACCTATGCCGACTACTTTGACCATGTGAAGCCCGCGCCCCAGATCAAGGCCGAGCCCAAAAGCGGCGAAAAGAAGACAAAATGGGTCTGCAAGATCTGCGGCTATGTCTATGAGGGCGACGAGCTGCCCGCCGATTTCATTTGCCCGCTGTGCAAGCACGGCGCGGAGGATTTTGAAAAAGTCGACTGACCGATCAACTGAAGGAGGAGAATACCATGGAAAGCAGCACACTGATCTGCAAATGCCGTCAGGTGACCTATGGGCGCATCGAGGACGCGATTCACGAGCACAACGATCTCAACGACGTGCTGAAGATCTTTGACGAGGTTCAGAAGGAAACCAACTGCTCGACCGGCTGCGGCGGATGCCACGACAAGATTCTGGACATCATCGCCGACTTTTTGCAGCACTGACATGGAATGCGCGCTCCGGGGGAACAGCCCTCGGGGCGCGCTTTTTCTTGCGGCGCGGAAACGCCTGATTTTTTTGATCGAAAGTATTTTATGATTCACGCGGCGAAGGCGCGCGGCTGCGGACGGCTTCAAGGCAAAAGGGCAGTGCAAAAGCGATGAAAAAATCAGCTTGCGGCGCGCGCTCTTTTGCGATAAAATGGATGGTGCAATCAGAAATGCGACGAGGTGACGACGATATGACGAATCAGCTGCCCGAGCGCCTTTCCTGGGTCAATCGCTTCAAAAAATATTCCGGAAATCCGGTTCTGCGGCCGCAGGGCGACGGCTGCGCGGCGGACGCGATATTCAATCCCGCGGCGATCGTTCACGACGGCAAGGTAAAGCTGCTCTGCCGCGCGATCAACATGGCGCGCCCGCGCCCGAAGGGCAACTGGAGCGTGTCCTCGCTGGTGTGGGCCGAGAGCGACGACGGCTTTCACTTTAAGCTCGCCGACAGGCCTGCGTTCGATCCCGACGAGAACAGCCCCTATCAGGGCGGCTTTGAGGATCCGCGGCTGGTCGAAATCGACGGAAAGTATATACTGACGTTCACCGGCGTGAAGGACGTGGGCCATACGCCGGGCATGATGGCGATTTCGGACGATCTCGAGCACTGGGACGTGCTGGGCGAGGTGCTGCCCGGCCGCGCGATCGCCATCGTCAATCGGAAGATCGGCGGCAAATACTGGGCGTACTGGGGCAACGATCCCGCCGAGCATCTGGCGTGGAGCGAGGATCTGCGGACGTGGCACGTTCATGATCAGCCGGCGTTCACGTCGCGCCCCGGCTGCTTTGACGGCCTTTTGTGCGCGGCCAGCCATGCCGACGCGCGCGCCTATGCCGAGCGCGTGCTGCCGATGTATGAAGCGCCGCATCAGTACAATCTCTATTCGACCGGCTGGGCGCTGTTCGACAAAAACGATCCCACGCGCCTGATTGCCCGCTGCGACCGGCCGATTCTCGAGCCGTATGAGATCTACGAGCTGTTCGGCATCGCCAATTATACGGTGTTTTCGCAGGGCTTTGTGGACTTCAAGGGCAAAAAGCTATTGTACTTCGGCTGCGCGGATATGCGCATCGGCGTGGCCGTGGCTGAATGACGGAATATAAATATGAAAGCATCTTCCGATACGGGTGGAATCGGGAGATGCTTTCATGTATATTTTGGCAAAATCACAGCGCGTCGTAATCGATTTTCTTATCCTTGTGATAGTATTCGCGGTCGTGCTCGCCGATGGGGCGCACCACGCGGCAGGGCGAACCGACGGCCACGACGTTGGCGGGAATATCCTTCGTGACCACGCTGCCCGCGCCGATGACGCTGTTATCGCCGATCGTCACGCCCAGCAGCACGATTACGCCCGCGCCCAGCCAGCAGTTGCGCCCGATGCGCACCGGCAGATTGAACTGCGCCACGCGCTCGCGAAGCTCTGGATCGACGGGGTGCCCGGCAGTGGCGATGGTCACGTTCGGGCCGAGCATGGTGTGATCGCCGATGTCGATGCGCGTGTCGTCCACCAGCGTGAGATTGAAATTGGCATAGACGGATTTTCCCAAATGCACGAAACGGCCCGCCCAGTTGGCGTGCAGCGGCGGCTCGATATAGCAGCCCTCGCCCACCTCGGCGAACATCTCCTTCAAGAGAGCCGCGCGCTTATCGCTCTCCGAGGGACGGGTCATGTTGTAATCATACTGTTTTTCGAGGCATTTGGCCTGCTCGGCGGCAAATTCCGGATCGTCCATCAGATAGACCTGACCGCTTTGCAGCTTGTCCAGTGTGTTCATGACTGTTTTTCTCCTTTGATGCTCATGACGGATAACGTCAAATTTTAGACTTCGTTCCAGATGCGGCGGGCGTTTGCCAGGCTCACGCCGGTGGCATAGCGCGCGTCCTCAAGTCCCTCGAACTCGACGGCGACGCAGCCGTCATAGCCGCTTTTCTTCAGCGCGCCGAGTATCGCGTAAACGTCCAGATCGCCCTGCGCCAGAATCGCGCCGCGCAGATATTTTCCCGCGCGCGAGCGGAACCAGTGGCCGCCGCAGTCGAACTGCGTCGAATCGCCCGGATCGCGGGAACGGATGTAGAAATCCTTCAGATGCACCATGCGGGTGCGCGCGGCCAGCGCCTGGCAGGCGGCGGTGGGATCCTCGTCCACGCAGACGATGTTGCCGGTGTCCAGCAGCAGACCATAATTCGGATGCGCCACGCCGTTCAGGATGCGCTCCACGCGGTCGCAGCCGTTGGCGAAGAAGCCGTGATTTTCAATCAGCGTCATGACGCCGCGCGCGGCGGCGTATTCACACAGCTCGCGGGCGCTGTCGGTCAGCACGGGCAGCCAGCGGTCGAAGTCGGTCAGCGTGTTCTGGGCCAGCGGCCGGCGGAAGGCGGTCACGTCGT
>OLPR01002710.1_pt1 | contig 12683 bp, 10 predicted proteins | sample 1672761 | NCBI WGS metagenome assembly OLPR01 (sample SAMEA3136721, study PRJEB25190) | human gut metagenome | biome: human gut; feature: human-associated habitat; material: faeces | place: Austria | collected 2013 | reverse complement strand
GCGAGATATCCCTTGCCCACAACGGCATCCTGTTTCTGGACGAGCTGCCGGAGTTCAGCAAGGCGGCGCTGGAGACACTGCGCCAGCCGCTGGAGGACGGCTTTGTGACCATCACCCGGGCCTCCGGCTCCCTGACGCTGCCCAGCCGCTTCATGCTGGTGTGCGCCATGAACCCCTGCCGCTGCGGCTGGTACGGCCACCCCTCCGGACGCTGCACCTGTTCACCCCAGCAGGTGGAGCAGTATATGCAGCGCATCTCCGGCCCGCTGCTGGACCGGATCGATATGCACATCGATGTGCCGTCAGTGGAGTATGAGGCCATGCGCCGCAAGGAGCAGCCGGAGCCGTCATCGGCCATCCGGGAACGGGTCAACGCCGCCCGCGAGGTGCAGAAAAAGCGCTTTGCCGGGACCGAGGTGTCCTGCAACGCCTACATGACCCCCGCCATGATCGGCCAGTACTGTGCGCTGGACGCCGCCGGCGAAAAGCTCATGCAGGGCGCCTTTGAGCGCCTGGGCCTGACGGCCCGCAGCCACGACCGCATACTGCGTATGGCCCGCACCATTGCCGACCTGGAGGGCAGCGAGCACATCGAGGCGGCACATCTTGCCGAGGCCATACAGTACCGCAGCAGCAGTACACTGAAATGACGGCGGGATCTTTTCCGCCCTGCCATCGTCAAGCCTCCTCGACGTATACCCGATACGCCGTCGTCAGCTTGCCATCGGCAGGACGAAAAATCTCGCCGCCGTGGCGGGATCTATTCCGCCCTGCCTGCGTCAGACCTCCTCGACGTACACCCGGTACGCCGTCGTCGGTCTGCCATCGGCGGGACAAAAAATCTCACCGCCGTGGCGGCATCTTTTCCGCCTGCCATCGTCAGACCCGGTACGCCGCCGATAAACGTCCGTAGGGGACGGCGTCCCGCAGTGGAGCGCAGCGGAACAAATGCCCTTGGGGCACGCCGTCCCGTTGTAGGGGCGGACGAAGCTGCCCGTCCGCCGTCCCCATATCTGTACACCAACAACAAGGAGAGAACCATATGCACGAGATCATTCTGTGCAAGCTGGGCGAGGTGGTCCTGAAGGGACTGAACCGCCGCAGCTTTGAGATGAAGCTGATGAGCAACATCCGCCGCCGCACCCAGCGGTTCGGCAAGTGGAAGATCTATTCCCGCCAGTCCACTATCTATGTGGAGCCGGCGGAGGAGACCTGCGACATCGCCGGGGCCTATGCCGCCTGCAAGCAGGTGTTCGGCATTATCGCCATTACCCGGGCGCTGCCCTGCGAGAAGAGCAAGGAGGCTATTTTCGACACGGCAAAGACCTATCTGGGCGGTGCGCTGACCGCGGCCAAGAGCTTCAAGGTGGAGAGCAAGCGGGCGGACAAGTCCTTCCCCATGGGCTCCATCCAGCTGAGCCAGTGGGTGGGCGGCGCGCTCCATGACGCCTTCCCCCACCTGACGGTGGACGTACACCACCCGGAGCTGACGGTGTACATCGAGGTACGGGAGGACGCGGCCTACGTCCACGGCCCCGCCGAGAGTGCCGCGGGCGGCCTGCCCCTGGGCATGGGCGGCCACGCGGTGAGCCTGCTGTCCGGCGGTATCGACAGCCCCGTGGCCAGCTATATGATCGCCAAGCGGGGCGTACAGCTGGAGATGATCCACTTCGCCTCTCCGCCCTATACCGGCGAGCTGGCCCGGGAGAAGGTGCTGAAGCTGGCGGAGGAGCTGACCCCCTGGTGCGGCCGGCTGGCGGTGTTCATCATCCCCTTTACCGAAATTCAGGAGGAGATACGCCGCAAGTGCCCGGAGGATCACTTTACCCTGATCATGCGGCGGTTCATGATGCGCCTGGCCAATATGCTGGCGCTGGAGCTGCGGTGCCGCGCCCTGGTCACCGGAGAAAATCTGGGTCAGGTGGCCAGCCAGACCATGCAGGCGCTGGCCGTCAGCGAGGACGTGACCACCATGCCGGTGCTGCGGCCCCTGATCGGCATGGACAAGGAGGAGATCGTGAAGATCGCCCGCCATATCGGCACCTTCGACACGTCCATCCTGCCCTATGAGGACTGCTGCACCGTGTTCACGCCCCGGCACCCCAAGACGAAGCCCAGCGTGGAGGAGACGCGGGAGTACGAAAGCGCGCTGGATGTGGAGGGCCTGTGCCAGCGGGCCATGGCCGGACGCGAGATGATCCGGATCAAACCTACGCTATAAGGAGGCGCGTCTATGCCCCGTACCGCGGAGATCATCGCCGTGGGCAGCGAGCTGCTGACCGGCGGCGTGACCAATACGAATGCCGCGTTCCTCTCCCGGCTGCTGACTGCCGCCGGTGTGGAGGTGCTGTACCACACCACTGTGGACGACGACGCGGCGCGGCTGGAAAAGGCCGTGACCATCGCAAGGGGACGGGCAGAGCTGCTGGTATTCACCGGCGGGCTGGGTCCCACCTACGACGATATGACGAAAACGGCGGTGTGCGCCGCGCTGGACACGCCGCTGGTGCTCCACCCGGAGGTGGTGGAGGATATGCGGCGGTATTTCGACCGGGTATTCCGCCGGGAGATGCCGGAATGCGATATGCAGCAGGCCTATCTGCCGGAGGGGTGCACCGTGTTCCGCAATCCGGTGGGCACGGCCCCAGGGTGCGTGTTCACCGCCGGGGAGACCACGGCGGCGCTGCTGCCCGGCGTGCCCCATGAGTGCCGCTATATGGCCGAGCACTGCCTGCTGCCCTGGCTGGAGCAGGTCCGGGGACAGACGGTGCGGTCACACACGCTGCATATCTTCGGCCTGACGGAGCCGCAGGTGCAGGAGCTGCTGGACGACCTGCTGCGGCGGGAGGCGGACATGACGCTGGCACCCTATGCCAAGCCGGGCGAGGTGATGCTGCAGCTGTCCGCCCGCGGGGCGGACGAGCGTGCCTGTGAGGCGCGGATGGCGCCGGTGCTGGCGGAGGTAAGGGCCCGGCTGGGCGCGTATTTCTACGGCGCGGACGTGTCCGGGCTGGAGGAGACGGTACTGACGCTGTGCCGGGAACGGGGACTGACGCTGGCGGCGGCGGAGAGCTGTACCGGCGGACTGATCGCCAAGCGGCTGACGGATATCCCCGGCGCGTCGCAGGTCTTTCTGGGCGGCGTAGTCAGCTATACGAACCATGTGAAGCAGCAGGTGCTGCACGTGCCGGAGAATTTGCTGGCGCGCTGCGGTGCGGTGTCGGCGGAGGTGGCCCGGGCCATGGCCCTGGGCGTCCGGGTGCTGACAGGCGCGGACCTGGCGGTATCCGTCACCGGACTGGCCGGTCCCGACGGGGACGACCGGGGAAACCCGGTGGGCACCGTGTTCGTGGGGCTTTCCGCGCCGGAGGGCGTGACCGTGCGGCATCTGACCCTGGGCGGCGATCGGGAGCGCATCCGGACGCTGTCTGCCCACCACGCTTTTGATATGCTGCGGCGTTATCTTACCAATCTACCGACAGAAGGAGAATAAAACCATGGCAAAGAACAGCTACAAGGCCAACGTGAACCAGTACGCCAACCAGGAGGAGGCCATCCGCAAGGCCAAGGGCAACCCCAATAAGAATATCCATTCCAAGAAGAAGAACAGCAACTACGGCGGGTACACCACCGGCGCGTACATGGCCCAGAAGGTGGCCGAGAAGGTGAACCAGCAGGAGAAGGTGAAGCTGCCCACCTGGCTGAATGTGACGCTGATCGCGGAGTTTGCCGTGGTGCTGGTGATCCTGATCCTGCGCCTGACAGCCTTCAAGGACAGCGCGGTGATGACCCACCTGTCCTCCCTGACGCTGGGTATCACCTGCGGCACGCTGTTCTATATCCGCAAGTACAAGCACACGAAGAAAACCAGCGCCATGTACAGCATCATCACCATTCTGCTGGTGGTCATGTGCCTGCTGTACACCACCTTCGGTATTCTGGGCCTGCTGGGCTTTTTGGGCTGAGCGCCCCGCGCCGTAAGGCGCAGACTTCCCGGAGGGAGAAAGGAGCCGAGCTATGGCTGAGCTGACACCCATGATGCGGCAGTATATGGAGGAGAAGGAGAAGCACCCCGACTCCCTGCTGTTTTTCCGGTTGGGCGATTTTTACGAGATGTTCGGGCCGGATGCCCGGACGGCGTCGAGGGAGCTGGACCTGGCCCTGACCACCAGGGACAAGGACAAGAGCAAGTCCGACGAGGAGCGCATCCCCATGTGCGGCGTGCCGTATCACTCCGCCGAGGGGTATATCGCGCGGCTGATCGCCAAGGGGTACAAGGTGTCCATCTGCGAGCAGATGGAGGACCCGGCCCTGGCCAAGGGGCTGGTGAAGCGGGAGATCATCCGCACCGTCACCCCCGGTACGGTGCTGGACGAGGCATGCCTGGACGCGGGACGCAGCAACTATCTGTGCGGCGTGTATCTGACAGACACGGCGGCGGGACTGTGCGCGGCGGACATCTCCACCGGGCAGGCCCAGGTGACGGCGTTCACCGGGGCGCAGCGGTTGACGGGGCTGATCAACGAGCTGGGGCGCTTCGCCCCGGCGGAAGCGGTGATGAACGCCGCGGCCTATGACGACCCGGCGCTGACCGCCGCGCTGGAGGAGCGCTTTTCCTGCCGGCGGGAGAGGCTGGCGGAGGGACGGTTCGACGTGTCGGACGCGGAGAAGAAGGTGCGGATGCAATTCGGCGAGGCGGCGCTGCGGGACCTGCCCCGGAATGAGAGCGCACCGCTGCTGGCTCTGGGCGGACTGCTGACGTATCTCTACGAGACGCAGAAGACCGACGTGAAGCAGCTGGACAAGCTGGAGTGGTACCGGACGGGACAGTTCATGGAGCTGGACCTGACGGCCCGGCGCAATCTGGAGCTGACGGAGACGCTGCGGGGCAAGGAGAAGAAGGGCAGCCTGCTGTGGGTGCTGGATAAGACCAAGACGCCCATGGGCGCGCGGAACCTGCGGATGTGGCTGCAGCAGCCGCTGGTGAACGTGGCGGCTATCGACCGGCGGCTGAATGCCGTGGCGGCGCTGACGGACAACACCGTGGGCCGCCAGGAGCTGCGGCTGGCCCTGACCGGCATGGGCGACATGGAACGGCTGATGAGCCGGATCGTCTACGGCACCGCCGGGGCCAGGGACCTGGTGAACCTGCGGGCGGCGCTGGAGCACCTGCCGGAGATCAAGCGGTGCCTGACGCCATTCCGGACAGGGGCACTGGGAAAGCTGGACGAGCAGCTGGAGACGCTGGAGGACATCAGCGGGCGCATTGCCGCCGTGCTGGTAGACGAGCCGCCGTTCTCCGTCCGGGAGGGCGGCATGATCCGCGAGGGCTATGACGATGAGGTGGACCGGCTGCGGGGGATACTCTCCGGCGGCAAGGGGTTTATCGCGCAGCTGGAGGCCCGGGAGAAGGAAAAGACCGGCATCCGTACCCTGAAGGTGGGGTACAACAAGGTGTTCGGGTACTATATCGAGGTGAGCAACTCCTTTAAGGACCAGGTGCCGGCAGACTACATACGCAAGCAGACGCTGGTGAACGGCGAGCGCTATATCACCCAGGAGCTGAAGGATCTGGAGCATGAGGTGCTCACCGCCCATGACCGGGACGCGGCGCTGGAATACGACCTGTTCGCCGCGCTGCGGACAGAGGCGGCGGGACAGGTGACACGGGTGCAGCTGGCGGCATCGCTGATCGCGCAGCTGGACACGCTGTGCGCCTTTGCCGAGGTGGCGGCCCAGAACCACTACTGTCGGCCGGAGGTGGATGAGTCCGGGGTCATCGAGATCACGGCGGGACGCCATCCGGTGGTGGAAAAGGTGCGGGGCGACGCATTCTTTGTGCCCAACGACACCCACATGGGCGCAAAGGAGGACCGGGTGGCCATCATCACCGGCCCCAACATGGCCGGTAAGTCCACCTATATGCGCCAGGTGGCACTGATCGTGCTGATGGCCCAGGTGGGGTGCTTTGTCCCCGCCCAGCGGGCGCATATCGGCGTGGTGGACCGCATTTTCACCCGCATCGGCGCCAGCGATGACCTGGCGGCGGGACAGTCTACCTTCATGGTGGAGATGACCGAGGTGTCGGAGCTGCTTCGCTGCGCCACGAAGAACAGCCTGCTCATTCTGGATGAGATCGGCCGGGGTACGTCTACATTCGACGGAATGTCTATTGCCCGGGCGGTGCTGGAGCACTGCGCCGGGAAGCTGAAGGCCAAGACGCTGTTCGCCACCCATTATCATGAGCTGACCACGCTGGAGCAGGAGCTGCCCAACGTGCGGAACTACAACGTGGCCGTCCACGCCCGGGGCGAGGATATCGTCTTTCTGCGGAAGATCGTCCCCGGCGGTGCGGACCGGAGCTACGGCATCGAGGTAGCCAAGCTGGCTGGCCTGCCGGACACGGTGCTCAAGCGGGCGCGGGAGATCTTGCGGGAGCTGGAGAGCCAGCCCCGGCAGCCTCACACCCCGGCGGCGCGGGAGGACCAGGTATCCCTGGAGGGCATGGACGAGGGCGCCGTGGCGGATATCATCCGCCGGACGCAGGTGGACGCGCTGAGCCCCCTGGAGGCGCTGAACCTGCTGTATGAACTGAAGAGCAAACTGCAATAGAAAAGGAGTGAATACCATGCCGCAGATACAACAACTGCCTGCCCATATCGCCGATCTCATCGCTGCCGGCGAGGTGGTGGAGCGCCCCGCCAGCGTGTGCAAGGAGCTGCTGGAAAACGCTTTGGACGCCGGGGCGTCCGCCGTATCCGTGGAGCTGGAGCACGGCGGCATGACGTATCTGCGGGTGACGGACAACGGCTGCGGCATCGCGCCGGAGCAGCTGCCTACCGCGTTTCTGCGCCACGCCACCAGCAAGCTGCGCACGGCGGCGGACCTGGCCGCCATCGGTACCCTGGGCTTCCGGGGCGAGGCGCTGGCCGCCATCTCCGCCGTGTCCCGGGTGGATATCTTCACCCGGCAGACCGGGGCCACGGCAGGGGCGTCCCTGCATCTGGAGGGCGGCGTGCCCGGGCAGGTGGAGGAGACCGGGTGCCCGGAGGGCACCACCATCTGCGTCCGGGACCTGTTTTACAACACTCCCGCCCGGATGAAGTTCATGAAGAAGGACAGCGCCGAGGGGGCCGCCGTGTCCGGCATCGTCCAGCACCTGGCCCTGAGCCATCCGGAGGTGTCCTTCAAGCTGCTGCGGGATGGAGCCGAGGTGCTCCACACCCCCGGCGACGGGCAGCTGCTGTCTGCCGTTTATGCGGCCATGGGCCGGGATTTTGCTCTGGGTCTGGAGGAGGTCCGGGGCTGCGGCGGCGACGTGCAGGTGGCGGGCTATGTGACCCGGCCCCTGAACGGCCACGGCACCCGGGGCCGTCAGCTGTTTTTCGTCAACGGACGGTTCGTCAAAAGCCAGCTGCTGTCCGCCGCCCTGGAGGAGGCATACCGCAACCGGCTGCTGAAGGGGAAGTTCCCCGGCTGCGTGCTGCATCTGACCTTGCCGGAGGACCGGGTGGACGTGAACGTGCATCCCGCCAAGACCGTGGTGAAATTCGTATCGGATAAAACCGCCTTCGATGCGGTGTACTATACCGTCCTGGATGCCCTGGACGCGGCAGCTCGCCCCAAGGCCCCGGAAAAGGAGGAGAAGCCCTTCTACCGGACCATGACGGCCCAGGAGTTCCGGCAGCAGCAGAAGCCGGAGCCGGAGAAGCGCCCGCTGGGCAGCTATACCGCCCGTCCCGCCGCGCCGGTGTCCCGGCCTGCGGCGCAGCCGGAGGAAAGACCGGCCCAGACCATGGCGGTGCGGGACGTGGCCCCGGAGGCGGGCAAGCCCTTTACCGCGCCCACCGGCCGCCCCGGCGTCAGCTATCACATTACCCCGCCCGCCCCAAAGCCGGAGCCGGTGCGGGAGCCGGTACAGGAGACGGTGTCCCTGCCGGAGCAGGTGACCATGGAGCCACCCAGGGAGGCCCCCTGGCGCATTGCCGGCGAGGTGCTGCGGACGTATATCATCTGCGAGGACGCGGAACGGAACGTGTGGCTCATCGACAAGCACGCCGCCCATGAGCGGATTTTGTTCGAGCGGCTGAAAAAGAATCCCAACACCTACATGGGCCAGCGCCTGCTGACCCCACTGACCTACCGGCCCGACCAGGAAGAAGCGGCTCTCCTGCTGGAGCGCCGCGCCCTGCTGCTGGAGCTGGGTTATGAGGTCGAAGACTTCGGCGGCGGCACGCTGGCCATCCGCCAGGTCCCGTCGGAGATCAGTGCAGACGACGCCATCGCCTGCCTGAGCGAGCTAGCCGAGCGCCTGAAGATCGCCCGTCCGACGGACAGCCTGCGGGATGACCTGCTGCACACCATCGCCTGCAAAGCCGCCATCAAGGCGGGCTGGCACACCGAGGCCCCGGAGCGGGACGCCCTGGTCCGGGAGGTTCTCTCCCGGGATGACCTCAAATACTGCCCCCACGGCCGCCCCATCTGCATGACGCTGCGCCGCAGCCAGCTGGAGCGCCAATTCAAGCGGGCCTGACGGGAGCTTATTCATGGAAAAAATCATTTGCATCGTCGGGCCGACGGCCTCTGGAAAAACCGGCCTGTCCATCCGCCTGGCCCAGGCGCTTGGCGGCGAGGTTCTCTCCTGCGACTCCATGCAGATCTACCAGGGGATGGACATTGGCACCGCCAAAGTCACCCCGGCGGAGATGCAGGGCGTCCAGCACCATATGCTGGACCTCATCCAGCCGTCGGAGGACTACTCCGTCTCCCGCTTTGTCACGGAAGCGGAACCAATCCTGCAGGATATCCTGCGCCGGGGCAAATACGCCATCCTGACCGGCGGTACCGGGCTTTATATCGACTCCCTCGTCGCGGGCCGCACGTTTGCCCCCTATCCGGCGACGGGAAAGCGCCAGGAGCTGGAGGCGCTGGCAGCCCGAAAGGGCATCGGCGCTGTCATTGCGCTGCTGGAGCAGTTCGACCCCGACTCTGCCCGGCGGCTGCACCCGTCGGACCAGAAGCGCATCATCCGCGCCGCGGAGGTCTATCTGGAGACAGGCCAGACCATCACGGCCCACAATGCCCGCACCCGGGCGCTGCCCCCCCGGCATGAAGCGCTCTGGCTGGGCCTGGATTTTGAAAACCGGCAGGAGCTCTACGCCAGGATCGACCAGCGGGCCGCGCAGATGATGGCCCAGGGGCTGCTGGACGAGGTCCGCCGTCTTCTGGCCCAGGGCATCAGCCCCCGGGCCACCGCCATGCAGGCCATCGGCTACAAGGAGTGCCTTGCCACGCTGGACGGGGCAATGACAGAAGCGGAAGCACTGGCGCAAATTTGCCAGGCTTCCCGGCGCTACGCCAAGCGGCAGCTGACCTGGTTCCGGCGCAATCCCGCCGTCCACTGGATCCTGCAGACCGCCGCGCCGGACGCGGAAAAAACTTTTTCCCAGGCTCTACAAATTGTTTCCGCTTTCGACAAGCCTTAGCTGTTAAAATATGGGTAATTACACAAAGAAACGAGGTAAACCCATATGACAACAGCAATGGAAACGTATCAGGACCAATTCTTACATGAACTTAAACAGGATCGCGTAATGGCGACGTTCTTCTTGATGAACGGCTACCAGATGCGCGGCATCGTGGCGGGGTATGACAGCTTCGTCGTCCTGCTGCTGACCGACGGCAAGCAGGCGATGATCTACAAGCATGCCATCTCCACGATCATTCCCTATCACACATTGAAGTCCCTGCAGGACTGAGCCGCTGTGCCATGCCCTGGGGTGCTTCGGGAGTCCAGAGCATGAAACAAGGTACACTTTTCACAAAAATCATCTTTGCCGTTTTACTGGTGGCGCTGCTGGCCTATATCATCCTGGCCGCGTTTTCCGCGATGAAGACCTCCATCACCACCGTAACGGCATTGGCCTACGAAGCCGGGGAGGGTTTATCCACCACCGGCTTTGTTGTGCGTGATGAGACGGTTATCACCTCTGACGCTGCCATTAACGTGCTGACTAGGTCCGAGGGCGAAAAGGTCGCCCAGGGTGCCACAGTCGCCACCGCATACCGCGACAGTCAGACCCAGGACCTGCAGGGCGAGATCACCAACCTAGAAGAGCAGCTCTCTCAGCTGCAATATGCCTATCATTCCAGCAGCACGAAGATCGACCAGCAGGCGCTGGAAAACGAAATCCTAACCGATCTCACCCAGTGCGCCGTCTATACCGCCCGGGGCAGCCTGACAGCGGCCGCCAGCTCCGGCAGCCAGCTCAAATCCCGGGTCCTGCGCCGCTATCTCGACGAGGATAATCTTACCGCGCTGTCCTCCCGCATCAGTGATCTGACGGCGCAGCGCGACACGCTGCAGCAGCAGCTCTCCGGCGGTGCCGCCAGCATCACAGTGGATACGGCAGGCTACTTCTCCGGCACCGAATCGCTGCTCTCGTCTCAAGCACTGCACACCATGACGCTGGAGCAGTTCAATTCCGTCACAAACCAAGCCGTACAGGCGCCCCAGGGCGCCATCGGTAAGCTGGTCACCTCCTCGGACTGGTACTATGCCGCCGCCGTGGAATCGGACCAAATTGCCGACCTGCAAAAGGGCGACCGGGTCCAGGCCAGCTTTGCCGCCGGATTCCAGGACGAATTGGAGATGAGCGTCTGGCGCATCTCTGACGAGGCAGACGGCAAGCGCCTGCTGATCCTCCGCTGCACTGACGACATCAGCGATGCCACCAGCCTGCGAGTGCAGTCGGCAGATATCGTTGCCCGCTCCCACAAGGGGCTCCGCGTTCCAAAGCAGGCAGTCTATTATTCTGACGATACCGGCAGTGCCGGGGTCTATGTCCTCTCCGGCACCAATGCCGTTTGGAAAAATATTGAAATTCTATATGATATCGGAGAAAGCTACATCGTCACCGAGGACAAACGCTCGATCGACAATCTTTGGCCGGGCGATGAGATTATACTGACTTCACAGACGCTGTTTGATGGAAAGGTCGTGTCATAACCATGGACTATAGAGAAGAAATTGCACAGAATATTGCCGGGATTCGCGAAAAAATGAACGCTGCAGCCCGCGCTGCCGGGCGAGACCCGCAGGAGATCCTCCTGTGCGCCGCCTCAAAAATGAACGACGCCGACCGGGTCAAGGCCGCCGTCGCCGGTGGTGTCGACTGCTGCGGGGAAAACCGCGTACAGGAGTTGACACAAAAGCAGCCCCTGGGGGCTTATACAGGAAAGCCTGTCCATTTTATCGGCCACCTGCAGACGAACAAGGTCAAGCAGGTCGTGGGCGCTGTCGACCTCATTCAGTCAGTGGACCGGCTGGAGCTGCTGGAATGCATTGAAAAAGCAGCAGCGAAAAAGGGCCTCGTGCAGGATATCCTGCTGGAGATTAACATTGGCCAGGAGGAGAGCAAATCCGGCTTCACCGTTGCGGAAAGCTGGGAAATTGCGGCGGCGATGTCAAATTATCCCCATGTCCGGCTGCGCGGTTTGATGGCAATTCCGCCCGTCAGTGAAAAAAAAGGGGATAATCTCAGATATTTTGCCGAAATGCGCAACCTTTTTGTTGACATTGGGGCAAAAAAATACGATAATGTCTCTATGGATTGTCTCTCCATGGGCATGTCCGATGATTTTGAAGACGCCATCTCCGCCGGTAGTACGATGATCCGTGTTGGCACGGCAATTTTCGGTGCCCGGCATTACAATAAATAAAATTCTACAGATAGATATAGGAGGAATTACTACATGGGATTCATGGATGAACTGAAGAAGCTCGCACGACCCTATGCCGAAGACGACGAAGACGATTACGATGATTACGACAATGACGATTTTGAAGATGAAGAGGACGAAGCTCCGGAGCCCGCGCCCCGTGCCCGCCGCTCTGCCCCGGCCTTCAGTGCACCAGAATCCCGCAGCGCAGCGGAGTCCCGCCGCGGCGGCAAGATCGTCAATGTGCATACCACGGCCCAGCTGCAGGTCGTTCTGGTCAAGCCGGAGCGGTTTGACAATGTCTCTGAGATCGCAGAGCACCTGCGGGAGCGCCGCGCCGTTGTTTTGAACCTGGAGTCCACCAATAAGGACGTTGCCCGCCGCTTGGTCGATTTCCTCTCCGGCTGCGCCTATGCGCTCGACGGCAAGATCAAGAAGGTCGCCATCTCCACCTATATTATAACGCCTCTCAATGTCGATATCGTGGGAGATCTGGTGGAAGAGCTGGAAAATAACGGGATGTATTTCTGATTTTAGCACGAGGAGTGACAACGCATGGTAACGCCGCAACAACTCGATGAGATGGTCTTCCCGAAGGCAGTATTTGGCGGATATGATATGCAGTCGGTAGATGAGCTGCTGATGCCGCTGGCGGAGGACTACAAAACCCTTTACAAAGAAAATGCCGTGCTGAAAAGCAAGCTGCGGGTTCTGGTGGAAAAGCTGGAGGAATACCGCAAGCAGGAAGCCACGATGCAAAACGCCATGGTCGCCGCCCAGCAGACGGCGGACCGGGTCGTGCAGGATGCAGAGCGCAAGGCCGCCGCGCTGATGAACGAGGCAGAGAAAAACGCGCAGCATACCGCTGTCATGGCCGCCCGCACGCAGGAGATCGACCTGGAGACGGAGCGCCTGAACAAGGCCAAGGAAGCTGCCAGCAGCTTTATCGCCGCCATGGAGCA
>OLPR01002709.1_pt1 | contig 12684 bp, 10 predicted proteins | sample 1672761 | NCBI WGS metagenome assembly OLPR01 (sample SAMEA3136721, study PRJEB25190) | human gut metagenome | biome: human gut; feature: human-associated habitat; material: faeces | place: Austria | collected 2013 | reverse complement strand
AGGATATGGCGGCGTTGAGCGAAAAACTCGACAGCGTCTTCAAGATTGCGCAATAACCCGGCGTTATCCCGGAATATCGTATATCTAATATTCCCTATTTCCGCCGGCAGGGAATTAAACACCGGAGCTGAAAATCCGCAAGGCCATGCGAATCGCCCGAAAGGCGAGCCTTGCGGATTTCCATCTCCGGCATTTTGCTGGCCGCTACCGTCGGAATAGGCGACTTTCTGCGCCCCGGACGCTACCCAACGGGCGGCTGCTCCGCAGCACGCATATCAGAAGCCCGAAGTAACCGGTCATTGCATTGCCTGTTCAAAACGGTCGTCTGTTGTTCTTTTTTTCGTGGAGATAATTCAGCTCGTCGCTGTAAATTGCGATTACGAAGCGCAGCATATTGTCGGCCAAAGCCGTAAGCCTTGTCGTGTCATCACCCAACAGGTGGAGTATTTCCGACACTTTGTGCTTGGTTCGGGTACTGACATAGATCGCAGAGCGGTTGCGGCAATCCACCGGAGCGAAGAACGTGCGTTCAAAATCCGGTAGCGTGAGCTTTTTCCGACGGAAACCGGAATGTTCTTTTACGGTACTCGCAGTGGAGTCTATGCCTGTTTTCTCAGCAGTCGGCGCCGATGCTACGGATGCAGTTGCCGATGTCTTTTCCTCGGGATCGTCCGTATTTTCCTCTTCCGGTTCGGAAATCCGGCGGACGACTTTCGAATCCAAAGAAGCTTGTCCGGTGATCATCCGACGCATCATCTCTTCGTCGACCTCGATATGGGGACACTTTAAAGGTTTGGGTGCGAGTTTGTCTTTTTCTTTTAATGAATCCATGGTACAACATTTTTAAGATTGAATGTTCGTTTTGCAGTCGTAAAGCATGTGTGTTCGGTTTTATGTTTTAAACCATTCAAAATACCGTTTTCCGTTTCATGCGGTTTATATCGGGATAATGAACGGAATAAGAAAACCGACCTTTCATGCTGCAAGATACAACCGGGTGAAATACCTCGGTTCCGATGTCCGCTCCAGACCGCTCCAGTCCGCACCGATGGATTTTTTTTGCCCTGTCCCGTCCTGAAAAAGGTTTACAGAAAAGAGTAAATCTTATGCAGCAAACAACGAATTCAGACTTATCACGTCATTATTTACCGCGTCAGTTGCGTCATCTGATTTTACAGGAGTATTTGAGCGGAGTCAAGACGGCTCGCCAACTCTCCGAAGAACATGGTATTCCCATGTCTACGATTCATAAGATGGGTCAGCGCTGGAAAGCGAAAAATAGTTGTAGCTTTGTGAGTACCCCTAATCCTTTTCCGATCATGTCCCGCGTTACGAGGAAGAAGCCAGTGAACTGTTATCCGAGAACAAAGCCCTTCGGCGGCGCTTGGAAGAGGCTTTATTACGTCTGGAAGGCTATGAGATCATGGGAGATATCCTCCAGGAAGATACGGTGTCGACCTGCTAAAAAATCCGCAGCCGGACAGTCCGGCGCCTCAAAGAAAGACACACAGGAATAAGCCTGTCGTTTCCGTGCGGGTTGTTCGGCTATGCTCGTCAGGCCTAATTATAAACATCTACGGCGTAATAGGGAAGGAGTCTTATCCTATATCCTTCTTTTAGAGCGGGTGGGTTGCTACCGGAAACTGATGCCCAGGCTCGGCGGTCGTAAACTGTGGCATTTGCTACAACAAGACGGATTTCCGGTCAGCCGGGATCGGTTATTTACGCTGCTTTCGGAAAACAATCTTCTGGTCAAAAGTCGGAAGAAATACAGCGTTACGACCTGCTCGCGGCACTGGATGCGTAAATATCCGAATCTGATCCGGGGTTTCGACCTCGAGCGGCCGCATCGTTTATGGGTCGGAGATATTACGTACATTTCTTTGAAAGAAGGATTTGCATATCTGGCTTTGATAACGGATGCCTATTCCAAACGGATCGTAGGCTATGATCTGAATACGACATTGGAACGGGACGGAGCGCTCCGTGCACTGAGGATGGCCATAGACCAGACTCCGCAGCAAAAACGGCAAGGGTTAATCCATCATTCGGACAGAGGATGCCAATATTGTTCGAAAGAATATGTGAAATTGCTGACCGATAATGGGATTCGCATCAGCATGACTGAAAAGGGCGATCCGTATGAGAATGCCGTTGCCGAACGGGTGAACGGTATTCTGAAGAGCGAATGGATCGACGAGGAATGTTTTGAAAGTTTTCAGGCAGCAAAAGAACGCATCGACCAGATCGTTATCCTTTACAATTCACTCAGACCTCATGCCAGCTGCGATTGGCTTACGCCCTTGGAAGCGGAACTTAGAACCGGGAAACTCAAACATCATTGGGGCCGAAAGACGGTTGTTCGGAAGGCATATGTAAACTTATATCAGGACAATATTTTTTGAACCAAAATGTTTATCTTTAATTATCAATCACTGTAAACCTTTTTCAGGACGGGACACGCCCGCAGGGTTGTAATATTGCACCGGGAAAGACCCGTCCTCGGAGGCCGTAGCGGAGGCTTTTCAAAACTTCAGTCAGAGATTCTCCGGCGCGGATTTTTGTTGTCGCCAGACAACAGCGAGCTGTACCTTTGTATGCCGAAAAGTTTTTCGGCATACGAAAGGTGCTCGCTCTGCGAGGCCGGGGCCGCTCCCAAGTCGCGACCCTTTTTTAAGCTATATATGGATACCAACCGAAAACTGACAGACATAACCGACAGGAAGCCCCGAACACCGAGTTACAAGTATTCTTTCCGGCTCAATGAAGAGCAGCATATCCGTTTCAACGAGCTGCTCTGCAAAGCTGGACTGGAGCATAACAGAAGCCGTTTTATCGTCAAAAGAATCTTCGCCGAGGAGTTCGTTGTCGTCAGACGCGATCCTTCGAAGGTGCAGTTCGTCGCCCGTTTGAATGACTTTTATTCCCAATTTCAGAACCTCGCAAATAACTGTGCGCCCGTCAAGGCGATATAATAAATATAGCGATGGCAAGCTATTAGGTAAGTGTTCTTTGAAAATAACCTATCATCAACCGACTTATCTGAAAGGGAAACCGGACAGGGAGTGTAGCATGTCGGGGTAAACCATAAGTCAGTCAGTTATCGGACTGCGACTGAATGGGGTGATGAAAGACAGATATGAGGATAAAATCCGGATTGATTGAATGACAGCCTGAGCGGTACCTAGCGAAACTGTGACGTTAAGGTAACTATACTCGTCATATCGTGATACTCTCATTGTGGTAGTTGTACAGAGAGAGCAAGAACTTATCACGACGCAACTGCAATAAGCAGTAAAAGGCGGACGTCATATCCGACAATCTGTCGCGCCATAGTTATTATATCGCAAACGGGGATTACCTAAACCGGAATGCCGTAAGGCTATTGGACGAAGGTCTATGAATATCCGGTATGGTAACGGAGCCGCCGTAGTAGTCCGAGCGAGGGAAAGCCTCGCACACGGCGAAGGGCGGCAGCTAATATTCATTAATACGATTAACGGAAAATGCGAGAGGCATTATGAGAAGTCCCGCAAGAGTATTAAACAGTCTGACAAAGCATAGTCAAACCACGGAATACAGGTTTGAGAGGCTTTATCGTATTCTTTTCAATGAGGAAATGTATTACCTGGCTTATCAACGAATATATGCCAAGCCGGGTAATATGACACAAGGTGCAGACGGGAAAACCATCGACCGTATGAGCCTTTCCCGCATTGAGAAACTGATAGCTTCGTTGAAAGACGAAAGCTACTCACCCCAGCCATCGAGAAGAATGTACATCCCGAAGAAAAACGGGAAGACACGACCTCTCGGCGTACCCTCTTTCGACGACAAACTGGTGCAGGAGGTAGTACGAATGGTACTGGAAGCTATTTACGAAGGTCACTTTGAAGATACTTCGCACGGCTTCCGTCCGCATCGTAGCTGCCACACCGCATTGAATGCTGTACAGAAGACTTTTACGGGTAAGAAGTGGTTCATCGAAGGAGATATAAAAGGTTTCTTCGACAATGTCAATCATAATATTCTGATCGACATCTTAAAGGAACGTATCTCCGACGAACGATTCATACGACTTATCAGAAAATTTCTGAAAGCGGGTTACTTGGAACAATGGCAATTTCATGGAACGTACAGCGGAATGCCGCAAGGTGGAATTATCAGTCCGATATTGGCCAATATCTATTTGGACAAACTGGATAAGTACATGAAAGAATATGCTTCCAAATTCGACAAGGGAGATAGGGGAAGACAGCAACGGGAATACGAAGTTCTCACTTACCAAAAGAGGCTGGTTATGCGTGAACTCAAAACAGCGACAAATAATGTAGAAAGAAAAGTGCTCGTCAAACGGCTCAAAGAGATAGACAAAACCCGATCCGCGATGCCGTGCTTCGACCCTATGGACGGAAACTTCAAGAGGCTTAAATATGTGAGGTATGCCGACGACTTCCTCATTGGAATTATCGGCAGTAAAGAAGATGCCGTAAAGATCAAGGACGATATAAAGCGTTTCCTTGCAGACAGACTGGCATTGGAACTATCGGATGAGAAAACGCTCGTCACTCATACTGAAAAGCCTGCAAAATTCCTTGGATATGAGGTGACTGTCCGCAAGTCGAACCTGCAAAAACGGAACAAACGGGGAAGCCTGTCCCGTGTGTATGGAAACAAGGTCAGATTAAAGGTAACGACCGAAGTAATAAAGAAAAAATTGCTGGAACTCGGCGTGCTGAAATTCAGCTATCATAACGGGCACGAGCAATGGATTCCCAAACACCGGTCGGAACTTATCAATAATGACGACCTTGAAATCCTTGACAGTTACAATGCCGAGATCAGAGGGTTTTACAACTATTACTCGATAGCTAACAACGCTTCTGAACTGAACACTTTTCACTACATCATGCAGTACAGTATGTACAAAACCTTTGCCGGGAAATACCGAACCACAGTAAGACGAATTTGCCGGAAATACAAACGCAACGGAGTCTTTACAGTCGGGTATACGGTAAAAAACGGCAAAGCAAAAGAACGTCGCTTATACAATGAAGGGTTCAAAAGAAAAAGACCTTCCTATGATCGGTCGATTGACAGATGCCCGAATCCAATGCCCGGCGTCAGCACCACAAGCCTTATAGACAGGCTGAAAGCTCAGAAATGTGAGTTGTGCGGTGCTACGGACAATCTGGTTATGCACCATGTGCGGAAACTCGGAGAACTGAAAGGCAAGGAGAATTGGGAAAAACTGATGATTGCCAGACGTCGAAAGACTATGGCTGTATGCGGTAGCTGTCATCAAAAGATTCATCATGGAACGTTTTAGACTGACAATATTAGTGGAGAGCCGGATACGCTGGAAGGTGTACGTCCGGTTCGGAGGCGAGTATTGGGAAACCTATCATAGAAATATGACAAGGCGCCGGGTACTTAGCCTACATAACCAGATTGTAAAAGCCATCAATTCGCACTTTTCCAACGTCGCGATCCCGCATCAGATCGCTATGCTGGAGCAGCGAACCCGCGAGCTGAAAGCCCTCAGTATCGAGATTCTGAACCTCGCAAAACAAGCTAAGGAATGGTTGCGAATATAAGATCGGGCTCCTCGCCCGGTGGAGCGTTGTATTATAACAAGGAGAAAGTGGATAAGGATGAAGCCGAGGTGCTGCTTTGGCAGAAGATGCTCGAACCATACGATAAATGCGGACGCCTTGATATTGACGTCTGCATGGAGAGCTTCATGCCGTACCTCGAAGCCAACCGCAGGACTACGAACACGGTTTTCCATGCCTCGCTGAACCCTTCACCGGAGGACAGGCTGACAGACGAACAGCTCCGGAAAATCGCCTGTGAGTACATGGAACGCATGGGTTACGGCGAACAGCCTTATATCGTTTTCAAGCACAAGGACATTGACCGGCAGCATCTCCACATCGTATCGTTGCGCGTCGATGAGAACGGACATAAGCTGTCGCATGATTTCGAAACAGAATAACGGAGAGCAACGGCAAAGAATCGGGACTGTGGCTTTTCCGCGGTTCCGTTTTTTGCGCAGCGGGACATTATAAGATCTTCGACATCAACCTGCGGCAGCATTTCTATTCGTCGGAGGTGGTCCACGACTCGCTCTGCCGCAGCAATATTCTGAAAACAAACGACGAGGAGTTGACCGTCGTAAGCCGGATGTTCGGCATACAGGCGCAGTGCCGCGACCTGCTCGAAAAATACGGACTCCGTACCGTGATACTCACCTGCGGCGCCGTCGGAAGCCATGTATTCACTCCGGACGGCATGTCGTACGTCGCCACGCCGCACGTCGAAGTGGCCGACGGTGTCGGCGCGGGGGATTCGTTCACGGCGCAGATCAGAAAGGAATAGGCGGCGGTCAGTTGACCGCCGCTTGTTCTGATGAAACACCCGGAGACTTTCGTTTGCAATAACGTTCGCACTGCCCGGCGATGTCGTAGCCGAGCATCGCGCCGAGCATGAAATCCTCCTCGGCGGAGAGTTCGTTGAGCGGCTTGTGGATGAATGTCGCCACGGTCTCCAGACACATGCGGTTGCCGAAGTAAAGATTCACCTTGCTGTCGGTCACCGACTGAATCCGGTAAGCGATACCCAGCCTTTCCAGCCGCTCGGAGAGCAGAGAAGCGCAGGTGCGGCACATCGTGCAGAGCACCAGACTCCGTACACCTTTCTGGAACTCGTAAATCTGGTGCAGGAACAGCTTCATCGAATCGTAACGGCTGAACTCCTCGGCGCTCATCGTTACTCGTTTTTAATCTGTTCGCACCATGCGGCAACCCGCCGGTCGGTCTTGTCGGGCGCGCTTTCATCGACGGCAAGTCCCACGAACTTTCCGCCGCGGCAGACCAGCGAACCTGTTTCGTCATACCCTTCGGGCGCATAGGCTCCGACGAACGTGCAGCCGCTCTGCTGCAAGCCGTCGTAAATCAGCCCGACGGCATCGCAGAACGTATCGGGATAGGAACCGCTGTCGCCGCAGCCGAAAAGCGCCACCTTTTTACCGCTCAGATCCTGCGCCTTCAGCTGATCCAAAAAGCCGTACCAGTCGTCCTGCAATTCGCCTGCGCCCCACGTCGAAGAACCCAGCACGAGCAGGTCGTATTTCTGCACTTCGCCGGCCGGCGTATCGGCCACATTGTGTACATCGGCGTCCGCGACGCCCAATTGTTTGGCAATATCCGCAGCCACGGCCTCGGTCGTGCCCATCGTACTGCCGAAAAAGATACCAGTCATAATTTCGTCGTTTTTGGTTTACGGCAAAGAAACAGCATTCCCACCGGATCGTCAATACCGGATTTTAGGGGTTTTGGCGCGGCTGGATAGCATTATGATGGGATGCCGCACGAACGCAACTCATTATTATTGGTGATGATTGCAATGCAATTTACCAAGATATGGCGATTGCCGCATATGCCGGGGCGCTATACTTTTGTCCCGTGAAAACAGAACTATGCGGCTACTCCTGAAATATTTGCTATTTATCCTGCTGCCTGCGTACACGTACGGGCAGTCCGGCCGGCCCGACGCCGGGATCACGTTCGAAGTTACCGATTCCCTGCACAATCCGCTGGCGTATGCTACGGTGGCGCTGACTCCTATGTCGGGGGGGGGAAAGGCCTACGCGACGACGACCGATGAGGAGGGCCGGGCACGTTTCACCCTGCCCGCGAATACCTACAATGCGGATATCTCATATATCGGATATGTCTCCCAACGGATGGAGGTACGGCCCGTCAGCGGCAGCGACATGCTGCGGACCGTCCGGCTCCGGACAAGCGACACGCAGATCCGCGAGGTCGTAATCACGGCGACCCAAGTGCGGGGACCGGTCTCGGGCGTGCATATCGGCCGGGACGCGATGAACCACATCCAGCCGTCGAGTTTCGGGGACCTGCTCGAACTGCTGCCCGGCGGACGGGCCTCCGACCCCTCGTTTTTCTCCTCGAACCACATTCATCTGCGCGAGATCGGCATCTCGAACAGCGATTACCAGACTACATCGCTCGGCGTTTCGTTCGTCATGGACGGAATTCCGATGTCGAACGACGCGGGCATGACATACAATTCGGGAACGACCGTCGGCAATAATATTTCATTGAACAGAGGCGTCGACATGCGCACGATGCCGACCGATGAAATAGCTTCGGTAGAGATTCAGCAGGGCATTCCGTCGGTCGAATACGGCGATCTGACCAGCGGACTGATCAAGATCAAGCGCAAGGAGGGAGGCCGCAACCTCGAAGCCCGCTTCAAAGCGGATCTGGGCAGCCAGCTGCTCTATGTCGGCAAAGGATTCGAATGGGGCGCTCCGGCCGACCTGCTGACGATGAACGTCGGCGCGACATGGCTCAACTCCCACGACGACCCGCGCAATACGCGCCAGAACTACCAGCGTGCGACCGGATCGTGGCGCATGAAGAAACGCTGGGAAAGCACCTCGGCCTACCGTTACACGTTGGGCGGATCGCTCGACTACACCGGCTCTTTCGACCGCCAAAAAAGCGACCGGGATATCGACGAAGGCCCGGCGGGCATCCCCCTCGAACGCTACAAATCGAGTTACAACAACGTCGTCGCGGCGGTGAATTTCACCGCCGAATCCAAGGGTGCGAATTTTTTCCGCAGCTTCGATTTTTCCGCTTCCGTCTCTTCCGAATTCGACCTGATCGACCGCTGGCGTTACCGAGCGAACAGCGGCAACGTCCCTATACGCACGGCAGTCGAAGAGGGCGTCTTCGATATGGAAGTGCTGCCGGTCCGCTATGAAGCGACCCTGCAGGTGGACAACAAACCGTTCTACGCCAACGCCAAGGCGGTAGCCCTGCTGGGAGCCGACACCCCGCTGAGCCGCAACACGATCCGCATCGGAGCCGAATGGAACATGTCGAAAAATTACGGCGGCGGTCTGCTTTACGACGTGACGCGCCCATTTACCGACCTGATGAGTTCCCATCCGCGGCGTTACGACGCCCTGCCGGCGCTGCACCGGCTCTCGGCGTTTCTGGAGGACAATACGACGATTACGGCCGGCGAGTGGCGGATCGAGATAATGGCCGGACTGCGTACGACGGCCATGGCCAATCTCGGAAGCCGTTACACCCTGCAGGGCAAATTCCATTTCGATCCGCGTGCCAACCTCTCGGTGACGCTTCCGGCGTTCGACATGGCAGGCGACCCGATGCGCATCACATTCGCGGGCGGCGCGGGATGGCACACCAAAACGCCTACGCTCGACCAGCTCTTCCCCGAACCGGACTACTCCTATTACACGCGGCTCAACTATTTCCCGGCGGACGACGAATCGAAACGCCGTATCAATGTGGAAGTCTTCAAGCACGACCCCACCAATTACGACCTGAAGGCGGCGCGGAACTTCAAATGGGAGGTGCGCGGCAATGCGGAGTGGAACGGATACGGATTGTCGGTAACCTATTTCCGGGAGAATATGACCTCGGGATTCCGCACCTCGACCGACGTACTCACCCGGACCTACCGCGAATACGACACCGGACCGCTCAAGGATATGGAGTTCACCGGACCGCCGCAGCTCGAATGGCTTCCCTACAAGGACAAAACGGTATTCCAGACCGTCGGCGTCAAGACCAACGGAAGCCGCACATTCAAGCAGGGCATCGAATTCTCGCTCTCCACGCGGCGCATCCGGGCGCTGGCCACGAAACTCATCGTCTCGGGCGCCTATTTCAAAACCCGCTATGAGAACAGCGAACCCCAGTACGTCCTGACGACCGTACAGCTCGCAGAAGGGACGCCCTATCCTTACATCGGGCTTTACGATCAGGACGACAACACGTTTCACGAAGTATGCAACACCAATTTCCTGCTCGACACCCAGATTCCCAAACTGGGGCTGATTTTCTCCACGTCGTTCCAATGCCAGTGGTTTTCCGGCATGAAGGCCGAATGGTGCAATCCTGCGCCGACCAGCTACCTCGACCTGCAGTTACAGGAACATCCGTTTACGGCCGAGTCGGCAGCCGACGGTATTTTGCAGCATATGATCCACGACAACGTATCGAAAGAAGCCTATCTCTACCGTCTCACGCCTTTCAGTATGAACGTCAATCTCAAAATCTCGAAACGGCTTTACCGCGACCGGCTCAACCGCTACCGCGACGCCATCGAACAGTACGAAACACAGAATCCAGACGGCAATTACCGGATCGACAAAAGCCCCGCCGCGCTCCGGGAGGAGTTCGTCGCCGATTTCCTCGGCGAAGAGATGGCGAAGCCGACTTTCTGGCGGAAGCTCGCGGAACGCGACCTGACGTTCGCCCGGAAAATCCTCTCGATTCTGGAAGATGTGTACCGGAAGTTCACCGGCAGTTTCAAAGGCGAAAACCGCAGCGAAGCCGACCGGATTTTCGGAAGCAATCTCGAACGGGCCGTCGATATCGCCCGCGAGTATGTGGCCGAATCCCGCGAAGCGGAAACTCCGTCGCGGGACTGGACCGGCGCATTGAAGCACCAGCCGGAAAGTGCCGCAGCGGAAGCCACGCAGAGCTTCGACGATTGGAAAAAAGGATTTTTCCGCCGAATCGATGAAACGGCCCACCCGGAAGACCCCACCGTCGCCCGGCTCAAAGCCGAAACCGAGGCCCGGCGCGACTATTGGGACGAACCCGGAAAGCGCGGCAGGCTCGCCGCCCGCGCCGAAGAACTGCTCGAAACCGTACAACGCAACCGCGAGGCGATCGAACGGAAAAAAGCCGCACCGGGCGGCAAGGTGCCGCCGCCGGGTGCGCACGCCAATGCTCCTGCGGGGGGCGTGCGGGGGAAAGAGAGCGAAGCGAAAACTCCCGGTCTTCCCGGGGAAGGCACGGACGGGGCCGACAACATCTATCTGCGGATGCCGCTGGAGCGTGTCAGGAAAGATGCGGCCAATGGCGTGAAGCTCGCGCAGGAGGCTTTGAAAGAGCTGGAAGCACAGGAAACGGCAGCAGAGCCGGAGCCTGCGGCGGAAATTCCGGCGATTACGGAAGATGAGTTTCTGGCTTCTCGTGGCGTTGGTGCTCCGGTCAGCGATTACCTGCTCGACAAATTACGTGCGAACAAAAGTCTGGCTACCGAGCGCGGGCGCAAACGGTTCCTGAAAGAGGCGGCAGAAGCGCAAAAGAGTCATGCAGAAGCGCGGGAACAAGTCCGAAAGGAATATCGTGAACTGGTGGACAGCGGAAAAATTCGCAACAAAACGGCGATTGAGCAATCCTTGACCACTGCACACGGGCATCCTGATCTGGAAAGCACACAGGCAGCCAGACGCATATTGGCTAAAAAGGGTATTGATTGGAAAACCGGAGAAAAAATCACTTCCGAAAAGCCGGAACCGGTTCCGGCAGTCGCGCGGCTGGCCGGAGTCGGATCGACTGCGGAGATCGTCGAGCGGCTCAAAAACGGTGAGCGTCTGACTGTCGAAACCAAAGTCAAAACGGACGCCGGGTCTGTCGAAAACATTTCGATTTACGCCTCCCGGCGGCCGGACGGCAGATTTTCAATCGTGACCGGGCGGGGAAACGGCGCCGACAACCTGACCGCGGCGCAGTTGAAGAAAAAGCTCGATCAGATAAAGTTCGAGAACCAGGAGGAATCCTCCGCGCGGTTCGAACCGGCGGAAAAGCGGGAAGCCGACTACAAAACTTGGGACGACAACGGCAATTGGAAGCTGAGCAAATCGTCAGGAGAAATCGCCGAGGATTTTACCGCCGCGCTGGACGCGGGGAAGCGGCTGGCTGTGGACACGGCCAGAGGCCGATACGGAATCGTCAAGCAGGATGAAAGGTATCTGGTCAACTCCCCGGCCGGAAAAATTTATTCCTATTCCCGTGGAGGCATCGGCAGATTTCTCGTCGACAGGATCACCAGCAACAACCCGAAGGTCAAGGTTACGCTCGCGGAAGAGCCCGTCGCACCGATAATGCTGACTGATGTTTCCAAGCTGAAAGTCGGAGATCGCGCCGCATTCGGGCAAAGCACGGAATATCCCGCGCTTTACACCGGCGAAGTCATTTCCATCGGGCGCAGAAACGTCAAGTTGAAAACGCAAAGCCGCATGTACGGCGAACAGATCATCACAATGCCGCTTGATACATACAAGGGACATTATCCGGCGGAATCCCTGTCGAAACCTGCGAACAAGGCGGAAGAGTCCGCCGCCATCCGTTTTTCGATCAGCGAAAGTGCGGAGGCGCCGATCGTACATGTTCCACCGCTGGATATCGATCTCAAAGACACCCGTGTCGTCAGGGATTTTTTACATCAGTATTTCAAAGGCCGGGAAATAGAAATCAAATCAGACGGCCGTCCGGTACTGATTACTTCACGCGGCCTGAATGATTCCCTGAAAAACCGGGGAGAACACCGCAAAAGCTATGCCGCACTCGACCGGATTATCGAAAACTCGTACTTCGCAAATTACGTCCCGGCGGACGATCAACTCAAACATTCCCACCTGAACGGACAATATGTTTATGCTTCGGCGCTGGAAATCGACGGGCAACTTTATGCGGCCGCAATCAAACTGGATGAGCCCAAGACGGGCAACCGGGCGCATTATAAGGGAATCACGATAAAAAAACTGGAAGACGCTCTGTACGCAAGCTCAAGCGGAAATCCCGCAGGGTCCTTGCCAGCCGCATC
>OLPR01002707.1_pt1 | contig 12684 bp, 10 predicted proteins | sample 1672761 | NCBI WGS metagenome assembly OLPR01 (sample SAMEA3136721, study PRJEB25190) | human gut metagenome | biome: human gut; feature: human-associated habitat; material: faeces | place: Austria | collected 2013 | reverse complement strand
GCAGGATGCGGATGCGAATCCGAGCTACTTCATCCGCGGCGAAACTTCGTACACGGACGACGGCAACTATGTTGCTGGGCAGAAGGATGCGCGCGGCAAGATTGTGCGCACGGAAATCGATCCGGAGCGCGGCACGACGACGAGTGTCACCGACGCAAAGGGGCAGACGGTGGAATACAAGTACGACGAATTGCGTCGAATTGTAAAAACTTCTGCAAAAATGGGCGCAAAAGAAGGAATTCAGACAGTACATAACGAATATACCTATGACGTAAAGCGTGGGAATCTGGTAGAAATCCGTCACAATACGGACGGGAACGCCGCGAACGACGTGGTGTATACCTTCGAGCAGGACGCGCTGGGTCGCCAGACGGCGGTCAAGGTTGGAAATCAGACCTTGTCGCAGAGCCAGTATCAGAACGATCCGACGAAGCCGAATTTCGGCACGTTGACCGCGACGACTTACGGCAACGGGGCGAAAGTCAGCAGTCGGTACGACGATTTCAACCGCGTGACGGGGGTGGCCTACGGCGAAGAAACCACGCCGCGATACGAGTATGACTACAACGCGAAGGGGCAAGTGGCGCGAGTTCGCGACAACCTGCTGAATCGGACGACGCAGAGTGAATACGACTTGGCGAATCGTCCGGTGCGTGTGAAAACGTCGGAGGACGCGAAGCATGTGTACACGGGACAGGTCGCGTATGACAACGTGTACGGCAATCTGAGCGAATTCACGGAGAAAGTGGGTGAAAATCGACAGGAATTCGGGACGAAATTCGGCTATGATGACGAAAATCGTCCGACGTCGCTGACGTACAGCATTGGTGCGACCACCATTGGGCAGAGCACGACGACCATTGACAAGCTGAATCGAACGACGTTCTCGGCGGTCAAGCTGGGCAGCAAGACGTTCACAAGCGAATACCATTTCGCGGCGGGCGGCTACGGCACCGGCAGCGTGACGAACCTCGTTTCGTCGATTACCCAGCCGGGGTGTAATTGCGGCTACGGCTACGACGACAATGGCAACATTGCGAGTGCGACGCTGAACGGCAAGTGGACGGGCTACACCTACGATGCGCTTGGCCAGCTGATTCAGGTCAACGACCACAGCGATACCCGCTCCGGTGAAAATGGTACGACGTGGAAGTACACCTACGACCTCGGCGGCAACATCCTGAAAAAGGAACGCTTCGCGTATGCCGACACGACGACTCCTCTGGAAACTGTTACCTATACCTATGGTGACGCGAACTGGCGCGACAAGCTCACGGCGGTCAACGGCAGCACAATTCGCTATGATGCGATTGGCAATCCGCTGAGCGACGGGACGTGGACGTACACTTGGCAGAACGGCCGGCAGCTGCAAAAGATGCAGAAGTCGGGCGTGACGGCGGAGTTTGTGTACAACGCGGACGGCTTGCGTGTGCAGAAAATGGTCAACGGCGTGGCGACGAAGTACACGCTGCACGGCAAGAATATTGTGCATATGACTCCCGGCACGGACGAGCTGCACTTCTTCTACGATGCGCAGAACCGCCCGGCAGTGGTGGTGTACAACGGAGTTCCCTATGCGTATGTCAAGAGCTTACAGGGCGACATTGTTGCAATTCTGGATGAGAATGGCAATGCCGTCGTCAGCTACGGCTACGATGCGTGGGGTGCGCCGCTGTGGTCTACTGGTGAGCTGGCAGAGACGCTGGGGACGCTCAACCCGTTTAGGTATCGCGGGTATGTGTTTGATGAGGAGACGGGGCTGTACTATCTGCGGAGTCGGTACTATAACCCGCGGTGGGGTCGGTTCGTTAATGCAGACAGCTATATTCTTGCAGATAATGGCAAAGGTGGCGTGAATATATTCCTTTACTGTAACAATAGCCCGATTAGCAACTGTGACCGATTAGGCACGGAAACAAAGACGGCACTTGATATTACGGATCCTGAAACCGCTGAGGCTTTTGCAAAGTTAATTGAGGAAGCCGCAGGATTCGATCATGTTGGTAATGCTTATACATCTTTCAGGTATTATGAACGTGTTGATGGTCGAGAAATTCATAATGCTGAAGCGCATAATAACATGATTAACACAGTTGTTTCACTGCTTTGGTATGGTAGCACTTTCTCTGCTGGTTTTTTTGATGAAGGCTATGGCTTTTTTAAGAATGCTTTCAAGAAATTAGCAAAGGACAAAGCGGCAAGCTATTTGGGTGGCTTGGCATCTACGATTATTAACAACTTTTCAGGCTCAGCGGTTATTAAGAGAATTGTAGACAGCTTTTCGATTCAGGATGGGGGGGTATATTTCATATTTTGTTGAATATAGAACCGATTATAATATCGGAACTTCTTATGCAGATTATGAAATTAGAGAATATTCACAAACCGATAGATATACCGGAATTACTAAATTTACCTATGAAGTTTGGTATCGACATTTTGATTCGCTTGGACATATTGCGCCTTATCAAAAGATAGGGAGCACAGAGAGCGAGTATAGGCTTGACAATTAAACGAGGTGAGTAATCGTGAAGAAATTTATATCTTCACACATTTTGCAGTTATTTATATCAGCTGTGATGATAATTGACTTTCTGTTCCACTTGTTTGGTTTTTATGATAGGGTAAGCAAATATCTACTTCGATATTCACTTGAGCTATCGATTTTGTCCTTGTCTACAATTTTTTTATCGATTATGTTTGTCATAGCTCTACTTATAGCACTATTTGCTGCTCGTAAAAAATAAGAAAAATCCAACGGAATGCATATATCTTCCCAAGCCAGCCCGTCGCGTCCTGTGCCGCTCGCACAAGCCGCCGACGGGCTGGCAGCAAAAACTTCCGTAAAAGCAGGAAAAAACTCTTCCTATAGCGAATACTGCCCTTGCCCAGCGAATCTGTTGCGATTCTGGATGAGAATGGCAATGCCGTCGTCAGCTACGGCTACGATGCGTGGGGCGCGCCGCTGTGGTGTACTGGCGAGCTGGCAGAAACGCTGGGCAAGGTGCAGCCGTTCCGCTATCGTGGGTATGTGTTTGATGAGGAGACGGGGCTGTACTATCTGCGGAGCCGGTACTATAATCCGCGGTGGGGACGGTTTATTAATAGTGACGTTTTGCTGTGCATTAGCAAAACGTCGAAATCAATTAATCAGTTTGCTTATTGTGCTAATAACCCCGTAATTTATTGTGATGATGCTGGCACAGACTATCGTCTGGTCGGTATCGGCATCCAATTGGATGGTTCAATCGGTGTGGATGTGGGCAATCTTAGCGCAGCGGTTGGAGGCGGGCTTGAATTAATCGTATACTTTGATGAACAGATGATGGTTGATGGACAGCCAATAGTTGCAATCTATTCATACTACAGTTTGGGTGGAAACGTAAGCATATCAGCAAGCGAGATGGAACAGTTAATCGAACAACTTGCACCCACAATTGAACAATTGACTGCTATTGCCCCTAAAGTGCAAATGATGAGTACTGACCAGATAAAAAAGGTTGGTGTGACTGGTAGCTTATCAACTTCGGTGATATTTCTTTTTGGAAATGAAGGTTTTGAAGATGAGCTAAGTTATGAGGGACCTTTTTATACCCAGAATTATCAAGCTGGCAAACTGAAAGCCTTCTTATCAGAATCAGAGTCATGCTACGCTGTCGGTGCTGGTTATGACTTTTTGGCATCACGCTTTACCCTTGGATATTCGAGATCTTATTCGGATTACCAGTGCCTGTATTCTTCTACAAAAGGTCTTTGCGTGAACAGGAAAGAGTCAAATGTGTTATGCGGAAACTGAAAAAGTAAGACAGGAGGGAAAAGCTTGAACAAAAAAGATGTTGTACATGTTGCAAAGATTATCGTGTTTCTCTCCATTTGGCTTTTCGGATTGGTTGCTGTCATCGTTTTTGAACGATTGCCATATGGATACGAGAAACGAACGGGATCCAATGGAATCTATATTGATCATCAGAATATAAATTTTGCTGGATTCCTTACCAGTATAGCATCTGATGGAGACTATATCTATTGCTGCTTTGGCAAACGTTTCTTTGTGAAAGTTTACGATACTGAGGGAGAGTATATTTCAACCATTGCAGTTTTAAACGGCGGCAATCAGCAGCATTATCTATCTGTTGGCGAAAGAGACAATCAGGTTGTATGTTATGCATCAAAGTGTGAATATACATTCAAAAATGCGGAACTGGTTTCTTATGATTTGTCAAGCAGCCCCCGTGAGGAACCGACATCAAAGCGTATAACGAAGGATGCACAGGACAATGTGTATAGAATTCAGGACGGTTGGGTTGTGAAGAAAACCCCAGATGGAGATTGGGAAGAGTTTGGTGAGCAGCCGTGGTATCTTCGCCTGATGGGATCGAGGGGTATCGTACTCTTAATGTTGCCGGGCATAATATGCTTTGTTGTCTTAGACCTTATCGAGAGGAAGTTATATGGATACTAAGCAAACCGAGATAGGATGAGTCTAATCATACAGTGTAAATCTTGTTATCTTGTTTACGAGTTCGCAATAAACATAATCATGCCATTAACGATTGCGCTAAAATAGCATCAGATTTTTTCTTCCTGCACTAAGTGAAATGAGTGGAAGACAGGGAGGGGAAAAGATGCAAGTAGATAGTATACGAAAGCTACTACGCTATTCAAGTCGAAACGGCGGTCATTCCCTGCATAACCCAGCAGGGATGACCGCCGTTCCGCGAAAAAGGCAGCATACCGTCATCAAAAGTAACCTTTTAATTTCATACCCCACCAAGGCACAACAGAGCCACATTCGGTAGAACGAAGGGCTTCTCTTGTGCCGAAAAAGCGTCATGCAACCCATGGCGCTTTTTTTGTACGCTTTTTTACGGCGAGAGAAAGGAGGGACGCCATGGAAGCGACTATTCAGACCATCATGGAAGCGGCGCTGCAGCAAGGAATTTGGGCGGCGCTTTATATTTATCTTTTTTTCCGAATGCTGAAAGAAAATGCAGCGCGGGAAGAAAAATATCAGGCGATGATTGACAGCCTTAGCACAAACATCGCGGAGGGAATCGAGGACATTCAGAACCGACTGGATGCACTCACAAAATAACAAACGATTAATTTCAATAAATATTCAAAAGGAGTACAATGAAACACATGAATTACAATGCGGCGGAAAATCAGCCGCACAAATATGCACGCCCTGTTACGCCGGACGAGATGAACCGGATGCCGGGGCAGGAAGAATACGAACGCCGAACGCGCACGAGCAAGGTGTTTTCCTTGGGCGCGGGCTTTATCAGGCGGTGATGTACCCGGAAGCGGTGCATTTCCGAGACAAGAACAGCGGAAAGCTGGAAGAAATCGACAACACACTGATGCCGATTCAGGATTCGGCATGCGGCGTGTATCTCACGAATCGCAACAACGATGAACTGAAGGTTGAATTTCATGGTGCGCAGGACGTTCAGCCGAAGGTTGTGGACTTTGCGCGTCCGCAGGAGAGCAAACGCGACCGCCGCCGCGCGGTGCTGGCGCAGCTGGAGGGGGAAGTGGTGTATGAGGACATTTTCCCGGATGTGAATCTGAACTGCGCGGTTCAGGCACTGCGCTTTAAGGATTCCTTTACGTTCAAAACGCCGGAAAGCGTGCGGAAGCTGTCGTTCCTGCTCTTTACGCCGGAAATGCAGGCGGAAAAGCAGGCGGACGATTCGATTCAAGTGACGGCATCGGATGGCAGAACGGCATTTCTGCTGCCGCGGCCGTTCCTGCAATCTGCCGAAGCGGAGGACGAAATCGGCGGCGTGCAGGTGGACATGTCGGCGACGGTTGAGCCGTTTACATGGCGCGTGACGTACACGCCGGACGAAAAATGGCTGCAAAAGGCGAAATTCCCGGTTGTGCTGGATCCGCCGGTCATCACGAAGAACCATTCCAGCGCAATGGAAGACAACTTTGTGAGCAGCAAAAAGGCGGATGAGGTACAGAGCTACGGCGCAACGGGGATGACGGTGTCGTACAACAGCGGCAATTGGGGAACCAGCCGCTCGTTTATTGATACTATTTCCTGCATTCGCCTGCACCATCTGCTTGCGCCTTTTCCACGCTGTCGTCCGCTCATTCCACTTAGCGTAGCGCTGCTACGCTGCGTTCCATTCGCGTTAGACAGCGTGAAAAATTCGCGGCGCATCTTGGTGCATTCTCATTTGGAAATAGTATAAGTTCCTTCCGTCGGGACTGCCGGAAATTGATTCGTCGTATTACATCACGAAAGCGATTTTCAATGTCAAAACGAAAACGGCACCGACAACGAAGGCCTCCGTCTACCTGAAAGAAGTGCTGGGGGACTGGAACAGCCAGACCATCACCTACAACAACGCCCCGGCGCTGAACGACAAAACGCTGGATTATCAGTACATGGAGGCGAACAGCACATGGTATGCGTATAAGGATTGCCTGACGGTAGTCACGGACAACCTGAGCGGCAAGAAGCTGTTCTATCATTTCAATGATTACGGCAACTGCATCTCTGTGAATGACCAGCTGGGATATGCCTGCTTTGCGAAATACACGGACAGCAATCCGATTAACCATCCGGAAACGATTTCCAAGATGCAGCGCAGCGTGGTGAACTTCCTGAATGGTCACAACATGCAGACGGCAGGCATCTGGACGAATGAGAGCCTCGATGGGACTGGCACATATAGCTATGCGACGGATGCGCACTACATGGGCACGAAGTCGCTGAAAATGGTCAAGACGAATCAGACAGGCTGGATGACGGCCCGCCAAGATGTGACGCTGCCGAAGGGACAAGCCTATACGTTTTCTGCATTCTTTCAGACGCTTGCGGATACCGTGGCGCAGCTGCGCGTTACCTACAAAAACAGCGACGGCGATGAGGTTGCGGTGGATAGTTTGCCGCAGTGCAGCAAGGGCGAATGGGAACGCATGAGCGTGAGTTTCTCGCTTCCAGCAGACAGCGCCAGCGACAGTGCAACTGTTCGCTTGATGGCGGGCGGGGGCGCAGGAACGGTCTGGTTTGACTGTGCGCAGCTGGAAGCGGGCGAAGTCGCCAATCGCTACAATATGCTGACGAATGGTGACTTTACGTTTAATTGCGGCGCACATCCCACAGGCTGGAGCAAAAATAGCTCCAATACCAGTGAAGATATGGTGTATGCCGATTGCACGGGCAGCAAGCCGGAAGGACTTTCTGCAAATACGATGCGCTTGTATGGTACTGGGCGTACCAAGTATGCGGGTATCTATCAGGATATTCCAATCAGCGGCAGCAAGGGCGACGTGTTTGTAGCAGGCGGGTGGTCGCTGAACTTCTCCAAGCCGCGCAAGGGGGAGGACTTCCGCTATAACATCCGTGTGGCGTTCTTGAAAGCAGGCACATCGTCCACGCGCGTGAATACGTCCTCGATCGAATGGAGCGAGGAATGGACGGATTGGCAGTTTGCTGCCGGCCCGGTGGTTGCACCGTGCGATTATACATCCATTCGCTTCAACGTGGACTACGAGCGCAACATCAACTATGCTGAATTTGGCGGCTTGTTCCTGCATAAGGAAGAATTTGGTCAAACGTATGTGTATGACAGCAGGGGCAATGTACTTTCCGCGAAAAATGCAGCCAGCTTGCAGGATGGCGCAACCTATGATGCGTTCGACAATATCCTGACGTACTTTCAGCCGGGTCGTTCTGCTGCGGTGAAAACCGTGATGGAATGGGGCGAAAGTGATGAGGAGAAGAAGAAACATCTGCTGCGCAAGTCTACCAGCCCACTGGGGACAGTCAGCGAGTATACCTACGATGATTATGGCAATCAGCTGACCACGAAAACAAGCGATGGCATGGCGTTCATGCAGACCACGACGGTCTATGATGAGCAGGGCAATCATGTAAAACAGCAGATAGATGCCCGCGGCATGGCAGAAACTCGGCAGACGGATGATGAGCTGGATACGCTGCAATCAGTTACGGATGCCCGCGGACAGGTGCTGCACTATACTTATGATCGCAATCGCAGGGTGACGAAGGCTTCGACGACGGCAGACGGGCGCGAATACACCAATACGTTTGCGTATACCAAGGATAAGCTGACGCAGGTGAAACACAATACGTCCGATAATGCTTCGGAAGATGTTGCCTATACGCTTGCATATGATGCAGTCGGACGGCTTGAATCCGTGAAGGTTGGCACACAAACGCTGGTCGAAACGGCTTATCAGGCGGATGGCATGACGGAAAGCGTCACCTATGGCAACCGTGGACAGGTATGCTACACATATGATGACTTTAAGCGCATTGTTGGTATGCGCTATGATGACGATACGGATGACCGCTTCCAGTATACCTACGGCGCAAACGGCGAAGTTGCACGAGTGAAGGATTGCGCGCGCGACGTTTCGGTGCTGAGTGAATACGATGCTGCCAATCGTCCGCGCCGAAAGACAGTGCTTGAAGGCGACAAGCATGCGTATACGGGCGAACTGGTCTATGATGCGTATGATAATGTAAAGACCTTCAAGGAACAGGTCGGAGAGAACCGAGAAAAATACACAACCACTTTTACGCACGATGAAGAAAACCGTCCGACGCTGATGACGTTCGGGGACAACCAAACGGTGACGTATACTTATGATGGACTCGGCCGAGTAAGTGAACGCAGCGCAAATGCAGGCGGAACGGCTGTGACAACGGCGTACACCTATTTGGATGGTGCATATGGCAGCAACAGCACGACGCCGCTCGTTCGCACGATGACGCAGGCGGGGACTGAACTGACCTATACATATGATGAAACGGGCAATATCACGGGCATCAGCGACGGTCAGCAGGAAATTACCTATGTGTATGACCTGCTGAGGCAGCTGATTCGGGTGAACGACCCGTATGATACGACGGCTGGCACTGCGGGTACGACGTGGGTGTTTGCCTATGACCATGGCGGCAATATTCAGCAGAAAACGGCGTATGCGTACACGACCGGCAGCGTCGGTGCGGCTGTCAAGTGCGACACGTTCGCCTATACGGATGCGAACTGGAAGGATAAGCTGACGGCGCTCAATGGCGTAAACATTACTTATGATGAGATTGGCAATCCGCTGTCGGATGGCACTTGGCAGTACAAATGGGCACAGGGGCGGCAGATCCGGGGAATGCAGAAGAGCGGCGAAGAGGTCGCCTTTGCATATAACGCGGATGGTCTTCGTGTTCAGAAAACGGCGACTTCCACCGGTACGACGAAGTACATCATGCATGGCCGCAATCTGGTTCACCTTATTCGCGGCGATGAAAACCTGCATTTCTTCTATGATGCGCAGAACAAGCCTGCAATTGCGATTTACAACGGCACTGCGTATGCATACCTGTATAACCAGCAGGATGATGTTGTCGGCATGGTTGACAGCGAAGGGCAGTTGGTGGTAAAATATCAGTACGATGCTTGGGGTCAGCCAATCAGTACAGGAGGTGCATTAGCGGAGACGCTGGGTGCGCTGAATCCCTTCAGGTATCGCGGCTACATCTACGACGAGGAAACGGGTCTCTACTATCTGCGCAGCAGATATTACAACCCGAAGCTGAGCCGATTCATCAATGCGGATGATGTGGAAGCGCTGGGTGCTGATGGCGACATCAACGGCTACCAGCTGTTCAACTACTGCATGAACGACCCGGTGAACCGTCGAGATGAAGCGGGTTCGTGGTCGCTGCCGAACTGGGCGAAAGTGGCGATTGGCGCGGCGCTGATTGTTGGCGCGGCAGTAGTTGCTACGGTTGCAACAGGCGGTGTCGCTTGCTTTGCCTATGGCGCTGCGATTGGTGCGGCGAAAGGCGCGGTATCGGGCGCGATTGGCGGAGCCATTTCAGGCGCAATCGAAAGCCGAATCGCGACGGGAAGCTGGGACGGCGCTCTTGAAGCGGCGATTGATGGTGCCGCGGATGGTTTCCTTGGCGGCGCAATCGGCGGCTTTATTGTGGGTGGTCTCACCAGTCCGAATTGCTTTGTTGCTGGTACACCGATTCAAACGGAGAACGGCGCTGTACCAATTGAAGAAATTGTACCGGGACAGCTGGTGTGGGCAGAAAACCCTGACACGGGCGAATGCACGCTAAAGCGAGTAGTCCAACTCTTCCGGAATGAAAAGTACGAACTGGTTCATGTGCAGGTTCGTGGCGCAACGATTACCACTACGGCGGGACATCCCTTTTTCGTACAGGGACAGGGCTGGATTTTCGCTAAGGACCTGAAGGTCGGCTATCAGCTTAAACTGTTGAGCGGCGGCACGGCGCTTGTTGAAGCCGTTGAATGGGAAGAACTTTCCGAGCCTGTTACGGTTTATAACTTCGAGGTTGAGGAGTTCCATACTTACTTTGTTGGAATCCATGGCTTTTTGGTACATAATCTATGTGTGCAAAAAACTGTCGCAGGTGACCATAATGGATACTCCGCGAGAGTGTCTGTGGGCGGTGAAGCTAACCGCCATGCTCCACATGCTCATATATTCTACAAGGCAGAAAAAATTGCCAGTGTTGATGATATGGGAAATATATTGGTGGGGAAATTAGATAGAGCAGGAAAGAAGTTTGTTAAACAGAATATAGTGCAAATCGCCGACGGTATTCACAAATATTATAAATAATGTATAACCAAAGGAGAAGTGAACATGGATATTAATAAGCTTGCACTAGAACTGCAACAAAATCAATCTGTTCGGCAGAAAATATATGCACAGTATATGAACAATCAAGACGACTTTTTCTTTCAGAATTTTCATGGCATACTGGAAGAAAAAGTCTTGTTTGAATATCTACAACATGCTCAAAAACATAAAAAGCTGATGAAACTGTTGCCGGCAATTTTGTGCTTTTCTACGCAGACGACCTTATCGGCGCGTGTTATTCGGAAAATCCAGCGCCTTCCTATAAGTGCCCGAAGAAACTGCGTGTTCTCACTTGCTCACTGCGAGCTTTCTGTTTTTCAAGCTTGCGTTTTGTTCTCAATTGTGCAAGAAATGGAACTATTCTGCTTCATTCTGGACGATATGCTCCGAAAAGAAATCTATTCACTTGCCGATGTTCAGCTGCTTGTCGGCTTCGCAAAAGGCATCAACAAATTGGTGATTCAGGACGTGCTTGCGCAGATTGAGAAGGAGCAAATACCCTTGAAAGCAAAAGAAAAGGTACAATGGCTTAGGGTGAAGGTAGGAATAGAGAAAGAAGAAAGCTCCTACTGAGTGGAGGAAGCATATGTTAGGAATTACTTTTTCCGCAGAAGCAGAACCATCAGCCGCCGAGCGAATTTCCGATTGCTTTCAGTATTTTGAATCGCGGATGGACGTGATTCGACTGCCGAGATACTGCAAAGTGCTGGACAGCATCAACATTATTCTTTTCACTGTGCCGGATGAAAAAGAGCGGAAGCACATCAGCTTGAAGTGGCGAGAGGCGGAAATTCGCGTCAGGCTGGACGGCGATACCTTCATGAAAGCCTCGCAGGATGAACAGCGAGACATGGTGCGAGCTGCCATCACGCGGGCGCTGGAAATCATCCGAGATCGGAGTGAGGTGAAGAACTTCCGCTTTGAGTGCAAATCGCTGCTGTATGACATGTTCCCGGATGCGTACATGACGCCGTTTGTCTTTTCAACCGAATCGGAATCACCGGCAGCACAAATGATCATGGACAGCTTCTGCCTAATCAAAAGAACATGCGGGTTACGTCGCTTGCGAAGTATACGGACGCACTCGACAGCATCGGCATCATTCCAGAATGTCTATCAGAAGAATTTTTACGCACATTCGGTTGCGGCAAAGACCGCAAATATATCAGCTGGAAGCATCGCTATGCGGATATTCGGCTGCATGTCCCGTTCCTGCCTTTTGTGCAGGCACCGAAGGAAGAACGGATGGCGCGGTGCAAGCAGATTATCCGCGATTCGCTGGAAGTTGTTGCGGCGCGGTGTCGGGCGAAGAAACTGCGGTTTGATTTGGATGAACTGCTGCGTGACCTTTTCCCGGAGGAAGCAGCTTCAATGACGCAGGAGAAAAAATAGAGAATTACAAAAGCCAACACGGTGAACGAGAAAACAGGGTGGCTGTCTCTCGATATAGGGGGCAGCCATTTCTATAAATAACAGGAGGGCACATGCCAAACATTTCATCCTCCGAGCTGATTGCGCAGTTCCAAACGGCACTGCGCGAGGGCTGGGGGTACATCTACGGCGCGTCGGGCGAAATCTGGACGCAGGCACAGCAGAACGCCGCGAGCCGTGAACAGACAAAGAAATATGGTCAAGAGTGGGTCGGACACCGCGTGGCGGACTGCTCCGGCCTTTTTGCGTGGGCGTTTCGGCAGCTCGGCGGGTACTGCTATCACGGCAGCAACACCATGTTTCGCCGTTACAGCAGCGCATCCGGCAGCCTGTCCGCCGGGAAACGAACCGATGGCGAGCCGCTCAAACCCGGCACAGCTGTTTACAAATTCAACCCCTCAGAGGGCTATTACCACGTCGGATTGTACATCGGCGAAGACACGGTCATCGAAGCCAAAGGCACGGCGTATGACGTTGTCACGTCGAAAATCGGCAGCGGGTGGACGCATTGGGGCGAACTGAAAGGCGTGGATTACGCCGAGAAAGCCTGCAAATAAAAAGTCAAGCCCCAAATGGGACTTGCTGCAAGGAAAT
>OLPR01002705.1_pt1 | contig 12686 bp, 10 predicted proteins | sample 1672761 | NCBI WGS metagenome assembly OLPR01 (sample SAMEA3136721, study PRJEB25190) | human gut metagenome | biome: human gut; feature: human-associated habitat; material: faeces | place: Austria | collected 2013 | reverse complement strand
CTGCCGCTCCGGCCGCAGTCAGGCCGCAACACCTACCTCTTCGCATGGTCTACTTCACATCCGATGTCCATCTGGGCGGAGGCGGCCCCGAGGTCGCCCGCCGGGTCGAGCGGCAGTTCGTCGCCTGGCTCGACGCCGTTTCGGCCGATGCCGAGGCGGTGGTGCTGCTGGGCGACATCTTCGACTTCTGGTTCGAGTACCGCGAGGTGGTGCCCCGGGGCTTCGTCCGTACGCTCGGACGGTTGGCGGCGATGACCGACCGCGGCATCCGGGTCCTCTTCTTCACGGGCAACCACGACCAGTGGATGCGCGACTACCTTGCGCGCGAATGCGGCGTGGAGGTCTACACCGCGCCCCGCGTCGTGACGCTCTGCGGGCAGCGCCTCTTCCTGGCCCACGGCGACAACATGAACATCGGCGAGCGTCCCGCACTCCGGCTGCTCAACGCCGTCTTCCGCTCGCGTCTGCTGCGGTGGCTCTTCTCGTGGGGCGTGCATCCCGACTGGGCGATGCGCTTCGGCCACGCCTGGAGCGCCCATTCGCGCCGCAAGCACATCCGTCAGGGACCGCCCCCCGTCTCGCTGACCGACCCGCTGGTGGAGTACGCCCGCCGCTACGCCGCCCGCAATCGGGACGCGGTCGACCACTTCGTCTTCGGCCACATGCACGTGGCGCGCGACTACCGCGAAGGGTCGCTCCATACGGTGCACCTGGGGTGCTGGGAGCGCGGCCCGGTCTACGCCCGGCTCGACGAGGCGGGCAACCTTCGATTGGAACACTTCACACCCGACCTATGAAACAATACCTCGATTTGCTGCGCCGCATCCGCACGGAGGGTGTCGTGCGGGGCGACCGTACGGGCACGGGGACGCAGAGCGTCTTCGGGCACCAGATGCGTTTCGACCTTGCGGAGGGCTTTCCGCTGCTGACCACCAAGAGGGTCTTCCTCAAGGGGGTCATCCACGAACTGCTCTGGTTTCTCTCGGGCGACACGAACATCCGCTATCTGGTCCGCAACGGCGTCCATATCTGGGACAACGACGCCTACCGCTACTACGGCGAGCTGTGCGCCCGGCAGGGTGCCGAGCCGCTCGGCCGCGAAGAGTTCCTTGCGGCGGCGGGCGAGCCGTCGCCCCTCGAAGGGTACTGCTACGGCGACCTGAACCACGTCTACGGCTACCAGTGGCGCAGCTGGCCCCGGCCCGACGGCGGGGTGATTGACCAGATTGCCGGCGCCGTGGAGCTGATACGCCGCAATCCCGAATCGCGGCGCATCGTGGTCTCGGCCTGGAACGTGGCCGAGGTCGAGCAGATGGCCCTGCCGCCCTGCCACGTTCTCTTCCAGTTCTACGTGGCCGAGGGACGGCTTTCGTGCCAGCTCTACCAGCGCAGCGCCGATACCTTCCTCGGCGTCCCCTTCAACATCGCCTCGTATGCCCTGCTGACGATGATGACGGCGCAGGTGTGCGGCCTGCAGCCCGGCGAGTTCATCCATACGCTGGGCGACACGCACCTCTATCTGAACCACATGGAGCAGGTCGAGGAGCAGCTCTCGCGCACGCCGCGGCCGCTGCCGACCATGCGGCTCAACCCCGACGTGAAGTCGCTCTTTGACTTCCGCTACGAGGACTTCACGCTCGAGGGCTACGACCCCTGGCCCGCCATCAAGGCGCCGATGTCGTTCTGAGCGGAGTGGCCCCGGGGCGCATTCCGCGGCGCATCCCCGGCGAAGGAGGCGGTTCGGCCCGGTGCCGGACCCGAAATGCGGAACAGAAACCCAATTCGAAGAAAAAATGGTATCAATCATCGTGGCTGTGGCCGAAAACGGCACCATCGGCGACCGCAACGCCCTGCTGTGGCACATATCCGAGGACCTGAAGCGCTTCAAGGCCCTCACGACGGGACACCCCGTCATCATGGGACGCAAGACCTACGAGTCGCTCGGGCGTCCGCTGCCCAACCGCACCAACGTGGTGCTTTCGCGCAGCGGCGGGGAGTTCCCCGGCTGCCGCGTCGCCCGCTCGCTCGACGAGGCGCTGGCCCTCTTTCCCGACGACGAGGAGCTCTTCATCATCGGCGGCGCCCAGATTTACGAGCAGGCCCTGCCGCTGGCCGACCGCCTCTACCTGACGCGGGTCTGCCACCCCTACGAGGGCGACACCTCCTTCCCGGAGTGGGATGCGTCGGAGTGGCACCTCGCCTCGTCGGAGGCCCACCCCTCGGGGCGGGAGTATCCCCATCCCTTCGTCTTCGAACGCTGGGAGCGCCGCCGCCCCGGACGGCAGTAGGGGGGCGGTATGTTCAGCAGGGCGGTAGAGGCTGAGGTGGCTCTCCCGGCCAACTCTTCCGACCGACTTCCCCGACCCGCTCTCCCGACCGCCTCTGGTGCATCCGTTCCAAGGGGTGCAGCGGCCCTCTGCGGCACTCCATCCAACTTTCTCCCCGAAGCTCTTCGCTTCGGGGTTTGTTGTTCCGGCTCCGACGGTCCCATCCGTTCCGGCCCGACTCTCCGGAACCGTTTTCCTGTTTTCCCGCTCCCCGTCTCCTGCTTCCCCGTTTCTCGTTTCTCGTTTCCCGTTTCTCGTTTCCCGTCTCCCGTCTCCCGTCCTCTGCCTTCCGCCTCTCCCTCCGCCTTCTTTTGTCCCGACCGCAGCTGCGCCCCTTCCGGAACAACTCCGGCTGCGCCCTCCGGAACGGCCCGCGCCCCGCTTCGAAATTAGGTATTTATACTACCGCACGTCCGGGGGCGAATCCCTACCTTTGCATTCGGAAACATCTTCCCCTGCATCCCCCTTTCCGCTCCGGTCAACGCCGTGCATGGCGCTCCCCCGGACGGTGCGGCGCCGGAAATCCCGGCCAGTCGGGCGGTGCAGGGAGTCGAACCAACGCAATTATGGGAAAATACTTCGATATGCTCTGCGAGGACGTGCGCTTCCGCGAGGGGCTCAACGCCTGCATGAACTGCGGCGTCTGCACGGGTGTCTGCCCGGCGGCCGAGTTCTACAACTACGACCCGCGCCAGATTGTCGCCACCGTCCAGTCGCGCGACGACGAGGCCATCGAGGCGCTGCTCAAGAGCGATACCATCTGGTACTGCGGCGAGTGCATGTCGTGCCGCCCCCGCTGCCCGCGCGGCAATACGCCGGGCTATGTCATCCAGGCGCTGCGGAGTCTCTCGCAGAAGCTGGGCTTCTTCGTCGAGAGCGAGAAGGGGCGCCAGCAGCTGGCCCTCAAGCGCATCATCGGCGACAACATCCTCCGCACGGGCTACTGCATAGTGCCTCGGATGGTCAAGCCCGAGCTGCACCCCGAGCAGGGCACCGTCTGGAAGTGGATTTTCGACAACGACAAGGAGGTCTTCGGCCGCTTCACGCCCGTCTACATGCGCCACGGCGCCGGTGCGCTGCGCCGCCTCGACGCCGGCTCGCTCGACGAGCTGCACCGCATCTTCGAGGTGAGCGGCGGCAGCGAGTTCTTCGACCGCATCGAGCGCTTCTCGGACCGCAAGGCCCGAGAGATGGGCTATGAGGAGGGTGCCGACCAGAACTACATGATGGATGTTTTCCGCTACAACAGCAACGAACACGACTGACAATGACGACGATACGACGCAAAAGCTGGAACGAGTACCAGAAGGAAATCGCGGACGACCGCTACTACTACGCCCGCAGCTGCATCCGGCAGAACTTCTTCCCGGGCAGCGAGAAGGCCTTTCTCGACATCCTGCACAACGATTTGGGACGCGACGTGCTCGACGACCCGCTGCACTCCTCGTGCACGGGCATCGGCTACCACTCGGACATCGTGCCGCTGGAGACCATCATGACGGTGGTGGCGCGGCAGTTCGCGCTGATGACCGAGGCGGGTTACGAGAACTTCATTTCGTCGTGCATCACTTCGTTCGGCGTCTACACCGAGGTGCTGGCCACCTGGAACGAGTTTCCCGAGACCGAGGAGCGCACGCGCGAGTATCTGCTCAAGGCCACGGGGCGCGAGTTCCGCAAGCCGAAGAGCCTGGCCCACACGTCGGACATCGTCTTCCACTTCCGCAACGAGATTGCCGCCCGTGCCAAGCGTCGGCTCGTCAACGCCGTGACGGGCGAGCCGCTGCGCGTGGTTGAGCACATCGGCTGCCACTATGCCAAGATTTTCCCCAAGTCGGGCATCGGCGGTTCGGAGTTTCCCTACGTGCTGGCCGGCATGGTCGAGGCGTGGGGCGGCGAGTGCGTCGACTACCCTGAGCGGCGCCACTGCTGCGGCTTCGGCTTCCGCAACTACCTGGTGCAGGCCAATCGCGGCTACTCGATTGCCAACTCGCACAAGAAGCTCGAGAGCATGGCCCCCTACAAGCCCGACTTCATCGTGGCCAACTGCCCGGGCTGCGCCATGTTCCTCGACAAGTGGCAGTATGCCATTGCCGAGATGGAGGGCACGACCTACGGCGAGAACGGCCACGGCATCCCCGTGCTGACCTACGAGGAGATGGCCGGTCTGGTGCTGGGATACGACCCTTGGGAGCTGGGCATGCAGATGCACCAGGTCGACGTCGAGCCGCTGCTCGACAAGATGGGGGTCGAGTACGACCCTGCGGCGAAGTATCTGGGCCGCAACGGCAAGTTCATCGGCAAGCCCGAATCGGCGGTGGTCAACTGCCGCCCGAGCGACACGGTCTACGACATCCGCGAGTAATCCGCGCCGCGGACCAGGCCCTTTCCGTGCCGAACGGGGCACAGCGGGGCGCACCCTCGGCCGCCGGGCGGATTCCGGGGTCCCGGCAAGGAATGAGCGACCGCCGCAACTGCCACCGCAACTGCCGCGACAGCTGCCCCGGCGGTCGGCGGCAGACGAACAGAGAGACAAGACACGACAACGCAATACATGAACAGAAGAGTAATCGTCATAGGAGGAGGCGTGGCCGGCATGCAGGCGGCGCTCCGTCTTTCGGAGCAGGGCGCCGAGCCCCTCATCATCGAGAAGGAGGCCGAGCTGGGCGGCAAGCTGCGCGGCTGGTATGTCCTTTTCCCCACCTTCACCCCCGCCTCGGAGGTGCTCTCCGAGCTGCGCCGCCGCGTTCAGGAGCGCGGCATCGAGGTGATGACCTCGACCGAGGTGAGCGGCTTTACGCGGCAGAGCGTCACGCTCGCCGACGGCCGCACGCTGCCGTGCGACTCGGTGGTGGTCGCCTCGGGCTTCACGCTCTTTGACGCCACGGTCAAGGAGGAGTACGGCTACGGCATCTACGACAACGTCATCACCTCGGCCGACCTCGAGCGGATGTTCGCCGAGGGGCGCGTGGCCTGCGCCGACGGTTCGCGCCCGAAGCGGATTGCCTTCCTGCACTGCGTCGGTTCGCGCGACGAGAAGGTGTGCCAGCAGCACTGCTCGCGCGTCTGCTGCATCACGGGCGTCAAGCAGGCCATCGAGATGAAGCGCCTCTTCCCCGAGGCCGACGTCTTCAACTTCTACATGGATATCCGCATGTTCGGCCCCGGCTACGAGGAGATGTACCGCGAGGCGCAGCAGCGCTACAACATCCACTTCGTGCGCGGCCGCATCTCGGAGGCGAGCCCGACCATCGACAACCGGATTCAAATCAAGGCCGAGGATACGCTCACGGGGCGTCCGCTGCGCATGAGCGTCGACATGCTGGTGCTGCTCATCGGCATGCGGGCCAACGACTCGAACGCACCCTTCGCCGAGCAGGCCGGTCTGAAGCGCGCTCCGAGCGGCTTCATGGAGCCCCACGACATGTTCCTGGGCAACGCCCGCAGCAACGTCGAGGGCATCTTCTATGCGGGCTGCATCACGGCCCCCAAGAACATCGGCGAGACCCTCAACGAAGGCACGGTGGCAGCCGATGCCGCCATGGAATACCTCAGAGTCTGACGCTTATGGCAACCATCAATTTCGGATATACGATTTCGAAGCCCCGTGCCATCGACCTCGACCGCAACAACCTGCGCAAGAGCGACGAGATTCTGCGCGAGATGCCCGAGCTGCAGACCTGCATCGGCTGCGGGGCCTGCACGGCCATCTGCACGGCCGGCAACCTGACGCAGTTCAATTTCCGCAAGGTCCACACCCTCGTGCGGCGCGGCGAGTACCAGGGCGCCTACGAGGAGATGAACAAGTGCATGCTCTGCGGCAAATGCCGGCTGGTCTGCCCGCGCGGCATCAATACGCGGGGCGTGGTCCTGCTGATTAAACGCAAACTGGGCGACTTCTGAGCGGAGCGCCCTACGGAGCCGCACCCCGGCGCGGGGGCGGCATGGAGAGTTTTTGGATATGACATTCTACGCACCATTCTGCATCCCCTTCATCGTGGGCGCGGCGCTGATGTTCGCCGTGCTGCTCTGGAAGTGGGGTACGTGGCTCTACCGACTGCCGCGTGCCGACAAGATGCTCATTCTGAAGGGAATCCCCACACGCCGGACGCTGGAAGCTCTGGGCGAGGTGGTGAGCGAGTCGCTGCTCCACCGGCGCATCTTCCGGGTGAACCCCCTGCTGGGCTACATGCACATGTCGCTCGCCTTCGGGTGGTTCCTCCTCATTGCGGTCGGGTGGCTTGAGACGCTTTCGTACCTCGGGCTGCGCTGGGTGCCGCTGCAGGGCCACGTCTTTTTCAAGTACTTCGCCACGGGGCTCGAGCACAAGCCCTTCTTCGACTTCGTGATGGACCTGCTGCTGCTCTTCGTCCTCTCGGGCGTGGCGCTGGCCTGGGGCAAGCGCTTCTACTCGAAGGCCATGGGCATGCGCCGCACGACGCACCATGTTCTGGGTGACCGCGTGGCCCTCTCGGCGCTGTGGTTCATCTTCCCGGCCCGACTGGTGGCCGAGAGCGTCACCTGCGCCATCTACGGCGGCGGGGGCTTCCTCACGGGCAGTCTGGGCAGCTGGCTGGCCGCTCATGTCGAGATGCTCACGCTCATGACGCTCGAATCGGTGGCCTGGTGGTTCTACTCCTCGTGCCTCGGTGTCTTCTTCGTGGCGCTCCCCTTCTCGCGCTACATGCACATCTTTACCGAGATTCCGCTCATCTTCCTGCGCCGCTACCGCCTCCGTTCGACCGAGAAGGAGTCCTCCTACGACCACTTCCAGGTCGAGGCCTGCTCGCGCTGCGGCATCTGCATCGACCCCTGCCAGCTGCAGAGCGTGCTGGGCATCAACGACGTGCAGTCGGTCTACTTCCTGCGTGACCGCCGCTACCACACGCTGCGGCTGGCCACGGCCGACAACTGCCTCATGTGCGGCCGCTGCGTCGAGAAGTGCCCCGTGGACATCGACCTCAATACGCTGCGGCTCAACTCGCGCGACAAGATGCGCAACGTGCCCGACGAGCGGCGCTACGGCTACCTCAAGGGGCTTGACCGCTCGCAGGGCGAGGGCAAGGTGGGCTACTTCGCCGGCTGCATGACGCTGCTCACGCCCCGTACGCTCACGGCCATGGAGCAGCTCTTCCGCGCTGCGGGCGAGGAGGTGTGGTGGGCCGACCGCGAGGGAGGCGTCTGCTGTGGCCGTCCGCTCAAGCTGGCGGGCGAGACCGACTCGGCGCGCAAGATGATGCAGTACAATACGGAGCTCTTCCGCAAGCACGGCATTACGACGCTGGTCACCTCGTGCCCGATTTGTCTGAAGGTCTTCCGCGAGGATTATGCGCTCGACGGCATCGAGGTGCTGCACCATTCGGAGTATATCCTCCGCCTGATGCGCGCCGGACGCCTGCAGGTCAAGCACGGTGCCACGCGCTATACCTACCACGACCCCTGCGAACTGGGGCGCGGCAGCGGCATCTACGACGAGCCGCGTGCCGTCATCGAGGCGGTGGGCGAGCTGCTCGAACCGGCCCAGACGCGCGAAAATGCCCTTTGCTGCGGCTCCTCGGTGGCCAATCTGGCCATCTCGGACGGCCAGCAGCTGCAGATTGCACGCTCGGTCACGGGCGAGTTGGAGGCGACGGGCGCCGAGGTGATTGTCACCGCCTGTCCGCTCTGCAAGAAGGCGCTGGTACGCGGTACGCGTCACGAGGTGAAGGACCTTGCCGAGGTGGTGGCTGCCAGCATGCAGTAGCCGTCGGCGACGCGTGGCCGAGGTTCCGGGAGGGACCGTGCTGAGACAGCCAGCCGGGCGGAGACGCCCTGCCAGGGGCCAGGGAGCCGAGGCGTCGGGATGCCGGGGAGCGTGGGTGTCGGGGCCCCTGGGTGCCGGAGCGCGATGTAATTTTCGGTGCTTGGGGGCGGTTCGGACTCTCGTGGCTGGTTTCGGACCCGCAGAATCCGTGCGGGGACGGCGGAGTTCCACCCAGCAAGCGGCTGATTCATAGCGCTGCGCGGAGCTTTTCTGAAAAATATTTAAAAAATATTTGGCAAAGCCGTATTTTTGCCTTATCTTTGCAGTCGCAAAGGCGATAGTTCTACACTCAAAGACATATCGCGGGATGGAGCAGTTGGTAGCTCGTTGGGCTCATAACCCAAAGGCCGGAGGTTCGAGTCCTCCTCCCGCTACCACGACGGACAACTCAAACGGGTTGTCCGTCTTTTTTTTTGCCGTTTCCTCCGGATTGTTCGTTCGTTTCCGGATTTTTTGCCCCGCTGGTCCGTTCCGAAGCCCGGTTGCCATCTGCACGGGTTGCATTTGCAGCCGATTATTCGTATATTTAACTATTTAACCATCCGGCCCGCCCGAACCGGATGTCGCCGTCCGGCTTCCGGCTTCGTTTCCGCGGAGCTCCGTCGCCGGCAGCAGGCGGCTCCGGAGCCGCTGCGGCGGTGCATTCCGTCCGGCGGAGAGGGCCGATGGACGATGATTCCCTTCAAAAAATACCCCTTATGAACATCAAAGCCGCTATCTTGTCGGTGCTGGCACTTCTGTGCAGCCTGTGCGCCACGGCGCAGTATCAGTATCAGATTCATCCTGTGGACTGGAAAGAGCTCAAGACCCTGGTGAAGGAGGAGCCCGAGCGGTTCCGTGAACTGGTGCGGAGAATCTCCACACCGCAGCGCGACACGACGCTGACCTATCCCGACCAAATCATCGCCTACTTCGGGCAGTCGCTGCTGACCAACGACAGCGAGGAGAGTCTGGTGCATGCGATGGACCAGGCCTATTCGGAGGAGAACTATGCCGAAGCGCTGGCGCAGGCCGAGAAGGTGCTCGCCGTCAATCCCGTCAACATTAAGGCACTCATCCGGGCGGCCTATGCCATAGCCAACATGCGTGAGGCGGGCGACGAGTCGCACGCTCACGAGGAGGGTCAGGGCTACTACTCCCGGGCCATCCGTCTGCTCGATACGATAGCGGCAACGGGTTACGGCAGCGAGGAGCACCCCTTCCACGTGACCAAAATCGCCGACGAGTATCTCTTCATGGGCCACTACCTCGAGCTGGATGCATTCGGAAGCCAGTCGCTCGTCGACTGCTGCGATGTCTTCGAGCTCGGAAAGGGCAACAGGCTCTACCCCGACTCGGTCATCTATTTCGATGCGACGCGGGTGCTCGAGCTCGAGGCCGCAATGTTCGGAGGCGGGAAATAACCCGGCTGCGGAGCTGCCGACCGGCAGCAGGGGCGGACGTGCGGCGCCGCAGGGCAGCTCCTGCCGCTCCCTGTGTGGGGCGGCTGTGCGGTTTTGTGGTCAGGGCGGAGCTTCCGAACTCTTCGGCCCAGAAATTGCACGGCCTACGGTGTTAACCACCAAAACAGCGAACGTATGAACAAGCAAGAGAACAAACAGCAGCCCTGCGACCCCTGCGACCCCTGCGAGCGCAACTTCGAACGCAACATCCACCACATCGTCCGCGAGGGCGAGGCCCCGACGGAGCGTGAACGCGAGCGCAAGGAGCAGGAGCTCCGCGAGGCCTTCGGCGAGAAGCATCCCGAGGCGGTCAAGTGACCCTCCCCGGTCTCCTTTCGGAACGTTGACGGGCGGCTCTCCATGCGTGGAGGGCCGCCCGCTTGCGTCTTGCCGTGTTCCGACCGGTCGAGGTCCAGAGCGCCGGCCGCCGTGCGGCGTTACTGCTGCGGAGTGGTGAACGGTGCCGTGGCCAGTCTGCCGGCACCCTGCTCGAAGCCGTTGACGTTGAAGGGAGCCCCGACGGCCATGTACTCCGTGCCGGGTGTGAGCTCCTGCCAGATGTTGTCCTCACGCTCGAACCAGCGCCATCCCTCCCAGCGCAGGAAGTAGACGACGTAATCCTCCGGGTTGGGGTAGATTTCCGCGATGGAGGGGTCGGTGCGGGCCGTGTTGAGCATCTCCTCGTAGCGCTCCCGGGTGTAGATGAGGGTGTAGTATCCGACCGTGTTGGCGTCGGGTGTATGTATCAGCCGGGCGGTGGTCGGGGTGAGCTCGCCGACCTCGATGGTCATCGTCGCCTCGGGGGCGTTCTCGGTGTAGGAGGGCGAACGTACGGGCAGCTTCTCGATGGAGTAGAGTGCGCCGCTCTCGTCCATCACGGCGCAGACGAGCCAGTAGTCGAAGTCGAGCGAACCGTTGAGCGGGATGAGCAGCCTCTCGACCGTCTCGGTGTAGATGCACGCAGGGTCGTTCTCCATGAGGTATTCGACCGTGGCGGCCTCGGTGCCGTGGGTCTCGAGCTGCATCTCCCAGATGTTCTGGGCGGCAAGAATCAGGGCGTAGCGCGAGACCTTGATGTTGGGCTCGGCCGTCGTGCGCAGATAGCCGACCGTCACTTCGGTGATGTCGACCTTGACTTCGGGAAATTCGGGCTGCGGGGGCGGAGTCTCCTGCTCCGACGAACAGCCGAGCGACAGCGTCAGAAGAGCCGTTGCCGCAAGCGTCCGGAACCAGATGCTTTTCATGTGATGGGGTTTTAAGGGTTAGATGATGGGTGAAAGGGTTGGGTTCATGGATGCTCCGGAGGGCCGTCCGGTTGGTCCTTTTCGGAGCTCCTTTCACAAATATAGAAATTGTTTTTTGAATAACAATAGTTTTGACCCGAAAACGAGGAGCTCCTTGAGGATAATCCGCACTCCGGGAAAAGGTACAAGAGAAAGAGCCTCTGCCTTGAGGCAGAGGCTCTTGTGGTGGCGTTGAGTGAAGTATGGAGCGGGTGCGGGGCGTTGTGGATGCTATCGGCCCTGCTCCTCGGCCCGGTAGGCTTCGACGCCGCGGCGGAGGAAGTCGACGAAGGCCTCGACATCGAGGTCATAACCGCGCGGCTCGACCAGCATGCGTCCGTCGCGACCCTGCAGCACGTAGTAGGGCTGCGCGTTGACCCCGAAGGTCTTCAGCGCATAGTGCGCATTGATTTTGCCCAGGCTGCGCAGCACCTTGCCCGATTCGGTGGTGACCCACTCGCTCTCGGGAAGCTCCATCTTGTCGTCGGAGTAGAGGGCGCAGATGACGTAGTCGTTGCGCAGCAGCTCCAGCACGCGGGGGTCGGACCAGACGCGGGCCTCCATCTCGCGGCAGTTGACGCAGCCGTGGCCCGTGAAGTCGATGAAGAGCGGCTTGCCGGCGCGGGCGGCGTAGGCCTCAGCCTCCTTCAGGTCAAAGAATCCCTCGAGCCCGTGGGGCAGATGGAGCACGTCGCTGTACTTGGGCGCCTTTCCGTCGACGGTCCTGAGGGGCGCCGTTGCCGATACGGAAGCTCCTGCCGAGGTCGTCTGTCCGAGGACGAAGTCCTGGGTTGTCAGCGGCGGCAGGTAGCCCGAGAGCGCCTTGAGCGGGGCGCCCCACATGCCGGGGATGAGGTAGACGACGAACGTGAAGACGGCGATGGCGAGCGCCAGCCGTCCCACGCCGACGTGCTGCACCTCGTCGTCGTGGGCGAAGCGCAGCTTGCCCAGCAGGTAGAAGCCCAGCATGGCGAAGACCACAATCCAGATGGCCAGGTAGACCTCACGGTCGAGCAGTCCCCAGTGGTAGGTTTGGTCGGCCACGGAGAGGAACTTGAAGCCGAGCGCCACCTCGACGAATCCCAGCACGACCTTCACCGAGTTGAGCCAGCCGCCGCTCTTGGGGAACTTCTTGAGCATCGAGGGGAAGAAGGAGAAGAGGGTGAAGGGGAGTGCAAAGGCGAGCGAGAAGGCCAGCATGGTGACAATCGGGCTCCAGAACTCGCCGGCGGTCGATTTGATGAGTACCGAGCCGACGATGGGGCCCGTGCACGAGAAGGAGACCAGCACGAGCGTCAGCGCCATGAAGAAGATGCCTGCCAGCCCCTTCGAGTCGGCCTTCGAGTCGCTCTTGTTGACCATCCACGAGGGCATCGTGATTTCGAAGGCTCCGAAGAACGAGGCGGCGAAGAGCATGAAGACGGCGAAGAAGATGAGGTTGGGCAGCCAGTGCGTTGCCAGCCGGTTGAAGATGTCGGCCGTGACGGCGTCGCCACCCACAAGGCGCGTGATGACGATGATGGCGGCGATGGGCAGCGTGTAGAGCGCTACGATGAAGAAGCCGTACATGCCGGCGCGGAAGCGTCCGAGTGCCGGCTTTCCGGAGCTCTTCATGAAGAACGAGACGGTCATCGGCACCATGGGGAAGACGCAGGGGGTGAGCAGTGCGGCAAAGCCCCAGAGAATCGCCTCGATGATGAGCGACCAGAGCGAGCCGCTGCCGGCGGCATCCTTGGCCGGAGCGGCTTCGGCGGCGGTTCCGGCGGTGGTTGAGGTCTCGGCTGCTGCGACACTTCCGGAGGTTGCGGCCGTGTCGCTCACGCGCTCCGTTGCG
>OLPR01002703.1_pt1 | contig 12690 bp, 13 predicted proteins | sample 1672761 | NCBI WGS metagenome assembly OLPR01 (sample SAMEA3136721, study PRJEB25190) | human gut metagenome | biome: human gut; feature: human-associated habitat; material: faeces | place: Austria | collected 2013 | reverse complement strand
TTTTCTGAAAAGGGCTTTACTTTTTTTAAAGTTCTGCTATACTATAAAATTAATTGGAAAGAGTGGCAATCCTGCACATTCTCTCCGATCCCCCTTCGGGCCCGTGGCTCAGCTGGGAGAGCGTTCGGTTCGCATCCGAGAGGTCGAGGGTTCAAATCCCTTCGGGTCCACCATAGCGCGAAGATACGAACTCTGCATTGTTCGCAATGTCTTCGGGTTAACCATCAAGATAGAGGATCGTTGAAAGACGGTCCTCTATCTTCTTTTCGCAAAAAAGATGCCCCCGGTGCTACCAACACCAAGAGCATCTCCCGAAAACGATCAAACAGGTAACTTTTCTATCTTTAGGCTATAATACTTTTCCCGGCCGACTCGCTTGCTGTCCAGCAGCTCGTCGGGGACGCTGTTCAGCAAAGCTCTGACCTTCCCATAGCTGGCGGGCAGGCAGTGCTGAAGCGCTTTGGTGGAGATGCCTGCCTCTCCAAAGAGCGCGGCCTGGATCAGGAGAAAATACAAGTCCTGCATATCCCGTTTCTCTGCGTTCGGCAGCTGTGGGATATAGTCCCCGTAGCGGTTTAGTAGCGTCACGCGCTCTTTCAGGGATTCTTTCAGGTCCTCCTCTGACTGCTCAATCATCCCCAGCATCATCAGCAGGAACGGTGTCAGGTCGCCCCGGTTTCGTGGATGGTTACACGTGTCAAAGGCTTTGTAATATTTTTGAATATTTTCTTTGACTGTCTTGGAGAGCCGATAGCCCAGCAGCGGGTCCATCGTCCGGGCCAGGTACTCGCTCACGACGAACCGGCCGAGCCGACCGTTACCATCATAGAAGGGGTGAATATATTCCAGTAGGTAGTGGAACAGGCAGATTCGATAAAGGCCCTCAATGCGTCCATCACCCAGGAAAGCCAGTGCTTTTTCTAGCGCTGCAAAGATCTTCTCCTCCGGATAGATGCCTTTGTGGAGGATCTTGTCTGTCGCGCTTTTGATCTCCGTCTGGCCCTTGCGGAATAAGGTGCCGTCCGGTCGGTTTTTGGGGTCTTCCTCCATCACCTCATCCAGCACAAGGGCGTCATACAAGTCACGAACATCTTGGCAGGTTTCTAAGGCCAGCGACTCCCCTTCTTGCAGCATGACGTATTTCTTCACAATGCCGTCGAAGCGCAGCTTTTTTCTTCGATGGGTCGATTGCTCTTCCAGCTCATCCAACACATCCCCGATCTCTTTCCGGCTGCTGTGGATGCCCTCGATTTGATTGGTCAATACCACCTCGTCGATCAAACACTTCCGGGTATACTGCTGTAATGCAATTTGAGGAAGCTGGCATTTCAGCAGCGCAATCTCTTTGTCCAGCCGTAAAATAGGAAAGACTTTCTGGATCACAGCATTGTCCTGCACAAAGAAAGCGGGATGCTCTCCGATCAGGAAGTCCAGATGGACCGTTGTGCTTTCAGAAAAGCGGCGCTCATACACCTGCTGATAAGTTTCCGGGTCGCCATAGTATAATTTTCTCAGGGTCTTATACTGTTCCATCTGTTCCATTCACTTCCTTTTTCTTGCCATTTTGAGCTTTGAAGGTAAGAGTAGCACGTTACATCTTCAAAATCAATCTTTTTTTGTGGATGTCCTGAAAAATATTGCAAAAATATGCCCCCGGTGCTACCAACATAGAAAAGGAGTGGACTCAGATGGAAGATACCAACATAGAAGCCATCAGCGCAGACACCGGAAAACCGAAGAAACAGTTGCCTAAGAATTTCTGGAAGTTCTTCTTCGTTGCAGCGGTCATCCTTTCTTTCGTTGCCGGATACCTGATCGGAGGCGCTTCTAACCAAGAGAAGATCGCGGATCAGAAGCGCGGCTTGGACGAACAGATGAATACGATTGCTTCTTTGGAAGAACAGATTCAAGAACTTCAAGAAGCCGCTGAACCAGAAGCACTCCCAGACCCAGAGGACGACGAAGACGTTGCAGATCACGACGAATATGACGATGATGATACCTACTCCGATGACTACTCTGATGAGGACGAACAGGTCTATTATGATGATTGTGACACAGACTTTGCTGACACTGAAGAAGACATCCTGGTCTATATCACAAATAGCGGCGAACGCTATCACCGTGCCACTTGTAGCTCGTTGAGCCACAGCAGCTATGAAGTTACACTTTCTGAGGCCATGGATGCAGGGTATACACCCTGCAAAAACTGCCATCCTCCAACCAAATGATGGGAAACCCGCCTATGCTTACAGAGAGAAAGAGAGGAAACTTATGTCTGCTGTTTCATGGTGCCGCGCCAACGCTATGCTGCTGATCGCTTTGTTGGCTGCCGGGATCACGGTTGCTTTTGTTCCGCCAGACAAGGGATATTTGGGATACTATGACGCCCGAACCCTGGCCTGCTTGTTCTGCGTACTGGCCGTGGTTTGCGCACTGCGGAACATGGATCTGTTTTCCGCGCTATCACAGCAGCTGGTGCAGCTGTTTCACACCACCCGTAGCGTCGTGACCGCCTTGGTCCTCATCACACTGGTCGGCTCCATGCTGCTGACCAACGACACCGCTCTGCTGACGTTTTTGCCGCTGAGTTGGTTCGTTCTGCACGCTACCGGACAGGACAGGCACCTGGCGTTTACCTTTATCCTGCAAAACTGCGCCGCCAACTTCGGCGGAATGCTCACGCCCTTTGGCAACCCGCAAAACCTTTACTTGTTCAGTTATTATCATATCGCCAGCACAGAGTTCATCGGCATCATGCTGCCGCCCTTTTTGCTGTCGATCGCCTTGATCCTGCTGTGCCGCTTCTTCGTCCCAAAGGATCCGCTGGCTGTTCCGGAGGAGCCAGTCCGGCTAGACCAGAAGCGTGCCGTCGTCTATGCACTGCTCTTCTGCCTGGCTGTGGCGATGGTGCTGCGGGTCGTGCCGTATGGGGTGGGACTCGTCATCATCCCCGCCGTTCTGCTGGTGTTGGACCGAAATGCCCTCAAAAGTGTGGATTGGGGGCTGCTGCTCACGTTTGCCGCATTTTTTACGTTTTCCGGAAATCTAGCCCGGATCGACGCCGTACAGATGTTTTTCGCGCGTCTGCTATCCCACGGCACAATGCTCGTCTCAGCCCTGACCAGCCAGTTCATCAGCAACGTCCCCGCCGCCATTTTGCTCAGCCGTTTTACCCAGGATTACCAAGGTCTGCTCATCGGCGTCAACGTGGGCGGCGCCGGGACACTCATCGCTTCCCTAGCCAGCCTCATCACCTTTCGAGAGTTTGCCAAGCACAAGCCTGCGCAGACCGGGCGCTTCCTGCTGTTGTTCCTGGCGGTCAGCTTTGGGTTTTTGGCGGTTCTGTTGGGGGCAATGTCCCTGCTTGGGCAAGCCTGAGGATCCTCTTTCCCCCAAAGCGATCGTTTTCTCTTTTTCTAGACAGATGTCCCAAAATATGTTATTCTAAAAATATCCCAGAATATCAACAGAGAAAGGACGGATCAAACATGCGAAAACGATTCCTTTGCCTGCTCCTCACACTGCTTTTGTGCCTGAGCTTGGCCCCTGTCAGCCAGGCAGCAGGTGGCTCGGCCTATGACCGGCCGGGGCAAAAGCTGGCAGCCCTGACCTTTGATGACGGTCCGGGGCCCTACTCAGACCGGATCATGGACACCTTAGCCGCCCACGGCGCAAAGGCCACGTTTTTTATGAACGGCTATAAAGTCAGGACCTATGCCAAGCAGATCCAGCGCATGGTCGCTGAGGGCCATCAAATCGCCAATCATACCTATAATCATCCGGTCCTGGCCTCGTCCTCTGCCACAAAGGTCCGCAATGAGATCACAGGAACCGCCAACGCCCTGACCGAGGTCACAGGACTGACCGGGACAGGAAACACCGGCTTCTACCTCCGCCCGCCCTATGGCAGCTGGAACAACACGACCCTAAGCTTGGCCGGGGTCCCGGTCATTTGGTGCACGGTAGACTCTGGGGACTGGAAATATCAAGACGCCGCCCGGCTGACCAGCTACACCGGCACCGTCTTGCAGGATGGTGACATCGTCATCTTACATGAGATCCACAAAACAACCGCCCAGGGCTTGGATGCCCTGTTGACCAAGCTGGACAAACGCGGCTTTACCTTGGTCACATTGGAAGACCTTTTCTGGCGGCGTGGCATCACGCCCCAGGCCGGGAAAATCTATTACTCCGCCAAAAACACTGGGGTCAACCGTTGTGAACGTGCCTTGTGGTTCGATGAAAGCAAGCTCAGCACGCACTGGGCCGCTGCCAGCATCGACTACGTCCGGCAAAATGGCCTCATGCACAACAATCCATACGGCGAGTTCACCCCCAACTTCCCCTTGACCCGCGGGATGTTCGTCACCTGTCTGGGCCGTTTGGCTGGGGTCGAAGGTGACGCCGCTTCCACTGGCTACCGCGACCTCTCCGCCGGCCACTACGCTGCCCCCTATGCGGCCTGGGCTAAGGAAGCTGACATCATGCGCGGCCTGCCGGATGGACGGTTCGCCCCGGACGCCCCCATCACCCGCCAGGAATTGGCCACCGCGCTGGCTCGCTATGCAGCCCTGTGCGGCGCGGAGCGCGGGGACACCAGCGCACCAGTCTATAACGATCAGGCCGCCATCGCAGATTGGGCCAAGGACGGCGTAGCCCTGTGTGGGCAGCTTGGCCTGCTGGTCGGTGCCAACGGCACCTTCTCCCCCACGGACACAGCAACCAGGGCCATGGGCGCGGTGATCCTCCAGCGGCTGGATGAAGCAGACCTGCGCCCCCAACCGGTCGAAAATGGTTCAAATATTTGAAAATACTGTGCGCAGGTCACAGTAAAACGCCATAAGTCTGGCTATACTAAAGCCAACAAAAACGGAAACACCAAAAGGAAGTGTTATTATGGCGATCACCACCATCAACCAGGAAAATTTTGAAACGAAGGTCACCCACTCCTCCGCCCCCGTACTGCTGGACTTCTGGGCCGCCTGGTGCGGACCCTGCACGATGCTCTCCCCCGTGGTGGAAGAGCTGGCCCAGGAGCACCCGGAGATCTCCTTCGGCAAGGTCAACGTCGATGAGGTCCCTGAGCTGGCCCAGCGCTACCAGATCTCCGCCATCCCCACCCTGCTGCTGTTCAAAGACGGCCAGCCGGTGGACATGTCCGTGGGCGTGAAGTCTAAGGCTGAACTGGAAAACTTTTTGAAGTAAATCTATCCTCCTCAACATACAAAACAGGACGCGAGCTGTGCATCATCACACGCCTCGCGTCCTGTTTTTCTATTCTTTTTCTTCCGCTGGACACAGCGACTTGAAAAGGGCATTCCGTATCCAAAACAGCACCGCGCTGATCGAAATACCAACCAGTACCCCTGCAATCGCCAGGATCACAGGCACCGCAAAATGCTCTTTCCATAGCACCGGCAGAGCCATGACCGCCGCCAGGACGGTTCGCACCGTCCGTAGGTTCAGCAGTTCTTTTCGCCACGTTTCCCCCGCTCGACCCAGAGCTTCTACCAGATTCGTGAGGAGCTGGAAGTGGAAATAGAGCGCCGCCACTGCCAGCAATAAACTCAACAGCTGTAAAAGATAATGCTGGCTGTTGATCCCAATGAGCGTCAAGGCCCAGAACCACAGCTCCAAGGCCGCCAGTAAAATGCACAGCGGACCCAGCAGGCCCATGGCGGGCGACGCCTCCTTCAGCTCTTTGATGGCCTTACCCATCAGCAGATAGCCGCCCCAGCTTGGGATGAGATTCAAGCTACCTAAGTTGAGGTTAAAGTAGAGGAAAAGATAGCCCCAGGCGATCAAGCCGATGGCGTGCGCCATTTTTTTACGCTCCATTTGTCGGCACCTCCTTTGCGGTCAGCGTTTCTTCTGTCACAGTACCTTGATCGTTCACAACAAAATGAAGCGTAATGGTTTTCGGCGGGGCATCCAGCCAAGGAGCAGAGTTGTAATCTACTATGGTACCGTTCCAGTCATCCTCAATCGGACTTGTACTCCATGATAAGCCACTCGTGCTGGAACCTCCGCTGCTCTGGCAAGTCTTCACACTTTGGAGAAACTCCTGATAATATTCCGCGTCTGTTCCCGGATTTGGATCAATGGACAAACCAACTGCTTTCCAAGTGACGTTTTCCGGGAACGTGCCCTGTGCAAAATACTCATACGTCATCGTCTCAAACTGGATGTTTGGCTTTGCGGTTTTCCGAATGACAGTTGGGGTTCTCCAAAAATCATCTGGCTCTTCCAAGTTATCGACGGCACAGTAGCTCCGCAGCTCCACCGTCACCGTACCATAGGTCCCTTCCGCCGTGTAGGTGCGTTCCGCTGGGACCAAGTTCCTATAATACATCCCTTCGGTTCGTTCCAGATAAATGTCAGGTTCCCCGGTCTGCTCGACGACATAGCGCCCTCTCTCCTGCCTGACCAGGACCGGAAGTGCTACCTGACCGGCGCAGGTGTCCATGTATTCCACGTTAAAGTCCATATACTGCTCTGTATCCGGCACAGACGAGGCATACATCATCAGCAGGGCTGTATAGCTTCCATCCGCCTGCTTCTGCAAATTCTGGACGGCAAAGTAGGCTGCTTGGTGGTCATAGATGATCTGGCCGTCCGTTCGGATCGTGACCGGCTCTTTCTCTGCCTGGCCAAAATTTCCTTGTGGGTACACAGTCAGCGTTTCTCCGAACAGGGAGTAATGTTCTCCTTGCGCTGCCATGGCTTCCAGCGCCGCTCGCTCTTTGTCCGGCGATGCCATAGAAAGGAAGAGCAGGTTGTCATCCATGATGCCCTTCGCGTAGGTGTCCAGCGCTCCGGCGACCGTCGTGCAGTAGTTCAGGTGGGCTGCGGCGATCTGCTGGTTTGTGTAGCCTACATAGTCAAAGCCCTCCTGTAAGCCCGCTTCCTTATCCACCATGCCCACCAGACAGCTGGCCGCCAGGACCACGACCACGCAGACGGAGGCCAGGGCCATGCCGCGGGGGTAGCGCTTGAAGCGGACGATGGCCTCGATGCGCTGGGCAATGTTCTTTCCGCCATTGGAGAGGGACGTGGTGCCCACGGCGCGGGGGTACTTGTCGTTTGCCATGGCCAGGAGGGAGATGCCGTAATTGCGGCGGTCCTCCCCGCGCAGGCGCTCTAAAACCCGCTGGTCGCAGAGGGATTCCATGTCGTTGCCCACTCGGTTGAGCAGGAGGCGGACGATGGGGTTGCACCAGTGCAGCGTCCGGCAGAAGCACCAGAAAACGTTTTGCAGGGCATCCTTATAGTTCAGATGGAGCAGCTCATGCAGGATCACATGGTCATCCAGCGCTTTCCCCTTCGGCAGGGCCAGCACCGGGCGGAACACCCCGCACACCATCGGGGACGGCAGACCGGGCAGCTCGATGGCCCGGCAGGTCTTGCAGGCATACATCTTGCCGATGCGTTCGATCTGTTCCTGCACGTCCGCCGGGACAGGTGTCCCCTGCCGCAGGAGCAGGCAGAGGCGGAGCCAGGAGATGAGATACCAGAGCAGCGTCACAACAACGCCCACCACATAGAGCAGGAACAGCCAGTCTGAGAGACTGACCGGAGCGCCCGTCAGCCAGGGGATGGGGCTGGTCACTTGGGTGGCCTCATAGACATTGGTATAGGCCGAGGCCCAGTGCGGCTCAACCATCACCTTCGCCGTCTCCACCCACAAGGGCAGAGGGAGAAGCACATAATACTTCCCCGTATAGGCCGGAAGCAAGATCCGAAGGGCCAACACCGCCCAGACCGCATACTGCCAGCGGGGGGAGAGCTTATCCTTCAGCAGCGTCTTGATGGCCAGAAGCAACAGGCCCACGCCTGCGACATACAGCGTTTGCAGTAGAAACGCCCATAGGTTCGTCATGCTTACACCTCCATGTCATCCAGCAGCTGGCGCAGGCGGTCCCGTTCCTCCGGGGTGATGTGGCTCTCCTTCAAAAAGGCGGCAATCAAGTCTCCCGTAGCCCCGCCGTAAATTTTATCCAAGAGCTGACTCCGGGCTTGGCGGGCACACAGCTCCCGGTCGATGGCCGCCGTGTAGCGGTGTGGGTCCTGGGTCCGGTCGATGGCGACTAAGCCCTTGCTCTCCATCCGGGTCAGGTAGGTGTGGACGGTATTTCTTCGCCAGGGGTGGGTGGGGGCCAAGGCGGAGACAAGGTCCCCCAACTCACAGGGACCGTCGGCCCAGAGCACCTCTAAAATGGCCCATTCGTTGTCGGTCAGCTTTACCATGGCGCTGCACTCCTTTCTCGTATTCTATTCTTTCGTTCTACTCATGTAGTAGCTCTTATAAACCCATTGTACTACACGAGTAGAACAATTGTCAATCCTCTTTTTGGCCGTTTTTTGGGCAAAGATACCCAAAGCGGCTGTTTTTTTCGGTCACATTCCGTCAATAAAGGGAAGTATCTCTTTCCCCTTGACAGGGTCCGTGGGCCGTGGTATTATCTAAACCAACAAACGAAGTAATTTAGTTGGTTATTTTCCTTGGAGGTCCAAACCGCTCCGAGAAAAGGCCAGAAAGGACCCTCCCATGCAACGACTAAAAACCTTATTCCCCGTTCTGGCCGCCGGAATCGCACTGGTGACAGACTGGGCCATCCCGGACTCGTCTCTCCACCCCGCCGCCAACCGGCCGTATTTTCTGTTGGTCATGGCGGTGGCACTGGCCCTCACTGCTGTGTTGTTTCTGGCAGGCTTTGCCGCCCCTGCCTTTCAGAAAAAGTACAGCGGGAAGGCCCCCTTTTACACCGGTATCCTTCTCTTTCTCTGTGTGCTGAACATCTTGACAGCGAAGACTGCCACCCTCCCCGTGCTCTACTTCCCCTCACTGGACCGGGTCTTCGGGGTCCTGGTGGAAGACGCTGCGTTTTTGGGCAAGTGCCTGCTCTACTCCCTGCGCCTGCAAGTGACCGGTTGGGTCAGCGGTGCGGTGGCCGGTGTGCTGACCGGCATAGCCATTGGCTTCAGCAAGGGCGCACGGTACTGGATTTATCCTCTGGTCCGGGTGCTCGGCCCTATCCCCTCCACCGCCTGGATCCCCCTGGCAATGATCAGCTTCCCCACCGTCGTCTCCGCCAGCGCCTTTCTCATCGCCCTGGCCGTCTGGTTCCCCACCAGCGTGCTGACGGCCAGCGGCATCTCCAGCATCCCCAACGCCTACTTTGAGGCCGCTGCGACCCTGGGCGCTTCCAACCGCTACGCCCTCTGGAAGGTCGGCATCCCCGCCGCTATGCCCCACATGTTCCTGGGCCTGTTTAACGGCACCACCGCTTCCTTCATTACCCTCGTCACCGCCGAGATGATGGGCGCGAAATACGGCATCGGCTGGTACGTCAACTGGCAGAAGGATATGATGGCCTACGCCAACGTCTACGCCGGGCTGATCGTGATGAGCGTCATCTGCTACTGCATCATCACCCTGCTCTTCCGCGCCCGTGACCATGTGCTGGTCTGGCAGAAAGGAGTCATCAAATGGTAAACGGACTTTCCATCTCCGGGGTGAGCAAGCAGTTCACCAACCCACAGGGCGAGGTCATCACTGCCCTGTCCAATGTCGATCTGGACATCGCCCCCGGTTCTTTTATCTCCCTCATCGGCCCCTCCGGGTGCGGTAAATCCACCCTGTTGCGGCTCATCGCCGGGCTGATCCAGCCGGACAGCGGAACGCTGACTCTGGACGGTGCCCCCATCACCAAGCCGGGCAGCGACCGGGGCTTCATGTTCCAGGACCACACCCTCTTCCCTTGGCTGACTATTTATGACAACATCGCCTTTGGCCTGCGGGCACAGGGTGTCTTTCAGGAAAAAGAGGCCAGCGTAAAAGAGTTCATCGACCTGGTTGGCCTGACAGGATTTGAGAAATACTATCCCCACCAGCTCTCCGGCGGCATGTGCCAGCGGGCTTCCCTGGCCCGCGCCCTGGTCGGTCACCCCAAAGTGTTATTGCTGGACGAGCCCTTGGGCGCTCTGGACGCCTTCACCCGCATGAACATCCAGGACGAAATTTTACGCATCTGGAAAGAACACAGCATGACCATGATCATGGTCACGCACGACGTAGACGAAGCCGTGTATCTTTCCAGCCGGGTCGTCGTGATGACGCCCCGGCCCGGACGCATCACCAAGATCGTCCCGGTGGAGCTGGCCCAGCCACGGGCCCGCAGCAGCCAGGACTTCTTACATTACCGGGCGGAGATCCTCCGTCGGCTCCACTACGGCGGCACCATTCAGGAACCGGACTACTACCTCTAAACGAAAGGCAGGTATCTCACCATGTATCCTTCCCGACTGCTTCGACGATTGGTCCCAGTGCTTGCGCTGGCTGCCCTGCTGCTGATGCTGGCCGCCTGCGGCGTCCAGAAAGAAGAACTCAACGACTGCTGTATGGCAGCTCCGGTGTCCCAGAGCACCATAGCCTGATCCCCTTCCACTCCACCGCATCCAAGAAAAAGGAGAGACTCCCCATGAACCAGAAAAAACGCATCTTCCGCATCCTCCCCCTCTTCCTGCTGGCCACCCTGCTCTTTACCCTGGCCGCCTGCGGAAACCAGAGCGGCGACACATCCGCCGCTCCTTCCTCCGACAGCAGCTCCGGTGACAGCGGTCTGTATCACCTGCGCATCGCTTACTCTCCCTCCCTCTGCCAAGCTCCCCTGCACATAGCCGTGGAGAAGGGCTTCTTTGAAGCCGAAGGCATCGAACCTGAAAACATCCAGATCGACGCTGCCCACGTCCAGGAGGCCATTGGCGCCGATCAAGTGGACGTCGGCTTCGGTCTGATCGGCAAGTTCCTCCAGCCCGTGGAGAACGGCCTGCCCATCAAGTTCACCGCCGGCATCCACACTGGATGCGTCAAGATCGTCGCACCCAAGGACTCTGGCATCGAAAGTCCTGCTGACCTGAAGGGCAAGAAGATCGGCGTGTCCGGTCTGGCCGGAGCCGAGACCATCGTGGCCAAGCGCGTGCTGGCCAACGAGGGCATCTCGTTTGACGAGACAAATCCCGAAGCTGAGTTCGTGGTCTTCAACAAGAACGACCTGGGCCAGGCCTTGGAGAACGGGGCCATCGACGTGATCGCCATGAGCGACCCCATCGTGTCTCAGTTTGTGCAGCAGTATGACTTGAACGTGCTGGTCGATACCGCCACCTCTGAGGAATTCTCCAGCGAATATTGCTGCGCCTCCTTTGTCAGCAACAAGCTGGCCGAGGAGCACCCCGACATCGCCGCCGCCTTTACCCGCGCCGTGCTGAAGGCTTCCGTGTACGTCAACGAGCACCCCGAAGAAGCGGCAAAGATCCAGCTGGACAAGAAGTATGTCACCGGCGACCTGGAGTTCAACACCAGTTTGTTAAAGTCCTACAACTACATTCCCTCCGTGCAGGGCGGCTATGACGCCATCAAGCTCAGTGTGGAGCAGCTGGCCCAGATCGGCATCCTGAAAGAAGGCACTGACGCCCAGCAGTTCACCGACAACGTCTACGCCTTTTATGACGACATACCCGACTCCTACACCGCCGCAGACATTGCGGACATAGCCTAAGCGAGGTGAGAGACCATGGCTGACACACAGATCCACACCTGCTCCGACTGCGCCGTCCTCTCCTGCAAAGCCAAGGACGAGGCCCACTACCCCGCCTTCTGCCTGACCGCCAAGCAGAATCAGGCGCGACTGGAGGAAGCCCTGAAAATTTATCAGGAGGACCCGGAACAAGGAAACATCGCCCGCGTCTCCGCCGGGATCGAGGGCGAGTTTTACGGCCGCCTGACCCGCGTGGAAGAAACCATTGAGTTCATCCGGCGCATGGGCTACCAAAAGATCGGCATCGCCTCCTGCGTGGGGCTGATGCCGGAGACGAGGATCTTTACCAAAATTCTCAAGGCCCTTGGCATCGAATATTACACCGTCGGCTGCAAGCTGGGTGCTGTGGATAAAACCGTCATCGGCATTCCCAACGAGAAGAAATTGAACGGCGGCTGCGGACACGAGTCCATGTGCAACCCCATCCTCCAGGCCAAGGAGCTGGAGGCCCAGGGCACCGACTTCAACATCGTCATCGGCCTGTGCGTGGGCCACGACACCCTCTTCCTGCGCCACTCCCACGCCCCCACGACGGTGATGATCGTGAAAGACCGGGTCCTGGCCCACAACCCCGTTGCCGCCCTGTACACAGCCAACGGCATGTACTCCCGCTTTAAGGACATCTTACAGCGTTGACAGGCTCGGCAGAGTGTGCTATGATTCCCGACAAGAATACTGTGTTGATCGCCCGACTGGTTTTCCGGTCGGGCGATCAGAGATGAGGAGATGTTTCCCCATGGGACCCAACACCGTTTCCCCCACCCAGAGCGGCGGTGCGCTCATCGCCATGAGCGGCGGGGTGGACAGTTCCATTGCTGCCTACCTGACCATGCAGGCCGGCTGCCCCTGCCTTGGGGCCACCATGCGGCTGTATCGCAACGTCGACATCGGCAAAAGCCCCCAGCGCACCTGCTGCGCCCAGAAGGACATCGACGATGCCAGCCAGGTCGCCTTTCAGCTGGACCTGCCTTATGAGGTCCTGGACCTGACGGCCCGGTTCCGGGCGGAGGTCATGGATAAATTTGTCCGGACCTACGAAGCCGGGGGCACCCCCAACCCCTGCATCGACTGCAACCGCTGCCTGAAGTTC
>OLPR01002693.1_pt1 | contig 12715 bp, 9 predicted proteins | sample 1672761 | NCBI WGS metagenome assembly OLPR01 (sample SAMEA3136721, study PRJEB25190) | human gut metagenome | biome: human gut; feature: human-associated habitat; material: faeces | place: Austria | collected 2013 | reverse complement strand
TGCGAGGGGGCTTCTCCCAAACGGATATTGCGCTGGATTATTGTGTCGTAGGCCAGGGGGCCGAAGTGCTCGCGGACCTCGCTCACCACCTGGTTGTTCAGGCGGTTGCGCATGTACATCGTCAGCAGGAAGCCCTCGATGTCGAGGCCGGGGTTCAGTCCGCCCTTGACCTTGCGGATGGTGTTGAGCAGTTTGGAAAGCCCTTCCAGGGCGAGGTATTCGCACTGCACGGGGATCAGCACCGTGTCGGCGGCCGTGAGGATGTTGACCGTGGTGTAGCCCAGCGACGGCGAGCAGTCGATGAAGATGTAGTCGAACTTTCCGCGCACCGAGTCGACGATGCGTTTCATCACGTGGTGGGCGTTTTCCATCTTCGGCAGTTCGGTGTCGGCGGCCACCAGGTCGATCGACGAGGGGAGCAGCCAGAGGTTCTTTACGTCCGGGCTTTGGAGGATTACGTCGGCCGCCGTCTTCGCTCCGGTGATGCACTCGTAAATGCCCTCCAGGTTGATATCGAAGCCCAGTCCCGACGTGGCGTTGGCCTGCGGATCGGCGTCCAGCAGGAGAACTTTCTTGCCCAGCAGCGCGAGCGACGCCGAGAGGTTGATGGCCGTGGTCGTCTTGCCCACGCCGCCTTTCTGATTGGCCAATGCGATGACCTTTGCCATGTTTGCTGATTTTAACGGGTTATAATCGGCCAAAAATACGAATTTTATCGGGAAAAACCATAACGATACCCGAAAAATGCCTATCTTCGAAGCGTAAAACAGGTCTTTATACCGAAGATAAAACATAGAAGCTATGGTACATACCGATTCCACGACTCCGTCCGATGTCCGTCCGCAAGCTCCTGTTGGGGATACTCCCGGAACATCCGATCGGGGACAAACGCCGCAACCGGCTCATAAATATCGATTTCCGACCCTTATCGACCTGTTGGCTCTGGTAGGAATCTGGTATTTGCTACAATTCGTCGGACTGCTTGCCGCCCGTCTCGCCGGGTTCGATTTTCCGGACTGGGACTTGTTGCGCGGCAACGTCGCTCCGACGCCCGAACAACAGGACGCTCTGGCGCGTTTTACGGCTTTCACCTACCTGGTGACGATGGGACTGATGATTCTTTTCACGCTGTTCTATCGCCGCTTGCGGCACGGAACGCGCAAGACGCTGCGCTTTTCGGCGCGGGGCCTCAATCCGGTTCTGCTGCTTTGGGGACTGGTGATGATGCTGGCTGCCGGTATCGTCATCGAACCGGTGGTGGAGCTGCTTCCGATGCCTTCGTCCGCAGTTTACGGCCGGGGCTTCTGGGCGATCATTACGCTGGTGGTTATGGCTCCTCTGTTGGAGGAGTTCCTCTGTCGGGGCATCATTCTCGAGTCGGTGCGGGCCAAGTACGGCGTCGTAGCGGCTTTGTTCCTCTCGTCGGCGTTCTTCGCCGTGTTGCACGGACATCCGGCGCTGGCGGTCAATGCTTTCGTGATGGGCCTGATCCTGGGTTTCATCTACATCGAGACCAATTCGATCTTTTCGGTCGTTCTGCTCCATGCCATGAACAACGGCGCGGCTTTCCTGTTGATTATGGTCGGACTGGACGGGGCCACGATACGTTCGGTTATCGGCAGCGATACACTTTATACGATCGTTTACGTCGTTGCGCTCGTGCTTTTCGCCGCATCGGGCTATATGATCTACCGTTTGCTGGCCCGGGTGAAAAAGTTGGATAAAAATACGATCCGGTAACCTGTTGTGACGGTCGGGGGCTATTTTGCGGCGTACCGCAGGAGCGGGATCGTCGGCGGGTATCATGCAGAAGTATTGTCTGTGCCGGTTTTCCCCGGATTATCTGCACCGGAGCATCCGGTTTTTTCGATACGATAAATTAGGGCGTAATGTAATATTCGGGATGCACGGTACGTTAGGTTCGGGTAAAAAGTATCTTTTTTAGACGATAGGATGCGCCTCGGCTTAACTCAAATAAATTTGGTTAGGCTCTCGGCTTTCATTATCTTTGTCCCTTGTAGTTATGAGTTTTTGTGCCAAAATAGGAGCTGTTCTGCTGCTCGTACTTGCGGTAGGGTGCCAGGAAGTGCCCCGCTATTGGGGCGGAGGTCGGGTCGTGTTGGCCGAGGCTGCCGGTAGAAAATTGTACGCGCGAGAGGTTAAGGCTGCGATTCCGAAGGGAGTGGTCGGCGAGGACAGCGTGGCTTTCGTAAACCGTTATGTCGAAAAGTGGGTGCACAAACAGCTTAAATTGCACGAGGCCGAAGAACTTTTCTCCGATGCCGAGCAGGACATCGATTCGCTGGTCGAGGAGTACCGCCAGGCGTTGTTGATCCGTAAGTTCGACCAGCATCTGATCGAGGAGCGCATCGATACGCTCGTTACCGCCGATCAGATTGCTGCCTATCACCGTGAACACGCGTCGGATTTCAAGGTCAATCAAACCCTGGTCAAGGGGCGGATCGTTCGCTTCGACGCCAACAACCGGCAGGCGCCGAAGCTGCGCAAGTTGATGATGCAGCCCGGCTCATCCCGGCAGCAAGAGTTCGCCGACATCTGTACCAAGAACAATTTCGTACTGAACGATTTCTCCTCTTCGTGGGTGACCTTCTCCGAGTTTCTGGGCTATCTGCCCACATTGCGCAACCAGAGTTACGACGCCCTGCTCTCCTCGCGGGCCGTACAGGAGATGAGCGACGGTCATTCGCGCTACTATTTCGAAATAAGCGACGTGCTTCGTCCGGGCGATCCCGAACCGCTGGAGCGCAGCGAGGCGATCGTGCGCCGCATCCTCTACAACCAGCGGCAGAACGAGATCATTCGGGCCTACGACGAGGAGGTTTACCGAAAAGCGGTCGAGGAGGGGAGAGTGAAGATCCATGAAGAAGAAAAAATAGAGAACTGATGAGCAAGAAGATTCTGTTTTGCGCAGCGTTGGTGCTGGCGATTTTTGCAGGGGCCGCCCAGAAGCGGCAGGTGATGCTGGACCGCGTGGTGGCCGTCGTCGGCGGATCGTCGATCCTCTGGTCGGAGGTGGACGAATATGCGGGCGAGCTGGTGGAACAGCGCCGCCAGCAGGGTTACACTTCGGACCGCGATCCCCACGACGAAGCGCTCGAACAACTGCTGATGCAGAAGCTGCTGTTCAATCAGGCGCTCATCGATTCGGTGGATGTCAGCTATTCGGGCATCGCACAGCGGGTGGAAGCCCATTTGCAGGCGCTCATCGACGATGCGGGTTCTATCGCCGCGCTCGAAACCAAACAGCATATGCCGATCTTCAACGTGCGCGAAATGCTGCGTCAGCGTTACGAGGAGCAGGCATACGCCCAGGCTATGCAGAGTTCCGTAGTAGGGAAAATCAAGGTGATTCCCGGCGAGGTGGAGCGTTACTACAAGAAGACCGATCCGGACAGTCTGCCGACTATCCCCGAACAGTACGTTTATGCCCAGATCACCCGTTTCCCGGCGTCGATCAAGGAGGCCAAGCAGCGCACCAAGGAGCGGTTGCTGGATATGCGCGAGCGCATCATCAAGGGGCAGACCCGTTTCGACATCATGGCCCGCATGTATTCGATGGACGGTTCGGCTATCAGCGGCGGCGAACTGGACCCCCAGCCTTTGGACGGGTTCGTGCGGCAGTTTGCGGACGCATTGGCCGATCTGAAGCCGGGGCAGGTTTCCGAGGTCGTCGAAACGCAATACGGTTATCACCTGATTCAGTTGATCGACCAGAAGGGGCGTATGTACCATGCGCGTCATATCGTGTTGCGACCCTCCTATACGCTCGAGGAGCTGGCGGCTCCGGCCCGTATGCTGGACAGTATCGCAAACCTGATCCGTAAGGATTCGATTACTTTCGAGGAGGCGGCCCGGAAGTTTTCCGACGACGATAATTCGAAGATGAACGGCGGCGTGGTGACCAACCACGATTTGCTGGAGGCGGCGCATTACTATGAGGCTGGTGCGACCGAAACACGCTTTCTGAAGGAGGATTTCGGCCGGGCCGGTGGCAAGAGCCTCGACGACTACAATGCCCTGCGCAATCTTAAGGAGGGCGAAATTTCCGACGCCTATCAGACCGAAGACTGGATGGGCAACCAGCTCAGCAAGATCGTCAAGCTCGTGAAGGTGATCCCTCCGCACAAGGTTTCGCTCAATGAGGACTATATTCGCGTCGAACAGCTGGCGCTGAACGCCAAACGCGAGAAAGTGTTCAAGGAGTGGCTCGACAAGAAGATCGAGGGCATGTACATTTATATCGATCCCGAATTTCGGGACGGAGAGTTCGAAAATAAGAACTGGGTAAAATAGAGATCGTCCGATGCCGAAGGGATTGCGAAAAATAGTGTGCGCACTGCTGGTCGCAGGTGTCGCCGGAGGTGTGATCCTCGCGGGGAACAGGCCGCTGGCCGTTCCCGTTGCGGGTGTTCATACCCCGTCGGCTCCGGGTGCTCCGGCCCAGGACCCCGAGTCGAACAAGGTGGTCGATTTCGTCGCCGACCGGGGATATCCCATTCCTTACGGCGATACGACCGCGACGGTGCTCGTAGGGCATTTCGCGGCCCAGCACAACGGGGCGGTCATTACCTGCGACAGCGCGATCCGCTACAACGACAAGCGCATCGAGTGCTTCGGCAACGTACTGATCAATAAAAAAGAGACATACATTTACGGCGACCGGGCCGACTACAACGGTGAGATCAACGAGGCGCGGGTCTATGCTCCGCTGGTGAAGGTCGTCGATGGGGATGCGACGCTCTATACTTACGATTTCCGGTTCAATACGCTGGACAATATCGGTACTTTCAGCGGAGGCGGTATGCTGACCAACCGCGAGAATCACCTCGAATCCGACCGGGGCTACTATTATGCTGATACGCACCAGATTATCTGTGTGGATCGTGTCGAGATGCGCAACGACGAATACGAACTCAAGGGCGATTCGGTGGTGTACGATACGGATACCGACCAGGCTCATTTCTTCGAGCGAACCAACATCTGGAACGAAGGCGGCGATTACATTTATGCCGACCGGGGACGTTACGAAAAGCCGCGCGAGCTTTACGTGCTGACTCGCAACGGGTATGTGATGACCGAAAAGCAGGAGCTGTGGAGCGACAGCCTCGACTATTACCGGGAGTCCGGGCATGCTCTTTTGTTCCGGAATATCCAGATCGACGACGCCGAGCACAAAGTGCTCGCTTTCGGCGATTACGGCGAATATTGGAAGGAGCCGGGCAATGCTCTGCTCACGCAGCGACCTTCGGTGGTCAGCTACGATACGAGTCAGAGCGATTCGCTCTATATGTGTGCCGATTCGATGTTTCTTTATACGATCTCGAAGAGCGAGCAGGCACGTGCCGATTCGTTGGCGAAGGTGAAGGCAAAGGCGGCGGCATTGGCGGCAGATTCTCTGGCCGGCTCTAAGGGGGGACCGTCTGTGGATTCACTGGCTGCGAAACCGAGTGCTGCGGGTCCAAAAGCCTCGCAGGATGGATCGCAGGCGGATGCCGCTGCTCCGCAGGCTGCGGCCGGAGCCGTCGAAACCTCGTCCGAAACTGCGGATGCCGGTTCTGGTTCCGCTGCAGAACCCATAGCGGCTGTTCCGGCTGAAAAAGGAGGAACGGGGGGCGATTCTCTGGATGCCGCCCCAGCAATAGATACGCTTCTTTCCGACAGCCTTGATCGGGTGGGGGGCGGAATGACCCCTGCCGATTCCGTGGCCGCCGTTTCTGCGGTGGATACGCTTTTTTCCGACAGCCTTGCGCAGGCCGGTCCAAAATCGCTTCCTGCGGATTCTTCCGTGCATATTCTTTCCAAGCGGGAGCGGAAAGCCCAGGCCGACAGCTTGAAAGCTCAATTGCGGGCACAGGCCGACAGCATAGCGTCCGTGAAAAAGGCGCAGGCGGCAGCGGCCCGCAAGGAGAAGCTGGCGCAGATCGCCAAAGCACGTCAGGCTCGGGCTACTGCCAAGCTCGACGCTGCGAAACAGAAGGAGGAGGCATTGCGCAGAAAGAACCTGGAGCGCCGCGCCGAACGTATGGAGAAAATCTGGGCCAAGCGGCGTGCCAAAACCGGGAAGGCGATCCTGAAAGGCAAGCTTCCGGCGTCGGCTCTCGATTCGCTGGTCGCCGACTCCCTGCGGGAGGCCAGGGCTTTTGCCGCGTTGGATTCTTTGTTCCGGGACTCTCTTGCTGCGGATTCGCTGGGACGCGATTCCATGCAGCTCGATTCGCTCAAGGCCGGGGTTGCGGCAGCGGACTCTTTGCGGGGGGATTCGATCGCTGCACCTGCTGGAGATTCCCTCTACCGGTTGGTCAAGGGGTATCGCCGGGTAAAGATCTTCCGCAACGACTTCCAGGCGGTCTGCGATTCCCTGGTGGCCGTTTCCACGGACTCGATGATCCTGCTCTATATCGATCCCGTGCTTTGGAATCAGGACAACCAGATCACTTCGGACGTGATGAAGATCTATACCGAAAACTCCAAACTCCAGAAAGCGGAATTCGTCGGCCGTCCGGTTATGTCGAGCGAGATCGACACGATGACTTACAACCAGGTGACGGGCAAGCTGATTACTGCCTATTTCCGCGATAACAAGATCTATCGCAACGACGTGGACGGTAACGTGCAGACCATCTATTATATGCAGGAGGACGATTCGCCCGAACCGGTGGGGCTGGTTTCTATCCAAAGCGGTGCGGCTACCTACTATATCGACAACAATACGGTCGAAGGCATTACCTACCGCAATCAGCCGGTCTTTTCGATCTTCCCGATGGATAAGATTCCGGAGACGCAGGCTCTTTTTCTCGAAGATTTCAAGTGGGAGGGACACCGGCGCCCGGTGCTTCGGGAGGTTTTCGACCGGACGATTCGCCCTTCGGAGCGTGCGGAGAAGAGTGCGCTGCCGCGACCCGATTTTCCGATCACGCGCCGTATCGAGGAGTATAAAACGTTGCTCATCGAGTCCGGAACCTGGGTGGACCGCGATGACAAGCTGACGCCCGAAGCGCTCGAGTGGCTTCACTGGCTGGGGTATTGATCTCAGTCATACGGCTCTCTTTGGGCTTTCGGATAGGATATAATCGGCCCTCCCGGATTCATCCCGTCAGGTAGAATCCGGGAGGGCCGGTTTGTCGGGTCGGTGAGAAATTCTTTCGTTTTAGGCGGAAGAGGGGAAGATATGCGCTATTTTTGTTCTCCGAATCAAAAGACCGTGCTTCGGACGCGCCGTATTGTCGAGCTGCGGAGCGGTCCGAAGGATGCGAAAGTTGCGAAAAAGGTTCCGTACCTGGAGTGCGGAGCCGTCGGTAAAAAGAGTCGATTTATGAAAAAGAGTTTGATCGCCCTGGCTTTCGGCACGTTGGCTCTCGGCATGGCCGAGTTCGTCATGATGGGGATTCTGCCCGATGTGGCGAGGGATTTGGGCGTTTCCATCCCCCGGGCCGGGGACCTGATTTCGGCCTATGCCATCGGGGTTTGCGTCGGGGCTCCCGCGACGGTGCTCATTGCACGTAAGCGGGCGTTGAAGGGGATTCTGCTCGCTCTTGCCGCTCTTATTGTTCTGGGTAACGTCTGCGCTTCGCTGGCACCCGACTTTTGGGTGCTCTTGGCGATGCGGTTCGTGTCGGGCCTGCCTCACGGGGCTTTCTTCGGGGTAGGTTCGATTGTTGCGGAGCGGGTGGCCGATCCGGGACACAAAACCCAGGCCGTGTCTATCATGATCCTCGGGATGACTGTCGCCAACCTGTTCTGTGTGCCGTTGGGTACCTATTTGGGTAGCTATCTTTCGTGGCGGCTGGCTTGCGGGATGGTCGGGCTGTGGGGAATTATGGCTCTGCTGCTGATCGCCCGCTGGGTGCCTGCCCTGCCGGCGCTGCCCGATACGGGATTGAAGGGGCAATTCCGGTTCCTCGGTTCGCGGGCTCCCTGGCTGATTTTGTTGGCTACGCTGCTGGCCAATGGAGGAGTTTTCTGCTGGTACAGCTACGTGACTCCGACCATGACGCGTGTGGCGGGCATCCCCGGGCAGGCGATGACAGCCGTGATGATGGTCGCGGGGCTGGGAATGCTGGTGGGTAATCTCGCGGGCGGGCATCTGTCGGACCGCTTCTCTCCCGAACGGGTCGCCCGTTTTATTCAGGGGATGATATGTCTGTTGCTCGTAGGGATCTTCTTCGCGGCTCGGATCGACTGGCTCGTGATTCCGCTGATGTTCCTGACGACGGCTTCGCTCTTCGGGGTTTCATCGCCCCAGCAACTGCTTATTCTGGAGAATGCGCCGGGCGGGGAGATGCTCGGCGCCGCGTCGATCCAGATCGCGTTCAACCTCGGTAACGCTTTGGGCGCCTACTTCGGCGGTCTGCCGATCAGTTTCGGTCTGGGGCCTCAATATGCCGCCCTGCCCGGTGCGGCGATGGCCCTGCTGGGCTTCGTCATGTTCTCCGTCTATTGCAGTCTTTACGGTCGGAATAAAACTCATAGAATATTGTCGGAAAATGAAATGCGCGGATAATCGGGAAGAGCTGTTCCCGGTGGTCGATGCTGCCGGACGTGTCGTCGGCCGGGCCACGCGGGGCGAGTGCCACGGCGGGTCGATGCTGTTGCATCCGGTGGTGCACCTCCATCTGTTCAACTCCCGTGGGGAGCTTTACCTGCAAAAACGTCCGGCGTGGAAGGATATCCAGCCCGGACGGTGGGATACGGCCGTAGGCGGCCATGTGGATTGGGGGGAAGAGCCTCTCGTTGCCCTGCGGCGCGAGGTGCGCGAGGAGGTCGGCGTGACGGATTTCGTGCCGCAGCACGTGCTGACCTACCTGTTCGAGTCGGAACGCGAACGGGAGTTGGTCTATGTCTATAAGACGGTGTACGATGGGCCTGTCGTACCGAGCGGCGAGTTGGACGGAGGCCGCTTCTGGACACTGCGCGAGATCGCCGAAGGAGTGGGCGGCGGGATCTTTACCCCCAATTTCGAAGGCGAGATCCGCCGTGTGGCGGAGCTGCCGGATGTCGGGCGTTGAGTCCCCGGTTCCGTTCGCTGCGCCTCTTCGGAACGCAGGGCGGTCTGCCGTCCGGCGACCGCTAAATAAAGCACATGATCAGAATCTGAATGATGATGACCCGCAGGAACATGCATACGGGATAGACCGTCGCGTACGCCACGGCCGGATGATCGCCGGGGATCGAGTCGTTGGCATAGTTCAGCGCCATCGGGTTGGCCATGCTGCCGCACATGATGCCGGCTACCTGTCCGAAATCGAGTTTGAAGAACCGCAGCGACAGGGCGGCTACGATAACGATGGGGACGAACGTGAGGAGGAATCCCAGTCCGATCCAGAGCATTCCTTCGGGGCGCATGATCGTTTCGACGAAATGGGCGCCCGCTTCGAGCCCCAGGCAGGCCAGATAGAGCGACAGTCCCAATGCCCGGAGCATCAGGTTGGCGCTCAACGTGGTGTAGGTGACGATGTGGATGCGGGGGCCGAAGGTCCCGATCAGGATGCCGAGGATGATCGGGCCGCCTGCGAGTCCCAGTTTGACGGGGAGGCTGATACCCGGTACCGCGAAAGGGATGCTTCCCAGCAGCAGGCCCAGGAGCAAACCGATGAAAACCGGAATCAGGTTGGGTTCGTCGAGCTGTTTGACGGCATTGCCGAGGATTTTTTCGACGCCTTCGATCGCCTGCGCTTCACCCACTACCGTCAGGCTGTCGCCCAGTTGCAGCGTGAGATCGGGCGTGGCGAGCAGTTGTACGCCCGAACGATGCACCCGGCTGATGTTGATGCCGTACAGGTTTCGCAGACGCAGCGAGCTGAGTTTGCGGCCGTTGATTTCGGGGCGGGTGACGATGATCGACCGGGAGATGAGCTGGCTGTCCAATGCGTTCCAGTCGATGTCGTGCGTATTCCAGTCTTTCTGTACCCGCTCGCCGAAGAGGAGTTCCAGTGCCTGCACGTCGTCCGGCGAGGTGATTACCAGTACCAGATCACCCGATTCGAGGGTCGAGTCCGAAGTCGGAATCGAAACCTGCCCGGCACGCCAAAGGCGGGAGATGACGAAATGGTGGTGGCTGTATGCCGCGACGTCGCGGATGCTTTTGCCGACGACGCCGGGGTTGGAAATCTTGAATTCGACGATGAAGATATTCTTTTTATGTTCGGCGTCCGGTTGCGGAATGTCCGAGGGCCGGGCGAAGAGTTTGCGTACGGCGATGATGCCCAGAATCACGCCTACGACACCCAGCGGGTAGGTCAATGCACAGCCCAGCGTGGCGTTGTTGCTGTCCAACTGCATCTGCGAGAGCATCTGTTGTGCCGCACCGAGCGCCGGGGTGTTGGTCGTGGCGCCGCACAGGATGCCTGCCATGTCGCTCATGGGAACACGGGCCGCATAGCCGAGCCCTACGGCCAGTGCCGAACCTGTCAGGACGATGAGCGTGGCGAGCGAAACCAGCCGGATGCCGCCCGAGCGGAGCGAACTGAAGAAACCGGGGCCGACCTGCAATCCCAATGCATAGACGAAGAGTACGAGCCCGAAACTTTCGGCGAAAGCCAGCATCGAAGGATCGACCGAGAGTCCGAAATGGCCCGCTGCGATGCCGATGAAGAAAACGAACGTCACGCCGAGCGAAATTCCGAAAAAACGCACTTTGCCCAGCATCATGCCGAACACCGAGATCAGCGAGAGCACGACGACGGCTTGAATGGCCGAATGTTGGGTAAAAAGATCCGTAAACCAGTCCATTTTGTTTCGTTCCGGGATTGTTCCGGCTGCAAAAATAGCTGTTTTTTCCGAATGGAGATGTGCGGATGCCTCTTTTTGCCGGATCGCAGGAATGAACGGGCCGAATATCCTTATTGCCAGGGACGGGCGTATCCGTCGGATCATTTCCGGGGAGAGGGTGTATGGCGCCTTGTCGGGAAGCGCTCTCTTCGCATTTTCGGAGTAGGCCGGCCGGCGAGTTCGCGGAGCGTGTCGCCGTTGGCGCGGAGGATGGTCAGGATGCGCTCCTCGGAGAGAAAGAATTCCTCTTCGGAGAGGATTTTCAGGGTGTCGTCGAAGCGCAGACGCTGCGTTTCGGTCCAGTAGTGATAGCGGTGGCAGAGCATTTCGTCGCGTCGGGCGATCAGGGCTTTGTTGCGTCCTCGGGGCATGTCGTGTGTTTTTTAGTCGGATGAAACAGTGTCATTGCCGTCCGGAAGAGTCCGGCGGCAGGCGGAAATCGAAAAAATAGAGAAAGGATGGGCGCCCGTTTCGGGAAACGGGAAGGGCGCGTCTGCAAATATACGCTGACGAAAAGGCGAAGTCAAGAGGTCGTCGTGTTTTTTTGAGTTTTCGAATTAAATATTATTCGTATACTTGCACCCGCAAAAGGTATCCGTATGTTTTTTCGAAGCGTGCGGAGTAATAGGGAATCCGGTGCGAATCCGGAACAGTGCTCGCTGCTGTAAGTCCTGTTTCCTTTCGGGGAATAGTTCGATCGCTCTCTTTTGCCACTGGCCATGAAGCCGGGAAGGCGCGACGGACGGGATGAGTCAGAAGACCTGCCTTTGCACGAAGATTTTACACCTGCGGGTCACGGGATGGAATCACGAATGTCGGTTGCTCTGTTTGCTCGATTTCCCCATTCAGTCGATTTTTCCGGACCCGGTGTTGCCATGAGTCCCCGAAGCGTATGCTTTGCGGCGATCTTTCGTACAGGAGGAAACATACAATTTATTAAATAATAAAAGATTATGAAAAAAAGAGTATTTTTGGCTTTGCTGGCTGCGGCTGCGGTAACTTTCGTCGGATGTTCGAAGGACGACGACGGGCCGGACGAAGGACCCCAGACCTATACGATCACTTTCGAGGGCGACGACTGGTCGCCGCTGGTGGTGGCGAACTATAACGGCGGTAAGGCGATGTCCGTAGTTTACGAAGATAAGGCGTACACCTGGACCGATCAGACCACGCAGCTGACTTCGCCCTGTCCCGAAGGTTGGGGATACCCGTTTATGGTATCGTCCTACAACTCCAAGGATATCGAGAAGTTCAACACCTATGAGTTTGACCTCTACCTGTACAATGCACAGAACGAGGATGCTACTACGGGCGGCGGCCACGACGGATCGGATAATTTCCTTATCGGTTACGGCAACTACGACGAAGCGCACCCCGACTATGGCGACAGCCGTCCTATTTTCGCTTTCCCCGACGGTGTAGCGCGTACGATCCAGAGCTGTTACATCAATTCGACTTGCTATTTTTTGAGTGTGGCGGCCAAAGGCAATGCCCTTGCACCTGCGCTTGAGGAGGGTCAGGATGTACTGATTCATGCTACGGGTTACGATGCCGCAGGTAAGGAGACCGGCACCGTGACGATGACTTTCGCATCGAAGGACAAGCTGATTAAGGAGTGGACCAAATGGGACCTCTCTTCGCTGGGCAAGGTGGCGAAGGTTCGTTTCAATATGACGGGCGGCCCCGATAACGGTTATGGCTTCTCGATGCCGGCCTATTATGCTCTGGATGACATTACGATCGAGCTGTAATGTTTTTCCGGAGAGTTTCCGGACCGATTTCGGCGATCGTTTCCGACTTGCGGAAAAGTCCGTGACGGACTGCACCGGGCGGAGGCGACGACTTTTGAAGATAAATCGTTTTTGTGTGCGTCGGCAGGGCGGGTTTCCGCTCTGCCGCGTGCCGTAAACGCGAATATATGCAACGT
>OLPR01002688.1_pt1 | contig 12753 bp, 11 predicted proteins | sample 1672761 | NCBI WGS metagenome assembly OLPR01 (sample SAMEA3136721, study PRJEB25190) | human gut metagenome | biome: human gut; feature: human-associated habitat; material: faeces | place: Austria | collected 2013 | reverse complement strand
CCCTTGACTGCGCTCTCTGGCCTTTGTGTAACCTATGTTTGACGCGGATACACAAATATTCGTTAGATAATTTTCAAACACTATTGACTTTTGAATCGTTTAAGATTAAAATAAAATAAAAGCCATGATGAAAAAATGTGGCGTGAATGTGTCAACAACGCTGCATATTTTGTCAGGCGTGTGAACTGAAGAAAGGAAGGAAGACGACATGAAAAAGGCATTGGCTCTGCTGATGAGTCTCGCGCTTGTGCTGGCTATGACGGTCGGCGCAATGGCTGCGGAGGACTGGGTAACGCCGGTTCAGAACATCGAAAATTGGGACGAAGAGGTTGACTTCCTCATCGTCGGTTATGGTCTTGCCGGCGCGGCTGCTGCCGTCGAAGCGCATGACATCGACCCGAATGCGAAGATTCTCGTTCTCGAGAAGATGCCGGAAACCCTCGCGGGCGGCAACTCCATCGCTTCCGGTCAGACGTTCCTGGTGCCCGCTGAGAGCGCTGTGGAAACCGTTAAGACCTACCTCTACAACTGCAACCTGCCCAACCCGATTCCGGATGAGTACCTCACCTGGCTGTGCAACGGCTTCGCGACTCAGCTCCCGTGGATCGAGTACGTGGCGTACGGCGTTGATTACGAAGCCGGCTACGTCGGCGGCGGCGAGCTGAAGTGGGGCAGCATGGTTGTTGAGTTCAGCAACTTCGAAGGCTCCACCTTTGACGGCTGCTCCGCTCACCTGCGTGCCAAGGGCGCGACCTTCGAGAACGGCGGCGTGTGGCGCTGCTTCGCCAAGGCGGTTGAAAAGCGCGGCATCGACGTGCGCTTTGAGAACCCGGCTGTTTCCCTCGTGCAGGATCCGTTCACGAAGGAAGTTTCCGGCGTGATCGCCCGCCGTGCGGACGGCACCGAGTACTCCATCAAGTCCAGCAAGGGCGTTCTGCTCGCTTGCGGCGGCTATGAGAACAACCTGACCATGCAGCGTGACTTCCACGGCATGGAGACTGTTTACACCGCCGGCACCCCGGGCAACACCGGCGACGGCATCAAGATGCTGATGGAAGCCGGCGCTCAGATCTGGCACATGAAGAACCAGACCCAGTCCGGCGGCTTCTGGCTGGGCATCAAGGTTCCGGAGTATGACTCTACCTTCATGCGTAACTTCACCATGGCTGGCAAGAGCTGGATCGAAATCGACTCCGAGAACAAGCGTTTCTACGACGAGGCGGGCAGCTACCATCGTCAGCACATGAAGTACATGGAGTATGGCCGCTATGTTGACCTGCCGCACGAGCGTGCGCTGCCGGTTTCCCTCATCTTTGACGAGAAGACCCGTGAGGCTGGTTCCATCGGCAGCCAGTGGCTGAGCTGGCCGACGACCACCGAAGGCTACACCTGGAGCAACGACAACCTCGCTGAGATCGAAAAAGGCTGGATCATCAAGGCTGACACCATCGAAGAGCTGGCTGCGAAGATCGACCGTGACCCGGCTGAGCTGAAGGCGACCATCGACGCTTGGAACGCGGCTTGCGAAGCGGGCGTTGACGCTGAATTCGGCCGTGACCCGGAGAAGATGGAAAAGATCGACACCGCTCCGTACTATGCTGTGTCCATCACCCCGACCCTCGTTGCGACCACCGGCGGCGCGAAGCGCGACACTGCCGGCCGTGTCCTCAACTGGAACAACGAGCCGATCGCGGGCCTCTACGAGGCTGGCGAGCTGGGCAGCTACGTTGCCAACCTCTATCAGAACGGCGTGTTCCTCTCCGAGGCGATGCTGTCCGGTCGTGCTGCGGCTCAGACTGCGTTCGGCGCGGCGAGCGAGTTCACGGCTGTTGTGAAGGGCGAAACGAAGGTTGCTTGGGCGGATGCTGAAGACGGCGTGTACACCGCGACTGTTGACGGTCTGCATGACAAGATCGACGTTGCGATCACCATCAAGGACGGCAACATCGAGGGCATCGAAATTGTTGGCGGCCGCGAGAACATGATCATCACCGATGAGCAGCTGGCTGAGTATGTCGGCGCGATCATCGCCAACCAGAGCGCGGATGTGGACATCGTGTCCGGCGCGACGGTTGACTGCCAGGCGATTGGCACGGCGATCGGTCAGGCGTTTGCCAAGTAATCCATTCTAATTGAATGAATGAAACCTCCCCGACAGAAATGATATGTACCCCCAATACTGGACACCCGGTATTGGGGGTATTTTTATGCGATACAGTTATGAATACAAGAAGATGTGCGTCGAATTATATCGACAAGGAAAATGGGTCGAGACACCAGAAGGAGTAAAAGAAAAGAACTTTCGGAATATGATTCAAATCTGGGCAAGAACAGAAGAATCATGTGGTGTAGAAGCACTAAGACACAAAAATCAAAACAAAGTGTGGACGGCAGAAGAAAAATACGAGCTGGTGGCTAAGGTGTTGGCAGGAGAATCCAACAGAACAACAGCAATAGCAGCGGGAATCGACAAGGGACTCTTGTACAGTTGGGTCAGATGCTATAAAATGAAAGGGTATCAGGGATTGGTCGCACAACGACAAGGACGGCCGCCCAAGGAGCCTGACATGAAGAAGAAAATAGAACCGACAGAACTGACCCTTTCTGAGCGAGAAGAGATGATTCGGCTTAGAGCTGAAAACGAACGTTTGAGAGTGGAGATTGCCGTCGTAAAAAAAGAGATTGCCTTGAGAGAAGAGCGATGCGCAGCGCAACTCAAGGCGAAAAAGCTGCGATCGTCCAAGAGCTCCACAAAGAAGGACATAAACTGAATGATCTGCTGGATGTAATCGGTTTGTCCAGATCAACGTATTATTACGAACTTGGCAGAACGGATAAAGTCAAAGAGAGAAATGCCGAGTTATCGTCTGAAATTTCCACTATTTTCAACGAGAACAGAAAAAGATACGGCGTGAGACGGGTACACCATGAACTTCTGAACCGTGGGTTTCAGGTAAATCACAAGCGTGTTCAACGAATTATGAACCAGCTTGCACTGTTTGGCAAACGTCCAAAAGAGAAGTACCATTCTTACAAAGGCGACGTTGGTAAAGTTGCGGACAATATCATCAATCGGGATTTCAGTACCGAAAAGCCGCTGCAAAAGTGGACAACAGATGTATCGCAGTTCAATCTTCCTTGGGGCAAATGCTATATTTCACCGATTCTGGACATGAATACAAATCCTGAAGTGCTGAATATGCTGAAAGTCCTGTCAAAAACGATGGACCAGATTAATAAACAGACGACCGAGCAGTATGACTGGCAGATGAGGATACAAATATGTTGTATTAAGCTATTTGTTCGGAGAGAAAGATACAGGTTTATTATCGCACCCAGTATTAAGCTGGGTGTATTTTTGTAGCTTTATCAGCAATCAAAAAGGAAATTAAGAAAGTATGAAACTTTCACAAAACGCGTAGACGAAACATCATACATGTGGTACAATCTTCTTATGACAACGTGTTAAGCCAAGGAGGGGTAATATGCCCAGATCAAAGAAGGATGCAAAAAAGTTTGATATTAAGGTATGCTTGATTAAAAACGGATATCCTCCTCAATATAGTCCGGAAGTATTTAGAAAGGTCATGGAGCAAGTAGAAAACTTTGAGGAAAACAATTAACGGATTAGATTAATAAACAAAGAAGAATCATCTTGGTTTTGTGTTGATGAGAATTCGGGATTTATTCCGTCAGCTGATGGGGCACTCCTGGCGTCCTGGAGAAGAGTACAAATCCTTGTAGCCCCCCTTGCCAAATATGGCGGTAGGCATTAGCAGAGCTAATAAACTGCATTAATCTTGCAAAACAGCCTCTGTCCGCAGTTAGCAGATAATTATCTTCACAGAAGTCAAGACCATCTGGAGATTCGTCTGATCTTTGTTTACTGAGCTCTCAAAACGCCAGGTCGTATAAGCTTTTTTCAGGTTCAGGAAAGATGCCGTTCGCATCGTCCGCCAGAATTAGCACGATCGTCCGAAAAAATTAGACGCTGAAGCATGGCCATCAATGAAGGCCGATTAGAAATCGCGCTGAAAAATTAGAAATCTGCTAACAGGGGCAATCGTCTGTTAGTAGATTTTCTGTGTTCCGTAGCATCCTGAAAAAAGAAAAAACCTACCAGCTTCACAGTTGCCTTTTGAGGCCAAATCTGTCGAATCTGGTAGGCAAAATGGTGATCCCGGCGGGATTCGAACCCACGGCCTGTCGCTTAGGAGGCGACCGCTCTATCCTGCTGAGCTACGGGACCATACTCTCGAAAGTCCTTATTTTGCAAGGCTTTCGAGGCTTCGGCGATTACTCACCGTGAGGCTGGGATGATTTTTGCTAATCTGGAAGGTCGATTTCTAATCAGCTTTTCTAACTTTGGCGGTAGGACTTTTTCCCACCTGCTGATTTTGACCTGCGGTTCAGGGGCGTCGGAGTGATCGGGATTCCGGGTCACTTCCGAACGCAGTTCCCACTTTCAGCTTCTGGAAAATCGGTGGTCGGCCTTCTTCTTAGGAGGCGGACCCTCTATCCTACTGAGGTACAGGCGCCTGAACGTTTATCTATCATAGCATAAAACGCAGCGATACGCAACCATCAATTGTTAATGGAAGGAAACAAGCCCATGATTTGTACGCTTTGTCCGCGCATGTGCCGAGCCCAGCGCGATGAAACCCATGGCGAGGGCTATTGCGGCATGGGCACGCGCGCGGTGGTAGCCCGCGCGGCTCCGCACTACTGGGAGGAAGCCTGCCTGTCCGGTACGCGCGGCTGTGGCACCATCTTTTTCAGTGGCTGCCCGCTGGGCTGCGTATACTGCCAAAATTACGAAATCAGCCATGAAAAGCAGGGCCGTCCCGTGACGGATGAGGAACTGGCCGAGTTGATTGCCAATTTGGCCGCGCAGGGCGTACACAATATCTCCTTTGTGACGGGCACGCACTTTGTGCCGGCCATCCTGCGTGCGTTGGATATCGCCCGGCCCGCGCTGCCTATTGTATGGAATACCGGCGGCTATGAGCGTGTGGATACCCTGCGGGCACTGGATGGCCGGGTGGATATCTACCTGCCCGATCTTAAAAATGTGTCTCCGCGCCTGGGCAAGGTGCTGGCAAACGCCCCTGATTATTTTGAGGCCGCGTCACAGGCCATACTGGAAATGCTGCGGCAGACCGGCCCCGCGCAGTACGACGCGCAGGGCATGATGACGCGCGGCACGATTATTCGCCATCTGGTCATTCCCGGCTGCACGGGGGATAGCCTGAAGGTAATGGACTGGATTGCCCAGAACACCCCGCAGGGTATGCCGGTGAGCATCATGCGCCAGTATACGCCCATTGCGCAGTGCCATGTGAAAGGGCTGAATCGCCGCGTGACGGACGAGGAATATGAGCGTGTGCTCGATCGTGCGCGCGATCTGGGACTGAACGCCTTTGTGCAGGAGAAGGAATCCGCCCAGAGCAAATACATACCAGATTTTAATATAAAATAGCAGCATTCAGAAAACTGTGTTTTTAAACGAAAAATTTCTCAATCCGCCTTTTGTACAAGGCGGATTTGTGTTATAATCGATGTGTTTGGGATTTTTTGCGGAAAAGATGAACAGGGGGAAGGGCACACATGAAAATCGGTTTTGATCACGATCAATATACGCGCATGCAGTCTGAGCATATTCGGGAGCGCATCAGCCAGTTTGGCGGCAAGCTCTATCTGGAGCTGGGCGGCAAGCTGTTTGATGATAACCATGCTTCCCGCGTGCTGCCGGGCTTCCGGCCGGACAGCAAAATTTCCATGCTGCTGACCATGCGCGATCAGGCTGAGCTGGTGATCGTGATCAATGCCGACGATATTGAAAAAAACAAGGTGCGCGGCGACCTGGGCATTACCTATGATGCGGATGTGCTGCGCCTGATCGACGCTTTCCGCGGCGTGGGCATGTATGTGGGCAGCGTGGTGCTGACGCGCTTCAACAGCCAGCCGCAGGCTATCGCCTTCCAGAAGCGCCTGGAAGCACTGGGCGTGCGCGTGTATCGCCATTATCCCATTCCGGGCTATCCCAATAATGTCGATCTGATTGTAAGCGATGAGGGTTACGGCCGCAATGAGTATGTGGAAACCACCCGCCCGCTGGTGCTGGTGACGGCCCCTGGCCCGGGCAGCGGCAAGATGGCCGCCTGCCTGTCCCAGCTGTATCACGAAAACAAGCATGGAGTCAAGGCGGGCTACGCCAAGTTTGAAACCTTCCCCATCTGGAACCTGCCGCTGATGCATCCGGTCAACGTGGCCTATGAAGCCGCCACGGCCGACCTGAACGATGTGAACATGATCGATCCCTTCCACCTGGAAGCCTACGGCGAAACGACGGTCAATTATAACCGTGATATCGAGGTTTTCCCGGTGCTGCAGGCCATTTTCACGCATATCTGGGGCGGATCGCCCTACCGTTCGCCCACTGATATGGGCGTGAACATGGTGGGCAAGTGCATTTCGGACGATGCTATTTGTCGCGAAGCGGCCAAGCAGGAGATTATCCGCCGCCTGTATCATGCCCGCTGTCAGGAGCGCAAGGGCCATGGCAATGAGAATGAGCTGACCAAGCTGGAAATGCTGATGCAGCGCATGGGGCTGAGCGATGAGAACCGTCCGGTGACGGCGGCCGCTCGCCTGCGCACGGAGCAGACCGGCGCGCCTGCGGCGGCTTTGCAGCTGGATGATGGGCGCATCGTGACAGGCAAAACCTCCTCATTGCTGGGCCCGTCCGCCGCTATGCTGCTGAATGCGCTCAAGGCGCTGGGCGGCATTGACGATGAAATCCCCCTGCTGCAGCCGCAGATCATCGAGCCTGTGCAGGAGCTGAAATGCAAGTACCTGGGCAATCATAACCCGCGTCTTCATACGGACGAAGTGCTGGTGGCGCTGTCTGTATCCGCCGCAACCAGCGAGATGGCGGCTCGTGCGATTGAACAGCTGCCCAAGCTCAAGGGGCTGGAGGCGCACACCACCGTGATCCTCTCGCCCGTGGATGAAAACGTGTTCCGACGCCTGGGGGTCAACCTGACCTCCGATCCGGTGTATCAAACCCACAAGCTCTATCATAAATAACAATGCTTCCCCTGCGCCGCGCGCCGAAATGGATGTGCGGCGCTGCTTTTGGCTGAGAAGCCCGCGCCTGCGCTGAAAATATGTCGCATTCCGGAAAAATTTGTGTAGAAAATGTTTCAATCCACTTGATTGATCGCAATATTTGTTGTAATATATTATAGGTATAGCATTGCGGTACATCCGATACGCAGGAAGGATTGATTTCGGTGGCAAAACGTATTTTGTTGGTAGATGACGAGCCCCTTATTATCAAGGGTCTGAAATATACCCTGGAGCAGGAGGGCTACGAGACCCTGGCCGCCTATGACGGCGAGGAGGCGCTCGAGGTGTTTTTTGCCAACACCGTGGATCTGGTGCTGCTGGACGTCATGCTGCCCAAGCTCGACGGCATTCAGGTGTGCCAGCGCATCCGCGAGTCCAGCAACGTGCCCATTATCATGCTCACCGCCAAGGGCGAGGATATGGATAAGATTCTGGGCCTGGAATATGGCGCGGATGATTATATGACCAAGCCTTTTAATATCCTGGAGGTCAAGGCGCGGATTAAAACCATCCTGCGCCGCGCCAGCCAGCCCGTCGCCGCGGAAAAGAAAAAGATCATCCGCGTGCGTGATCTGGAGGTCAATATCGTCAACCGCTCCGTCACCCTGGGCGGTAAGGAAGTGCGCCTGACCGCCAAGGAATTTGATCTTTTGCAGCTGTTTATCAACAATCGCGGCAAGGTGTTCAGCCGCGAAGCCATGCTGGAAACGGTGTGGAAGTACGATTATATGGGCGACGCCCGCACGGTAGACGTGCATATCCGCCGCCTGCGCGAAAAGATCGAGCGCAATACCTCGCAGCCTGAGTTCATTTTCACCAAGTGGGGAGTGGGCTACTATTTTACTGATAAGGACTGACAACAAGGTATTCAGCCTTCGCTGGCAGATTATCCTGGCGTTCCTGCTCATTGTGGGTCTGTCCTTTTCCGTTATGGCAAATTCGCTCACCAATATGGTGGGCGAATATCTCTTTGAGCAGCGTATTCGCACGGACAGTGCCAGCATCGAAAGCCTGGCTGTGCGCATCGCCCCCCTGCTTGCCAAGGGGGATACGCAGGAGCTGTACACCCAGCTGTCCACCGCGGGCGGCGAATTGGGCGGCCGGCTGCTGGTGCTGGATAAATACGGCAAGGTGCAGGTGGATACCTATTCCGCGCTCAATGGCACCCGGGTGGATTATCCCGAGGTAGCCAGCATTCTGGTGCGCGGAGATATGGCCGATTATGGCGTGCACTCGCTCAACAGTGACGGCGAAATCACAAAGAAAACGCCGTTCCTGTTTTCCAATGCCGCCGAGTCCACCTGGGTGGGCTACTGCACCGCCGGCGTGATTCAGCAGGCGGATATTATCGGCGTTCTGATGCTGGCCTCACCCGTGCAGACCATGATGCAGAACCTCTATGAGCTGCGCGATCAGATGGTGCTGCTGTTCCTGGTGGTGGCGGCTTTCGCCGTGGTATTCAGCCTGGTTTTCTCGCAGATTATCACCAAGCCCATTTCAGCCCTGACAAAGGGTATTCAGACCATGGCGCGCGGCGATTTTTCCACCCGCGTCAAGGTGCGCGGCTCGGGCGAAATGCGCCGCCTGGCGCGCACGTTCAACAGTATGAGCGAAAAGATCGAATCGCTTGATCAGGCGCGCAACCAGTTTGTATCCAATGCCAGCCATGAGCTGAAAACCCCGCTGGCTACGATGAAAATCCTGATTGAATCGCTGATCTATCAGCCTGAAATGGAAACGGGGCTGCGGACGGAATTTTTGAGCGATATCAACCGCGAAATCGACCGACTCTCCTCCATCGTGACCGACCTTTTGACGCTGGTGCGCATGGATGTGAAGGACGTCAAGCTCTCCCGCGAGAACATGAGCCTGGCGGAGCTGGTCAAGGATACCGAGCATCTGCTCAAGCCCATGGCCGAAAAGCGCCATCAGACGCTGGTGCTCTCCCTGCAGGATGAATGCGATATGTACGCCGACCGCACCAAGCTGCAGCAGGTGGTCTATAACCTGATGGAAAACGCCTTCAAGTATACCCAGGATGGCGGAAAAGTGACGGTCACGCTGCAAAAATCAGGGCGCGACGCGGTGCTCAAGGTCAAAGACAACGGCCCCGGTATTGCCGCCGAGCATCTGCCGCACATCTTTGATCGTTTCTACCGCGTGGATAAGGCGCGCAGCCGCGAGGCGGGCGGCACCGGCCTGGGACTGGCCATTGTGCATCAGCTGGTGATGCTGCATGGCGGCGAAATCCATGTGGAAAGCGAAGTAGGCAAGGGCACGACCTTCACGGTGGAGCTGCCGCTGCACCAGGGGTAAAGCAGGATGGCAAACTACATCAGGTGGCTGAGAAGCAAGGTTGGGCCCGAAAAGGTAATCCTGGCTTTTGCGGGCGGATGCCTGTTTGACGAGTGCGGCCGCGTGCTTTTGCAAAAGCGTGGTGACAGTTGCATGTGGGGCTTTCCCGGCGGCGCAATCGAAATCGGCGAAACGCCGGAGCAGGCCGCAATTCGTGAACTGAAGGAAGAAACAGGGCTGGACGTTGAAGTCCAATCGCTGTTGGGCGTCTATACGGACAGCGATATGCGTTATCCCAACGGCGATCAGGCGCACAGCATCTGCATTGCATACCGCCTGAAGGCAATCGCAGGCAGTCTGCGCTGCGATCAGGACGAAACCATAGACCTCAAGTATTTTGCCCTGGATGAGCTGCCGGATATGTTCTGCAAGCAGCATGAGGAGATCAAACGGGATCTGCGCAGCATCTACGCCAAAGCCGAAAGCGAATTTGAAAGATAGAAATGCTCTTTCAGAGGAAATACAAGGACAAAGAAGAACTGCAAGGGATGCGCGATTGCGTGCATGATGTCGCTGCTCGGCATGGCTTCCTTCCTTGGCGGAATCAAGCCGGTCAATATCGGCGCGTTCGTGTTCCCGCTGCTGCTGGCAGCGGCGGCCTTTATCCTTTATAAAAAGAAAGAGAAGAAATAAGCCCTGCATAGCGAAAAATAGCCGCTCCGTTTGAATGACGGGGCGGCTTTGCTGTTTGTTTATCGTTTTACGCGGCGCTTTCTGCGCGTGGGCTGGGGCTTGTCCACGGGGGCCTTGCCCTTTAATTCAAATAGCTGATCGCGCAGCTTGGCAGCCTTTTCAAAGTCCAGGCTGTTGGCGGCGTCCAGCATCTGATCCTCCAGCTGCTGCATCAGCATGGCGCGCTCGTCCTCGTCCATGGCGCGGCTGCGCGGATCGGCTTCGGCCTTATCGGTGATCTCAATCAGCGCGCGCACGGCGTTCTGCACCGATTGCGGGGTGATGCCGTGCTGCTGGTTGTAGGCCTCCTGAATGGCGCGGCGGCGGTTGGTCTCATTGATGGCGCGAGCCATGCTGTCGGTCAGCACGTCGGCATACATCAGCACGCGGCCCTGAGCGTTGCGCGCGGCGCGGCCGATGGTCTGCACCAGGCTGGTTTCGGAGCGCAGAAAGCCCTCCTTGTCTGCATCCAGAATGGCTACCAGCGATACCTCGGGAATGTCCAGACCCTCGCGCAGCAGGTTAATGCCCACCAGCACATCGTATTGCCCCAGGCGCAGATCGCGGATCAGCTGCATGCGCTCCATCGTTTGGATATCGCTGTGCAGATAGCGCACGCGGATGCCGCTTTCGTGCAGGTATTCGGTCAGGCTTTCGGCCATCTTTTTAGTCAAGGTGGTGACGAGTACGCGCTCCTTTTTGGCGATGGTTTCGCTGATTTCGCCCAGCAGGTCGTCCACCTGCCCGGTGGCGGGGCGCACGATGATCCTGGGATCCAGCAGTCCCGTGGGGCGGATGAGCTGCTCCACCGTCTGCAACGAATGCTCGGCCTCGTAGGGGCCGGGAGTGGCCGATACGAACACCGTTTGCCCAATGCGCGCCTCAAATTCGTCAAACCGCAGCGGGCGGTTATCATAGGCGGAGGGCAGGCGGAAGCCGTAATCCACCAGCGCGGTCTTGCGCGCGCGGTCGCCCGCGTACATGGCGCGAATCTGAGGAATGGTCTGGTGGCTTTCGTCGATGAATACGATAAAATCCTTCGGGAAATAATCCAGCAGTGAAAAAGGCGGATCGCCGGGCTGGCGGCCGTCAAAGTAGCGGCTGTAGTTTTCAATGCCGGTGCAGAAGCCGATTTCACGCAGCATTTCAATATCGTAGCGGGTGCGCTGAGCGATGCGCTCGGCCTCCAGCAGCTTTCCTTCGGCCTCAAACTTGGCCACCTGCGCCTTGAGATCCTGCTCGATCACCTGGATGTTCTTTTCGCGCTCGACGGCGTTGGTGGCGTAGTGCGTGGCCGGGTAGATGGCAATGTGCTGCAGGGTGTGCGCAGCCTTGCCCGTGACGGGCGAAAACTCCGAAATGCGCTCGATTTCATCGCCAAAGTATTCCACCCGGATGGCCAGTTCCTGCATGTTGGCGGGCATGATTTCTACAATATCGCCGCGCACGCGGAAGGTGGAGCGGCCAAAGGAGATATCGTTGCGGGCAAACTGGATTTCCACCAGCCTGCGCAGTAGCTCGTCCAGCGGCAGCGTCATGCCAGGGCGCAGCGAAATCATCTGCCCGGCGTATTCGCTGGGGTCGCCCATGGAATAGATGCAGCTGACCGACGCCACAATAATCACATCCCGGCGCTCCTGCAGGGCGGCGGTGGCGCTGTGGCGCAGGCGGTCAATTTCATCGTTGACCGACGAATCCTTTTCAATGTAGGTATCGGTGGAGGCAATATAGGCCTCCGGCTGGTAATAATCGTAGTAGGATACAAAATACTCCACCGCGCTGTCGGGGAAAAACGCTTTGAATTCAGAGCACAGCTGGGCGGCCAGCGTTTTATTATGGGCGATTACCAGCGTTGGGCGCTGCACGCGCTCGATGACCGAGGCCATGGTAAACGTCTTGCCTGAGCCTGTTACGCCCAGCAGCGTCTGCGCCTTGAGCCCCTTTTCAAAGCCCTCCGCTAGGGCGGCGATGGCCTGCGGCTGATCACCCCGTGCGACGTAGGGCGCTTTTAAAACAAACTTTCCCATGAAGGCTCCTTCAAAACAGAATGTACATTCGCATTTATTGTACCACTGTTTGCAGCATTTGCCAAGCAAAAAGATTTGCCATGGCTGCGCGGGGCAAATCGCGGCTATTCGCACGTTTGCCTGCCTAAAATCGGCTTGGAAACGGTGCTTTCACGCTTTTTGCCGAGGCATGCCAAAGAAATTGCGGCGCACAATGATGCGTGCCGGGATCAAGCCGGCAATGCAATTGGAGGTGCGCAATCATGCCGGTGTATACCATCAGACATTCTCCCGCGCTGCATGGCGAAGCGCAAATCAATACGTCGAAAAACGCGGTGCTGCCCATCCTGGCCGCGGCGCTGCTGTGCTCCTCGCCGGTGACCATCCATCGCGCGCCAAGGCTTACCGATGTGGATCACATGCTGCGCGTGCTCACGGACTGCGGCGCGCGCATCGAGCGGCAGGATCGGGATATCACCATCTATCCCGCCGCGCTGCGCCAGCCGCGGGAGCCGCAGAACCTGCACAGCCTGCGCGCGTCCATCCTGGTGCTGGGGCCGCTGTGCGTGCGGCTGGGCGAGGCGATTGT
>OLPR01002682.1_pt1 | contig 12771 bp, 11 predicted proteins | sample 1672761 | NCBI WGS metagenome assembly OLPR01 (sample SAMEA3136721, study PRJEB25190) | human gut metagenome | biome: human gut; feature: human-associated habitat; material: faeces | place: Austria | collected 2013 | reverse complement strand
ACGTCACAACGCAGCCTTCTTTGGTACTTTCTTGGGCTCCAAGAAAGTACCGTCCCCCCTCGTCCCTCCTTTCGTCCCCTTTCATCCCCCCTCGTCCCCCATCCCCTCGCACCTCGTCCCCCATCCCCTCGCAAATTTAGGTTGCCTTTTGCCGCGAATTGCGGTAACATAAAGGCAATTACGCACTGGAGGTGTTTACGGTGCCGGATACGTTTTTGCAATCGCTTTCGTGCCCCCTGCCGGAGGATATCGCGCACCTGAAGGGCGCGGGCGAGTATGAGCTGGCCCTGCGGCTCATCGACCGCCGCCTGGCCGGGCAGCTTCCCGCCATGCTGCGCGCAAGGCTGGAAGCGGAGCGCCTCTTTTTGCAGCGCCTGCCCCGCGCCTATACCCTGACCGAGGCCGACGCGGTGGCCGAAATGCGCCGCAGCGTGCCTGATTTTACCGCCCAGGAGTGGCAGGAATACCTGCTGGACGGCAAGCTCGACTTTATCTATTACCACGGCCAGCGTCTGTACCATGAGGATACCTGCGCGTCGCTGCTGAAAACCCAGCGCGCGCTCAATGCCCGCGCCCTTGCGCCCTATGATGAGCAAAAGCCCCGGCTTGAGGCCGTGATCCGCCAGGTGATGGCGGGCGGGCGCGCCTATCGCTTCCGCCTGCGCGCCGTGACCAGCATCGCGGACGACGTCTTCGCCCCCGATACCCGCTACCGCATCCACCTGCCCATCCCAGCGCAAAGCATGCAGCAGTCCGCCGCCGAGGAGCTGCGCGCCACGCTGCCCATCCTGTATACCGACGCGGCGGATGCGCCCCAGCGCACCGCGTATATGGAGCTTTGCGCGCACGAGAACACGCCCATTGTCACCGAGTACGCCTGGACACAGCGCCCACGCTATGTGAACGCGCTGGACGAAGCCGCCCGCGGGCCGGTCTACCCGGACGCGCGCCCCGTGCAGGCCGAGGATCTGGCCGAGCAGGCCCCGCACATCTGCTTTACGCCCTACCTGCGCAGCCTGGCCGCAGAGCTGCGCGGCAGCGAGACCGACCCCGTCCGCATTGCCCGCAGATTTTATGATTTTATCACCACCCAGGTGATGTATGCCTATCAGCGGCCATATCTGCTGATCGAGGGCGGGGCGGAGTATACCGCCGTCAACCTGCGCGGCGATTGCGGCTTGCAGGCGCTGCTGTTCATCACCCTGTGCCGCATCAGCGGCATCCCCGCGCGCTGGCAAAGCGGGCTGTACGCCGCGCCCGGCGATGTGGGCAGCCACGACTGGGCGGAGTTTTACAGCGACCGCCTGGGCTGGCTGCCGGTGGACTGCTCCTTTGGCGGCTCGGGATACCGCCACGGCTCGCAGCTGCGGTGGCGCTTCTACTTTGGCAACCTCGATCCCTGGCGCATGGTAGCCAATCGCAGCTACTACGCGCCCTTCAGCCCCCGCAAGCGCTTTGCGCGCTGCGATCCCTATGATAACCAGCGGGGCGAGATCGAAACCGATACGCGCGGGCTGGGCGCGGGCGAGTTCCGCACCCGCTATGAAATGATCGACCATCAGGAAACGGAGGAATAACGATATGATCATTTGCGATTGCCACTGCGATACCCTGTACAGCATGCAGATGGGCCGCGACCAGCACCTGGACGTGACCATGGAAAACCTGCGCGCGGGCGGCGTCAGCCTGCAAACCATGGCCATGTATGTGGGTCCCGGCCGCAAGGGCGATGTGGAAGCCCTGATGCAGGGCATGCTGCAAAAGCTGGCGCTGCTCAAAAGCCAGGGCTGGAAGCAGGTAGACGATCCCAGCCAGGCCGTGGACGGCGAGGTGGCCGTGATGCTGTCCATCGAGGGCTGTGAGCCCTTTGATCCCGGCCTGCACACCATTTCGGAATACCGCGCCCACGGCGTGCGCATGGCCGCCATCACCTGGAACCACGAAAACACCCTGGGCTATCCCGCCATGAGCGGCAGCACGGAGGGGCTCAAGCCCTACGGCGTGCAGGCCATCCGCGAGATGCAGCGCCTGGGCATCGCCGCCGACGTATCGCACCTGAACGAGGCGGGCGTGTTTGACATCCTGAACAAGACCGACAAGCCCCCCATGGCCTCCCACAGCAACTGCCGCGCGCTGGTCGACCATCCCCGCAACCTGAGCGATGAGCAGCTGCGCGCCATGTTCAAGGCCGGCGGCTTTGTGGGCGTCAATTTCTGGCCCACCATCATCGGCGAACCGGCCAACATTGACCACCTGATCGACCACATCGCCCATATGTACGATATCGGCGGCGAGGGCAAGGTGGGCTTCGGCTCGGACTTTGACGGCATCGAGCGCAAGCCCGAGGGGCTGAACAACCCCGCCGACTTCCCCAAGCTGATCGACGGCCTGCGCCGCCGCGGCTTTGCCGAAAAGGATGTAGCGGACATTGCCGGCCTGGGGCTGATTCATTATTTTGAGCGCATCAAGGTGTAATTGAAGGAGGACGTACCGATGACAGCCGTTCCCGCAAAACGCCGCGCCGAGGCCCGCCGGCTGACGCTGCTGTGCGCCGCGGTGTATTTTTGCAGCTATCTGACGCGCCTGGATTACGGCGCGGTGATGGTGGAAATGGTGCGCGCCGAGGGCTTCTCGCGCGTGGACGCCAGCGCGGCGCTGACCGGGCTGTTTATCACCTACGGCTTCGGGCAGCTCATCAGCGGCTACCTGGGCGACCGGGTCAGGCCGCAGCTGCTGATCTTCTTTGGCCTGATCGCCTGCGGCCTGATGAACCTGCTGATCCCCTTCTGCCCCTCGCCCGCGTGGATGACCGTGGTGTGGAGCGTGAACGGCCTGGCGCAGGCCATGATGTGGCCGCCGCTGGTGCGCATCATGAGCCAGCATATGACCGAGAGCGAATACAAGGTGGCCACGGTGCACGTCAGCTGGGGCAGCAGCCTGGGCACCATCGTCATTTACCTGATGATCCCGCTGCTGCTCAAGGTTAGCTCCTGGCGCGGGGTGTTCTACTGCGCGGCGGCGGTGGGCATGGGCATGGCGGCCTTCTGGATGGCCCGCTATGGCCGTGTGGAGCGCACGCTGCCCCTGCAGGAGCAGGCTGCGCCCGCTGAGGAGCCGGGCGATGCGGGCAAATCCGGCGGCGGCCTGCGCGCGCTGATGCCGCTGCTGGCCATCATGATGGGCGTGATCATCTGCCAGGGCACGCTGCGCGACGGCATTACCACCTGGATGCCCACCTACCTGGCCGATACCTATCATATGGAAAGCGGCAAATCCATCCTGACGGGCGTGCTGCTGCCGCTGTTTGGCATGGTGTGCTATCAGATTGTGCTGTGGATGAACCGCAAGCTGGTAGAGAACGAGCTGCAATGCGCGGCCATCATCTTTGGCGTGGGGCTGGTATCGCTGCTGGCGCTGCGGCTGCTGCACGCGCACAGCTTTGCGCTGTCGGTGCTGATCCTGGCCTTCGCGGTGGCCAGCATGCACGGCGTAAACCTGATTATGACCTGCATGACCCCCAAGTATCTGGCGGGCAGCGGCAAGATCTCCATGATTTCGGGCCTGCTGAACGCCTGCACCTACATTGGCAGCGCGCTGAGCATGTACGGCGTGGCGCTGATTGCCGACCGCTTTGGCTGGACGGTTACGGAAAGCCTGTGGTGCGCCGTGGCGCTGCTGGGCACGCTGTGCGCGGCGGCGTGCGTGCCCAAATGGGGGAAGCTGCGCAAGGGACAATAAAGAGCGCCCAAAAGCGTATTCATTTTTTCGGTAGGCAGCGCCAATAAAAAAACGCCCCGCGGATGGTTTTCCATCTGCGAGGCGTTTTCTGTGCGCCTGCCGGATGACGGCGAAGCGCTGTTTTAAGCCACAGAATTAATAGCGGCGCTTACGAGCGGCCTCCGCCTTCTTCTTGCGCTTTACGCTGGGCTTCTCATAATGCTCACGCTTGCGAACCTCAGCCATAACGCCCGCGCGCGCGCACTGGCGCTTGAAACGCTTGAGAGCGCTCTCCAAGGATTCGTTTTCCTTGACTCGTACTTCAGACACTTGTTTTCCCTCCCTTCGCCTATCTCGCCTTGGCAATCGCCGTGATCCACGGCGGATGGCGACCGTGCACATATTATACCGCTTCTAAGCAAACTCGTCAACAGTTATTTCATCAATTTACACACCTGTTACAATTCTGCAACAGCCGTCCCCGCCGGAACGGCGGGCAAGGGCGCAAATTAGCCGTTGCAAATTTGCGCGCAAGCTGTATAATGGGGGTATATCGCCGGCTTTTGCCCATGAAAGGAGCGAGTATCCCCATGGCCTCCAAGGTATACTTTACCAATTTCCGCTGCGAGGGCAACGAAAACCTGCTGCAAAAATTCCGCCGCCTGTGCGAAACCGCGGGCGTTGGCTCCATCGATATGAAGGACAAGTACGTGGCCGTCAAGATGCACTTTGGCGAGCCGGGCAACATCGCCTTCCTGCGCCACAACTATGCCCGCGCGCTGTGCGATTTGATCCGCGAGCATGGCGGCCGCCCCTTCCTGACGGACTGCAACACGCTCTACATCGGCCGCCGCAGCAACGCGCTGGATCATCTGGACGCGGCCTACGAAAACGGCTTCAACCCCTATTCCACCGGCTGCCATGTGATCATTGGCGACGGCCTGAAGGGCGACGACGAGGTGGCGGTGCCCGTGCACGGCGATTATGTGGAAAACGCCTACATTGGCCGCGCCGTAATGGACGCGGATATTGTGATATCGCTGACGCATTTCAAGGCGCACGATGGCACGGGCTTTGGCGGTGCGCTGAAGAACCTGGGCATGGGCTGCGGCAGCCGCCTGGGCAAGAAGGATATGCACGCCTCCGAAAAGCCCGCGGTGGATCAGTCCCGCTGCGTGGGCTGCGGCGTATGCGCCAAGAACTGCGCGCACGGGGCCATCACGGTGACGGAGCACGCGCACATTGACGCAACCAAGTGCGCCGGCTGCGGCCGCTGCATTGAAAAGTGCCCGCAGAAGTGCATGCATCCCATGGATGACCGCGCCCACGAGATCCTGTCCCGCAAGGTGGCGGAGTACACGGCCGCCGTGGTGCGCGGCCGCCCGTGCTTCCATGTGGCGCTGGCCTGCGATATTTCGCCCTACTGCGACTGCTACGCGCTCAACGACGCGCCCATTCTGGAGGATATCGGCATGTTCGCCTCCTTCGACCCCGTGGCGATGGATCAGTGCTGCGTGGACATGGCCAACGCCCGCAAGCCCCTGCGCAATAGCCTGCTGTATCAGCGCGAAAAGCCCGGCGCGGCCGATCACTTTACCGCGCTGTTCCCCGAAACCAACTGGCAGGCTGGCCTGGAGCAGGGCGAAAAGCTGGGCATCGGCACCCGCGAATACGAGATGGAGGAAATGGCGTAAGCGGGGAAGACGGGGAAGGGACGAAGGGGGACGGTACTTTCTTGGAGCCCAAGAAAGTACCAAAGAAGGCTGCATTGTAGACGAAAAAGTCAAGTTAATAAAACTGGGAGTGGCCCTGGCCACCCCCGTGGCAGGGAAAAACTTAAGTTGCCTGGATAGGAGCAAGCTCCCTCAGGCAACTTTTCATTTTTCCCCTTCGGTCGTGCTACGCACGTCCTGCGCCGATTGCATCGGCGTGCCACGGGGGGCATAGTTGGATGCAGGAATCTGGCGTGGTTGAGTGCGGTAGTTGGCAAGAACAGCCAAGTTTCTTGCAAAGTGCATAACGATAAAAGCCTTCTCCCAAACGGGAGAAGGTGCCGAGCGTATAGCAAGACGGATGAGGGGGAATGCACTTTTTTATAATGTAGGAAAATGCGGCCACCAAAAGGCTTCTCATTGAGGAGAAGCTGTCGGGCTTGTCCCGACTGATGAGGTGTAGCCGCGTCGGCGGCGTTATCTTATATAGTTTTGATACCGGCCATTTCATGGCCTACACCTCACCACCGCCTACGGCGGAGCCTCTCCTCAAGGAGAAGCCTTTTGGTGAGTGCACTTTCCAACTATCACCAATCGCTGTGCAAAGGCTCCACAGCTACTCAACGCGCCCCCGTGGCACGCCGATCGCAGATCAGCGCAGGGCGTGCGCAGCACGACCGAAGGGGAAACATTCAAGGGAACGGATGGCGCTTGCGCCGATCCGGACACGCGAATTTTCCCTGCCACGGGGGCCTATTCACCGGCCCCGCCTTCCAGTTTTATTCCAGCAGCTTTCACGTCACACGCAGCCTTCTTTGATTCTTTCTTGGGCTCCAAGAAAGAATCGTTTCCTTCGTTCTTCCGTCCCCCTCGTCTTCCGTGTTATTACATCGTCCGGGCCAGCCGGCCCAGCGCGGTGGGGTTCAGGCAGTATCCCTTGCGGTATACCGTGCTGATCACATCGTTGCCCAGCTTGGCGCGCAGGCGCTGCACGTGCACATCCACCGTGCGGGTCTCATAATCCGACGCGCTGCCCCAGGCGGTGCGCAGCAGCTCGCCCCGGCTCATGGCGCGCACGGGCTGCCCGCGGCTGCACGAGGTCAGGGCGCTTTTAAGCAATTCATCAAAAAGCAAATACTCCTGCTGCGTCAGGCGGTAATCATGACCATAAAGATTGACACAGCACATAGCGGGATCCATGCTGATTCCTCGCCGGTAATCAAAGGGATACTGATACAGCATTTTCATCACCTCACCCATATAGACGAAATACAAGATAGATTTGTTGCATTCGTTCACAAATTATTAACAAAATTTTCTGTTTCGTCTTTTTTATGTCGTATGATTACGCATATCCGCCCGGGCAGGTGTGCATACTATGTGGAGTAAGGACGCCATAATGGAGGGGAAAACAATGGAACAGACGATGGTGAGGGGCCCGCGCTCCGGCTGGCGCGAGGATGAAATCGATCAGCTGTGGCGCGAGATTCAGCGCGCCAACGCCAGCGGCCAGCCGCTGCGCAGCGTGTTTGAGGAGATGGGCGGCCGCCTGGGGCGCAAGCCCAACAGCGTGCGCAATTACTACTACATGCAGCTGCGCGGGCAGGAGGGCGATACCCTGCGCCGCGCCCAGCCCTTTGAAACCTTTACCGAGGCCGAGGTGCGCGGCCTGCTCAAATCCGTGCTGCGCGCCCGGGCGCAGGGGCAATCGGTGCGCGCGTGCGTGATGGCGCTGTCGCAGGGCGATCACGCGCGGATGCTGCGGTATCAGAACAAGTACCGCTCCCTGCTGAAAAAGCGCCCGGAGCTGGTGGCGGAAATCTGCCGGGAGCTGGAAGCCGAGGGCGTTGCCTGCGAAAGCCCCATCAGGCCTGCGGGCGAGGACGCGGCGGCGCTGCGCAATCAGATCGCCGTCAAGGCGGGCGCGCTGGGCGATCCCGATGTGCAGCGCATGCTGACGGGCATCAACGCGCTGATGGATCGCGCGATTGGCAACGATCCGCAGGTGCAGGGCGATCGGCTGCGTGTGCGGCTGGATATGGCGCTGCTGCGCTACGATGAGCTAAGCCACGCGGTGGGCGATATGCTGCTGTGCTGCAAGGAATATCTGGGGCAGGAGGATGCCGTGCGCACGGCTGCGCTGCCGGCCTTTTTGACCTCGCTGAGCCAGCATGTGAGCCAGACCGAAAACGCGCTGGCAAAGTAAGGCGCGGGGCATACAAGGAAAGCAACAAAGAAGGCTGCGTTGTGACGTAAAAGTCAGTTGAATTTAAGTGGTTCTGACCACCCGTTGTCTCCGTAAAAAACTGAAGCTGCCTGGTTAGGAGCAAGCTCCCACCCAGGCAACTTTTCGTTTTCCATGATGGTTGTGCCGCGGGGTACACAGCGGCAGCGCTATGGCTCAAGAATGAAACGCAAGCCCTTTCCGCTCCAATATTTCGCGGTTCACGGCGGCGCGCAGACGGGCAAAGAAGTCCGCGCTGCGCGGATAATCCACCAGCGTCAGCGGGCCGCCCGCGCAATCGGACAGGAGCGAGAGCACATGCGCGCGGCTGGTCAGCGATTCCAGCCAGCGCAGCGCGCGCAGATCCTGCATGGCCATGTGGCATAGCAGCAGGCGAATGGATTCCTCCGGCTCCCCGTTTGCGCCGGGATAAACCTGAAACGCATCGCCCGCCGGGAATACCCCATCCGCATCCGTCACCGCGTAGGGATCAATGGGGTACAGTGAGTATTGTGAATTGTAGAAATTGTAGCCCCATTGCAAAAAGCCCTCGATATCATATTTGTATAGCTGCGCGCCCAGCATGCGCGTGCGCGCGGCAGGCATGGCCATGAACAGATTGCTTACAGCTTTATATTGGCTGACGCAGTAATACGTCCATAGCCCAGGCACGCCCGCATCCACAAATTCCTGCAGGTGGTTGATGCCGGGGATGGGCTTTTTGACGATTCCCGAGGCGTAGAATTTCAGGCTCGACAGCGCGTCGATGATGGGGCAGCCATCCACATAGGGCGCCACCAAAGCGCGCGCCGCGGCGTAATCCGCCAGCATGGCCTCCTGCGGCTCATCCGAAATATGAAAATAGGTATGATCCGCAATGCCCAGCGCCCGCAGCTCGTCCATCAGCTGCGGCAGCAGCGCACGCAGAAAGCCCGCGTATTCCGGGCTGCACGCGGCGGTTTCCCAGCCGAATACGCGCACCGAGCCCGCATCCGTATCCGCCATGATCTTGGGCGCATGCAGCGCGCCCCACTGCGTGAACAGGTGCGACATTTCAAAGTATTCCATCCCCGCGCGCCGCGCCGCGGCCACCCAGCGGCGCAGAAGCGAAAAATCAAACTGCCAGCCCTCCGGGCTTTGGCGCACGCCCACCAGCTGCACCGTGGGGCGCTCGCCGCCCACGGCGGTATCCAGCGGCAGGGTGAACAGCGGGGTCAGAATCATATTGACGCCCCGGCGCGCGGCCACGGACATAAAGCGCTCGATCAGCTGCCAATGCTCGGCGGAAAACACGGGCACGCGATAGTATTGCGCCAGGCAGTCGCTGTGAAACCAGTTGGTGCGCCGCAGCATCTGCTCGGGCAGAAAGCCGGGCAGAATGCGCACGCACGCGCTGGCCTGGCTGAGCACCTCGCCCGTGTCCGCGTGCAATAGCTGCAGCTGGATTTCATAGTCCCCCGCGGCCGCGCCCTCGGGAGTTACCTCCACCCAGAAGGCGTGCCACAGCCCGGCTTGCAGATGCGTGCGCAGCCGGTCGCTGAGCAGATCGGGGTACAGGCCGGGGGTTTTGCGCAAATAGTTGTCGTCCGCGCCGGGCAGGGTGGCCAGCGTGACGGGCACGCTGCGCACGCTCCGCACGCACACGCGGCTGCCCAGGGGCGATTGCGCCCGCAGCATCACCGGCAGGCGAGCGGGCGCGTCGTCGCTCATCACCGCCGCCTGAAAGGAAACGCACTCGTTTTGAAAGCCCTCAAAGCGGGTTTGCCGCGTGTCCGCCGCAGGCGCGGTATCCAGAAACACCTTCTCCATCGGGGATAAAATACGAAAATCAATCATTTTTTTCTCTCGCCTTCCTGCAATCGCTAAGCATAGCATAAAGCACAAAGGCGGCCCTGTCAAGAAAAACGATACACTTACCATACGGTGCAAAATAATAGATAGCGATCGGCAAAACAAAAATTAAAGTTGTGCAATATGGAATAAAACGATTGACATATGTAAATGAAACCAGTATAATATAGCCAATAAAATGCGCGACAAGCGCCGATCATAACAATGTAAAGGAGCTTCTCAAAATGAAAAAACTGTTGTCCCTCCTGCTCGCCGCGATCATGCTGCTGGGCATGGCCGGTATCGCCGCCGCCGATGAAATCAATTACGACGTGACCGAGCCCACCAAGGTGGTCTTCTGGCACACGCTCAACGATGACGACGACGCCGATTTGCTTCAGCGCATCATCAAGGAATTTGAAGCCGAGCATCCCCTCATCACCATCGAGCCGGTATACTACGCCAGCTACAACAAGGTAAACGAAGCCCTGGCCGCCGCCAACGTGGCCAATGTGGACGTGCCTGGCTGCGCCTTCATCAACGTGCCCCGTCTGAAGGCCTATGCCGACAACGGCGTGATTGAAAACCTGAATCCCTATATCGCCCATTACGGCGTGGATATGAGCGACTTCGTGCAGGGCTTCCTGGACGCCATGCAGGTGGACGGCCATCAGGTGGCCTTCCCCGTGATGCAGTCCGGCCAGGTGGCGTACTACAACGCCGACCTGCTCAAGGAGCTGGACATCACCTTCCCCGAAAAGTGGGAGGATATGGATGCTTACCTGGAAAAGGTGTTCACCGCCACCGGCAAGCCCGCCATCTCCCTGCCTGAGTGGGACAACGCCTACTTCTATCCCATCTACAGCAACCTGAACGCCTACATGATCACCACCAATGAAAAGGGCGAAGAAGTGACCGGTCTGGACACCGAGGACGCGCTGGCCGTTACCCGCCAGATGCGCGAGTGGACTGATAAGGGCTGGATCAACTGGTTCCATGACGCCTCCTCCTGCCGCGCGGCCTTCACGGGCGGCGACAGCGCCGGCATCATGCTCTACACCACCGCCAACTATGACAACCTGCAGTCCAAGTCCGAGTTCACCGTGGCCATGGCGGTTCCCCCGGCCATGAAGACGGGCAAAAACAACCAGCTGGTTGCCGGCGGCACCTTCATCATCCCCGCCAACAACGATCAGCAGATCAAGAACGCCGCCTTCCAGTTCATCAACTGGTTCACCAGCGGCAAGTACACCATCGATTTCTGCATCGCCACCTCCTACTTCCCCACCCGCATGAGCTGCCTGGAGAACGAGGCCGATATGGCGCGCTTCTACGAGGCCATGCCCGCCATGCCGCCCGTGATCAAGTATCTGAGCAGCTTTGAGAAGAAGCCCCAGAGCGCGGCCTTTGACAGCGTGGGCGACATCTTTGAAAACTACATGGGTCAGATCATGGTGGAGCGTCAGCTGGACGTGGATACCGCCTGGGAAATGATGATCGAAGAAATGAACGAATACCTGGCGGATCAGAACTAATTTAATCGCCTGCATCCTGGCGGCCCTGCCCTGTTCAAGCGGGGCAGGGCCGCTTTTATGCGGGGGAGGGGAAACGAGGGAGACGTTTCTTTCTTGAGTCATAGCTCCGCCGCAGGCGGTGGTGAGGTGTAGGCTACGAAGTAACCGTTATCATGACTAATTAAAAGGCAACGCCGCTTCGGCGGCTACACCTCATCAGTCGGGACAGGCCCGACAGCTTCTCCTCAAGGAGAAGCCTTTTGCTTGGCCGCAAGAATGTAATCACATACTGCATTGCTTGCCAGCCGCACAGCTATAAAAACCTTCTCCCTCGGGACAAGGTATCGAGCCGCAGCGAGACGGATGAGGAAACTTCCTTCCATCAGACTTTTCCTGTGCTTTCATCCCCACCCCAAATTTTCACTAATTAACTTTTTGGAGAACACCATGAAAAAGAGCAATCCCAACCGCGTAAAGATCGGCGACCATGAGGTCGTGCTCAAGGAGCGGCATTCCTGGTCGGATATGGCCTGCGCCCTGCCTGCCGTGCTGCTGCTGGCGGTGCTTACCTATTATCCCCTGTGCAAGCTGGTGCAGATCAGCTTTACCAACTGGAACCTGCTCAAGCCCACCTGGGAATATGTGGGCTTTAAAAACTGGAACTGGCTGTTCACCAGCACCGTGGGCAAGCGCTACATGTTCAACACCCTCAAGGTGACGGGCATATACACCGTTTGCCACATTGCCATGGTGCTGATCTTCGGCATGCTGCTGGCGCTTTTGTACAAAAAGCTCACCAAGCCCTACAGCGTGATGCGCGCCATCATCTTCATGCCCCGCTACATCGCCATGTCCACCTGCGGCGTGATCTTCCTGTGGATGCTCAACGCTGATTACGGCATCATCAACGTCACCCTGCGCAAGATGGGATTGCAGGGCGTGCCCTGGCTGGAGGATCGCCGCATGGCCATGGTATCCGTGCTGGTGCTTACCGGCTGGCACGGCGTGGGCTACGGCATGATGATCTATCTGTCGGCCATGCTGGGCATCTCCCGCGATTACTTTGAGGCGGCCGAGCTGGACGGCGCAAGCGGCGTGCAGACCTTCCGCTATATCACCCTGCCGCTGCTGTCGCCCACCACGCTGTTCCTGCTGATCACCACGTTCATTTCCTCCATGAAGGTGTTCCAGTCGGTAGACGTGCTGACCGGCGGCGGCCCCTACAATTCCACCGAGGTGTTCGTGTACTATATCTATCGTCTGGCCTTCCGTGATTTCCGCATTGATCGCGCGTCGGTCAACGCCCTGCTGTTCTTTGTGATCCTGCTGGTGGTCACCGCGTCCACCATCCGCATCACCAATAAGAACGTGCATTACGATGCGTAAGGGGGGCCGAAGCATGACTGTAAAAACCGTAAACGACCGCAACGCGCTCAACACCCACGTGCGCGCCGTAAAGCAGGCCAAAAACACCGTGCGCTTTATCTTTGCGCTGCTGATTACGCTGGTCTTTATCTTTCCCATCTTCTGGATGGTGTCCACCTCGCTCAAGCCTGAGGATGAGGTGCTCAACGCCACCCAGACCCTGCTGCCCGTCAAATGGCAGTTTTCCAACTATGCCACCGTCATGCGCAAGGAGCCCTTCCTGCGCTATATGCTCAACACCGCCATCGTCACGGCTGGCAGCATGCTGCTGGAGCTGAGCACGGGCATCCTGGCCGCGTATTCCTTTGCCCGCGGCAGGTATCGCGGCAAGCACGCCATGTTCATCTTT
>OLPR01002681.1_pt1 | contig 12779 bp, 10 predicted proteins | sample 1672761 | NCBI WGS metagenome assembly OLPR01 (sample SAMEA3136721, study PRJEB25190) | human gut metagenome | biome: human gut; feature: human-associated habitat; material: faeces | place: Austria | collected 2013 | reverse complement strand
CTGCGCCAGCGCCCCCACTCGGAGCCGTCCTTGCTGACGCCCAGCGGCGCGAGGATGTGCGACTGCGCGCCGTCGATGAAGCGGCTCTTCGGCAGGGCGACGAAGTCGTTGAACTCGCCGCAGGTCAGTTCCTCGTCGGAATAGTACTTTTCAAAATCGTCCTTCACGCCGTTGTTCATGGCCACGAGGCAATCGGGATTGCCGGCCTTGCACGCGTCGTAATAGGGCTTGAGCAGAGCGGGCGTATAGCCGAAGGCCTTGGCATAGCAGCCGTCGATCCACCAGGCCTTTATGGCGCTGCCGTAGCGCACGGCGTATTCCTTCAGCACCGCCGCCCACTTCTCTACAAAATCCATCGTCACCTGGCCGCGCGGATCGACATAGCCGAATTTCGGGCCGATTTCCTGATCGATGTGCGGGCCGTCGCCGGTGTAGTACAGGCACAGGTCGATGTCGTAGGGCGCGAGCGCGTCGATCAGCTCCGCCACCAGATCGCGGCGGGAGCAGGCCGCGCCCGGCTGCGTGCCGGCGATTTCGTCGTAGGCCGCGTTGGGGCCGAGCATGAAGCGGCTGCCCTGCATGAGCGTGATGAAGTAATAGCCCGCGCCGGTTTCGTGCAGACGGCGCGCGAGATCCTTCACGTCCACGCTGTCGACGCTTTCGTTCCAGTCCAGCGGCGCGCGGGAGAACAGATCCTCGGCGCGGTCGCTGGGGTTGCCGTACAGATAGTGATTGAATACGCCGAAACGGCGCGCGAGAAAGGCGTCCTGAGCTTTGGACATAACGTGTTTCCTCCTGTCGTTGGCGGTGTGCGCGTATTTTATCCGATGCTGTGAGAGCGCGTCTCAATTCTCCGACCGGAAAAGCGCGGCCGGCCATCCCTTTCTGAGACACATTCATAATAATTCTTGGGCGGCGGCGGATTTCCTGCCGGCGCGGGATATTTGTTGGACTTTTCTTCCGAAAGGACGGCACGATTTTGATGTTAAATGAGAATTGACTTGTATGAAAAAATGTAAAATTGAAAGCGGAGGGAAATCCGCGTACGACCGACGGCAAAGGAGGATATCTCTTCCGCTGCGATTGGGTGCTGACGCTGGTGGTGCTCTCCGTGCTGCCGCTGTTCGTGATCTTTTCAAAGCTTCAGCTGCCGCGGCTCGAGCAGGCTCAGGAGGCGGTCATTGAGGAGCAGGAGAACCTCAACGACCGGCTGGACGAGTGCTATGCCGGCGGGGAGAGCATCCGTGCGACCAACGCCGAGGCGCACTTCATGCAGCGCTTTGAGAGCGCCGTCGCGAAATGGCTGCGCGCCAAGAAGCGCTTTGCGCTGTGCGATACGACCTACGACATTCTCTCGGTGACGGGGCTGATGAACATCGCGGATACGGCGATCTACTGCATCGGCGGCTGGCGCGCGCTGACGGGGCACATGAGCGTCGGCATGATCATGACGTTCTCGCTGTATTTTTCCACGCTCTGGAACAGTGTCGAGGGCTTTATGGAGTTCTTTAAGGAGTATCGCGTCAAGCAGGTGTCGCTGAACCGGCTTGCCGAGCTGCACGAGCAGAGCGCGCCCGTCGAGCGGCCCGTGAAGGCGCTGGCGCCGTTTGAGACGCTTTCGTGTGAAAATCTGGGTTTCGCTTATGGCGATAAGCGCGTGCTGGACGGCTTTTCGCTGGAGATCCGGCGGGGCGAGCGCGTGCTGATCACCGGCGAAAACGGCAGAGGCAAATCCACGCTGGCGCGATTGCTGGCCGGTCTGCTCGAGCCGGAAAAGGGCGCTGTTTGCTATAACGGCGAGGACATTCAGGAGATCGATCCGGCCGCGCTGCGCGAGAAGGTGCTGCTGGTGCCCTCCGAGCCGTTTATCATATCGGGCACGGCGCGGGACAATCTCTGGAGCGGCGCGGACGAGGAGACGCTGCGCCGCGCGGGCATCGACAAGCCGATTGAGAAGGGCGGCGGCAATCTCTCGAACGGACAGAAGAAGCGGCTTCAGCTCTGCCGCGCGCTGGCCTCGAAGGCGGAGGTTGTGATATTCGACGAGCCGTTCAACTTCATCGACCGCGGCGCGAAGGAGGACTTCTGGCGCGAGATTCTCTCGACCTTTGCTGATCGCACGCTCGTCGTGATTTCGCACGACGCGTTTCCGGCGAAGGACTGCGGAAGGATCGTCGAATTGCGCGCGGAGGAATGAGTTTTCATTCGCACGCTTGAAATTGCGCCCCGGATATGGTATGATCAATATATCTATAATTCCCGGGAGCGTAAACGAAAATGGTGCTTTTGACATTGCAGGACGTTTGCAAGGCGTTTGGCCTGAACGTCATATTGAAGGATATTAATCTCACGCTCAAGGAGGGGCAGCGGCTCGGCCTGGTGGGCGTGAACGGCAGCGGCAAATCGACGCTGATGAAGATCATTACCGGCGATATGGCGCCCGACAGCGGCACGGTGAGTCTGCTGCGCGGCACGCGGGTGGGGCTGCTCACTCAGCAGGCCGACATCACCTCCGAGCTGACCGTGGTGGAGGAGCTTTCGCGCGTGTTCGAGCCGCTGCGGCGGATGGAGGAAAAGCTGCGCGATCTCGAGCGGCAGATGGCGGAGAACCACGAAAACGCCGCTCTGCTCGAGAGCCTGAGCAGCGAATACACCCGCCTGACCGATCGCTTCGAGCAGGCGGGCGGCTACGAGTGGCCCAGCCGCATACAGGGCGTGCTGGCCGGGCTGGGCTTTTCAAAGGAGCGGCGCGAGCAGCCCGCGCGTCTGCTCTCCGGCGGTGAAAAGACGCGGCTGTGCCTGGCGCGGATACTGCTCATGCAGCCCGAGCTGCTCATGCTGGACGAGCCGACCAACCATCTCGATCTGGAAGCGACGCAGTGGCTGGAGGACACGCTGAGGAAATACAAGGGCACGGTCATCGTCATATCGCATGACCGCTATTTCCTCAACGCCGTGTGCGACGGCATGGCCGAGCTGTCCATGACGCATCTGACGCAGTATAACGGCAATTACGACGCGTTTATGATTCAGCGCCGCATGAACCTCGAGCGCCAGCTCAAGGAATACGCCATGCAGCAGAAGGAGATCGCGCGCCAGCAGGCCATCATTGACCGCTATCGGATGTACAATCGCGAAAAGAGCATCAAGGCTGCCGAGAGCCGCGAAAAGCGGCTGGAGAAGATCGAGCGCATAGAGCGGCCGGTCGACGAGGCGAAGGTGCGCTTTTCATTCGAGGCAAAGCGCCGCACCGGCGACGACGTGCTGATGGTGCAGGATCTGTCGAAGTCCTTTGACGGGCGCACGCTGTTTCAGCATTTCAGCCTGCATCTGCGCGCGGGCGACCGCGTGGCCGTCATTGGCCCCAACGGCGTGGGCAAGACGACGCTTTTGCGCATTATCATGCACGAAATCCCCGCCGACACCGGCGAGGTGATCTATGGCGCGAACGTCGATATCGGCTATTATGACCAGCATCAGGCGGGCCTGACCATGACAAAGACCGTCATGGACGAGCTGTGGGACGCATTCCCGCGCATGGAGCCGGACGAGGTGCGCAGCGTACTGGCGCTGTTCCTCTTTACCGGCGACGACGTGTTCCAGAAGATCGAGACGCTTTCCGGCGGCGAGCGCGGCCGCGTGGCGCTGGCCAAGCTGATGCTCAAGAAGGACAATCTGCTCCTGCTGGACGAGCCGACCAACCATCTGGACATGGATTCCCGCGAGGTGCTCGAGGGCGCGCTGGACGATTTCGGCGGCACGCTGCTCACCGTTTCGCACGACCGCTATTTCATCAACCGCGTGGCCAACCGCGTCGTGGAGATGAGCCGCGACGGCATTACAGAATATCTCGGCAATTACGACGATTATCTCGAGAAAAAGCGCCTTCTGGAGGCCGGACAGGAGGAAATCGCCGCGCCGTCCAAGACGAAGACGCAGCTCGACAAGGAAAAGCGCGTCGAGCGGCTCAAGCGTGAATCGCTCAAGGCGCTCAAGGCGCGCGTCGGCGAGCTGGAGGGCCTGATCGCTCAGGCGGAGGAACGCGTCGCGCAGCTGGAGAGCGACATGGCCGATCCCGCCACCTATCAGGACGCGGGCAAAGCCGCTTCCGTCGCCCGCGCGCACAAGGAGGCGCAGGAGACGCTCGAAGCGCTCTATGACGAATGGACGGAAACCGCGGATACGCTGCAAAACAGCGCACAATGATCAAACGGACAGGCGCGTTCTTCATGGCGAAGAGCGCGCCTGATTTTGTCTGACGGTTGAATAGACAGCGCAGATCCCTGAATACTGGATGTGCGAGGCCGGGAGCGGGATTGACAATTTTTCGGCGCGCTCTTTAGAGGGCGGCAGCAGGAGATATGTCCTTACAGAGCCTGGCAAAATTATTCGTTCAATGGGCGGCTGCGATAGCGCATGGCCCTTTCACGGCGACCCAAAGAGAGCGCTTTGAGAAGGATTCGAGCTGCGCTGTCGGGACGGATAACCTGCAATCCAGTTCCGCTGAATAGTCGCTGCGGGCATGGCCGGTGAAAGTCTCCCCCCGCGCGGCTTGGACAGCCGGTATGCTGTTCTGAGCTTTTCCGATACGATTGCAGGCGCGCCTTTTTCTATTGGAAGGCGCGCCTGATTTTTGTATTCAGATCACTGGAAAGCGCGGTGCGCGTCCCTGTGCGCGCTATTCCGCCTTGCCGGCGGGTTGATTGGGCCGCGCTGTCAGCCGGAAGCGCACGCAGCCGTCCGGGCAGGTGAACGTCCGCACGAGACGGCTCTCTCCGCCCAGATTTTCGAGACTGCCGCCGCTGCGCACGGCCTCGAGCATTGGAAAGAGCAGGAGCATGGTCTTGGAGCATAGCCCCTCGCCCGCCTGATTGACGGGACAGCCGTAGGCGCAGCGATACACGTCGCCGATTTCCTCGCCGTTTCGGCAATAGCCCTCGGCGCGGCTGCCGCGCGTGTAGCCGACGACCTCGATTTCGAATGTCCAGTCCTCGGAATACCATTTTTTCATGCGCACCACCTGCCTTTCTGAAACGCGTCTTGGAAAATTTTTTAGATTGCGCCGCAGCGGCGCCGAAAAGCCATGTACCGTCCCCAAGAGGTGGGAATCTGCCGGCTTCTTGCCTTGAGACGCGCTCTGGCTTTAGAAAACGCCGCGTCCGACGGGATGCGCGGGCGCGGCGGTGAGGTTATTCGACGGTTTCGGGCTGCTCGATGTCTACATTGCGGCAGAAGCTGACGTCAAAGCCGTTCTCGCCGACCGGCTCGTGGGGCAGATCCTGCTCAATGTGCCGCCAGCGGTTGTGGCGCACGGTGATGTTTTCAGCGTTCATCGCCTTGAGGATGCGCGGGAAATCCGATTCGAACAGGTTGTCCTCAATGACGATATTGCCGTGATAGTAGTTGTTTTCGCGCTTTTTGATGGACGGGTCGATGACGACGGCCGCGCCCTCGGTGTAGCCGCAACCCAGGAAGCGGCAGTTGCGGATGGTCAGATCGCGTACGCAGCCGCTCTCGAACCAGCTGTTCGCGTCGCCGGTCAGATGCACGCCGTGGTGCATATTGGCGAACGTGCAATCCTCGATGAGCGTGCGGCGGCAGGTGCTGATGAGGAAGCCGCGCGGACGGTTCCAGCCCACCTCGCAGCCGCGGATGATGACCTCGGGCATCTGCGTGAAGTTCTCGACCGCCATGCCCTCGGCGATGTTATCGGGCAGCTTGTCCTCGCCGGTCACGCGGATGAGCTTTTCGTTGATCATCAGCGCGTCGCTCACGGTGATTTCGCCCACGCGGCCGAGCGTCTCGCGATCGACCAGCGCGATCACGTCGCCGGGCCGGTAAATCTGAACGCCCTGCTGCTGGCCGTGCATCAGCCGCGCCACGAACGTGTGACTGTCGATCAGGCGCTCCACCGTGGTATAGTTGCCGTGGAAGTTGCCCGCGTCGTCGAGCATATTGCACAGATAGCAGCCCTCGAGCAGGATCGTGCCGCTGCAATGGACGAAATGCGTCGCGTCGGCGTTGACAGTCACCAGACGGCCCTTGTGCAGCGCCGTGCGGACGCGCCTGAGCGTAATGTTCTCGCTGGTCTGGCCGATGACGCCCATGGCCGCGCAGTGATAGAGCGTGACGTCCTCGAGCACGGTGTTTCGGCTGTTCTGGATGAAGAAGCCGGGGTGATCGCGATGGCCGTGGGTGGCCACCCACCACGCGCCGACGCGGTGCTTGTCCTCGCCGTAGAGCCGGACGACGCCGTCCTCCAGCGCCTCGGCGCGCACGCTGCGCACCAGGCCGCCTAGGAAGCCCGCGCGTTCGGGATGCTCCCAGTAGGGCAGATAGACCAGCCTGTGCGGTATGCCGCGTTCAGCGTCGAACTCGGTGACGAGATAGCTGATCATGTCGGCGGTGTCCCAGCCGCTTTCGGGATCATAGAACACCAGCTTGCCGTTCTCGACGCGATAGGGATAGTCCCTGTCGAAGCGCAGATCGGTGTAGCCGTCCTGCGAGGCCAGTATGCGCGCCTGCGAGAAGAACGGGCGCGGATAGTCGATCGAGAGATTGCGCACGGTGACGTTTTTGCACGCGTCGATCACGAAGGGCGAAATCCTGCCGTGGAATATGAAATCCGCGCCGCCGCCCTCGACGGTCAGTCCGTCGAAGCCGATCAGCGGGAAGGCGATGGCCTTGCGACCGCCGTCGTTGTTGGACATATAGTATTCGCGCACCATGGCCTGCTGGGGGTAGAAATGGTATTCCCCCGCGTCGATGAGCAACGTGGAGTTCTTTTCGCGGCGGCACTGGAGCAGCGCCTCGAGGACGGCCGGCGTGGCGTCGCCGTTTTTGCACAGGCGCATATAGTCGGACAGACGAACGATCATGCTGCTTTTCTCCTTATTTTTTGATGACCCTGTTGTCGCCCAGAATTTCGGGCTTGTTGACCATGCTGTCGGCCTCGGTGATGGGACGGACAACCTTGCAGGGCACGCCCGCGGCGAAGCTCATGGGCGGAATATCGCGCGTGACCACGCTGCCCGCGCCGATGACGCAGTTGTCGCCGATGGTCACGCCCGGGCAGACAGTGACATTGGCGCCGAACCAGCAGTGCGAGCCGATATTGACCGGTTTGGCGTAGCACATATGCTTTTCCTCGCCCTTTTCGTTGAGCATGAGATAGCGCTCGTCGGGCAGCATGGGGTGAACCGGCGTGACGATGGTCAGATTGGGGCCGAAGTTGTTGTCCTCGCCGATGGTGACCGGCGCGTCGTCCTGTATGGTGGTGTTATAGTTGAAAAAGTTCTTGGCGCCGATGCGGGTGTGGCGGCCGTAATGGAAGAATATCGGGCCCTGCATGAAGCTGCCCGCGCCAAAGGCGCCGGTGATTTCGTGCAGCAGCGCCATGCGCTCCTCGGCCTCGTCCTCGCGCAGGCTGTTGAACTTCTGGCTCAGATTGTGAGAGCGCAGCTTGATGGCCTTCAGATCGGGATCGCCGGGGCAGAACAGCGTGCCGGCAAAAATTTTCTCTTCTTCTCTCATGACGCATTGCTCCTTGTTGATCGCAAAATGGCCGTGTTTCATCGCTCACATTGTAGCGTTAATGCGGGCGTTTGTCAACCGGTTATTCTTCATTCAGCGCCCAGCGGAAGTGCGCGAGGATCCGCCGCGCCGTCAGAGCGTCCTCCTCGAATGCGCCGTGGCCGGTGTGGTGAATGACGTAGGGCTGGCCCTGTGCGTTGCGGCGGTCGGAAATCACGGCGATGTGGCCGTCGTAGATCACGAAATCGCCCGGCTGCCAGGCGGCCACGTCGTCCGCGTCGGTCGTCAGCTCGAGACAGTGCCGCTCGAAAAACACGCGCAGATTGACCACGCGCCGGAAATCGATGTTGGAATCGGGCAGGCCGTTCGCCAGGGGGTAGGCCTCCGGATGCGCGCCCACATCCTGATCGAGCATGGCCTTGAAATCATAGCCGGCTTCCTTCAGCGCGCGCCAGATCACGTCTGCGCATACGCCCTGTCCCTCGGGCGGATAGCCGCCGGCAAAGTAATCGCTGACATATTCGGGCTGGGAGCGGATATAGCGGCGCGCGGCCAGCATGATGTCGGTGTAGTCGTCGATGAGATCGCCGTCCGCGTCGGCGCTGCTGTAGAGCGTGGCCACGCCGAAGCGGACGCGGGCATACCAGGCGGGCAGCTTGAAGGGCGCGAGAACCAGCATAAAGACGATGAGCGCGATGAGAAGCGCTCTCAAAAGGCGAAAAAATCGAAAGCGCGGCCGCCGTTTTGCGGTCGTTTCGGGCGCGTTGTCCATCGTAAAGTCACACTCCGCAGGATTTGTCGTATTTCATATCATTCCTTTGAATTTGACGCGAAATTTGCCGGGAAGGTTTCGCATATTTCGCAAATCGCCGGAATATACATGATAATACGATGATAAAGCGATGAGAGGATGATGACGAATGTGGCGCGCTGTCCCAAATTTCAAACGCGATACGGGCTGATTGAAAATTGCAATCCCTGAAAACAGGCGAAGATCAGCTGAAAAGTGGAAAAAACGACAATATGGCGGCGAGAGATGCAATGTTCTGTGACACGTCATATATATACAGGAGCGTATAGAATGATTTATGGAAACTGCCCTATAAAATGGGCGCGAAATGAGAAAAAGAGGATTTTCAAAATTCAGCGTCGTATACAGCAGGGAGCAATGAACGCGTTGCGCTTTGACAATATCGGAGGGATACGCATGGTTACCGTAAAACGACAAAGGAAACGCAGCCTGGTCAATCCCCGCGGGCGGCAGGTCATCGTCGCGCTGAGCGCGCTGCTGGCGCTGGCCGTTATCGCGGGCGCGATCGCGCTGGTTGCGCTGATGCGTCTGAACAGCCGCATGGAGGATCTGAACGGCTATATCGCCAAATCCATCCGCACGGACATCAATCAGGCCATTCAGTGCTATGACACGCTGGAGCGCAAGGGCGACGACGCGGCTGCCGATGCGCTGGGCAGCATGAAGCGCTATATGTATTCGGCCTATGGCATGAACAGGCTGCTCATCGAGGCGCGCGGCGAGCGATACGCGCTCCTGGACGCGTCGGCCTACAACAGCTTCCAGACCGCCGTGGGCGAATATGAGCGGCTGCTGGCCAACGGTCAGGCGACCGGCACGACCCGCGCGACGCTGGGCGACTGCGTGAAATCCCTGCGCGCCATGCTCTCCGCGCGCTTTGACGAGAGCGATAATCTTCTGCCGCAGTAAAAGCGTATAAATCGAGCCTCCCGCGCCGCATTGAAACCGGCTGCCGGGAGGCTCTTTCATGCGCGGCTACAGATCGTCCGCGTCCTGAACAGGCTCCTCGTCATAGAGCGGATTGCCCGTCCAGCTTCCCTGAACGTCGCTGTGGAGCTGCTCGTCGCCGCCGGAAAATTCCTCGAGGGAGCGAACGAGCTGCTTATCCTGCCGCTTTTTCTTTTTGTCCATAAAAATCACCCCGTCGATAGCTTCGGCGGGGCGCGCGTTTTTTATGCGTCGGGCTTCGGTTTGTCCCAGAGCGCATACTGCCCGTCGTTGCGCAGCGCGGTCAGGAGCTGCTCGCGGGCGTTGGGCACGCTGCGGCAGATGTGATCGAGCAGCGCCTTCATGTCCTCGCGCCTGGTATAGCCGTTGGCCGGGCAGGGCGAGGGCACGACGGGCAGAGACAGCGCCTTCACATAGTGGATGACGTCCTTTTCGGAAACGTAGATCATCGGGCGGATCTGGGTCATGCCGCTGCGGGTCAGGCGCGTCACCGGCTGGAATGTGTGGATGCGGCCCTCATAAAGCATGCTCATCAGCAGCGTTTCCAGCGCGTCGTCGCGGTGATGCCCCAGCGCCAGCTTGTTGAGGCCGCGCTCGTTGCACAGATCGTTCAGCGCGCCGCGCCGCATTTTGGAGCAGAGCGCGCAGGGGTTCTTTTCATGGCGCTCTTCAAAGACGATGCGGCCGATTTCCGTTTCGCGCACGGTGTAGGGCACGTCGATTTTCTCGCACAGCGCGCGGATGGGGCCAAGATCGAACGGCTCAAGCCCCGTGGTCAGCGTGACGGCCTCCAGCTCGAAGGGATGCGGGCTGAAGCGGCGGTAGAGCGAGAGCGCATAGAGCAGCAGCACGCTGTCCTTGCCGCCCGACACGCCCACGGCCACGCGGTCGCCGGACTCGATCATATGATAGTCCTGATCGGCGCGGCGGATGCAGCCCAGAATTTCTTTCATGTGTGAGAGCGCTCCTTTGTCAGACGTGCATGACGGCGGTGGCGATGGAAAAGAGTATGGTCAGCGAGCAGGCGTCCACCAGCGTGGTGATGAGCGGGCTGGCCATGAGCGCCGGGTCGAGATGCAGCTTGGAGGCGAACAGCGGCAGCGTACAGCCGATCGACTTGGCGATCAGCACGGTCAGGAACATGGCGACCGAGACCACCATTGTGACGGTGACGGTGTCGGCGGTCACGCCGGCGGTGAATGTGTAGAGCAGCAGCTGACGGCCGACATTGACCAGCATGAGCACGCCGCCCACCAGCATCGCCACGCGTGCCTCGCGCCACCAGACCTTGAGTATGTCGCTGAAGTGAACCTCGCCCAGCGCAAGGCCGCGGATGACCAGCGTCGAGGACTGTGCGCCGCAGTTTCCGCCGGTGTCCATCAGCATGGGCAGACAGGCGGTCAGCAGCACGCCGAGCTTGCCGGTGTCGCTGAGCACGTCCTCGAAATGGGTGATGATCATGCCGGTGAACGTGGCCGAGATCATGAGGATGAGCAGCCACGGGATGCGGTTTTTGAACAGCGTGATGATCGGGGTCTTGAGGTACTGGTCGTCGGAGGGGAGCAGACCGCCCATCTTTTCGATGTCCTCTGTGTTCTCCTCTTCGATAACGTCCATGATGTCGTCGGCGGTGACGATGCCCACCAGACGGTTCTCGTTGTCCACGACGGGGATGCTCATCAGGTCGTATTTGCGCACCGTGTCGGCGACGACCTCCTGATCGTCCAGCGTCTTGACCGATATGAAGTTGGTCGCCATGATGTCGGAGACCGGCTTGTCCTCATCGGCGAGAATCAGATGCCGCAGCGCAACGGTGCCCACCAGATGGCGCTGGCTGTCGATGACATAGCAGGTGTATATGGTCTCCTTGTCCAGGCCGGTTTTGCGCAGCGATTCCATCGCCTGGCGCACGGTCATGGAGCTGTGGAACTCGGCAAACTCGATGGTCATGATCGAGCCGGCCGAATTTTCCGGGTATTTGAGGAACTGGTTGATCAGCGCGCGCTTTGTGGGATCGGTGTTCTGTAGAACGCGCTTGACGACCGACGCGGGCAGCTCTTCGAGGAAATCGACCGCGTCGTCCAGGAACATTTCGTCCAGCAGGGAGTGGATTTCGCCGTCGCCGATCAGCGTGACCAGCTGCTGCTGCTGCTCGCTGTCGATATAGGCGAACACCTCCGCCGCGATGTCCTTGGGCAGTATGCGGAACACCATCAGCAGCTTTTCGCTCTCCAGGCTCTCCATAAACGAGGCGATATCGACCACGTTGAGCATGAGCAGCGCGCCGCGCAGTTCATTTTTCTTATTGCCGTCCACCAGCTGCATCAGCCGGCTGTGAATGATTTCGCGATCCATGGGAAAACGCCCTCCTTTCATGTGTGCGGCGGTTGGGCCTGAATCCCGCCCGCCAAAATCGCAACGAAAACAAGACACCCTGCCGGCACGCGGCTGTGTCTTTGGCGTTATGCGATGTGATGAAAGAAGACGATATAATGAAGAGCGATCGCGCGCTTCAGAGCCTGCCCGTCAGACGGCGGCCATGAGCGCCCTTTCAGAAACGTGCGCCGTGAAAACCGGATGCGCACGCGCGTCTACTTCGATACACGCCTTCGCCCATCGAGCATCTACCGCCAACGTCCATCCGGCTCCACCTCCTGAAAAATGGCTTAAGTGAATTGGAATCCACTATTAAGAATACAACCGGCGCGGCAAGTTGTCAAGCCGCCGCGCCGATGGAATCCATGCGCATACTGGCGTAAAAATGATGAATATTTGCTCGGGAACAGGGCGAAAACGGCAGATTTTTGTGAAAGAAACGCATAATCATGCAAAATGCTTTGATTTTAGCATGGGCGCTTTCCCTAAATTTTATGTATGGCGCGCGCGTTAAATGCCCCTGATCGCCTCGTCCAGCGCCAGTGTCATGGCGGCGATCATCGCGCTGGCGCGCACAAAGCCGTCGATACAGATGTATTCGTCCGGCGCGTGACATTCGCCGTGTCCGGCGGGCAGGTTCAGCACGCGCGCGTCGCCGCCCATGGTCGTGCCTATGGTGAAGGCGTTGGGCAGGTATTTGCAATAGGTGCCGCCGCCCATGTAATAGGGGCGCGCGTCGGGATACCCGCTGGCCGCGCGGAAGGTTTCGAGCAGCGCCTGTGCGAGGGGATGCTCCTCGGGAATGGTGAAGGCGGAGGAATCGCCGTGAATCCCGATGGAGAAGCCGCGCGCGCCGAACCATTCGCGGAGCCTGGCCGTAATCTCCGCGCCGGAAACGTGCTCGCCGTGCCGGATGTCCAGCGTGAACATGAAGCGGCCGTTTTCCGTGCGCGCGATGCCGTTGGCCACGGTCAGGTCGCCCAGCGTGTCGTCGTGATCGGCCACGCCCAGCGCCGCGCCGTTCGTGTCCGAAAGCGCGAGGGCGATTGTGTCCAGAACGCCGCGGTCATGGGCGCTCAGGCCATCACAGTCCTTCAGGAGCGCGCACAGC
>OLPR01002670.1_pt1 | contig 12811 bp, 7 predicted proteins | sample 1672761 | NCBI WGS metagenome assembly OLPR01 (sample SAMEA3136721, study PRJEB25190) | human gut metagenome | biome: human gut; feature: human-associated habitat; material: faeces | place: Austria | collected 2013 | reverse complement strand
CCACATCCACAAAACCTTCATCTTTAGTCTTTTCGGGAATCTTCTGAGCTACGTCACTATATGCCCACGCGAGTTGTCGGGCAAGCCTGTCGTCTGCCGATTCGTTATATTGGTTATCGTATTCAATCTTTGCCGCAGTGTTAAAGAATATGTTGTTGAATTCTATAATTCTACGGCTTGAACGGTAATTGGTGTCAAGTGTTTTTATTGACATGCGTCGTTCTGCGTCAGTGAATTGTGACTCGATATTGTTCAATAGCCGCCAGTCTCCGGAACGCCATCTGTATATGCTCTGCTTAACATCTCCTACAATGAGATTCCCTTCCGAGCTACGGCTCATGCATTCTTCGAGTAGAATCTTGAAATTACTCCATTGTATAGTACTTGTATCTTGAAATTCATCTATCATCACATATTCAAGTTGAGTTCCTATTTTCTCAAAAATGAATGGTGAGTCAGAGTCATTTATCAATGAATGCAACAAAAACTGTGTGTCACTTAATAGAAAACGATTGACGTCTGCGTTGAGTTCCTTCACTTTGTTCTCAATACTGTTTAGCAGGCGAAGCTGGTTTATGTGTTGAAGAGTGAGTTCAGCAGACTTATATGGCTTCCATAAGTCAGAACGCAAACGTTCTGTTTCTACAAGTAAGGGCCACAGTTTGTTGTTTACGACATTTTCGAGCAGGGATTGTCTGCTTTTGTCCTTGCCTCCTTTTTTCAGCCATTTGTCCGGACTGTCGATTACAGACTGAACACGTTTGGTAAGAATGCTGCCATCAAACTGACTTTCCGACAGTTTGATGAAATAGCCGCACGCTCCGGATTTCCCATACGCCAAATCATTGATTTCAATTCCGGACGAGGACATTATCGAGTTGAATCGCTCGCATTGCTCCTTCATCGCATTTTTCATGCGCAGTCTTATTGTCTTCAAGGAATCAATGAAACGGTGCAGTTTTTCTTTATCTTGAAGGACTTCGTTCAGTCTGGAACTGTTTGCTTTATAATAATCACGGAAGATATTCTCTCCGAACTTTTTTATCTTTCCTATTACATTCCAGTTTTTATTGTCCTCTATATTTTCCTTAACGTAGGAAAGTATCCACTTAAGCAGTTCGTCTTTCTTATGAAGTTCTTCAATAAGTTTGTCTACAGCATACTGTTCTATCTGATAATCATTCAATTCCACCCTTAGGTTTGCCGTGAGATCAAGCTCTCTTGCAAGATTGTTTAATACTCCCTGAAAGAAAGAATCTATAGTCTCTATTCTGAAATAACTATAGTCATGGATAATATTATGCAAGGCGATGCCAGCCTGTTTAGAAGCGATTGACTCAGAAATGTCAAGATCTTTCGTTATTCTGTCAATATAGTTTCTGGAATCCGGCAACAGTTTCCAAATACCATAAAGTTGACTGAGAATACGGATTTTCATTTCTTCGGTAGCCTTGTTGGTGAATGTCACAGCCAGTATTTTCCTGTAACATTGAGGCTGAATTATCAATAGTTTTATGTATTCTATTGATAATGTATATGTCTTTCCGCTACCGGCACTTGCCTTATATACGGTTAGGGAGTGTTTGTCTGTTGGATTATAAGTCATTGGCGTGTGGAACGAAATGCCTCCATATTTGTATAGCGTCGTTTCATAAAACGTTTGTATATGTTACGAAGCCATAATGAATGAGTCAATATGAATATAAGTCCTATTATTAATATAATAATATATGATATGCTATCTTTAAATACAAGTTGCAACATGGAAACCAGAACCAGAGGAAACAGCATGCATATTATGCTTGCCAATATCTGAAAGTGGTTACCTTCTATGTTGCTCCTACCTGTAAACTTTGTATTTAACGGGATTGTCTGTCGGTTGTATACAGCCATCTGGAATATTATGAAATATTGAAATCCGGCAGTAAATATTGTATATGAAAACAACATCAGCATCGACCATTTGCCTATTATTACAATTGGAAGCATTAATGAAAACGGAAGCAGGAGAAGCAGTGAGTATAATAGATACTTAGCGTTTAAGAGAGACAAAATATTCTCTCGTCTTGTCATAAGAAAATCGAAATAGTTGCCCTCATTGCCCATTATATTTATAAGCATGGTTGAACCGAAAATGATTAGATTATAAAGACACCAGAAATTTGTCATATATCTGGAGTCATAGACCGATGTGTAGCAAATTATACAGCTGAAAAAAACAACCAAAAGAATGGAGTAAATAAGACCTTTACGAGGTGTCTTATTACGTAATATCGTCTTTATCTCGAGCTGAAGATATAAACCTCGTTCTCCGAATTTATCCAAAAACGAGAATGAATTTATTTTATGGCTCGTAGAACTTTCCGACGATGAAATTTCCCTTTTCACATGTGTAAGCTGTATTTTCCTGTTTATCAATACAAGAACAACAAGGATAACCGACGAGAAAATGACTGGTAATATATTGTTGTTCTGTATCAACGTTCCTGTCTCTGAATAGAAATACAGCATCTGCTCTATGTTGCTGTCTTTGCCGATGAAAGATGGGGAGAATATCAATGCGTATACAGCAATCGGTATAAGCCAATATGCTACAGTATCACTTAGCAACGTCCGTATAATTAAATACCATTGGCTGTTTGCCATTATTAGAATCAATGAGTATAATAAAAAAAGAAACGTTGGAAGCAGTCCGTAGCTGAATACTATTGACATTAAGGCATATGGCAACAAAAGTGCAAACCACACGAAATTACCCGGTGATAGAAGAGACGTGAATATAAAGTTATATATACAGTCAGAAAGTTTTAATGGCAACAGGGTATAGGGCTTTATTATTTGTGAAGGAGTTTGTTGCATAATAAAGCGGAAAAGGAAATCCAGTAAAAGAATATACGGGAACAAGGCGGAAATAAGTTCCAATGATGATATTTCATTATTATCCTTGTCGTTGACAACAAACGCCAAGCCGACAGCAATCAACATTAAATATATGATAAGTAATGCGAACAACGCGTATATCACATATTTTGCTGTTCTGTTTCTTGTAATGTTAACATTGCGTATTCCGGCATATTTGCGGTGACGTCTTAACTCCTTGTATAAATCCCATGTATTCATCAGCGGTTGCGTATATTATCTTAAATCAACTATTTCCGCACTTGGGAAATCCTTAGAACGGAATGTGAAAATATTGTCAGACTGGTTTTTTGCAGCGAAATTACTGATTGTTATAGATGTCCATTGTGCACCTTGCCGAAGCTTTATCGCTGATGGAATATATGTTTTTTTATTAATTGTAACATATATCTCCTGTATATTTTTGTTTTCACCAGTCATATGTACCACATAGTTTTTATTTTGTGTTTTCATTGAAAGGCTGTATCCGCTACGGTACATGTTTATGAAAGCATATGGATTCATCATTTGTTGCTGTGACAGTGAGGGAGTTGTAATGTTCACCTCATTTGTATTTTTCATATATGTCCACTGTGTTTTCCCGTTAAACCATACTATTGCCTGAGGTGTCCTGACATTATATTTCTTTCCTTTTATGGCAATTGTACCAGCAACAGTACCTGTTTTTGAATTTGACATAGAAAAACTTATGCTCAGACCGCCTTTTCTATTCAATATTCCCGCAGTCTTGTCCAATACCGCGCGAGCTTGTGTGGCATTTTGCGCAAATACACCAGACGCGATGATAATCAGCAATATTAATATACAACTAATCCTTTTCATAATATTTAATTTTTTATTTGTCTTAATAAAACGTTTAACTGATTTACGTCAGAGACAAGAACTTCTCTTGGTTTGCTTCCATGAGCGGCTCCTACAATCCCAGCTTTTTCCAGCTGGTCCATAAGCCTTCCGGCGCGATTATATCCAATGGAGAACCTTCTCTGTATCATGCTTGTACTTCCTTGTTGTGTTGTTACTATATGATTTGCTGCTTCTTCAAAATAAGGATCCAGATTAGATATCTCATTGTTTGAAGAACCGTTAGATGTGCCATCGGCTTTTGTTTCCGGTTCTGGAAGTTCCATGGGCTCTACAGGACCAGGCTGTGACTCTATATATTCATTTATATTTTTGACTTCAGGAGTGTCTACAAACGCGCATTGCACACGTACGGGATTTGGTGTTCTTCCGTCGAGAATCAACATGTCACCACGTCCGACAAGCTGGTTGGCACCGGGTTGGTCAAGAATAGTGCGTGAGTCAATCATTGAAGTGACCTTAAAGGCTATTCGTCCCGGGAAGTTCGCTTTAATCGTTCCGGTTATAATATTTGTGGTAGGGCGCTGTGTGGCAATCACCATATGGATTCCCACGGCACGTGCAAGTTGGGCGATGCGCGCTATCGGCATTTCTATCTCTTTTCCGGCTGTCATGATCAAATCACCGAACTCATCGATAATTACAACTATATAAGGCATGAATTCATGTCCTTTTGTAAGGTCAAGCTCATGATTTACAAACTTATGATTGTACTCTTTTATATTCCTGACCTTTGCCATCTTCAGCATGTCATACCGGTGTTCCATTAGTGTGCACAAGCTGTTCAGTGTGCGTACTACCTTGGAGACATCCGTTATAATAGGCTCTTCGTCATTTTCCGGCAGTGTTGCCATGAAATGATCAGCAATGGGCGAATACACGCTGAATTCAACCTTTTTAGGATCAATAAGCACAAACTTCAATTCGTTCGGGTGCTTTTTATAAAGCAATGATGTTATTATAGCATTCAGACCGACAGATTTACCTTGACCTGTCGCACCGGCGACAAGCAGATGTGGTATTTTTGCCAAGTCCACAATAAGTACATCGTTTGATATGGTCTTGCCTAATGCTATGGGCAGTTCCATCTTTGCATCTATGAATTTCTTCGAATTAATGATGCTTTCCATTGAAACGATGTTGGCTTTTCGGTTCGGAACTTCGATTCCTATAGTACCTTTCCCTGGGATTGGCGCTATAATCCTTATGCCGAGAGCTGACAAACTTAGCGCAATATCATCCTCAAGATTTCTGATTTTTGAGATGCGCACACCGGGAGCCGGCGTTATCTCATATAGTGTTATTGTAGTCGCTTTAATTTCACTTATATCAACGCCAAAACTTTTCAGAACCTTAACAATCTGCTCATTGTTGGCTCTTATTTCATCCATGTCAACGAAGGGTTTCCCGTCATTGTCATATTTTTTCAGCAGGTCTATTGTCGGATACTTATATCCTGTAAACGGTTCTTTGGGGTTTATAGGTGTCTTGATTATATCATCATCTTCTATTTTTCTACTATCATCAGGACGTTCCGTTGTCTTTGATATCTCAACAATAAGCTCACTGTCCGGATTGTCTGTTTTCTCCTTTTCCGGTTCCTTTGTCTTATTGTTATTGTCGCTGATGTCTTCGGTGAGGTCTATAACAGTGGGTGTGTGTATTTCCGTTTCTTCCGGTGTGTCATCCTTTGTAGGAGACACTTCCTGTATAGTTGTATTTGTTTTATCCTCGTATATTGTCTCTGATGATTCTGACGAATCGTGATTTGCATTGTTTATGACAGTAAATTTAATCTTTCTCGTAAGATATCCGACCGGATTGAGAATCTTTCTTACAATATTTATCGTTTCCGAACTCAAATATGTCAGAAACGCAATTGCCACAAATATGAGCACGGCAGTAAGTCCCGGCGCACCTATGACATTCTCCATGGTCTGTACGCAGAACAGTCCATGATTTCCTCCAGGATTGAATATATAGTTTTCCATAAACGGTGCCAAAAACTTAGCGAACGAAACGGATGTCCATATCATCACTATCGCAAGGCACATGAACCACTTCCAAAGATTGATTGTACAGATTTTCATCATCTTCAGTCCGACTATTATCAGAAATACCGGTATGATAAATGCCGGAAGACCAAAGTTCACCGTTATTAATGTGTAGGCTATGATACTTCCGATACTACCGCAGTAGTTTTTGAAAGTCCTGTTTGTATTCAGCCATTCTCCCGGTCTTAAATCTTCAAGTATGCTTTGGTCTGCCTGACCTGTATTCAGGAAAGAAACCATTGCGATGATGATATAAGTCGCGATGATTAATATTATAAGTCCCAGTAAGAAGTCTGTTTTTTCACTGTTGAATATATTCTGAAAGCCTACAGCCTCCATTATGTTTTTCGGTTTGCGCTCGGATTTCTTCTTGACCATTTCTTCGTTCTCTTATTTATGTGCAAAAATAGCGTAAAAAAGTTGGAAACAGCCATAAATTCGTAACTTTTTTCTAATTTTGCAAATTGTTTTAAATGCAGACAATGAAGACTATCTACAACAGATTAGACAAAGAATACATCAAGGATTTGCCGTTAGTGAGCTTTCCCGGAAAGATTATAACCGTGAACAGTGAGCGTGAAGCGGACAAGGCTGTACCTTTTTTGTTGTCTAAAGATATTTTGGGTGTTGATACGGAAACAAGGCCTTCATTTAAAAAAGGGCAACAGCACAAGGTCTCATTATTACAGGTTGCGACAGAAGACATTTGTTTCCTGTTCCGCCTGAATTACATCGGAATGGTCACACCGGTAATTTCGTTGCTGAGCAACACCGACGTTCCAATGGTAGGATTGTCCTGGCATGACGATCTTGCCGCACTGCAAAAACGAATGGAATTCAAACCGGGGCTGTTCATAGACATACAGGATATAATAGGAGATATAGGCATTGAGGACAAAAGCCTGCAAAAACTGTACGCCAATATCTTCAAACAAAAGATAAGCAAAAGACAGCGGCTGACAAACTGGGATGCGGATGTGCTGAGCGACAAACAGATGAGCTATGCCGCAACAGACGCTTGGGCATGCGTAAGGTTATATAAGGAAATTCTAAAACTGAAAGAGACCGGCGATTATTCTTTGATTATAAAGGACGATATAAATAATTCTATTGCAAATGTATAAATCAGTATACTTAAAACGTGGGAAAGAGGACAGTCTTAAGAGATTTCACCCATGGATATTTTCCGGTGCAATTAATTCTATGGATGAAAACATAGAAGACGGAGACATCGTACGAGTTTTTACCAATGACAATGCATTCATTGCAACCGGTTTTTTCCAGATAGGGTCAATAGCCGTGAGGGTGCTTTCTTTCTCAGACATCGAGATTAATGATGAATTCTGGTACAGACGCCTGTCTGCCGCATACTCCATGAGAAAAGCCCTTGGAATAATCAACGAGGACTATAACACCACGTTCAGACTGTTTCATGGTGAGGGAGACTATATTCCGGGGCTTATAGTAGACTGTTACGGCGACACCGCCGTTATGCAGGCTCACAATGTAGGGATCCATATATTCAGGCACGACATATGCAAAGCTATCGTCGCAGTTACAGGCGGAAGAATAAAGAATGTGTACTACAAAAGTGAGACAACCCTGCCATATAAAGCTGAAATAGACAGCAGCAACGGTTTCATATATGGCAGTATGAATACTGACGTGACAATTGAAAACGGACTCAAGTTTCACGTTGACTGGCTGAAAGGTCAGAAAACCGGTTTTTTTGTAGATCAGCGCGAGAACCGCAAACTACTTGAGATGTATTCGAGGGACAAAAACGTGCTTAATATGTTCTGTTACACGGGAGGCTTTTCCGTGTATGCCATGCGTGGAGGCGCAAAAACAGTGCATTCCGTTGACAGCAGTTCAAAAGCCATAGAACTGACAAACCAGAATGTCGCATTGAATTTCCCTGACGACAAACGCCACACGGCATTCTGCGAAGACGCATTCAAATATCTTGACCATAACTGTCAGGAACAATACGACCTTGTAATATTGGATCCGCCGGCTTTTGCGAAGCACCGTAATGCGATACACAATGCATTAAAAGGATATACCAGACTGAACCAGAAAGGTCTTCAACACATAAAATCGGGAGGAATACTGTTCACATTCAGTTGCTCACAGATAATAACAAAGGACAATTTCAGGAACGCTGTGTTTACTGCGGCGGTTCAGGCAAACCGCAAGGTGAGGATTCTGCACCAGTTGCACCAGCCGTCCGATCACCCGATAAACATATATCATCCGGAAGGAGAATATTTGAAAGGACTGGTTTTATATGTCGAATGAGAATATAGAAAACCGTTTTACTGAGTCTGTAACAAGTTTTTCCATAAGAAACGGCTTGTTCAAGACAGATTGTAAATATCTTGTTGCACTCTCCGGTGGGGCTGACAGTGTGGCTCTTTTATTGGTGATGAAAAAGATGGGGATTGATACGGAAGCTGTCACATGCAATTTCCATCTGCGCGGGAAAGAGTCTGACAGAGATGAGAATTTCTGTGTCGCATTATGCGAAAGACTGGGCATAAAGCTTCATCGCTGCCATTTTGACACCCGTTCGTATGCGGAAGCCAGAAAAATAAGCATCGAAATGGCTGCGAGGGAGTTGAGATACCGGTATTTTGAGCAGCTCAGACAAGACATTGGTGCGGAGGCAATATGTGTGGCACACCATCAGGACGACAGCATAGAAACGTTATTGATGAATCTTATACGTGGCACGGGGATAAACGGTCTTAAAGGAATACAGCCGATTAACGGGCACATAATACGTCCGTTATTGTGTATTGGCAGAAAAGACATTGAGGATTATCTTAATTCGCTTGGTCAGGATTATGTCACAGACAGCACCAATCTTGTTGATGATGTTATGCGGAATAAAATCAGACTGAATGTCATTCCGTTATTAGAGACCATCAATCCTAATGTAAGAAAAAATATATTCAGCACCTCTCTTAACATATCTGAATCAATAAAAGTATTTGATTCTTCAATCAGCCGGTCAGTAACTGAGGTTTTCAATGCAGGAAAGATAGATATATCCAAGCTGAAATCACAGCCATCTCCGGAGTACGTTCTGTTTCACATCCTTAGGAAATACAATTTCAGCCCGGCTGTCATAAGACAAATCTTTGAGCATATGGAAGGTTCCAGCGGAAGGAGATGGTACTCCGAGGATCATGAATTGCTTTCGGACAGAGGTTATTTGCTTATAAGAAAGCGTAACAAGTCGTTCACCATGAGACACATGAAAGTAATTGAACCAGGTGTATATGTGTATGGTGAAAACTTAAAGTTTACATTTATTCAAGAAATTAAAGATGCTGATTATAAGATAGATAAGTCGTCAGGCTGCGCTTGTCTGGATGCTGGAAGGATAGAGTTCCCGCTGACAATACGACCACTCCGGAATGGCGACAGATTCTGTCCATTAGGAATGAGAGGCTCGAAACTTATAAGCGATTACATGACCGACATCAAGAGAAGCGGTTTCGAGAAGGAAGAGCAACTCGTCATCACAAACGCAAACGGAGAAATCATGTGGCTCGTAAACGAACGTCCGGACAACCGATATAAAGTGACGGACAAAACAAACATGATATTGAAGATTGTCCTGAAAAATCATTAAAGTCTTTATTCCATTTATTCGACATTGGCTGAATTTGTAATGCGTACTGTTGTTTTTGACAGTCTGTATGCCAGATGCACCTTTGAATATATATGCGGAAAATGATACTGAAAGCGCATATTTATGCATTGTGAAGTGTCAAAATAAGGCAATCTTTGCCATATAATCCGCATTCGGCTGTAAATATCTTATTTCCCGGAGTATTACATAACTGCATCTCAGTCAGCGATTTATGATTTAAGACACCTTGCCTTACTATTTCCACGCTCATAAAAGAGACTGTTTGGACTCACGATAAAGCCTTTTTCATCATCCGGTCAAGGCTTTATGAGCGTATGTAAAAGCCCGTTCTGGAACGCGGACAAGCCTTTCCTGCATGTCTGTGGCATCGTGCTTTAATCATTGTCAAGAAAAAACGGATATAACAGTGGAGCTTATTCACAATCTGTTTTCAACACAGCAGCTGCCGGTTTTCTATTTTACAGGTTTACGAACATCCTTTTTGCATCTCAAAAGTGTATAAATATTCAATATTGGCAAAAAGGGTAGGGGGATTGCTTATAACAGAAATGATACACTTAATCATGTATTTTGCTCTGTTTGCACAGTATGCGGAACGGCCTGATACGCATAATGGTATAAACCATGAGATGGAATCTTAATAATGTCCTTATTCATTATACAGCCACAAATGCTGTAAACAGATAATCATCTAATGCGTATTTTAGAATATAACAGGCTGCGCCCGGCAATTTGAAGGCAGACTTTCATTGCGTTTACTTGCACTGTTTTTTTCAAAAAAAACTAAATTATTTTTGAGATATCATGTAAATTTCATACTTTTGGCATAAACATATCAATTAATCAGAAAAGTGAATATGCGTTTCTTATCCATACTTTTGTTTTTCATACCATTAGTCACCCATGCCCAAAAAATAACATTAGGATCGTGCGTCACACGGGACAATGGATTATATAAAGGCGAAATGCAGTCCGGCAAACCTAACGGCAAAGGCAAGACCACCTTCAAGAACGGGGATACATACGAAGGAGAATATGTAAAGGGAAAGCGTCAGGGCAAAGGAATATATTCTTTTTCTGACGGAGAAAAGTATGAAGGAGAGTGGTTCCAGGACCAGCAGCATGGTTATGGAACATATTATTTCATGAACAACAACAAATATGTGGGGCTGTGGTTCCGTGATTATCAGCAAGGATATGGAGTGATGTACTACTATAACGGCGATAAATATGAAGGGAACTGGCATAAGGACAAGCGTCAGGGAAAGGGGAAATATACGTTTGCCGGAGGCGCATACTATGAAGGGGAATGGAAAGACGACCAGAAGAACGGCAAAGGTTTCTTTGATTGGGGAGACGGTACCACATACGATGGAATGTGGATAAACAACCAGCGTTCAGGGAAAGGGACAAACAAATATGCAGATGGTGATGTCTATACAGGAGAATGGCTGAATGACATACAGAACGGAAAAGGAATATATAAATTCCAGAACGGTGATGTGTACGAAGGCGATTATGTGCAGGGGGAAAGAACCGGTACCGGCATATTCAAATATGTGAACGGAGACAAATACACCGGAATGTTCAAAGAGGGTGACAAAGACGGTCAGGGCACGTACGTATGGCAGAACGGAGACTCATATACAGGACAATGGCAAAACGATCTGCAAAACGGAAAGGGAAAACTTGTAAAGAAGAATGGTGATGTGTTTGAGGGTACATTCAAGAATGGTAAAGTTGACGGAGAGATAATAATCCACTATGCCGACGGCAGCCGTTTTAAGGGAATGTACAAGAATGGTATGAGAAACGGTAATGCAATTGAGGAAAACAAAGACGGAACGCGCTTTGAAGGTTCGTATGTGGATGACCTTCGTGACGGGAAGTTTATAGAGAAAGACCGTAACGGCAAAATAATAAAACAAGGGTATTACGAATCCGGATTAAGATATGAAGACTAACATAAAACAGTTAAAATTTTAACCATGGCAGCAAAAACAAAAAAGACAGCAGACACTGCAGCCGTCAAGCAGCTTGCACTTATAAAGAACGATCCTTATCTGAAGGATTACGAGAACGCCATTCGTGGAAGACACGAACATGCTTTATGGAAACTTTCCATGCTGACAAACAATGGCAAGCAGGCTCTGACAGACTTTGCAAACGGTCATAAATATTATGGACTGCACAAACTGTCACGTGGCTGGGTGTTCCGCGAGTGGGCGCCTAATGCTACAAGACTGTTTCTTGTAGGCGACTTCAATAATTGGAAGGAAACAGAGAAATATGAGGCGAAACGACTTGACGCTTATGGAAACTGGGAGCTTAAGCTGAGCGAGAAGGCTATAAAGCATGGCGACCTTTACAAGATGCATGTGTATTGGGACGGTGGATATGGAGAGCGCATACCCGCATGGTGCCAGAGAGTTGTTCAGGATAATGAGACAAAAATATTCTCAGCACAAGTATGGAATCCGGACGTTCCATATAAATGGAAAAAGTCAAAGTTCAAGCCAAACACGTCGCCTTTGCTGATATACGAGTGCCATATCGGTATGGCTCAGGATGCGGAGAAAGTCGGTACATATAATGAATTCCGGCTCAATGTACTGCCGAGAATAATTGAAGACGGGTATAACTGTATACAGATTATGGCAATACAGGAACATCCTTACTATGGCTCGTTCGGATATCACGTGAGTAGTTTCTTTGCAGCATCGAGCCGCTTCGGAACACCGGAAGAGCTGAAATTGCTTATTGACACAGCCCACCAGAACGGTATTGCGGTAATTATGGACATCGTGCACAGCCACGCTGTAAAAAACGAATGTGAGGGATTGGGTAATCTGGCTGGTGACCCTAACCAATATTTTTATGCCGGAGACAGACACGAGCATCCGGCATGGGACAGTCTGTGCTTTGACTATGGAAAAGACGAAGTGCTTCACTTCCTGCTGTCCAACTGTAAATATTGGCTTGAGGAATTCCATTTCGACGGATTCAGGTTTGACGGTGTGACGTCAATGCTGTATTACAGCCATGGGCTGGGGGAGGCTTTCTGCGGATACGGTGATTATTTCAATGGGCATGAAGACGACAATGCAATATGTTATCTGACACTTGCCAATATCCTTATACATCAGGTCAACCCGAATGCCATCACAATAGCAGAAGAGGTAAGCGGCATGCCTGGACTTGCCGCAAAATTCACTGATGGCGGTTATGGCTTTGATTACCGCATGGCAATGAACATACCTGATTATTGGATAAAGACAATAAAGGAACTGCCGGACGAAGACTGGAAGCCAAG
>OLPR01002669.1_pt1 | contig 12811 bp, 7 predicted proteins | sample 1672761 | NCBI WGS metagenome assembly OLPR01 (sample SAMEA3136721, study PRJEB25190) | human gut metagenome | biome: human gut; feature: human-associated habitat; material: faeces | place: Austria | collected 2013 | reverse complement strand
CTCTTCCGATCTGCGGCGACGGCGGCCGCGGCGGCGATATCGTTTTCGTCGTTGACGATAACATGTCCACGCTGATGGACTTCAGATACAAGCGCAAGTATGTCGCCGGAAACGGCGCGGACGGTCAGGGCAAGCGCTGCTCGGGTAAGGACGGCGACAGTCTGTATATCCGCGTTCCGCGCGGCACCCTCGTGCGCGATACCGAGACCGGCGGCATAATGCACGACATGTCGGACGGCAAGGACTTTGTTGCGGCTCGCGGCGGCAAGGGCGGCTGGGGCAACAAGCATTTTGCCACTCCGACAAGGCAGGTCCCCCGTTTTGCAAAGCCGGGTCTCCCCGGCGAGGCGCACGATATAACGCTTGAGCTTAAGCTTCTTGCCGATGTGGGTCTCGTCGGCTTCCCGAACGTCGGCAAATCCACCCTGCTCTCGGTTGTCAGCAAGGCGCACCCGAAGATCGCAAACTACCACTTTACAACACTGTTCCCGAACCTCGGCGTTGTGTACGTCGATGAGGGACGCTCGTTTGTAATGGCCGATATCCCCGGAATAATCGAGGGCGCTTCCGAGGGCGCCGGTCTCGGCCACGATTTTCTGCGCCACATCGACCGCTGCCGTCTGCTGATACATCTTGTTGACGTTTCAGGCTCCGAGGGGCGCGATCCCGTTGCGGATTTCGACGCCATAAACGCGGAGCTTAAGGAATACTCCGCCGAGCTTTCCGAGCGTAAGCAGATAGTGGCCGCGAACAAGTGCGACCTCTGCGGCGACGACCGCGAGAATATCGAGCGGCTGAAAGCGCATGTCGAGGCTCTCGGCTATGAGTTTTTCGAGATGAGCGCCGCAACTCACAGCGGAACGCACGAACTTGTGAATATGGCCTCCGAGATGCTCAGCGAGCTTCCCCCGGTCATCCGCTTCGAGGCCGACTATGTACCGCCCGAACCCGTGATCGACACGTCCGAGGATCTTACGATCGAAAAGTATGACGACGTGTGGGTCGTCGAGGGCGGCTGGCTCCAGCGCCTTATGTCATCGGTCAACTTCTCGGACAACGAGAGTATGATGTACTTCGACCGCGTCCTGCGTGATAACGGAGTTTATCAGCGCATGGAGGATATGGGTATTCAGGACGGTGACACAGTTAGCATCTATAATCTTGAGTTTGAATACCGCGACTGACGTCATATTTTAATAATGTAGAAAACGATGCCTGCAAAATGCAGGCATCGCTTTTTCTTTTGCTCTCTTCGGATTACTTAAGGCCGTTTTCGTATGCCTGAATCATCTTCTTGACCATCTGGCCGCCGACGGAGCCGGCCTGGCGGGCGGTGATATCGCCGTTATAGCCGTTCTTGAGATTTACGCCGACCTCGTTTGCAGCTTCCATTTTGAACTTCTCCATTGCCTCGCGTGCAGCAGGGACAACAAGATGATTGCTGGAATTGTTAGACATAGCTTTTACATCTCCTTTTCTGTATTGGGTACGGTTTCTTGACCCGTTACTTATCATTGCCGCAATGCGCCGTTATATTCCCGCTCGGAGCATGTAATTCCTGCTAAAATCTTTGTACATACAAGATGTTGTGTCGTGATTTTTGCTGACCACAATCATGCAAAAATTTTATGTATTTATGTGGTTATGTCTACTTGACAATTATTTTAATTACTTGTACAATATCCTTGTATCTAAATCGTTACCGTTTTGTAATCGACAATTTGCAGCCGTTTTCGGCTTATCTTCGTATTATACTACTCTTAAGTTTGACAGGAGTATTGTCCGATATGCGTAATATTTTCAGGATTTTCAAACATGATCTGAGGGCGCTTTATAAGAACTTCTTCGCCTTCCTCATCATCCTGGCGATCCTTATACTGCCGGCCCTGTATGCATGGTTCAACATCTATGCGTTCTGGGATCCGTATGGGAAAACCAAGGATGTTTCCATAGCCGTTGTTTCAAACGACAAAGACTATATGGATTCCGACGGCAACATCGTAAACATGGGCAAAGCTCTTATTGACGAGATCAAGGATGACGAAAACTTCGGATTTGTGTTCCTCGACGATGCCGACAAGGCGGTCAAGGATCTCTATGCCGGCAAGTATTACGCAGCAATTATCATCGAGCCTGACTTTACATATAATATGTACAACTTCCTGACCACGGATATGTACAACCCCACGATCAAGTTCTATCAGAACGAAAAGACCAACGCCGTTGCCGTCAAGGTCGTCGAGGCCGCCGGCGATAAGGTCAAGAAGATCGTAAACGAAAAGTACATTTCCACCGTTGTCGAAACGCTGTTTGACAAGCTCAACTCCTTCTCCTCCGACGTGCAGGGCAGCTCCTCTGCCGAAATGCTCAAGAACACGCTCAAGAAGATAAACGATAATCTCATAAGCTACAGCGGCACCATCGATCAGTTTATTTCCGCGAATAACTCGCTTATCGACACTCTCCAGCGCACGAATAACACTCTGAACTATTCAATTTACCTCATCGGCAACGAGAGAGTGAACATTTCAAAGCAGATAGTATATATCGAAGACACAAAGAAGGATCTTGCGCTTATAAACGACGAGGTCAACCGCATGCTCACCGAGCTGCAGGACTCTGTCAACGAGGCAATATACAAGCTCGACAGGCTCTATAACGGCGGCACCGAGGATGCGGAAGCCGCAAAGGCGGCTCTTGCGGAGCTTGAAGCTCAGTACAAGGAGCTTATCGACTACCTCACCCACTCGGGTCTTACAAACACAGAGGTCGAGGACGCACTCACTGCGCTCAACAAGCTCACCGACAAGATCACTCAGCTGCGCGATAAGCTTGGCCTCAACGGCGGCCTTAACGACGCACAGCAGACAAGAGTTCTCGCAGCGCACAACAAGAGCGCTATCGAAGCCGTGAAAACCGACTATGAGACCGTCGCGGTTCCGGCAGTTTACAAGGCCGTCACCGGCTATGACTACGAGGATCTCAACGACGCAACGCAGACTCAGCAGTCGATGGAGTCGCTCGTCGGCTTCATGAAGGAAGACACCAACGAGCGTATCCAGAGCATTCAGGCAAACCTCTCCAAGGCACAGAGCACCTCCGATCCCGAGGTGCGCCAGGAGGCACTCCTCGCCGCGCAGAGCGACACCAGAGTCGTTGAGCAGGAGATCACCGCACTCGGCGCAACGGCCGAGGCTGTCGGAACCGCAAGCGGAAGCGACACCTCCGGCGTTACCGGCGCCATTGACAGCGCGCAGAGCGACGCAAAGGACGCCGGCGCTATCCTCGACGATATTCTCAGCGGAAACCGCGACATTGACCTTATACGCGATCTGCAGCTTATAAGCGACGCTCTCGGCACCGTCCGCGTTACCCTCACCGAGAACGTTTACCCCATGCTCGACACGATGCTCAACAATCTGCAGGACAGTCTGGGCGAGGTATCCGCCCTGCTGCTTGACCTCAACGGCATTCTCGGCAAGACAACGCCCATCGTCAAAGAGCTTGGCAACACCTTCGGTGCAGTCAACAACGCCCTTATTCAGGTCAAGGATCTGATCACCTCCTACAGCGGCAGGATCGATGATTTCATTGAAATGCTCGACGGCAATCCCGAAAACGGCACGCTTCAGAACGTATTCGACTTCCTGAACGTCGATCCCGAGAGCATCGGCTCGTTCCTCTCAAGCCCCGTTTCCATGGTATCGAAGTCCGTATACCCCGTTGAGTCCTACGGCGCGGCAATGACGCCGTTCTACTCCATGCTCGCTATCTGGGTCGGCTGCGTCATACTCAACGCAATACTCAAGTGCGACGCGCCCATCCCCGTTCCCGAGGCTACAGAAAAGCAGCGCTTCTTCGGACGCTATCTGCTTTTCTTCGTGCTCAGCCAAATTCAGGCGCTTATAACCATGCTCGGCAACCTCATCATTCTGGGCGTTGACTGTGTGCATCCCGGTCTGCTTCTGCTGTCGGGCGTATTCACCTCGATGGCGTGCTCGATGCTGGCATACGCCTTTGCCGTTGCCTTCGGCAACATCGGCAGAGCGCTGATCGTCGTCATACTTATCATTCAGATAGCCGGCTCCGGCGGCTCATACCCCATCGAGCTGCTGCCAAACTTCTTCCAGCAGGTCTACCTGTTCTTCCCCTTCCCCTACGCGATAAATGCAATGCGCGAGGCTATAGCCGGTCTGTATCAGAATCAGTATCTGATATACATATTGCAGCTTATGCTGTTCTTCGTTATCGGCCTGCTCATCGGCATATTCGCAAAGCGCCCGCTTGGCGGCATAAACAAGTACATGAACGAACAGCTTGACAAGACGGAAATGATGTAAAAACTACAGGAGCAATCATTATGGATACTCAGTACGAAAAAAAGTATAACGAGCTGATGGCGTGCCTGCGGCAGATGCACGACAACAACGTCAGACGCATGAAAATGGCGCTGCGCAGTCTGCTGATCGTTCCGACAATCTTCCTCGTGATGCTGTTTTTCACCAACAGCTCAAAAACGATCTTCCTCGTTTTGTGGATAGTCTCAATGTTTATCATAGCCGCAATCCTCATCGTTATTGAGTATCAGGACTATACGCTAAGAAAAATGATAACACGGGTCGAACAAAGCGGCAGCGAACAGCCGAAGATCGCCGAAAGCGCCGCCGGCTCCGATCCGAGAGCCGAGGCGATACGCGAGTCAATACGCAGCCGCTCGCCGGAAAACGACGATAAAGCCGGAAGCTTCGAGTATGACAACTATGAAGAAGCACCGACCGGCAAGGACGAATAACACTCTACGAAAGCTGAGTAATGCGATGAACAAATTAAAAGACAAAACTTCAAACGTCTTAGCCATCATCCGTTCGGATATTAAGCGTCTGAGTAAGAGCGTTGTTGCGATCGTCTGCGTCTTCGGTCTGGCTCTGATCCCGTGCCTGTATGCATGGTTCAACATCATCTCGAACTGGGATCCGTACACCCCAGATTCGACGAAGAACCTCACCATCGCCGTTGCGAGCGAGGACGAGGGCACCACGTTCGTGGGGCTTGACCTCAATGTCGGCAACATCATTATAGAAAAGCTCAAAGGCAACAACCAGATCAACTGGCAGTTTGTCGATTCCGAGCAGGCGGTGCAGGACGGCCTGTACAGCGGCGATTACTACGCCGGTCTCGTCATCCCGGCCGATTTCAGTGATTCTCTGCTCGGCTTTACCGACGGCGAGTTTGAAACGCCCGAGATCATCTACTACGATAACCAGAAGATGAACGCCGTTGCTTCCCGTGTTACCGACCGCGCTCAGAGCATCGTCAAGAACGAGGTAAACAGCATTTTCCTCGCCTCCATCGTTGACGAGCTTTCAAACTTCACCTCAGTGTTCTCCGGCATCGGCAGCGACGCTTCCCTGTCGCTGGACGGTCTGGACGAGCAGCTTGAGGATATAAAAACCGACCTGCGCACCTATGTTTCCATCATGGACTCCATGGCAGCGGTCACGCAGTCGGCGCTGAACGTAACGACGATGACCAGCAATCTCCTGCCCGACGTCGTGAATATGCTCAACAACAGCCGCAAGAGCATATCCAACATGCAGGATCGCCTCGCGACCAGCAAGGAGGATGTCATCTACTCGGCCGACGCCATAAGAAACAGCTCCGAGCAGCTACGCAACACCATCGAACGCCTTGACGAGGCGACCGGCGGCGACCCGGCCGGTGCCGGCAGCTCGTATATCGATTGGGACGCGCTCTACGGCGAGGGCGGCATAAACGAATACGAGGGCGAGATCCTTGACGATCTGTACTACGACGTAAACAAACAGCTGCACGAAAGCGTCATCCGCTTTGACGATATTCTTCAGCAGACCAATATTGACAGCAACCTCATAAACTCCATGACCACGCTCCAGTCGTCGCTGGATAACCTCGATTCACTTATCGCGCAGATCCAAGGCGACGTCAACAGTCAGGCGCTCACGCTGCAGCAGTTCACCTCTGCCCTCGGCTCCTGCACGCAGAGCATAAACGGCACTCGCGAGGTCATGAACACCATGCTCGAACTTGTCACGAACGTTCAGGCAAACGTTAACGAGCTGCGCTCGTCCGAGAGTGTTTCAAATATCCTCGACCTCATGCAAAACGACGTCAGCAGCCTTGTTGAATACCTCTCCTCCCCGGCTAACCTCGAGGTCGTCAGGGTATACGCGCTCGAAAACTTCGGCTCCGGCATGGCACCGTTCTACACCGTTCTGGCCATCTGGGCAAGCGCGCTGCTGAGCGTCAGCCTCATGCATCCGCACATCAAGCGCCGTTCGGAATTCCCCACGCTCACGACCACGGAAGCCTACTTCGGCCGATACTTCGTTTTCTTCGCGATCGGCCAGCTCACGGCGCTCATAACCGTGCTCGGCAACCTCTTCTACATCGGCATCCAGTGCTATAACCCGTTCCTGTTCTGGCTTGCCGCGGCGCTCGCGAGCCTTGTCGCGACGCTTGTAAACTACGGCTTCGTGTTCGCATTCGGCAATGTCGGCGAGGCGTTCTCGATCATCGTACTGGTCATTCAGGTCGCAGGCTCCGGCGGCACCTACCCCGTCGAGATGCTGCCGAAGTTCTTCCAGGTGCTTTACGGTGTGATGCCGTTTAAGTATTCGATGAACGCAATGCGCGAAACTATCGCAGGCAGCTACAACGGCACCTATTTCAAATGTATCCTCGTTCTGCTGCTCATGGCGGCTATCGCGATCCCGGCAGGCATCCTGCTGCACACGGCCTTCAAGCCATTCCTGAAGCGCTTCAACGAGAGCAAGGCAAAAACCGCCGGTCTCATGCACAGCTGATAAACATTGAAATTTGATAAGAAAACGCACCGCACGAATTTCGTGCGGTGCGTTTGTATTCTTTGCGCTTACTGTGCTCTGTACAGGAATGTTACGACCTGGCCGCGAGTGCAGGTAGCGTTCGGGGAGAAATGCGTTGCGTCCGTGCCCTTCGTTATACCGTTTGCCACTGCCCATTTGACGGCCTCGTAGCAATATGAGCCGGGCGCTACGTCAACAAATCCGACGTTTCCGCCGACTGCCGGTTCACCTTCGGCGCGATACATGAACGTTACCACCTGACCGCGTGTGCAGGTCGCGTTCGGCGAGAAGTGCGTTGCGTCGGTTCCCTTGGTTATGCCGTTTGCCACTGCCCATTTGACGGCCTCGTAGCAGTAAGAGCCGGGCGCTACGTCAACAAATCCGACGTTTCCGCCGACGGTCGGCTCACCGGCGGCGCGCCAGAGGAAGGTCACGACCTGGCCGCGAGTGCAGCCTGCGTTCGGTGAGAAGTGCGTTGCATCCGTACCGTTGGTAATGCCGTTTGCCACCGCCCACTGCACCGCGTCATAGCAGTACGAGCCGGCCGCTACGTCGGTGAAGTCTGCCTGCGGCTTGTAGTTGGGGTCTTTCACGCCGCAGCGTGTGCATGTGCCGTTTTGATAGTCGTGGCCGAGAGGATCAACATAGCTGCCCTTGTAGCTGTCGCCGCAAACCGAGCAGGTGTAGGTCGTGTAGCCGCGCTCGGTACAGGTCGGTGCTGTAACTACAGCTTTGTAATCGTGGGTGTGCGCGCTCGGATCCTTTGCGCCGCAGCGCGTGCAAAGGCCGTTTTTGTAGTCATGGCCGAGGGCAGCGGTGTAATTTGTCTTATAGCTGCTGCCGCAGGAGCACACATGCTCTGTGTAGCCGCGCGTGGTGCAGGTCGGCGCGACGACGGTTTTGGTGTATTCGTGGGTGTGTGAATCGGGGTCTTTCTCGCCGCAGCGGATGCATTTGCCCAGCACGAACAGATGTCCGCGCGCATCCTTGTAGTCGCCCTTATAGCTGTCGCCGCAGATGGAACAGGTGTAGGTCGTGTAGCCCTGCTCGGTGCAGGTCGGCTTCGTCACGACTGATTTGTAGTCGTGGGTATGCGGCGGAGTTGCGCCGGGGTCTTTTGCTCCGCAGCGTGTGCATGTGCCGTTTTTGTAGTCGTGGCCGAGGGCGTCCTTATAATCGCTCTTGTAGCTGTCACCGCAGGAGCAGGTGTAGGTCGTGTATCCGGCTTGAGTGCAAGTCGGCTTCGTCACGACTGATTTGTAGTCGTGGGTATGCGGCGGAGTTACAGTTGATTCGCTTACGCCGCATCTTTTGCACTTGCCGTCAACGAAGTTGTGACCCAATTCTGCTTTAATGTCATCATCATAGCTGTCATTGCAGTATTTGCAAACGTGATGCGTATAACCCGTTGTTGTGCAGGTGGGAGGCACTGTAGCATCATCATAATGATGTATTATTCCGTCCGTGCAATGTATATCTGCAGGGATTATAGAAATAGGATAGGTTATATAGGTTTCCGTCGAATCATAAATGACAATTGCATTAGCTTGTTTTACGGTTCCCTTGTAATTGAGCTTTTTCAAATTGTCGAGACCGTCAAATGTATTTACACAAACGCGCTCAACACTGACCGGAACAGTTATACTCTTGAGATAATTTCCTCCCCAAAAAGCTATATCCACAACATGTTTTACGCCATCGGGAATACAATACTCGGTTCTATCACTTCCGGCAGGATAACATATAAGTTTAGTTTTTTCCTTATCAAACAGCACTCCGTCTTCCGAGCTGTACGCAGCATTATCTTGCTCAACATTGATGCTCGTCAGACTCGTGCAGCCGCTGAATACACACTCTCCGATGCTCGTTACACTGTTAGGTATCGTCGCGCTTGTCAAGCTCGTGCAGCTGCGGAATGCATACGCTCCGATGCTCGTCACGCTTTCAGGAATCGTCACGCTCGCAAGGCTCGTGCAGCCGCCGAATGCCCCTTCGCCTATGAGCGTCACGCTGTTAGGTATCGTCGCGCTTGTCAAGCTCGTGCAACTGCGGAATACACACTCTCCGATACTCGTCACACTGTTGGGAATCGTTACGCTCGTCAGACTCGTGCACCCATCGAATGCATAATCGCCGATGCTCGTCACGCTGTTCGGGATATCGATGCTCGCAAGGCTCGTGCAGCCCTGAAATGCAGAACCGCCGATGCTCGTCACGCTGTTCGGGATATTGATGCTCGCAAGGCTCGTGCAGCCGCCGAATGCATTATAGCCGATACTCGTCACGCTGTTCGGGATTTCGATGCTCGTCAGTTTCGTACAGTTTCTGAATGCCCACTCGCCAATGCTCGTTACTTTAACGCCATCGATTTCAGCCGGTATAATGGCTTCAGTAACCCTGTAATCACAGTCGGTTATTGTGCCGGTTGCTTTGTCGAAATAGATATTGCCGCCCTCTACGGCATAGGCAACATCCGTGTTGCTTTTGTCCGCCAGTGCGCTTATAGGTACTAAGCTCACGACCATGAGCACCACGAGCAGCAGACTTAATACTCGTTTTTTCATTGTTTCCTCCTATGTGTTTATTTGTATATAATTCTTATGCGCGCTTGTGATCACACGCGATCATTTTCCGCACCCCTGCCCTATCTCGACAATAAAGAGCCTCACCGAAAGTATCTCGCTGAGAGCTGAGCTCATCCAATTCTTTTTGTGACATATTACAGAGCCGTTCTCGCAAGTCCTCCCTGCATTTTCTTGCTTCTTTGCTGTTGTACGGAACATCACCTTTTTTCAGTATTTCGTTCAGGATATCTGACAGACGATCAGTGTCACATTCGCGCAGGCATTTGTCCCCTTTTCCAGCGCTCTTCAGATCATTAATCTCATTACAATATTCCTTATACAGTTTTTTCTCTTCGTCTGAGCATTCTCTGAACACAGACAGACCGATATAGACAGGTCCTAAGCTTTCGGTTTGATAGATGAAAGGATAAGATCCGGCCAATTTATTTAACGTTTCACAACAATCCACACAGTTTTCCTCCCAAAATTCAATTTTCCGACAAGCATCTATCAAATAGTGTACTTTTTGATAGTAAACCTCTTGCACGAAAAACGAGTTTGGAAGTGCTAACGACTGGCAAAAATGCAAGTATTTTTAGATAAATCAGGCGGTAAAGTATTGCACTTCTGTGAACATTCTGTTATCATAGCATGTAATGACAGCAACTATCAAAAAGTACACTTTTTGATAGTTTTGAGAGTTAAAAAGGGCAAAAAAGTTGCACCGCACGGGGGATAACCGTGCGGTGCGTTTGTATTTTGTGGGGCATATTCTCCCAAATTGAAGGTCACGGCGCGGCGCTTTCGCGCTGGCAGGGTGGGACGGTGACCGTCAATTGCCCTCTTCCATAAATTATTATACCACCTTTTATCCATTTGATAAATAGTGATACTCGCCAAATTTGCAGGCCTGCATTTGTGTGTTTTTTCGGTGGACAGAGAAAGTCCCCCGGTCCGCGACCGGAGGACTCCCCCATTCCATCTACTATTCTTCCGTATCTCCATCGAGCCACTCTTCGGGCTCGTTAATACCTTCTTCAAATTCCTCATCCGGCTCGAGGTCGTTTCCGTTATAATGCAGCGCACTGCCGGATACGAGTCTGCGATGGGATATTTTGCGCGTTATGCTGCCGGCCACACCCTTGACCATCGCCTGAGCCGCCATGTGCCTGCCGATGATCGCGGCAAGGTCGGTTTTCGGTGACAGATCGGAGACCGTTCCCTCCATGATCGACAGGCTGCGCCAGAACATCGTGAATGATTTCGGCACCTTGATGCCAAAGTCACGCGCGATGCGGTAAAGATCGGCAAAAATATCGACCGTGCTGCTCATCTGCGCCATGGATATGACCCTATATTTGTCCAAATACGCCTGCATACGCGCATAGTACGCCTCGCGGTCAAGCTCGGGATCGTGCTCGCAGATGTTCAGGACGGCGTCGGCAAAGCTTACATAGTCGTTGCTGAATATCGCCTTCATGCATACCTTGATAAGCTCGGCGTCGGCCTTGGTCAGCGTGCCCATCATGCCGAGATCAAGCCAGACTATGCGCCCATCCCAGATATGGACATTGCCGGGGTGCGGATCGGCGTGGAAAAACCTGTCCTCGGCAAACTGCTTTATATAGTTATTTATGAACTTAGTGCAGACCTCCTGCACATCGTAGCCCTGCTGCTCCATCGCGGCCTTATCTGTCAGCTCAAAGCCGCCGATGTATTCCATGACGAGGACGTGCTTTGTTGAAAGCTCGTCATACACCTTCGGGCAATAGACATATTTTATGCCCTCGATATTCTCGCGCACACGGCGGATATTCGCTGCCTCGCGCTCGAAGTCCATTTCCTCCTGCGCAACGGCCCACACTTCGTCGATAGTCTCGCCGAGATTCATGACGTTATTGATCTTTTTGAGCTTGACGACATTCAGAGCGCTTTTCAAAAGCCGAACGTCGCGCTCCATGACCGAGTATATCTCCGGGCGCTGGATCTTTACGGCGACATGCGTTCCGTCAAGCAGGACGGCTTCGTGTACCTGCGCGATCGACGCGGCGCCCAATGGATACGGCATGATCTGCCTGAAAACCTGACTCCACGGGCGGCCGTATTCCTCGGTGATTATCTCGCGTATCTGCGCCGTCACAAGGCGCGAAGCATCCGTGCGCAGACTCTCTAACTTTTTGCAGTGCTCCATGGGGATGATCTCCGGATGCATGGAGAGCAGCTGCCCGAGCTTGACAAACGTCGGGCCAAGCTCCTTGAACATATCGCACAGCTTTTCCGGGCTTATGCCCTGCGTTACCTTATATTTTGATATTACCTTTACGATTTCAAGCAGGCGCTTTGCGTCCGCTCCCGTTTCCATCACGGCATTTGCCATTTATTATCCAACCTTCAGATCTCAGTATCAAGGACATAGCATGTGTGGGTCACGTTCCCGTCATCGGTGAAGCTGACGATGCTGCCCTCGACAGTTTTATAAGTATCCGGCCTTACGGCAAGGACAATATCCGTGTCCTTTTCCCAAAGGTACACGGCATTTTCGTATTTTATATCGCCGCTGCGCAGACCGACGCGCACGGTCATGCTGACATTATCATAGGTGTATTCTTTTGCGTCGCTTATCTTTATCCTGCCAAGCTCGACCGGCGCGGTGACCGGATCAATGATATATCCGTGCAGGCGCTTTTCGCTTGCGTTGAGAAAGCTTACGGCCGTAAACCCTGTCTCTTCGGCGGAAGCGTCGATCTCCAACGTTTCGGGTTTGACGAGGTAAAGCGTCTTTTTTCCTGCCCACACCCAAGCGCAGCCCGAGTGTTTCTCGCTCTGCTCGGCAAAGCGCTTATATGCCGCGCGGCAGGCGGCCTGCGCCTCGGCCGGAGTTGCGGCGTCAAGCCCGTCAACGCGGATCTGATACACCGGCGCTATCTGTGCGATCTTATATTTGTGTATCCCGAATATAACGCCTAGCACCGCAAGCGTCACTATTGCGCATATTATGTAAACCCGTTTTGAGTTGCTTCTGCTTCGCTTTTTTGCAGGCATTGCTCTGCCTCCCATAACATGACTTTTTCTATTTTAACAGAAAAAAGCACATTTAACAAGCCATATATGAAAAACAAACAAAAATCAGCCGTAATTTATACGGCCGATAAACATTTTTGCTACTTTTGTGCATCAACGAGCTCCTTACGCGGAGCATTTTGCGTGATTTGTGATCATCCGGCTTGCTCGCACTGTATATGATACCGCGAGCGGTAAAATACATATATAAAAAAAGGCCGTCGAAAAACTATGCTGCAAATGAAAGATAATAGAGCAGCAGGGGAGCTCGAGGGGTAGCGAAGCGGCGGCGCGGTAGTGAATGACATGCCGGGGGCATGTCAG
>OLPR01002668.1_pt1 | contig 12813 bp, 11 predicted proteins | sample 1672761 | NCBI WGS metagenome assembly OLPR01 (sample SAMEA3136721, study PRJEB25190) | human gut metagenome | biome: human gut; feature: human-associated habitat; material: faeces | place: Austria | collected 2013 | reverse complement strand
CGCCGAAGCCCAGGGGCCGGAAGATGGGGGCGATCCACTGGCCGATGAGGGCCAGCAGGCTATCGGCACTGTCGGAGACCACGTTAAGCCGGGTATCGAAGGTCTGCAAAAACCAGATGAGCACCGTGGCCACGAAGATGACGGTGAAGGCCCGGGTGAGGAAATCCTTGGCCTTTTCCCACAGAAGCTGCAATACGTTCCGGGGGGAGGGGAAGCGGTAATTGGGCAATTCCATGACGAAGGGCACCGGCTGGCCCCGGAAGGCGGTTTTGCCCAGGAGGGCCGCCATGCACACCCCCAGCAGGATGCCGGCGGCGTAGAGGCAGATCATCACCGGCGCGGCGTGGCCGGCGAAGAAAGCGGCGGCGAACACCGAATAGATGGGGATCTTGGCCGAGCAGCTCATGAAGGGGGTCAGCAGGATGGTCATTTTCCGATCTCGTTCCGAGGAGAGGGTGCGGGTGGCCATGACGGCGGGCACGGTGCAGCCAAAGCCCATGAGCATGGGCACGAAGCTGCGGCCGGAGAGGCCCACCTTACGCAGGGGCTTATCCATGATGAAGGCCACCCGGGCCATATAGCCGGTGTCCTCCAGGATGGACAGGAAGAAAAACAGCACCACGATAATGGGCAGGAAGGAAAGCACGCTGCCCACACCGGCGAACACCCCGTCGATAAGCAGGGAATGCACCACGGGATTGAGGCCGTAGGCCGTCAGCGCGGAATCCACCAGAGCGGTGAGGGAATCCACCCCCAGGGCCACCAGATCCGAAAGGGAGCTGCCGATGACATTGAAGGTGAGGAAAAACACCGCCAGCATAATCAGCAAAAACACGGGCATGGCGGAATATTTGCCGGTGAGCACCCGATCCATCTTCAGGCTGCGGGTGCGGGCGCGGCTTTCGTGGGGCTTGACCACGGTGCGGGCCACGGCGGCTTCGATGAAGGTATAGCGCATATCCGCCAGGGCGGCGTTGCGATCCAGGCCGCTTTCGGATTCCATTTCCAGAATGGTATGTTCCAGGGTTTCGATTTCATTCTGGGTAAGCTGCAATTTTTGGGCCAGGGCGGGGTCGCCTTCGATGAGCTTGGTGGCGCAGAAGCGCCGGGAAACCCCCACCAGGGCGGCGTGGTCTTCGATGAGATGCATCACCGAATGGATGCAGCGGTGCACGGGGCCTTCCGGGCAGAAATCCTGCACGGAGGGAATCTCCTTTTTCCGGGCGGTTTCCACGCAGCGATCCACCAGTTCCCCCAGGCCCTCGCCCTTGATGGCGGAAATGGGCACCACGGGCACGCCCAGGGCTTCGGACAGGCCCTGGATGTCGATGGACCCGCCGTTTTCCCGGACCTCGTCCATCATATTCAGGGCGATGACCATGGGCACCCGCAGGGACATCAGCTGCAAAGACAGATAGAGATTGCGCTCGATATTGGTGGCGTCCACGATATTGATGATGCCGTCGGGCTTCTGCTGCAGCAGGAAATCTCGGGTGACGATTTCTTCACTGGTATAGGGGCGCAGGGAATAGATGCCTGGCAGATCCACCAGCTGGCAGTCCTTTACGCCCCGGATGGCGCCGGTTTTCTGGTCCACGGTGACCCCGGGGAAATTGCCCACGTGCTGATTGGAGCCGGTGAGGGCGTTGAAGAGGGTGGTTTTACCGCAATTCTGGTTGCCCGCCAACGCGAAAATCATACCGGCTTCACCTCGATCCATTGGGCCTCGTCCAGGCGCAGGGTCAGTTCGTAGCCCCGCAGGCGGATCTCGATGGGATCGCCCATGGGCGCGGTTTTAATCAGGGTTACCTCCGTGCGGGGAATCAGCCCCATATCCAGGAACCGCAGGCGCAGTTCCCCCTGGCCGCCTACCGCCGTAATCACGGCGGACTGCCCGACCTTCATTTCCTTCAGGGTCATCCGGCGGACCTCCCTTGCTTTTGTTTTTGGTCGGAACAATGTTAGCATATGCTAACTATATTGTCAAGGGGAATTCATGGGTTTTGAGCAAAAAAACCCCGCGGCCCGGGAACGGGCGCGGCGGGGGTGATCAGGTCAGGGCGCGCGGGTCGGCGGGGTCGCAGCGATGGGAGCCGGGCGGGCGCTTTTTCTATTGCCAGCAGGCGACGGCCCGGGGAAGGGTTTTGCCGGGATTGGCCTTCAGTCACCGATGGCAGGGCACGCGAAAGGAAAAGGACTTCCCGATTTCCGCCGGGAAGAAGGCCCGACGGGCTTTGGAACAGACGAAATTTTCCTCAATGTGGGATTCCCGGGTGATGGGGCCGGAGGAAACGGCCTTTCGCCGGCCGGAGAAAGGGGCGGGCAGGGCTTCGCCATCCAGAAAACGGGCGACGTGATCCGCCAGAGCGGCTTTACTGCCGGAGGCGGGCAGGCGGTTTTCCCGGCAGAAGGCGGCCAGCTCTTCCTTCAGATAATAATAGGCGCGGAAGGTTTTGCCATCCGGCAGCCGGTTCAGGGGCGGTCTTTCGGTCATGGGCGGGGACTCCTGAGAAGGGTCAGTCCTTCTTTTTCTCGGTGAGCTTTTCGAACTTCTGCATGCTGCGCAATTTGGCCAGGCAGGAAAGCTGAATGCAGGAATTGACCAGCACCATAAGGCACAGGGCAAGCAGCATGCCCTTGGTGATGGGATTGGCAAGGAAGCTCATTTCCCCCCGGGTGTAGACGTCGCAGAAATACACCACCACCATCACCGCGGAAAGCACGATGCTCAGGTGGGTCAGCACCCGGGAGAGCAGATTCACCCAGGGACGGCCGGTATTTAATTTGTAATCAAAATGACGTCGCTGCATGCCCGATCTACCTCCTGCTGGGTGCTGTAATAGGTTCCGTTATAGGTCATGGCCGCAAGACGGCCGCCATAGAGATTGTAAGCGGTTTCGCAGCCCAGGTTCACCATGGTCTGGGCCAGGTCCGCCAGGGAGACGCTGCCTTCCATGAGGACAAAGCAATAATGCCCGGGCTGGTAATAGCCGATGGCCGAGCGGCGCATGGGCCGATAATATTCGCTGCCGTCGGTGTTCTGGGCCGCGCCTTCCCGCACCAGGGCGGGGCCGAAGGACCAGATCTGATAGGCGCCGGCGTCGATGGCCTCCGTCAGGTTGAATTCCTCCGGAGAATAGACGGACATGACGCCGTCCCAGTTCAGGACGCACAGATCCCGGGTGGGATCGGCGGAGCGGGAATAGAGCACGCCGTTGCGCATGATGACCCCGCCATAGCGCTCGGAATAGTTATCGCCGGTGATGGAGAACACTGCGCCGTAGCGATTGGTGAGGGGCAGGACGTTTTCCCGCTGGCCCTTGCCGTAGGCGCTGTTGGCCAGGGCGGTGGAAAGCCGGGCGATGTCTGAAACGTACACGTCCGCCACCCGGACGGGGCCGGAGGCCAGCTGGTAGGTGGTGAGGGTGATTTCACAGCCGCCGTCCCGATACCAGGTGGTGGTTCCGTCGGTCATGGTTTCGGGGGTCTGGGCCGTGAAGCGGCCTTCGAAGGCGAAATAACCCGCGTCGCCGCCGTCGTTGGCCTGGTCGGAGCCATAGCCCATGTACAAAGCGCCGCTGCGGCAGGAGACCAGGCATTTTTCAAAGGTCTGCCGCTGCATGCCGTGATGGAAGAAGGCAAAGCCCGTAAGCAGCACAGCGAAGGCCAGCACGTCCGCCAGCACGATGCGCCATTTCCGGCGTTCCGCCTTTTTATCGTAGGGACCGTCGTCCCGGACAATCAGTTTCCATTTATCATTCATTGAAGGAAATCCTTTTTCAGAATTATGATACAAAAATTATAGCATCTCCCGGGGGCAATTACAATCACGGATGTGAAAAAAGTGGGTTTTTCCGGATTTTGGAGAAAAATGCGGCGGTTTACCAAAATTTAACTGCAAAATGGGCTCCGGGGGGCTTGAAATCGGGGGCGAGAATGGTTAAACTATCAGTTGTAAGCGTTGGCACTCGATAAAAAAGAGTGCTAACACAATGAAACAATTGAAGCAGACGAGGAGGTTTGTTCTATGACTATGAAACCGCTGGCCGACCGCGTCGTCATTAAGAACGTGGAAGCCGAAGAAACCACCAAGGGCGGCATTCTGCTGACCACTTCCGCCAAGGAAAAGCCCCAGATGGCCGTTGTGCTGGCCGTTGGCCCCGGCGGAAACGTCGACGGCAAGGAAGTCAAGATGTATGTGGAAAAGGGCCAGAAGGTCATCTATTCCAAGTACGCGGGCACCGAAGTAAAGCTGGACGGCGAAGAGTACATTATCGTGCGTCAGAGCGACATTCTGGCTATCGTGGAATAAAAGCGTTTGCGAACGCCGCCGGAAACGGTGAAAACCGATGGATCCGGCGAAAAACGAGCAGGATTCTGAATCATCATTTGGAGGATATGAATTATGGCAAAGCAGATTAAGTACGGCGAAGACGCACGTCACGCCCTGGAAGCCGGCATTAACGCCCTGGCTGATACCGTAAAGATTACCATGGGCCCCAAGGGCCGCAACGTGGTGCTGGACAAGAAGTACGGCTCTCCCCTCATCACCAACGACGGCGTGACCATCGCCAAGGAGATTGAGCTGGAAGATCCCTTTGAGAACATGGGCGCGCAGCTGGTGAAGGAAGTGGCCACCAAGACCAACGACATCGCCGGCGACGGCACCACCACCGCCACCCTGCTGGCCCAGGCCATCATCCGCGAAGGCCTGAAGAACGTGGCCGCGGGCGCGAACCCCATGGTCATCCGCCGCGGCATTGAAATGGCCGTGCAGACCGCCGTGGACAACCTGACCGCCATTTCCAAGCCCATCGAGTCCAAGCAGGCCATCGCGCAGGTCGCCTCCATTTCCTCCGGCGAGGAAAACATCGGCGAGCTGATTTCCGACGCCATGGACAAGGTTGGCAAGGACGGCGTAATCACCGTGGAAGAGTCCAAGACCATGAAGACCGAGCTGACCACCGTGGAAGGCATGCAGTTCGATCGCGGCTATGCTTCTTCTTATATGTGCACCGACATGGAGAAGATGGAAGCCGTGTTGGACGATCCCTATATCCTGATTACCGACAAGAAGATTTCCAACATTCAGGAGATCATTTCCCTGCTGGAAGCGGTTGTGCAGTCCGGCAAGAAGCTGCTGATCATCGCCGAGGAAGTGGAAGGCGAAGCCCTGGCCACCCTGGTGCTGAACAAGCTGCGCGGCACCTTCACCTGCGTCGCCGTCAAGGCTCCCGGCTTTGGCGACCGTCGTAAGGCCATGCTGCAGGACATCGCCGTGCTCACCGGCGGCCAGGTCATCACCGAGGAACTAGGCCTGGATCTGAAGGAAGCCACCGTGGACATGCTGGGCACCGCCCATCAGGTCAAGGTGACCAAGGAGAACACCACCATCGTGGGCGGCGCGGGCGATCCTGAGAGCAGCCTGCACCACGCGCAGAATATGCTCTCCGCCGCGTCGGTGCGGCGCGAGGAGCTTCGCCAGAGGGCATAGCGTTATATAATGAGGATCCGCGCGGCGAAAGGGGCTGCGCGGGTTCTTTCAGCGTTGCGGAATATGCGGCGCCTGCCGGGCGTGTCAGGGATGGGACGCGGACGGGAAAAGCGTGTAAAATCGGCGCAGTTTTGCGGGCGAGGCATTGCGGGCGGGGCGCGGATGTCGTATAATAATAGGAAAGCAACGAATAGCGTGAGGGGGCGTTTTTATGCGTCTGGAAATCGGCGATTTGGTGCAGATGCGCAAGCCGCATCCGTGCGGGAGCGACAAATGGGTCGTGACGCGCACGGGCGCGGACGTAAAGATTCGCTGCGAGGGCTGCGGCCGCGTGGTGATGCTCGATCGCGTCGAATTTGAAAAAAGAGTCAGGAAAGTTCTGACCGTACATGAGGAAAACTGACGAAAAGCGAGGCAGCGCCATGGAAACCGCCAACAAACCGAAGAAGAAGGAGAAGCGCATGGGCCGGGAAATTCTCTCATGGGCAGGAACGCTGGCCGCGGCGCTGGTGATCGCGCTGGTCATCCGCTCGTTTGTGTTTACGTTCATCGCCGTGAAGGGCAAATCGATGCAGGAGACGCTGCAAAACGGCGACCGGCTGTATGTGTCGATCCTGACGGCGCGCATATCGGGCTATGAGCGCGGCGACGTGGTGATCTGCCGCTATCCCGGCCGCAGCGATTACTGCGTCAAGCGCGTGATCGGCCTGCCGGGCGATGTGATCGCGGCGCGCAACGGCGTTATCTATCTGAACGGCGAGCCGCTCAAGGAGGATTACGTCTCGCCGCTCCATGCCGCGCATTACGATTATCCCGAAACGGCGCTGGGCGAGGACGAGTATTTCCTGCTGGGCGACAACCGCTTCATCTCGCACGACAGCCACTCCGCCGACGTCGGCCCGGTCACCGACATCGTGGGCAAGGCCCGAGCCATCATCTGGCCGCCCGCCCACATCTCCGCCCTCTAGCCGCAGTGCGGCTTCCTCTCCGCTTCGCGCGTGCAACCCGACTCTTCAGCGCTGGGGGCGCTTCGAGTCTGGACGTTGGTGCGTGCAGGTAGGTCGGCTATACAGCCCGACTTGCCCGGCCATAAATTGGAGCCGGTCAAGTCTCTCCGTGTACTCGGGCGACGGCGTGATGTAGGTATGGCGTTTGCGGCGAAGGCGCATATTGCGGGGCTACATGGCGAGAAAATTATGATTTCGCCGTGTGCCCGGTGGCGGCATGGCGTTTATGGGAGAACCGTTCAGCCTGAAAGCAGACGTTATTACAAAACATATCCGGTTGAACCGGAAGGAGGGTTTATCCATGGACGATGAAAAAGTGACGGTGCCCGGCGGTGAGCAGCCGGAAAACGAGCCTGCCGAGGAAACCGCGAAGGCCGACGAACCGCAGGCCAGCGAAGCCGCGCCGCACAGGCCGATACTGGAGATGCACGAATCCCCGAAGGAAGAAAAGAAGGGCAAGAACTGGAAAAAGGAGCTGCGCGACTGGATCGTCTCCTTCGCCGTGGCGCTGATCGCGGTTTTGATCATCCGCACGTTTCTGTTTACGATCATCCGCGTGGACGGCCCCTCGATGAGCGATACGCTGCTCGACAACGACCGGCTGTTTGTCACCGTGCTGGATATGCGCGTGAAGGGGCCGGATCGCTTCGACGTGGTGATCCTGCACTATCCCAACCGCGGCTATGAGAAGTTCGTCAAGCGCGTCGTCGGCCTGCCCGGCGATACGGTCGAGGTGAAAAACGGCGTGCTGAGTGTCAACGGCGTCGAGTATGACGAGCCGTATCTGACCGACAGCCGCACCGCGCGCTTTGACCGCAGCAGCTTCACCGTGACGCTGGGCGAGGACGAGTATTTCGTCATGGGTGACAACCGCGACAATTCCAACGACAGCCGCTCCGTCGGCGTGATCCACAGGAATCAGTTCGTGGGCAAGGTGCGCGCGATCATCTGGCCGGTCGATCACTGGGGCATTGTCGAGGGCGCGGAGGAATACAATCAGTGAGCAGCATACAGATTTTCGCCCTGAAGCGCGACTTTAACGTGCAGAAGGCCGAGCGCTTTTTCAAGGAGCGCCGTGTGGCCTATCAGTTTGTCGATCTCTCCCGCCGCGGGATGAGCCTACGCGAGCTGGAGAGCGTGTGCCGCGCCGTCGGCCTTGAAAACATGGTGCGCCTGTCCGACAAGGACTGGGAATCGCACTATGTGGCGCAGCTCAGGGATACGAAGGAGGCGCTCGAGAAGCTCTCCCAGCAGCCCAGGCTGCTCAATCTGCCCATCGTCCGCAGCGGCGCGCAGGCCACGGTCGGCTATGCGCCCGAGACGTGGATGAAATGGCTTGGCTGAAATCGGATATATGGAAAAACCTGCCTGAGCGATAGACGGCTCGGGCAGGTTTTGTCATAGGGATTACTTGACCTCGGCAAAGTGCATGAAGCGGCTGTCATAATCGCCGAAGAGCGACACGCGCAGACCGACCTTCATCAGCGCCTCGCCGGTGTATGTGTTGCCCGCCTCGTCGCGGTAGAGCGCGTCGGGGATCAGGCCGCGCAGGCGGAGGGCGGGAACGCGCGTCCACTCGCGGACGGGATGGCCGAACACGAACACGGACACGCTGCGCCGGTCGCGCCGGAGATACTCAAACACCGTGTAGGTGTGGTTTTCTCCCGAAACGAGCGTGTAGACATAGGCGTTTTGCAGATCGGCGCGCACAGTTTTGAAATAGGCGAGTGCCTCGCGCAGGCGGTCGAGCGTCTCGGGCGCGGCGGTGAGCAGATTGATGCCCACGCTCATCGAGCCGGTCATGCCCAGATGGATGCGGTAGTCGAGCGGAACGAGCGCCTCGTTGGAGATGTTGCCCGCGCCGCCCGCCGTCTTGGGCAGAAACAGGCGCGAGAAGCCCTCGTGCAGCAGCGGCACGTCGCGCGGACGGGAGTTGTCGCTGCGGTTGATGCGGTCGGCATAGCGCGCCATGCCGAAATCGGTGCGTCCGCCGCCGCTGGCGCAGTTTTCAAACAGCACGTTCGGGTGCTTTTCGTTGAGGTGCGCCCAGATGGTGTAGACGTTCTGCATATAGTGGATGGTCAGGCTGCGCTGGTCGGCCCGGCTTGCTTCGGGCCAGCCGCGCTCGGTGAGATAGCGGTTCATATCCCACTTGACGTAATCGAGCTGATAATCGTCGATGAGCCGGTCGAGCCAGTCGATCGCCCAGTCGCGCACGTCGTCCCGCGCCATGTTGAGCGTCAGCTGATGGCGCATGAGCGTGTTCTCGCGGTGCTCGCTGCGGATGATCCAGTCGGGATGCGCGCGGAAGAGATCGCTGTCGGGATTGCACATCTCCGGCTCGACCCACAGCCCGAACAGCAGCCCCTTTTTGTGGCAGGCGTCGGCGATGGGACGCAGGCCGTTGGGCAGACGCTCGGGGTCGGGCCGCCAGTCGCCCAGTCCCTTTTTGTCGTCCGTGCGACCGGGCATCCAGCCGTCGTCGATGACGAACAGCTCCGCGCCGATGTTCGCGGCCTTGTCGATCAGCGAGAGCATATTGTCCTCGCGCACGTCGAACTCATAGGGATACCAGGAATTGTAGATGATGGGCAGCACGTTGTGAACCTTGCTCTGCGGGCACAGCTCGTCGAACTGCCAGTCGTACAGGATCTCGGTCATGCGGTTGAAGCCCGCGCCGCTGTAGCCCGCGGCCAGTTTGGGCGAGGAAAGTGTTTCGCCGTCCCTGAGCGTCCATTCTGCGTCGTAATCGTTCCAGCCGGCGCACAGCTGCACGTCGCCAAAGGCGTTTTTCTCGACGATCATCCTGTTCTCGCCGCTCCACTCGAGCGCGGCGAAGAACACGTCGCCCTGCGTGTCGGTGGCTTCGCCGTCCGGATCGAGCGTGACGAAGGGCGTGTGCTGGTGCGCCGAGCAGGTGCCGCGGTGGCTCTCGAGCACGACCTGCTCCTGATGGAGCATATGCCGCTGCGGCTGATATTCCGCGCCCCAGTTGCCAGAGTAGTGCGTCAGGCGGTAATTATCGTGCGAGGGCAGCTGCACGTTGCCGCAGCGGAAAAGCGGCAGCTCGACGGGCGCGCCGGTATGGTTGGTTATCTCAATCCAGCGCTCGATGAGATCGAGCTTCCCCACGGCGCGATAGCACAGGACGGCGGTGAAATCGTAGTATTTGTCCTTTATGACGACGCGCAATGTATCGCCGTCTATGCTGTGGCTCTCATAGGCGGGCCTCATGCCGCGCACGCCGTCCGCAAAGATGGGCAGTATGGACGCTTCGCCGTAATCAACGCCGTCGTTGGTGGAGCATTCGCAGCGCAGCGGTTCTGCGCCCGCGCCATGCGCGTTGACTTTGATCGATCTGATTTCAGCGTCCAGCGCGGCAGGATCGTGGAGCGGCGCGCCCCAGTACAGCGCGATCGGCACGCCCGCGGCGATGCAGAAGGCGTAGCTCATGCGCGGCGTGTCGATCTTAAACAGCCGCCTCGATGCGTCATAGCTTATGGACATGGCAAAATCCTCCTCTTGTATGCAGCTTTCGGTTTGTCCTCAGTTTAGCATGGGCGTAAGAGCGCGTCAAGGCGAAAAAACGCGTTCAAAAGCGCGCGTTATTTTACACTCTTGCATATTGCCGCAAAAGCCGATATAATGAAAGCAGAGATCAGGAAAGGGACGGAGGGATATTATGGGAAAGCTGGACGGCGCGGTGCGCAGGCTGGACGCGCTGACCGTGGGCAAAATGGGCGAGCGGCTGCGCTATGAGATCCGCTATGCGCGCAGGGTTTCCGAGACGCTGGGCGGGCGGCACGACGCGCTGATTCTGCGCGCGATTGAGGCGGCGCGCTATGCGGCGGAGAGAGCCGGCGCGCTGACCGACGCGGCGGCCGTCGAAATCGAGAATATGCTCATGCCCATGCAGGCCGACTGCAAGAAGTACACGCTGATCGTCTGCGGTCACGCGCACATCGACATGAACTGGATGTGGCGCTACGACGAGACGGTGCAGATCACGCTGGACACGTTCCGCACGGTGCTGACGCTGATGCGCGAGTTCCCCGAGTTTACGTTCTCGCAGTCGCAGGCGTCGGTCTATCGCATCGTGCAGGAATTCGATCCCGATATGCTGGAGGAGATCAAATCGCGCATCCATGAGGGGCGCTGGGAGGTCACGGCCAGCTCGTGGGTCGAGCCGGATCACAACATGGGCAGCGCGGAATCCATGGCGCGGCACCATCTCTATACGCGCGCGTTTTTTGAAGATATGGGCGTGCAGCCGGCCGAGATCGACTTTGATCCCGATACGTTCGGCCATCACCGCAATATGCCCGAGTTTTTGCAGCGCGCCGGTATCAAATACTTCTATCACTGCCGCGGGCTGGACGGACAGACGCTCTATCGCTGGCGCGCGCCGTCCGGGGCGGAGGTGCTTGCCTATCGCGAGCCGTTCTGGTATAACGCGGCGGTGGACGGAGATTTCGCGCAGTATGCGCCCGCGTTCTGCGAGCGGTTCGGCGTGAAGAGCGCGCTGCGCGTCTACGGCGTGGGCGATCACGGCGGCGGCCCCCCCCGCCGCGACATCATGCGCCTGATCGATATGCAGGCCTGGCCGATTTACGCCGACGTGCGCTTCGGCTCGTTCAAGGCGTTCTTTGACAGCGCCGCGCAGGCGACCAGGGAGGTTCCCGTCGTCGATCATGAGCTCAATCCGCTCTTCACCGGCTGCTATACCACGCAGACCCGCATCAAGAAGGGCAATCGCTATGGCGAGCGCCTGCTGGGCGAGGCCGAAGCGCTGAACGCCTTTGCCGCGCAGACCGTTCACGTCCCCTATAACGCGAAAAAGTTCGCCGAGGGCTGGCGCAATGTGCTGTTCAATCAGTTCCACGATATACTGCCCGGCTCCGGCGTGCCCGACACGCGCGAATACGCCATGGGGCTGTATCAGCAGAGCTATGCCGTGGCCAACAGCGCCCGGCGCGCCGCCATGCTGGCCCTTTCAAAGCAGATCGACACCTCGGGCGTGGCCGCGCGTCCCTTCGACGGGGACGTGAGCACCGGCGCGGGCGTGGGCTTCGGCGTGGAGGAGGGCGTGATTCCCGCGCCGGTTGAGTTCGGGCAAGGCAGAACGCGCATCTTCCACCTCTTCAACGCCTGCCCGTTCGATCGCGACGAGGCGGTCGAGCTGATCGTGTGGGATCTGAAGGCCGAGGAAAAGCGGCTGACCGCCCGCACGCCGGAGGGCGAGAGCGTGCCGATCCAGGTGCTCGAATCCGGCCATAACGCCTACTGGGGGCACGATTACACCCGCGTGATGGTGAAGCTCAACATCCCCGCGATGGGCTACGCCACCTGCGTGATCGAGCCGGACGAGGACGCGCCGGAGCCAATCGACTTTGTGTCGTTCGAGCACACCGAGCCGCTCGAAAACTGGTGCATTGAAAACGAGTCGCTCGAGGTGGTCTGCTCGCCCGACGCGGACGGCGTGATTCATGTCACCGAAAAGGACAGCGGCGAGCTGCACATCATCGAGGGCTTCGCACACATCATCGAGGACGCGTCGCGCGGCATGACCGCCTGGGTCACGGGCGAGACGATTGACTGGACGCAGATCGGCGATATTCGCGTGAAGCGCATTGCGAAGGGCGCGCTCTATAACGCGCTCGAGGTCAGCGCAGATTTCGGCGAGCGCTCGCATATCAGCTATACCGTCTCTCTGCGCGCGGGCGCAAAGCGCGTGGACATCGCGGCGAAGGTGCGCTGGCTGGAAACCGGCGATCAGCAGAAGCAGACCGTGCCGCAGCTGTGCTTCGACGTGATGGCCGATGAAAACGGCACGCAGGAATACGTCTATGACATCCCCGGCGGCGTGCTGAAGAGAGCCGCCGATCCGCGCGAGTGGCCGGGCATCCGCTTCATTGCCGACGGGCGCATGATGCTCATGAGCGATTGCAAGTACGGCTATCACGGCGATCCGGCCGATATGGGCGTGACGCTCATTCGCGGCGCGTACAATCCCGACGAGTATCCCGAGCTGGGCAATCACGCCTTCACGCTGAGCGTGGGCTTTGCTGAGTCGGAAAGGGCGGAGGATCTCACCCGCATGGCGGCGGCGTTCGCCAGCCCGGTGACCTCGATCACGAACACGGCCCATTCGGGCAGTCTGCCCGTGGTTCACAGCTTCATGCGCCTTGAGCGCGGCAGCGTGGAAATCACGAGCGTCAAGCGCGCCGAGGATGGGCGCGGCCTGATCATCCGCGGCGTGGAGCTGGCGGGCGACGGCAAGGGCGTTCGCATCGCGCTGCCGGGCGTGAAATC
>OLPR01002665.1_pt1 | contig 12820 bp, 9 predicted proteins | sample 1672761 | NCBI WGS metagenome assembly OLPR01 (sample SAMEA3136721, study PRJEB25190) | human gut metagenome | biome: human gut; feature: human-associated habitat; material: faeces | place: Austria | collected 2013 | reverse complement strand
TTGAAGGTGATGGCTCCGGTAACCGGTACGCTGAATTCGAAGTCCTGATAGGGCAGCTTCTTGATCTCGTCGGGGATTTCGATGTTCTTGAAGCGCTTGACCTCCTTGCCGTTTTCAATGAAGCAAACTGGCACCGCGTCCCGAAGTTTCGCTGTAAGTTTTCCACATTCCATGATGAATACCTCCCATATTGTTGTGTGCCTCGCGGCTGAGTCACAGTTTACGCACGGGTGGTCAAAAAGCAAGCTCACATTGGCCTTTTCTCAAAAGATTTTTGCGCTCCTTCCTTTCAGAAGGAAGCTATGCTACTGTCTGGGCGGAGGTGGCAGTTATGCGAAAGATTTTAGAGGAACTCTACCATGGGAACCTGTCGGTGGATGAACGCACCATCCGGGCCGGAAGCAAATATGCCCGCGCGCTGGCTGAAGTGGCGAAAATTGAGGAAGCGATATACGAAAGACTTCCGGAGAAGGATCATGCCCTGCTGCGAGATTATGCGCTGGCCAGCGCGCAGCTGGCGAATGTATCCATGGTGGAGGACTTCATCACAGGCTTTCGAATGGGCGCGCAGATCATGATGGCAGTCTTGCTCCCGGACAGCCAGTCGCCGGAGCAGATCGCCAAAGGATCTCAGGACGAATAAACCCGGCGCTATGGCCGGGTCGGAATTAGGCCTGTTCGAATGGTACGTCGCAGTCACCGCATACTACGTTGACCTGCCGCGTGGCTCGAATGATGGCTCCGCAATGCGGGCAGACGTACTTGATGCTGCGATTTTTGCTGGTGCTGCGCCCGCCTTTGATGGTCGTGGTCGTTTCGCCGCCCTCGTCATCGTCGGCTTTGGTTTTGATTTGGAGCGTCGTTTTGCGGCTGGCGGTTATATCCGCCATGCCGGGCTGCTGGGCCAGCCATTCGGCGATTTCTTCGCTCAATGTCGTGATCGTCCAGCCGTAGGTGGCGTGATGCTCGATGTGCAGGCCGTGGGCCTCGGCGGTGTCCTTGAATTTCTTGTTGTGGTAATACCCGTTGTTGCTGACATCCTTGATCTCATGGGTCAGGTTGTAGAGATGCGCCATTTCATGGAGCATGGTTGCCGCAACCTCGCCGATGGGCCGGTCGATGTACTCGGCGCAGATGTTGATCTCCCGATACGCCTCGCCGCTGGCCTGCCAGATTTCATACACGCTGCACCAGCCGTAGGCTCCGCGCCCGCCGTCCGGCGATACGGTGATGGCCGGGCGGGTAAGCTCGCCGTTGTAGAAGTGATGGTTGAAAAGGTCGAACATGGCCTCGGTCTTGGCTACGATTTCAGATACGCTCAGCATTGCTGTGGCCTCCCTCGTTTTGATGTGGTCACAGCTTATCCTTTTGAACATATCTTTCAAGTCAGAAAAGGAGACGAAAACATCCCTCGAAAGCTTATTACAGCTGCCGAGGGATGTTTTCTTGACAAATCATGGCTTTTAGCTCCGCAATCAGTTTGCCAATTGTCTCGCCAAACATATTCTTTTTTAATTCGCACTCCCAAACAATAATCACTTTCCAGCCCTGCTCTTTCAGAAGCTGGTGGTTCTTCAAGTCACGTTCCACATTTCCTGTAATCTTTGGCACCCAATACTGCTCATTGGATGAGGGCCAAACGAACCGAGGGCAATCATGCTTATGCCAGAAACAGCCGTTCACAAAGATTACAGTTTTATATTTGGGGAGAACTATATCAGGACATCCCGGCAGATCCTTCACATTCTTACGATAACGGAATCCTTCAGCAAAAAGATACTTTCGTACAATTTCTTCAGGTTTCGAATTTGTGCTGCGGATGTGTGACATGTTCATGCTCCGAACTTCCTTGCTATGGTTATCCGCCATTCTTTTCACCTTCCGGCAAATTGTCTTTCAAAACTTTGGCTAACTTTTTTGCAATCGACTTAGCCATAATCGGCGGAACCGCATTGCCCACCTGCTGATACTGTTTGTCTTTTGAACCGCAGAACACAAAACTATCTGGGAAAGTTTGCAAGCGCGCGGCTTCTCTAACACTGATAGCTCGATCCTGTGTCGGATGTATCCACATAGACTTGCGGACATTCACCACAGTCCCGCTAGGTTCGTCGTAGTTTAATCTAAGATAAATCGTATTCTGAGTTCGCGATGCATCTGTATACGTATTGGTTTTCATCGAATCGTCCAGAGCATGAAAATTCTGTCCCTGTTTAAGCGCCTTAAAACGCCGCATCGCCGTATCGGTTGTTTTTGTAACTATATGGTTTTTCAGTATTTCAGAATCTCGGAGTGAGGAAGCCAATTCACCCAGATTCTCTTTTGGCTGCAGTGCAATACCTTCTTTGTCGTCTTCAAGATCAACGACCGGTTTGACATCTTCCAAATCGCTGATAGCATCTCGCACGGTTCGATATTCATCTGCATCAAAATGGCCTTTTGGAAGGGCTATTCTAGAGGAAATACTGCGTTTAATTCCTATCACAACGAAGCGCATTCGTTTTTGAGGTGCGCCATAATCTGCAGCACAAAGGACATCTTTATCCAAAACGTAGCCATTTTCGGGTGCCTGCAATACGTTCTCAAGATAATCGTAAACAGCAAAAGAGCGAATCACTGCTGCGATTCCATCTTCGACAGAGTAGGCATCCACAACTATATGATTTTCATGTATCTCCTGTGCCTTGCTGAGCATGCGTTGGATCAGAATCGCTGGTTCGATCTTGCTCTTGAGCACAGACGCATCCAACTTACCAGAATAGTAGTCTGAGATCGCTTGAAATGCTTCCGCAGAGACACTGGCAATGTGATTATTGTCATACGATTTCGCATAGTCAGCAGCCGCGACACATAGCTTCTTTTTGTGCTTCTCAAGTGCAGATTTCATTTTTTCAAGATTCTTTGCAGCTTTGTAGATAACGTTCAGCTCAAAGTAATGCTGTTCCGGCCAAAGATACTGTTGAATCTTCTGCTGATTTTTAACAATCTCCAGTGCACCGTCAAATACATACGCCTGATCCAGTAAGTGCATATATGTGGATTTAACAGGGATCTTGTATTTTTCGACAGTTTCGACATCACTCTCTTCCATATAAAACCGATGAACGTCAGATTTTAACATGCTGACATTCTCCATAACAAATGCTTTTGGCTTGAGTTCAAGAATAGCCCGGATATACTGTTTTACCAGCATATTATTCTGACTGATAGCATGGTTCTTCTGGCGATTCGCATTAGAAAAACCTTGGCAGGGCGGGCCGCCGATAACCACATCTATATCTCCATATTTTCCCTTGATTTCATCATAATTTGCGGCACATACATCTCCCTGCACTTCAACGCCGGGATGATTCAGGCGATATGTTTCCTGCATATAAGGACTGTTTTCAAACGCTACCTTGATATCATATTTTCTCGTCAGCATAAAGCCGAGGCTCAGGCCTCCTGCTCCTGCAAACAAGTCTACAACTTTGTACACGGCACATTCCTCTTTTTCTCGTTAAAAGTTAAAACCCTCGGATAATGCTCGATCGAGGAGAGCGAGGAGTCGTTGACTCTGGTATCCGCTTGGCATTTTGTTAGGAATCTGGCATGCGTATTTCAGCGCCATATTTTCATCTGGCGATGCCATGCGTTTCTGCATCGCGAACGCGGCCAGTTTTTTCCACTGATCTGCAGAGTATTGAAGCACTTTAACCTGTGATTCTGTTTCAGAAAGCACTTTCTGGTCCTTCCTCGCTTCTCTTTCTGCTGCCCTCACTTCAGTTTTCCCAATCAAAACACTAGAGAATTCTGCGGGCAGAGTTAGATTGATTTCCTGAACACTGTTCCAACATCCCTCGCGCTTGCACCACTGCGTGACATTGATTGTAGGTCTATCGGGATCAGTTATCCTATAGAAAACCTGTTCAGCTATCTGTTCCAATGCCTTCGTAACACTTTCGGGAACGCTTTGGCGCTGCCAGATACTCTGTAAATCCAACTCCATATTTTTGAACTGCTTCCGAATTAACCGATGAAGCAGTGCCAATGAATAAGTAACTATGTTTGCTCGGTAACCTTGTTCGTACCACTCCTGTCTTGGTATCAACGCTTCGAGATGCTTAAATAGGATAACTAGTGCCACGCTTTCTGTAAAGTATCGTTCATTAAACTGCGAATCATTGGTCATCCAAGCTTCATCAATCAACTCGGCAAACTTCATGAAGTTTGTCTGAGCACCCTTGCTGACGATGTGGGGCATTTCACTCCACGTATTGCGTACTTTAGCCAAATCCGTTTTAGTGATGACTTTGCTCTTGGGATTCTGCAGCAGGAATTGCCGCTTCTTGGCCGGTGTAAGGCGCATCTGTGCCTGCAGAAATTGCCCCTTGGCACGCTCATAGAACCATTTCGTTTCATACTGTGCGCCAGATTCTGCAGGAGCAAATATTCTGCGGGAATGCTGCTCCATGCGTATGTGGAATGGGTGAGTAGAGAAGAAATCTGCATCTGTAACTTTGTTTTGACTATTTGAAGACCGAGATATATTTCGGACCAACTCTGTTGAGCGATCCACATCGCTTTCATCAATCTCAGTCAGCTTCATCTGTACGTAGATGCCTTCCAAATCAGCTTTATCCTTATGACGTGTATTGGAAAGGGATGCTGTCGTTTGGCCGCCGTTAATAATCTGAAAGTCTCTAGCACTGACAATGTGTGCCCCGCCTGCTGTGTGTTCAAGCTGGACATCCATTGCGGTTGCAGATACGCCATTGTTATACGCAAAGAACATTGAGGGGCATTTCAAAATAGTTTCCCTGATCTTTTTGTTTACGGCAACTTTAGTGGAAAGAAATGACCGAACATTGCCCTCCAACAATTGGCTGCCATACTTATCATAAATATCTGCGAGAGCCTTTCCTGGAATAATGCAGAGATAGCTGTTATATTCTGCCGTCGCAGCGCTGCTGGCTTCCAGGCAAGGGATACCTTCAGGAATATATTCTCGAAAATCGATCTCAATATTTTGACGTCCCAGTTCAGAGCAGCATACACGAAACACGCGGTCGATGTCCCATATTTGACATTCAGCAGCAATGCCTCCAATATCGAGATTATCAAGATTCTTCAGCGTATCGCTGACATCTGCATCTGTAAAAATGAGAAGTCTGTATTTTCGAATTCTCTCTTTTTCCAACCGAAGCAGATCTACCAAATCTGCACATGGAGTACTCATCTCGATCTCTCTATACAAATTCGTGTTTAAGGCCTGATCCACAAACACGGCTAAGCGCTGAAAATTCGTCGAAGACGCAACCTTACCCATTGTCCGCTCTTCCACGCCGTCATAATCCGCAATGATTAAATTCATCGTATAGTCGAATTCGTCAAAAACGTACCCATCTACACGATAGATTTTTCTCTTGGATGTTGTACTTGTATAGAAAGCAGGGATAAAGTCCGGCAAGACTTCCGCTTCAACAAGATACTGCGCCACAGAGCCAACAAAGGCTGCGCAGGAACCCTCACCAGTGGCGGCAGCCTCTGATTTTATATTTTCGAGAAAATCCTTTCTGAATTCCTGCGCATCCATGTTAACCCTCCACCCGCCAGTTTTCAATACCGGCTAGACTAATGGAATATTGTGCCGCGATAATCTGCGGAACGACGTTATCTGTTGTCAGCCTCGGAAAATCCGCATCTACGCGGAAATGCATTTCTCCCGAGCATACGTATTTTTGCTCCCTATACTCAGGAAGATCGATAAATCCATAGCGCATCAGCTTGTTTTCCAAAAGTGAATAGGCGTCATCGTTTTCATGCACCCGTCCGAAGGTGCGATCTACCTGTTCTCCAAGCGATACCGCGCCGCTGTGTTCTGGTGCACACTTGTCAATAAGCATTACAACCAGTTCTCCAGGAGCAGTCTTTGCAAGCTGTTCTAAAGAAGAAATTTTCACCGAATCTGCGGATACACCCACAGATTTCACTTCATGCCAGCCGTCTGCATACACAAAGTCTTGATCAGCACCATCTGGGCCGACCCAGCCTTGAACCGCCGGCAAAATTGGATATCCGGCATCAATCATTCCACACAGATAGATAAGCTCGCCAAGCAATCCCTTGCGGTTGCTTTCATCCATTAGGCTTTTTCTTTGATGCTCAAGCAATTTGTTCCACTGCTTAAAGCGCCGCACTGTTAAACTCAAAGCAGAAGTCTCATTGTCTGCTGCTTGAGAATAAGAGATCAAATCCGCGCACAGCAATTCAAAAACACTGTCCTGCTCATTGCGCATAAGCACAAAGGAAAGAGTCCATCGTCCGTCTGTGCGGTGGCCCTTGGTTACGACAATTGATTTGGAAGACGGCAGAAGTTCCGGCTCATTCTGTGAAATAATCACCAAGGCTTTCTGTTCGATCTCCTTGTAACCAACGTGCCATTCAAGGGCGTGTTTAACCTCGATTTGTATGTATCCTCCGTCATAATAATTGAAGGAACTCCACTTCTCATGAAGATATTCAGCAGAAATTTTCATTCGTCTTCTTCCTCATCAGGATCCATCCAGTTTTTCAGTTCAACCATGTTCACCATGTAATTCGCAGTACGGATACCAGCACCAGTATCCGGGAAACCAACACCAAGTGCGAACAAATAGGGAGGAACTTCTCTATTGGTCGATTCGTCCTTGTCTAAATCTGTTTCAATGATGTGCAGCATCAGCAACGGGCTGCGTTCTGGGATCAAATAGGCACTGTCAGACATGTGTTTGTCCCCATTTTGCTCTTTGAAGCGTTTCCTTGCTGCTTCGATCTGCCCCTTGGTTAATCCAACTCTTGTGCAGCCACCGGAACCCACCTTTACTTTGGTTCCGCTGATCCGAATCATTTTGTCGTCAGCTATCACGGAACGGCGCTCAGTTGCCTTAATCGGAAGTACTTCGCTGCCGCACTTGAGACCAGGTTCGTATTCCGAGCCTTCGCCGTCTGTAATAAGGGCAACATCCCAAGTCTCATTGCCCATTTTTTCATCGATATACTCGGCAAGTGCTCTGCTTTGGAAGGCAAGGTGCCACGGGTGCGTTTCAAAGTCAAGAAGCAGCTGTACAACTAACTCTTTGTTTACACCGCGCCAATAATATGGCTTCACAGAGAAGTCACGAATCCCAGCGCTGCCCAAATGATCCACGAATTCTTTGAATGCAGCTTCATTCGCTTTCAGTATTTCAGGATTGGCCTTGAGCTTGGGCGTTTCAAGCAGCTTCCCCGATACAGTTACCGGACGGCTTACCTGTGTTGCCGACCGCATTTTGTTGCGGGCTGTTGCGATCAGTGAGTTTGGATCCTGACGTACTTTCAGACCGAACTCCATCGGTGTTTGATTGGCGAGCTTCATCTTTGCAATTTCATCTTTAAGCTCATTAGCCGCTCTGGTGATGTATCCATACCAATCAATAGCTTCTTCTGCCATCCAAATTCTGAAAAGGTCTTCGTAGTTTGGACGATAACCAAACCAGCGTCCCATCTGCAGCAGCGTATCATACATTTGAGATTTTCGATAGAAATAACTGACTCCCAGCCCCTCCAGCGTCAGGCCTCTGGATAAGCTGTTGCCGCCAACTGCAATAACGCGCAGGCCATCTTCTTTATGGTTGAAATAATCCAGACTTGTTGCACCAGTCCGTTGGTTGACTGCACGCACTGCAATAGGAGCGATGGCGCGGTTTAAGTAATTGGAGCAAATGTCATCCCAATTTGTCCCGCTTATCTTTTCTAATTGGTGTTTCATCCACACTTTATGCAGATAACGCAGAGACGCAATTTGCTCGCGCTTGTCATCATCCAAAGCAGCATAATTCTGTACGTCGGACTTTACTTGAACAAGCCATTCATTCACAGCTTCTGCAATTCGGTTCTGCACGTCTGTAAAACGACTGACATGAATCATCATAGATCGGTGTTCGGTATAATCGCCGCGCAGATCACGAATTGCATTAAACAGCAGAAAGTATGCGATTGCTTCATACATGCTGGGAGGCAACGCATCCACTTCCAATGTCTTTTTGTGCGTGAAAGGGAAAAATAGATCCATTTCTTCGCGCCGCAGCGGAATCAATACATCAGAAAACTTCTCTGTTGCGTCTCCGAAGATCTTATCAGCTCCAATGTAGTTCGTAGGCGGTGCCAGCGAGTAGATAAAATCTCTGGGAAATAGGTCATCGCCAATCATCTCATCTTCTGTTTCAGGGTTGATAAAAATATTGGCAAAGGGTGTCGCAGTAATTCCCAGATAGGAAGCCTGATTAAACTCGTGCAGTAGCTGGCGAATGCAGGCATTGATGGCAGCCGGACTGTCATCCTCACTCTTTGTATTAACAGATGCATTATCTGCCTCATCATCAATCAAGAGCATGGGCAGCATTATTTTCCCTGTAGTGTTATCACGACTATTGGAGAGCCATTTAATCAAATTGTTCAATATCCGCTTGTTTTTCTTTACGACTAAGACAATCGGATCTGAAACGCTTTGAAGGTTCAAATCATTGCTTTTCAGCACATTGATGTCAAAATCCTTAGTCACAGAGGTAAAGGCTGCGATACGCTTCTGTACGCCGTACCTGCCTACACCAACAGGCTGGTTTTTGATTCCCTGTTCAGCCTTTGGATCCAGATAATACTCACTCTTCCGGCCAGAGAACTCTGCATCTAAGCGAGACTGAGTCTGCTGGCGCAGATTTTCCATCATTCCTGCAAGAACAATAATAATTCTGTACCCAGTATCAGCAGCTTTGTTGCTGATTGCTGTGTAATTTGCGGTTTTCCCGGATTGGACATCACCCAACACCAATCCGCGTCGCTGAAAAGGTTCTTTACTTTGCGGATCTCCGAGCAGATCGACGATCTCGTCAGAAACTTTATCCAGCGTTGCGGTAACTCTCGGATTCCAATGTTTTATTTCCTCCAGATATTTTTTATATCGATTCCAGAAGAAAAAGTCCAAATCTGCTCTTCTGGAAGGAAGCCACGATTTATGAGGTGTATTTCGATCATTGATGTACACGCCGACATCCATCTGTATAACAATCGATGCACGCAGACGGACAAGAATTTCTGTAAAATCCTCATCCGTTACAGGAAATCCGCTCATGTTTGCACGCATGGTCTGTGCAAGCGCAAGAAATTCTTCCTCTGTAGGCGGAACCTCCTTGTATTGAGTGCTGACCGCTGCAGAAATGACATTTTCCAGCATTGCGATATTAGGATTTAACATTGTCTTCCTCCTTTGCTTTTAAGGCGCGAATCACATCCGGATATCCGCAGAAAGGATCAGTATGCTCTATCTTTTCAAGCATTTCACACCGCATAATGCTGCTTGGCAAAACGGACAGCATCTGCTCCAGGGTTTTGAACATCTCCTGCTCTCCCATATCCGCATCATTCTCAATCTTTTCATCATTATTAAGATCAATGTAAAGTTGATTCAGCGGAATTCCTCGTTCTATGTATTTCAGTAATGTTTCGAGTTTGCCTCGAATTTCCGGAGCTTCGGCAACGATCTGATCTACCAGCATGTGGTCTCGGTTGATCTCATATACGATACCGTTTCCAGGCGTTTTTAATCGGGTCCACATATGTTCAACCGAATCCGAAGTTTCCTTTTTCCCTCTGAACGTCCATGTGCGCTTGCTCTTATCTGCAATGCGGTCAATCACAGTTTGAAGACTATTCCTCACCTCGGCAGGTGGAATTGCATGAGATTTTTTAATATCCAAAGTCCACAAATCGTCCAAGTCATTTGGGATATCGACCATAACACGAGCCAGCTTTGAAAGATCACCCTGCCGCATCATACGGAACCACGTTCCCCAAATCAGAAGCCGCTTGTTTCGATATACATAAAAGCCCTGCCGTTTGCGAATTCCATCTTTGCCGCCAAGTTGGTTCTTTTCCTCTTCAGTCATTTTAGAAATATGAGGCAGAATATATGGCGTTACTAGAATGCGTTTCCCTCGAATCACCAGCGTTTCTGTGTCCATGGCTTGCGTGCTCTTCTTTATCAAAAACGGATCTGCCGCTTTAAGCTTTACTCCATTGAAAAGTATTTCTAGCTTTTTTATTCCGGATTCCCCGGATAAGTACCTGTGAAATACCAGTTCAAGGTGCTGTCTTACCTCGTCCATTTTTCGGCCGAGCGATTTTTCATAATCTACTTCGCCCATCAGCAAACGGTCGAGGTTCTGCCATACAACTAATGTACCGCTATCCTGCTCATACAGATCAGAAATATGAGGAACTGAGGCAAAGTCTTCTTTATCAAGGATCAACAGTGACCATGTACCTGTTTTAATAACATAATCAAGATCCCAGCGCCGTCCAATTACCTGATCTCCCTGTTTGCTGACTACTGTGAGAACTCGACACTGCGACAGCGATGCGGTTTTTAAGCCAAGGCCATAACGTCCCAGATCATTGGCATCACGCATATCAGTTGGGCTTTTGCTGCCATACTGCATGGCAACATCAATTTGGGTATTATGTATACCAGCGCCATTGTCTAAAATACTGACATAGGCATTATCGATTGGGAAAAAGAACAACTGAACTTTATCGGCTTTTGCTGCAATACTGTTGTCAATAATATCAGCAATGGCAGCTTCCAAGCTGTAGCCAATTGCTCTAGTGGATTCCATAAGCACGGGCGCAAATGGAGGCATTTCCCTAACTTGCATAGCTACCATCCTTTCTCAATCTATCTAATGCTTTTGTAGACGACTTTAAGGGGTATCATATCAAAGCCAGTGAGCTGCATGTCTACAATAATCGCAATCTTGAAATTGAATTTGATGCTCTTTGCACTGCTTGTTAAGTTCCTTGTGATCGTCTTTCGTGCAACGCCGATTTATAATCCTTGTTGTGGAGCAAATCCATGCGAAGTCTCTCGATGTTTTTCGGCTCTTACTAGTCCAGTTCGGTCAGTTCATGCCATCGGCACAGGTATTTTTCCTAGTCCAGTTGGGACAAAGCGCAATGATGAACTTGCAGAGACCATAGATGATATAGCAGCTGGTACAGACAAACACTGCCTTGTTTGCAAAGGGTGAACCTTTGGCAACACACTCTTTGTAGTATTTGATGAAGTCCTGTGCAGTCGCACGCAGTCTATCGAATTCACCGATGATGACTTTTATATTGACAACTGGCAACGGCTTTTTTGCTTTCCTCAATCTGTTGTTCGTTGAAGTCTTCCGCGGCACATTTGGCGTAATAATCTCCAATTTGTAACGGCGCAGATTGTACTACGCTAAATCTCGTTGTCAATGTATCCAATCCAAAATGCCAATCTGTCGATCCCCAGTCTAACTTCCGCCGCCCTCTTTCGCCGGTTCATACGCAAGACTGCATCGTCGTGTCCGTAGAGAAATCCATCCTCAAAATGGAGCTTTCCGTCAATAAACGTGACGTGCGGTGGCTGAAGCAGGTCGTTGTCAAACAGGAATTCTGCGAATTCTCTATCGCCGCCGGTCAGTTCCCAGCTGAGATTGTCGTACTCCAGCAGTTTGAGTACATTAGTGATGCGGGTCAGCTGGGGGACTTGCTCATCGGTTTCAGTTCGGAAGAAGATGTATCCGGGCAGCAGCTGCACCTGATCTTCAATGACCTTACCGGCGACGGTTTTTCTGCGGGTGCGGGTTGGGGCTACAGCTTCAACGTCGGTGATCGACTGGTTGATGTAACTGGCAATGGTCGCTTCCGCGCCTGTCCGGCAAAAGAGGCAGCCATAGCGCCACATTTTCTCATCCATACAGCTTCGCCCTCCGCAACTGAATCGGCAAAAGAATTCCTATGACACTCAGACCTCCATGCCACTGGTGGGCAGCATCCATGGAAGCGGCTGAGATTTGACCCGCTGGGCTATTGCGTGTTTCGACAGATAACACAAAATCATTATAACACGTTCGGACATGTTTGTCACATTGATTTTGCGTGATTTGAGCCTGAAAAGCTAGAAATTATAAGGGCTTTCACGTTTTGCCGACCGGCGCGTTGAATCAATGCGCAGGTAAATAGAAAAGGCAGGAAAAAGCCTGAAGCAGCTTCTTCCTGCCGGAAATTTTACGCGAGTCTGTATCCCATGTCCGTCTGCGCGGCTTTCAGCACATCCGTAGCCTCATACCGCACATTCAGCCAATCGCCCGCGGCCTCGGCGGGCAGAATAACCGGCATCCGGTTGTGGATGAAGGCGATGCTCTCCGCCGGTTCGCGGGTCAGAATGGTGCAGGACGCACGGTGGCCTTCCTTGCGGTAGATGCCCGCAAGATAGATCATATCGTTGTTCGCGGGCGCGATGGCGTACTTGATCTTGTCCTTTCCGCGATGCTCCCATTCGAAATAGCAGGTGGCGGGAATGAGGCAGCGGCGCTGGGCCATGCCGTCTTTGAAGATTGCCTTCTCCGCGGCAGTTTCGCTGCGGGCGTTGAATAGAAGCTTGCCGTCGGGCAATGTGTAGCCCCAGTGCATGGCATACGCGCCGGGCTGAAGGCTGGGGCTGTTGGCCAGCACGGGGACGGTATCGCCGGGACGGATTTCGCCGCCGGTTTTCGCGTCCGGATTGCGGCGATTGACGGCTTCAATGATCTGCCGCAATTCCTCGGCTGCGTCGTCCTCGGCAATGTAATAGCGTCCGCACATGGGCATTCTCCTTTAATTCACGGTCGGTTTAATCTTCATGACCGGCACGTCATAGCGCCGGGCCAGCTCGCAGGTCATGGCTGTGCCGCCGGGCTGGCCGTCGTAGGCGGCGAGCAGCAGGTCGGCGTTGTCCACCAGATAGTGGTTCCGG
>OLPR01002657.1_pt1 | contig 12864 bp, 8 predicted proteins | sample 1672761 | NCBI WGS metagenome assembly OLPR01 (sample SAMEA3136721, study PRJEB25190) | human gut metagenome | biome: human gut; feature: human-associated habitat; material: faeces | place: Austria | collected 2013 | reverse complement strand
CCCGGTGGTTACCATCATGGGCCACGTGGACCACGGCAAGACCTCGCTGCTGGACTATATCCGCAAATCTCACGTCACCGCCGGCGAGGCGGGCGGCATCACCCAGCACATCGGCGCTTACACCGTGAACCTGAAGGGCCAGCAGATTACCTTCCTGGATACCCCCGGTCACGAAGCCTTCACCGCCATGCGTATGCGCGGCGCACAGGCGACGGATATCGCCATTCTGGTGGTTGCGGCGGACGACGGCGTAATGCCCCAGACCATTGAGGCCATTAACCATGCCAAGGCCGCGGGCGTGCAGATCATCGTCGCCATCAATAAGATGGATAAGCCCAACGCCAACCCCGACCGCATTCGCCAGCAGCTCACCGAATACGACCTGGTGGATGAAAACTGGGGCGGCGATACCATCATGGTGCCCGTATCCGCCCATACCGGCGAAGGCGTGGATCAGCTGCTGGAGATGATCCTGCTGGTGGCCGAGGTGCAGGATTACAAGGCCAACCCCAACCGCAAGGCTCGCGGTATCATTATCGAAGCCCGTCTGGACAAGGGCCGCGGCCCCGTTGCCACGGTGCTGGTGAAAAACGGCACCCTGCGGGTGGGCGACACCATCGTGGCCGGCACGGCCTATGGTCGCGTCCGCGCCATGACCAACGACAAGGGCGAGCGGGTCAAGTCCGCCGGTCCTTCCGATCCTGTGGAAGTCATCGGCTTCGGCGAAGTGCCGGACGCCGGCGATTTGATCAGCGCCGTGGACGACGACCGTCTGTCCCGTCAGGTGGCCGAGGAGCGCAAGGATAAGCTCCGGGCCGCGCTGATTAAGAGCCAGCAGAAGACCACCCTGGACGATCTGTTCAACCAGATCTCTGCCGGCGAAATCAAGGATCTGAACATCATCATCAAGGCCGACGTGCAGGGCTCCGTGGAAGCCGTGCGCCAGTCGCTGGAGAAGCTTTCCAACGACGAAGTGCGCGTGCGCACCATTCACGGCGGCGTGGGCGCCATTACCGAAACCGACGTTATGCTGGCTTCCGCGTCCAACGCCATCATCATTGGCTTCAACGTGCGTCCGGATAACAACGCCCGGGAAATCGCCGAGCGGGAGAAGATCGATATCCGCCTCTATCGCGTGATTTATAACGCCATTGAGGACGTGCAGGCCGCCATGAAGGGCATGCTGGCTCCCAAGTTCCGGGAGAACATTCTGGGCCATGCCGAAGTGCGGCAGACCTACAAGATCACCGGCGTGGGCACCATTGCCGGCGGCTATGTCACCGACGGCAAGATCGCCCGCAACGCCAGCATTCGCCTGCTGCGGGATAACGTGGTGGTGCACGAGGGCAAGATCGATTCCCTCAAGCGCTTCAAGGACGACGCCAAGGAAGTGGCCCAGGGCTACGAATGCGGCATCGGCATCGAGCGTTTCAACGACGTAAAGGTCGGCGACGTGATCGAGTGCTTCGTGATGGAAGAAGTCGAACAATAATCAACCAAGCATGGGGCTGCGTTGGAGGCGCGGAATAAAGCGCTCCCCAATGCCGGCCCCTTTGTTTTTCAGGAGGAAAATATGCCTGCTTTTGATCGCATTGACCGCATTTCGGAAGAAGTGCGCCGGGAAATTGACACCATTTTGCGGGAGGACATCAGCGACCCCAGAGTTTGCGGCACCTGGTCCATCACCCGCTGCGAAGTGACGCGGGATCTGCGCTATTGCAAGGTGCGCATCAGCATTCTGGAGGAGGATCTGCGCGGGGACATGATGAAGGCCCTGCGCAGCGCGGCGGGCTTTGTGCGCCGCACCCTGGGCCACCGGATGGATTTGCGCTATGTGCCCGAAATCTCCTTCGAACTGGACACCAATATTGAATACGCCGCCAAAATCAACCGTATCCTGAAGGAAACGGAAGGAACCGACCATGACCATGAATGAACTGGCGGCCTGGCTGAAAGATCAGCAGGACATCGCCGTAATCGGCCACGTGTCTCCCGACGGGGACGCGGTGGGCACGGTGCTGGCGGTAAAGCGCATGCTGGAGAAGCTGGGCAAGCGGGTCTGGGGCGTTTTGCCGGACCCGGTGCCCCGGCGGTATGCGTTTTTGCCGGGGGCGGATGAAATCTGCCTGCCGGAGAACGTGCCCTGCAGGCCTCAGTGCGCCCTGGCGGTGGACGTATCGGATCTGGGCCGGCTGGGAAGCGCCCGAACGCTGTTTGAGGAAGCGCCCCATCAGGGCGTGCTGGATCACCACGGCACCAACGCCGGCTTCGGCCAGGTCTGGCACGTGGAGAACGACCGGGCTTCCACCGGCGAAATGGCGCTGGAATTGGCCGGGGAGCTGGGCGTGGAAGTGGACCAGAACATGGCCCAGTGCATCTTCGTGGCCCTTTGCACTGATACCGGCAATTTCAATTACAAAAATACGGATCGCCGGGCGTTTCTGGCGGCGGCGGCCTGCGTTCAGGCGGGGGCCGACGTGGAAGCATTGACCCGGCGGGCCTTCCGGGAACGTTCCGAGGCGGCCACCCGGCTGCTGGGGGAGGCCCTTTCCCGCATGGGCGGAGAAGACGGCATTTATTATACCTATGTGGACGATGAAATGCTGCGGAAAACCGGCGCGACGCTGGAGGACGGCAGCCGCATCGTCAATTATATGAACGAAATTTCCGGGGCCCGGGTGGGTCTGTATTTCGAACAGCATGGGGAAGACACCAAAATTTCCTGGCGTTCCGCGGGCAGGGTGAACGTGGCGGCTATTGCCGGATGCTTTGGCGGCGGCGGGCACGACGCGGCGGCGGGAGCACGGGTGCATCTGCCCATGGGGGAGGCCATTTCCCAGGTGCTGCAAAAGACCCGGGAATGCCTGAAAGGATCTGAGGACAAATGCTGACCAAGGTGGAACCCTGCACGGAGGCGGCTCTGCGCCAGGCGGCGGAGTGGATTCGCGCCGGCGAGGTGGTGGGCTTTCCTACGGAAACCGTCTACGGACTGGGGGCGGACGCGCTGAATCCCCAGGCGGTGCGGAAGATTTTTGCCGCCAAGGGCCGGCCGGCGGACAACCCGCTGATTGTGCACATTGCGGAACTTTCGCAGATTCGGCCCCTGATTTCCGGGGAAATCAGCGATCGGGCGGCGGCGCTGGCCCACGCCTTCTGGCCGGGCCCCCTGACCATGATCTTTCCCAAGTCCGACCGGATTCCTCAGGAGGTTTCCGCCGGTCTGGACACGGTGGGCATTCGCTTCCCGGCCAATGAGGACGCCCGGCGGCTGATTCAGGCCTGCGGCTGTCCCATCGCGGCCCCCAGCGCCAATCGCTCCGGGCGGCCCAGCCCCACTACGGCGGCCCATGTGCTGGAGGATATGGACGGGCGCATTCCCATGATACTGGACGGCGGCCCCTGTCAGGTGGGGTTGGAATCCACGGTTTTGGACGTAACAGGGGAGATTCCCCGGGTGCTGCGGCCCGGCGGGGTGACTCCGGAGATGATCGCCCAGGTGGCCGGCAGCTGCCGGGTGGACGAAAGCGTCATGCGGCCCCTGAAGGAGGGGGAAAAGCCCCGTTCGCCGGGCATGAAGTACCGGCATTACGCCCCCAAGGGCAGCCTGACCATTTTCGAAGGCGCGCCGGAGGATGTGGCCCGGGAAATCTGCCGGGCTTACGACGCGGCGGGGGAAAATGCGCTGATTCTGGCGCTGGAGGCCCATGTGCCCCTGTACGGCGGGCGCAGGGTGGTTTCTCTGGGGCTGGACGCGGTGGACATGGCCCGGCGGCTGTTTGACGAATTGCGGGGCGCGGACGAAATGGGCGCGACCCAGATCTTTTCCGAAGCCGTGCCCGGCAAGGGCATTGGTCTGGCGGTAATGAACCGGCTGGGCCGGGCGGCGGCGTTTCATATCGAACAGGTTTGACCTTCCGGAAAAAGGAGGATTTGCCATGGCCTATATCGCCCTGATTGCCGGAGCGCTGTGCGGCGTTCTGCGCTGCCTGCTGAAGAAATATGTCTTCAGCGCATGTACCACGCTGTTGTGCGCCTGCGCCGTGGCGGCGGGGGGCGACGTGGGAAGCAAGCTGCCGCTGATGGCGGGATTGCTGGTTTCCGTGGCGGCGGACTGGCTGCTGGCCCATCAGAAGGAGGGCGGGAATCGATTCCTCTACGGGGTGATCGGGTTTTTCTTCGCCCATCTGATGTTCGCCTGGTACGCCTTTGAACGGTTTGCATTTTCCTGGGGGGCGCTGATCGCATGCCTTATCCTGCTGGCGGGATATATCGCATACATGGCCTTCCGGATGCTGCCCCGGGTGGCAAAGGGGCTGAAGCTGCCGCTGACGCTGTACATGCTGGTGAGCCTGCTGAGCCTGTATTGCGCCCTTTCCATGGGCGCGGCCCAGCCTGAGAAGGCGCTGTACGCCGTGGGCATTGGAGCCATTGTGTTTTCGGATACCATGATTGGCGAAAGCGAATTCGCCGGGGTGGAAAAGGCCCATCGGCTGGTGCTGCCCACTTATTATCTTTGCCATGTGCTCATTGCCCTGAGCACGCTGGTGCGCTGAATTTCGAGGGCGAAGAAGCCCTTACATTAGATGGGGGAGGAATTCCAAATGGCGAAATATACCATCGGCGTCGATTTCGGCACGCTGTCCGCCCGAGCCCTGGTGGCGGAAGTGGGCACCGGCCGGGAGCTGGCCGACGCCACCATGAACTATCCGCACGGCGTAATGGACGAATATCTGCCCACCGGCGAGCGGCTGAAGCCCGACTGGGCCCTGCAGCATCCCCAGGATTATCTGGACTGTTTGAATTATGTCATCCCTGAGGCCATGAAGCAGGCCGGGGTTTCCCCGGAAGACGTTATCGGCGTGGGCATCGATTTTACTGCCTGCACCGTGGTGGCGGTGGACGCGGCGGGCACGCCCCTGTGCCTGAAGGAGGAATACGCCCACAATCCCCACGCCTGGATCAAGCTCTGGAAGCACCACGCCGCCCAGGACGAGGCCAACCGCCTGAACCGCATTGCGGAGGAGCGGGGGGAGGAATTCCTGGCCCGATACGGGGGAAAGACTTCCTCTGAATGGATGGTGCCCAAAATCTGGCAGGTGCTGAACGAAGACCCGGCGCTGTACGACGCGGTGGACCGCTTCATGGAGGCGGGAGACTGGGTGGTCATGCAGCTTACCGGCGTGGAAGCCCGCAACGCCTGCATGGCGGGTTACAAGGCCATGTGGAGCAAGGCCCAGGGCTATCCCTCCAGGGATTTCTTCCGGGCGCTGGATCCCCGGCTGGAAAATCTGGTGGAGGACAAGCTTTCCACCCATATCTATCCCATCGGCGCAAAGGCTGGAGAAATCACCCCCCAGGGCGCGAAGATCACGGGCCTTCTGCCGGGTACCGCCGTGGCGGTGGCCAACGTGGACGCTCATGTGTCCCTGCCCGCCACCGGTTCCACCCAGGCCGGCCGCATGCTGATGATTATGGGCACCTCTACCTGTGACATCATCGTCTCCGACGAGGAGCACACCGTGCCCGGCATGTGCGGCGTGGTGGAAGATGGCGTGGTTCAGGGGCTGTTGGGCTACGAGGCCGGCCAGAGCTGCGTGGGCGACCACTTCAACTGGTTTGTGGACCACTGCGTGCCCGAGGAGTATGCTCAGGCGGCCCGGGAAAAGGGCCAGAACCTGCACGTGTATCTCACGGAAAAGGCGGAAAAGCTGAAGCCCGGCGAAAGCGGACTCATCGCCCTGGACTGGTGGAACGGCAACCGTTCCGTGCTGGTGGACGTGGACCTTACCGGCCTGATGCTGGGCATGACCCTGACCACCAAGCCCGAGGAGATGTATCGGGCGCTGATCGAGGCTACGGCCTATGGCGCACGGGTCATTATGGATAATTTCGAACAGTCCGGTGTGCATATCGGCACCCTCATCGCCTGCGGCGGCATTGCCAAGAAGAATCCCTTCCTGATGCAGGTTTATGCCGACGTGATGAACCGGAAAATTCAGGTGGTGCGCTCCACCCAGGCCCCGGCGCTGGGCTCCGCCATGTTCGGCGCGGTGGCCGCCGGCAGGGGCAAGGGCGGTTACGACGACATCGCCGAGGCCGCGGCAGAGATGGGCGGCGTGGAAGAGAAGCAATATACGCCCATTCCGGAAAACGTGGCGGTGTATCAGAAGCTGTATGAAGAATATCTGCGGCTGCACGATTATTTCGGCCGCGGCGCCAACGACGTGATGAAGCGGCTGAAGGCCATCAAGGAAAATCAGCGCGGCTGATCCCGAAGGAGAGAGAACCTCATCCGACCTCGCTGCGCTCGGCCACCTTCCCCAAAGGGGAAGGCGAACCTCATCCGCCGCCTGAGGGCGGCACCTTCCCCAGAGGGGAAGGCAAAAGCAGGAGCCCTTGAGCAGAAACGCTCAAAGGCTCCTTTTTCATGGATTGATGAACTTAGATGACCTTCACGGTGGTCTTTACTTCGGGCAGACCTTCGCAGGAAACGGAAATCGTCGCGTCGCCGCCAGCCTGACCGGCCCGGGCGCAGATCAGCGCCGCCCCCCGGAAGGTATTGCGGGCGTGGGTGTAGTCCTCGTCCGTGCAGGGATTGCCGGAACCGATGCCCAGGAACGTCGCCGCGCCGGAGACCTCCACGGTAAGCTTTACATCCCGGTGGGTGACTGCGCGGCCCTCCGCGTCCACCACTTCCGCCCGGATGTAGATCAAATCCATGCCGTTGGCGGAAACGGAGGCCATTTCCGGAGTCAGCACGATGGCGGCAGGTTCGCCGGTGGTTTCCAGCCGGTCGGTGGCCACCACCTGGCCGCCGGTAATGGCCCGAACCTCCAGTGTTCCCTTCTCATAGGGAATCTCGCAGGCGGCCTTGTATTCCACGGGAACGGCCTTGCCCGCCAGGCGGCCGTTGACGTAAAATTCTACTTCGTCGCAGTCCGCATAGGCCTGGGCGTTTACGGGCTTGCCGATTTCCGCCTCGTCAAAGGTCCAGCTGCGCAGCACGTCTTCCCAATGCCAGCCCATGCCGTAGAAGGGCTTGCCCGTGCGGCAGGGCGGAGTGGTGAACAGGTGCACGCCCTTGTCCAGCCCCCACAGCACCCGGCGATAGAAATTCTGAGGCCGTGCGTCGCCGATGAGATCCAGGTCTCCCTGATAGCAGCTGAGCCAGGGCCAGGCGCCCATGAAGCCCTTTTTGATCTCTTCCGGATCGTACAGCACCCGGCCCGCGCCGGCTTCGCCCAGGTTGTCGTAGGCCGTCCAGGTGAAGTCGCCGATGCAGTTGGCGTTCTTCAGGCAGGCCTGCCAGTAATCGTACATATGGAAGGAATGGGTTTCCGTGGCGTGGATGACCCGCTCCGGGAACTTCTCCGCGTCGTAGGCATAGCGGCCGTAGAGGTAATTGTAACCGAAGAGATCCAGGGCCTTTGCGGGTTCCTCGGTCTGCCGGCCCCATTCGTCCTCGCCGTCCTTGGGCAGGCCCATTACCGGCTTGCCCACCAGCTCCGCCTGGAAATCGTGGGGCTTGGGGGGCTTCTCCGGGTCGGGCGCCACAAAGCCGTTGGCGGAGGCGGAAACCGGGCGGGTGGGATCCAGTGCGCGGACGTAATCCGCCTGCACCCTGGCCCAGTATGCGCCGTTAGAGGTGCCCAGCATTTCGCCGATTTCGTTGCCGATGGACCAGCAGTAAATGCAGGGGTGGTTCCGGTCCCGCTTCACCATGGCGGCGGTGTCCCGCTGCCACCAGTCCTCAAACCACAGGTGATAATCCATGGGATTTTTGCCCGTGCGCCACATGTCGAAGCTTTCGTCCAGCACCAGCATGCCGATCTGATCGCAGGCGGTGAGCAGGGCGGAGGAGGGGGGATTGTGGGCGGTGCGGATGGCGTTGTAGCCCGCGTCCTTCAGGCGGCGAATCTTCCGGCATTCCGCGTCGGGATAGGCGCAGGCGCCCAGCATGGCGTTATCGTGATGGATGCAGCCGCCCCTCAGTTTCATGGGCTTGCCGTTGAGCCGGAAGCCGTTTTGGGGGTCGATTTCAATTTTGCGAATGCCGAAGGAGGCTTCGCCCGCGTCCAGGGTTTCGCCGTTTTCCAGCAGCGTCCAGCGCAGGGTGTGCAGGGCGGGGGCGTCCACGTCCCACAATTCCGGCTGGGCCACGCTCATGGTGAGCAGCGCCTTGCCGTTTTCCAGGGCGGCCTGTCCCGCGGCCACGATTTCGCCGGATTCGGATTCCGCACGGGCGCGGATTACGCCGTTCTCGCAGGGGCCGGTCACTTCAAAGGAAACCTGAATGACGGCGCGTTCCGGGGAGACCTCCGGGGTGGTAATGAACACGTCCCAGGGGTGCACGTAGGTTTTGCCGCCCACCAGCACGCCCACCGAGCGATACAGTCCCGCGCCGCTGTACCAGCGGGTGTTGGGCTGGGTGCAGCGGGTGGTGATCATCAGGGAATTTTTGGCCCGCAGATGATCGGTCAGATCCACGGTATAGGCGGTGTAGCCGTAGGGATGCAGGTTCAGCAGATCGCCGTTGAGGGTGACCTCGCTGTTCATGTACGCGCCGTCTACCATCAAAAGAACGGTTTTGTCCTGCCAGGTTTCCGGCAGATCAAAATCTTTGGTGTAACAGCCGTCGCCGCCGGGATAGAAGCCCGTGGCCGCGCCGCTGACGGCGAGGGGATCGCGGTGCTTTTCGATGATGTAATCGTGGGGCAGGTTCACCTTTTCCCCGGCAGGGCCGCCGGGAAACATGAAGAACCGGCCTGCGCCTTCCTGAAAGCGCCAATCAAAATCAAAGGATGCGTATTTCATTTATTCTTCCTCCCAGGTGATTTTTGCCGTTTCTCCGGCGGGAATCGCAACGGACTGGCCCCGGAATTTCAGAGTGCCGCCTGCCCGGCTGGCCCAGGCGGCGACTTCCCGCCTGTCCGCATCGTAGGTCACCTTTACCTGGCCCTGGCAGATGGGGCATTCCGCCTGGAAATGCCGGTAATTTCCGGGGCAGGGGGCCACGTCGAAGGTATCGTAACCAACGCCGGTGTTTTCCACGCCCGCCACGTATTTCTCCAGCAGGCACACGGGGCCGCTGCCCCAGGCATGGCACAGACTGCGGCCGTAGGGATCGCCGTACATGGCGTAGTGCTCCGCGCCCTTTTCCCGGGGATCGAACTGTTCCCAGATGGAGGTCGCGCCCAATTCCAGCATGGGGTACCAATAGGTAAGAATCATTTCCTGCGCCTTTTCCACATACCCCAGCCGGCACAGGGCCATCAGTTCAAAGAACTTGAAGTAGGGGGTGGTAATGGGGTCAATTTCGTCATTCAGCAGGGCGTTCCGGGCGATGCGCGCGTTCTTTTCCGGGCAGAAGCCGTAGAGCACCGCGAAGATGTTGGCATGGCGGGGAACGTTGCGGTCGATATACGCGCCCTTTTCCTCGTCCCAGAAGAGATTTTCGATCTGCTCATGCAGCGCGGCGGCCTTTTCGGCGAAGTCTTCGTCGGGCTTGCCCAGCAGGGAATGAATGCGGGCCATCACATCCTGCACCCGCCACAGGAGAATCTGTTCGGCGCACAGAGGGCCTTCCTGGTCGAACCGGGCCCAGTCGATGAATACCCAGTCGTCCGGACGGCCGATGACCAGCCCGTTTTCATCCAGTCGGGAGGTGATGAACTCGTACAGGGCGTGCACTCGGGGATAGACCTCTCCCACAAATTTCGCGTCGCCCGTGGCCAGATAATAATCCCACACCATGAAGATCAGGTAGGCGGAATAATCGTTGATGCAATTGATATGCTGGCAATAGGGGGGCCGACCCAGCAGCGCGGAGATGGTGCGCCGGGTAATGGCGGGGTCGAAGAAGAGATACTGGTTCACCATGGCGGACTGATACGCGTCGCCGGACCAGACCCAGCGGTCCCGCTTGATGCCGTCGAAGAAGAATTCCCGGCAGTTCAGGTGGAAGGTGTGCACGCACACGTCGAACACCTGCTTGACCTGAGGTACGTCGCAGGTGAAATCCGCCCGGTCTTCCAGGGGCAGAAATTCGTATTCCGCCCATACCGTGGGCTGGGTTTTCCCCGTGCCCACCAAAGTCACATACCGGAAGGCATATCCCGGAAAATCGTAATGATCCGCCCCGGAGACGGTTTCGGAAATTACGCAGTTGGCGTCCAGGGTTTCGGTTTCGCTTTCGCCATACTGCACGTGGATTTTCGCGGCGGGGTCGGCGTTTTCAATATGTACCCGGCCGAAGCACTCCCGGCCGAAATCGTACAGAAATCCATTTTCCACGGGGCGAATTTCCGCCGCGTCCCAGCGCTCATACTGGAAGGGGAACACCTCGGGATTGTCCGTGGGCAGAGTATAAGCGGGCTCGCAGGCGGCCTTACCGGCGGTTTTCCGGGTGGCGTGGCTTACGTCCCAGGTGTCGTCGGTATAAATATCCCCGGAATCGATAAACGCGGCGGGCAGTCCGCCGATTTTCTGAATCTGCACCGTAATCCTGTGCTTGCCGGGGCCCACCTGCACCGGCGTGTCCGTGGCGGCGGCAACGCGGCTGCCGTGGGGGAATTCACCGGTCATTACCGTCACAACGCCGGGGGCTGTGGCCCGACAGACGAACTCCGCGGGCTCCGTCAGTTCAATTTCTTTGCTGAAGGTTACGTTGGGGTAGGGGGTGGCCAGGTGCCACTGGCAGGGAATATGCACGCCCCGTTCATAACGCCGGGAATGCACCAGCAGGCTGTGATAAATTTCATAGTCGCCCGGGAACCAAATCCATTTTCCTTTTCCCACGGGATACCCGTCCTTTCAAATCAAAATAGTTTGAAACCTATCATTATTATAGCGTAACAGGCGGATTTTGTCCACCAAAAAGCCCACCGGTTTGCAGCCGGAGGGCTCGTTTTTAGGAACTTTATTTTACGTATTTGGGCCAGAAATCGTACATGGCCATCTCGCCCCGCTGTACGGAACGGGAGGCGCGGTTGGAGGGCACCTCGTAATTATAGCAGAAATTGTAGCCCGCCTCGTAAGCGCCCTGAGCGGTGTTTTCCACGCTTTTCAGGCTCTGCAGCACCTTGGGATACCGGTTGGTCAGTTCATAATTCAGAAAATGGCACTGGCCCTCCAGGGTGGTGTAATCGTAGCCCTTCTCGGCGCAGTAGTTCTGCAGATTGGTGCGCCGTCCGGCCAGCCATTGACAGATGCCGTAGCTGCCGCCGTAGGGGTCGGAGGGGTTATGGGTGGCGGGTTTGAAGCTGGATTCGCATTTGATGTTGGCCAGCACGCCGCAGGCCGCCGCGGGGCTCAGCTTCATAATATACACCAGATACGCATAGACCTTCTGCTCGTTGGAGGTGGCGTCATTGGCGAAGATCTCTTCCGCCGTGGGAATGGGGGATTTGTATTTTTCCAGGGCGCTGACGGCGCAATAGCCCACCGCGCCGTTTTTCTCCACCCGCGCCCAGTTGGCGCTGACGGCGGTGACCTGAATGCGATCGTCCTTGTTCAGGCGGCAGAGCTTCCTGGCGGAGGATTTGGGAGAGGCGTATACGTCCACGCCGCCGGACTTTACCACCGCATCAATATTGCAATCGCTGAAGGTTTCCGGCTTGGAAAGGGCGCTGAGGTAGGTGTAGGCCATAACGCCGTTTTTCTCTACCACCGCGCAGCTGCCCGCGCTGTAGACCAGGTTCACGCTGGCCCCTTCCGTCATCACGGCGGAACGGCTGGAGGTGGTGGGATAGGCGTACACCCGGACCGCCTGGTCGAAGACCATTTCCGTGCCGGCGGAGGTGTCGAAGGTGATAAGCTGGGAAGCGTCTATGTAAACCTCGTACCCGTTGGCGCGAATCAGCGCTACGCCGTTTTGAATGCCCACCACTTCCACCAGGGTGTATTGGCGGACGCTGACGCTGGGCCCGGTCAGAGAAAACTGGCCGTAGACCCGGGCGTTTTTGCCGCTGATATAGGCGGCGTTTGCTTCCGCCATGGCAGAAAGCGCGGAAAGCGCCAGCATTAACAGTATCGCCCAGGCCAGGCCCCGGCGTACGATTCGCGTAAATCCGTGCATAAGCTTGCTCCATTCTGTCAAATTTGACGGTGACATACGATATTTCGATATAAATATATCACAACTGAAATATTTTGTCAATATTGAAATGAAATATAGCAACAAATTGAGCGGAAAAACGTAATATATTTCTGAAGAAAAGCTGGTATAATGGGGTGAATTCATTGGGGAGGAACGACCATGAGCAAAATTACCAGACTGCCGGCGGTGCCGGTGATCGTGAACGATCCTTATTTCTCCATCTGGTCCGCGGCGGATCGGCCCACGGACAGAAACACCACCCACTGGGCGGGGGAGGACAAGCCCCTGTTCGCGGATATTCGCGTGGACGGCTGCAAAAAGCGTCTGATGGGCCTGGGCAACGAGGCGGCTATGCCCCTGACGGAATCCACCGTCACGGCCACGGCCACGGAATTTGTATACGAAGACATGGGCGTGCGGGCGAAGCTGAAATTCGTTACGCCGCTTCTGATGGACGACCCGGACGTGCTGTCCGCGCCGGTGACCTATGTTTCCCTGACCACGGAATCCGTGGACGGAAAAGACCACGAAATCGCCACGCATTTTTCCGCCTCCAGCCAGCTGACCTATTCCGGCGCGGAGGGCAAGCCCCTGATTTGGGATACCTTTGATACCAAGGGTTTGAAGACCGCCTACGTGGGCCGTCGGGAGCAGAAGCCCCTTTCCCATTCGGGGGATCACATTACCATCGACTGGGGCTATCTGTTCCTGGCCGGCAAAGACCCGGTGACGGCCGGTGAAGGCGGCCTGAGCATTACCGGCGGCGC
>OLPR01002656.1_pt1 | contig 12867 bp, 10 predicted proteins | sample 1672761 | NCBI WGS metagenome assembly OLPR01 (sample SAMEA3136721, study PRJEB25190) | human gut metagenome | biome: human gut; feature: human-associated habitat; material: faeces | place: Austria | collected 2013 | reverse complement strand
GTAACTGAAGAAGGTTCTACTGATGAAAGTACAACTGTAGAATCACAAGAAGAGGTTGCACCACTTTCAGACGGTGCACCTGCAACAAAAGACTTTTGGACAGATCTTAACGAAGATGGTTACGTTGAAGTTGGAAAGTACAAAGTCGAAAAAATCAAAGAGAATGTCTATCACATGGATGAAGACATTCAAGCACTTCCTGGTGGAGCCAATGATGAAGCTGGAAATATGAATAATCCATCTTCCATTTACTTTGTTGAAAGAGAAGATGAAGTATTAATGGTGGATTTAGGAAATCCAGCTGGCACTGGTGTGAATGATGCTAAAACAATCGTGAAAGAGATGGTTGGTACTAAGAAGCTATCCATTTTGATTACACATTCACATGGTGATCATACTGGCTTAGGATTAAGTAAAGAAGTATTTGATGGAATTGATGTAAATAAGGTGTATGTCAGCAAGCCAGATCAAGCAGCTGCGAGTTCTGCATTGACGCAGTTTGCAGGAAAGATCGAGTTGCTTGATGATAATACAACATTTACAGTCAGTGATACAACATATACTGCAACTATTGTAAATGCACATACAGAGGGTTCTTTAATGGTTGAAGATCTTAAGGATAATGTGTTATTTACAGGTGATACATTCGGTTCTGGATTTGTATGGCTGTTCTGGGATATGAATGGTGGCAATCCAATTGCAGCATTGAATGATGGTATTTCAAAGGCACAGACTGCTTTAAAGAAAATGACTTCTCCAAGTATTCTTGCTGGTCATAGATGGCAGCAGTTCTGGGATCAGAATGCTGAAAGACCTGGTGAAATGTCAATTCAGTATTTCAATGATATGGCACAGGTAATCAAAGGCTTGAGTGATGGAACAACAGTATCCAGGCCTTACAGTGCTGGCGCAGTTACTGGTATAGAACTATCTTCTAATGGAGCAAAAGCTAAAATTGATACAAAACAGGAATATGTAGATACATATTTAAAGCAGTTGAACCAAATGAGCGAAGCATATGTTTACAGTGCTACAAATAAATTAGGTATTGAAACTGTAAATAATACTGCCGCTGCATCAATCATTGTTTATCCAGATGGAAATCTAAGTGATACAGAGGCACAGAAGTATTTAGATGATACTGGCATGAGTGCATATGCAGATACACATGCATCTAGTGTTTATGTAGCGCGTCCATCCAATGGTTCTAAGTTTACTGCAAGTGATGTAGAAGGATTTAAAAAAATCGTTGGAAAGATCGTTGTCTCTAGTAATGTGAAACTTGTTGGTATTGGCAATGGTGCAACGTTTATCAATGAAAATCTTTCTCAGTACATGAATTTTGTATCTGGCTTAGCATTAATCAATCCAGAAGGTACAACAGGCAAGTTGAGTGCATCTGTACCAACATATGTATCTGGAAATACAAATATTGCAAAAGCATATATTGAAGCAGACAATGCATCAAAGATCAATACAGATGGTTCTGTTGCAACATACCAGAATCCAGACAGTCGATTTGAAATTGTTGTTACGGATAGTTCAAGCAAGAATGCGGTAGATGGCTACAAGGCAGCATGGGATACTGTACTTTGCAAGTTTGGAAGAATTGGTAACTATATCGAAGGTAATGGTATTGGAACATGGTACTCCAGACCATTGATTACTGGTGATGAAGCAAGTGATTCTGCTAGAAAATATCAGTATTTTGATTCTGTTGACAACATTACAGATATGACTCGTACAATCTATACAGAAGATCTCAATGGTAATGGCATCAAGTCATTATGGTATGTATATGTTCCTGAAAACGTAAAGAACACAAAAGGAACAGTACCAGTTGTATTCTTAATGCATGGTAATACAAATGATCCACGTACACAGTACGATACTTCCGGATGGGCTTCTGTTGCTTCTAGAGAAGGTATTATTCTTGTATGTCCAGAATGGCAAGGTCATACATACCAAGGCTATACATATGATCCAATGACTTCTGATACAAACTTTACTTCAGAATCAGATTTCATTACAGAATGCTACCGTAGAGTCATGGAAGAATATCCTCAGATTGATCCATCAAGAGTCTATATTTCTGGATTATCTGCAGGATGCAGAAATACAACAAACAATGGTTTAGTGAATACAAAGTATTTTGCTGCTGGTGCTGGACAGTCTGGTCCATTCAAGAACAATGCTGATGGACTAGCAAAGCTGCAGGCTGGTGTTGCTGCAAATAAAGACAGTTATGATTTCCCAATTATTTACTTCTCTGGTGATAAAGATGAGTATCTAGGTGACTGGGATCAGCTTGGTGCTTCTGGTGGCTTAGAAATGGCACAGCTATATGCAGAACTCAATGGTATGAATATTCCTGATGGAAATGATGCTGAAAACCAGGATCTATATGGAATTAACTGGGATGAAACATACACAATTGATGCTGATGCAGAAGGTATTGCTAAAATCAAGGGTGGTATCTTAACATCTGATTCTGGCGTAGAAATCTGTATGAACCGTATCTATGGATGGGGTCACTGGAACTATGCACCAGATGCTGAATTGATGTGGAAATTCATGTCTAAGTATTCAAGAGACGTTACAACTGGCAAGACAGTACGAGATGATGTTATTTATGGAAGTGAAAAAGTATTTGTTGTAGGTGATGACTGGGGTCCAGCTGTGAATAAGGTTATGTTGACACTTGATGAAGAAGTAAATGCATCCGATATAGATCCAACGACATTTACAGTCAAAGAAACAAAGGAATCAACAAACTGGGCAGATCATTCAGTATACAATGCAACTGCTCCTAGAACAGTATTAGATGTTTACTTATCTGATGATAAGGGGAATAAAGTAGATGCTCAAAAAGGTAATGTTGTTACAGTTGAAATGTACATTTCTCCAAATGAAGGTTCACCATTCCGTTATGATCTTCAAACTGGCAGTAACAAGTGGGTCAATCATTATCAGTTAACAGTCAATGGTAAAGCAAAAGATAAGATGATTAATGTTGATCAGGTTCTTGATCTGAAAGATCATAGCAACTGGGTAACAGATGCTGCTGAAAAGTTTGACGTTACAAAGACATTTACTGGCAGTGATGGTATTGTCATGCCATATGGTCAATATACACCTAAGAGTAATGGCAAGAAGAAGGCATTGGTAGTATGGCTGCATGGTGCAGGTGAAGGCGTAGGTGCTGCTGGTAACTTTGGCAATGATAACTACGTAAATCTTCTTGGTAATGAAGTAACAGCGCTTGTGTCTGATGAATTCCAGAAATTATATGATGGAGGTGCATATGTTATTACACCACAGGCACAGACAATGTGGATGGATGGTGGAGATGGAAATTACCAGAATGGTGATAAAGGCTCCATGTATGAAAAGACTTTGTTTGAATTGATTCAAAATGTTGTAAAGAACAATCCTGAAATTGATCCTGATCGTATTATCATTGGTGGATGCTCCAATGGTGGCTATATGACAATGGAAATGGTTCTCAAACATCCAGATTACTTCTTGAAAGCATATCCAATCTGTGAAGCATTCTATGATGAATTCATTACTGATGACATGCTGAAGGCTGTGAAGAAAGGTGGAACAGAGTTCTGGTTCACATATGCCAAGAATGATACAACTGTTGATCCAACATTAACTGCTATTCCAACAATCAAGCGTATGCAGAAGCTTGGTATTCCAGTACATACATCTGTATGGGATGATGTACATGATACAACAGGCAGATTCTGGCTGGACGAAGATGGTCAGTTAACAAGTGAAAAGACAGGTACACCATATCAGTATATGGGTCACTGGAGCTGGATCTATTTTGATAACAATTCCAATATCTGTGATGACTGCAAGAAGAATGAGTGGAAATGGATGGCAGAATATTCACCTAAGAAGGAAGAAACTGTTAAGAAAGACGATCCAAAGAAAGATACAACACAGAAGAAGGATGACAAAAAATCTGCTAAAACATCAGACAACAGTCATGCTGTATTCTATGCAGGTATATTCTTCATGACAATGATTGCATTTGTAGGTGTTGTTGTTATCAAAAAGAAATTTCATTAAAGAAGATATGGAAAGTAAGGTATCGTGATGTACCTTACTTTTTCTATAATAATGACTGACTTTCATTCAATTGTTATTTCATGGTTATATTAGTTTGAAAAATAACTGCGGAAATATGTGTACATGTAGTGTTGCAGCGTATTTTTAATCATCTGTAAATATATAAATTGGAAAATGACTATTGTTCATTTACGAAATTGCATTTTTATAAATGGTATTTATTTTCCATTGTGTCTTATTTTTTTCTGTGTTAATATCTTGACATGGGAGGAGTTATTGGGTATTGATAAAAAAATGTAAAAGAGCATTACTATCACTTGCATCAATTTGCATGTGTTTAACAAGTGGTATTGGTATTTTTGCTGAGAATGAACAAACTCCAGTCACATATACAAATGGTGACTACACATTTGAAAAGATTTCTCATCCGAATAAACCAGTTTCCACTGCAGATGGAATTGTTGACTATGTTGGAAATGGGGCAGTCAGCGCAAATGATCAAGGTCAAGGTGACCGTGGTCAAAGTTATTCATGGGCAGCTGTAAGCTATGGAGATTACATGTATGTAGGTACAAACTATGCTGCTATGGGTAATACATTAAACTCGTCACTTGCACATGAAGGCTGGTTTGAATCAATAAACAATCATTACATGATATAATTTGGTTGCTTGTAGAAAGGCAAGCAATCAAGGAGTTTCATGAGATGATTAGTCATTGATAAGAACTTGGCGGTTCTGGTTAATCATCTCTTGAAACTCTGAACCGCCAATAAAAATGAATAAATACAAACGTAGGAATCGTTCTTTACGTGTTTTTACTTGGGATGGTATAAAACCAACACCTGTTCAAGCCTTAGTTGAAAGCACTGTAGTTGAATGGTATTCTGCAAAACATAGAGAAGCTTCTCAAGAAGAAGTTGCTTTTGTTAATTCTCTTAATATTGATAAATGTCCATATTGTGATGGAACACATTTCAAAAAAGATGGACACAGAAAAGATGGAATGCAAAAGTATTTTTGTAATGATTGTAAACACAGTTTCAATCCATTATCAAATACCATATTCGACTCTAGGAAAATACCAATTTCAGAATGGATAGAGTATCTTTTACATCTTTTTGAATTTCATTCCATCAAAACGAGTGCAGCAGATAATAGAAATTCAAATACTACTGGTCAATATTGGCTCATTAAAGTCTTTGAAGTACTCAAAGGAATACAAGATGATGTTGTACTAGACGGAAGAATATGGCTTGATGAAACATATTTTTCCAAGAAAAAGAGTGATGAAATATTGAAAGACGGAAAAAAGCTAAGAGGCATATCAAGAAACAAAATTGGAGTTGGTGTGGCAACCGATGGAAAGCATTCAATCTTCATTGTCACGAATACTTCTAAACCATCTGAAACATCTACATTGAGGACGTATGCTTCACATATCAAAGAAGGATCTACTGTTATTCATGATGAAGAAAAGTCACATAATATATTAGTTAAGACACTTCATTTGCAAGAAGAAAAATACTCAAGTAAAGAATTGAAAGAACTGTCCGATAAAGATAATCCGCTTCAGCCAGTGAATCAATTGCATGTGTTGATGAAACGATTTATGAGAATGCATGGAAGCTATGAAAGAGAGCATATACAAGATTGGATGAATCTATTTTATTTCATAATGAATGAACCAAATGATAAATATGATAAGGTACTAAAATTCATACAATTAGCAGTATATTCGCCAAAAAGAGTGAAATATCGAGATACAATGTGCAAAAAAGACTATGAATATCATGATTCATAGCCTTCATGTGCAAGTGACGAGTTTAAGTAAAAAATTTCATTTAATTACATAAAAAAATATCAGAAACCTGCATAAATATGCTAAAAATCAATAGTTTTATCTACAATGTGCATTACGTGCAACATGTTCAAATATATTGTATATGTGAACAACATACATATAATTGGATATTAAAGAGTAGCGTCGAAAACTCGACTCTAAGAAGCTATCACTCGATAAAAAATCGATGAAATAGAAAAAAGGTGCGAACAAGGCGCACTAAAAACAACTTTGTAAAATGAAGTTCTTTTAAAACAGAATAGATTAAACTGAATCTTTGATCCAAGCATCAAGATGGATATTAATACAGGCAAATATTGTAAAGAAAGCATGCTTGTCTTTATTGCGTATCCTCATTTGATGTAAGTGGTAGTGGTTAAGCACACGATTGTTTATTCGTTCAGTGCTGGTTCTATTTCTGTATATCTTCTTCCAGGTTTCAGATTTATATGATAAAGGTCCTGCATTGCGAGCGGAATCACCATCATTAATATATGAAACTCTACCATAAGAAGATGTAGAACATTGATCAGCGAAAGGACAGGAAGAAATGTCGCCCATAACAAGAGGACAACGGTATTTCTTTCTGCGGCGTTGAATATCGTAACCACAGAAATGCATCGGACGGTTAGCCATACAAACAGGAATGCCATCGTTATTGGTATGATTCTTTTCAACATATTCTTTTGAAGAATCTCTTCTTGGATTATGGTCAATAACTGGGATAATATTATTGTGCTGAAAGAATTGGAAGACCGGTAAAGAATCAGCCGCAGAATCATGACAAAAATATTTAGGATGTAGATCATGATTCATATCAAGAAATTGAGCGGCAGCAGAGATGCAGGAAAGAGCATCATGTCTCGAAGCGTTTTCGATGGAAGCGAAAACTGGAAGATCAATGTTCTTAAGAGGATTGTGGTAGGAAATATTGTAGAAAGTATAGCCTAGATAAAAAGATTCAAGATCTGAATCCCATCCAATGTCAGCATCTGGTGCTGAAAAACGGTAGATGTTATCTGAATCATCACCATCTAAAACCTTGTGACCAAAAGGAGAAGAGTGGATGTGCAAAGAAGAACCATCAGCTGAAAGGATAAGGTTGTTCTTGTCGATGAAACCAGAATCGATAGAAGGAATCACAACCAGGGCGTTGAAGAGAGCCTGAAGAGTGAACATCATTCTATCTCTATCGCAATCAGCACCATCTTTGTATTTGTCTAATAGGTAGTAGGTGTCAGAGTGGGAGTAGTTGATTAGCTTTTCACCTTTCTTAGGTTTCTTGTCCTTTATTTTCTTGAAATGAGCTTTAGGAAAAAGCTCGTTCATATGAGAATCGACACCCGTCAAACGGACAATGAAATCATAGTGAGAAGCAACAGAAGGCGGTGAAAAGGAACCTACAAGATATTGAAGTAAAGAGTCGGAAGCTAAATCATCACACCATTTATGAAGAGAAAGATAGCCAAGATGCTGCATAATGTAGAACGTCACATTAAATACACTAAGAAAATCAAATTAAATGCCAGAAGACATAACGTGAAATTCCGAAGTATTCAAATTATTTGATGCTGGTATTCAAATTGTTTACAAATATGACATATAATATCATTTATTCAAAAACTGAGGACCCTATAGATCAGACTATAGGGTCCTGTTTCAGAATGGCAGATTATCATTGTCTGATTCACTCAGATCATTATTTTTCTTTTTTAAATAGTATTCCAGTTTAGATAGTTTTTCATCTATGTGTCGCAGGTATTCAAATACCCAATCTTCTGATTCGTCTTTTTCGACAGCGAGTTCCCTCTGCTTTAATATATACTCACATATTTCAATAATATCTGTTGCTTCCATTTCAGTCTTCCTCTATTTCTAATTGTTCTATTCCCTGTACGAGTGTTTCTATTTCATATGGACTTAATTCTGTTCTTTCCAGCGAGCATTTATTCCAGAATACATCTTTGTAATAAGCCATCTCACATCCGATATACATTTCAGGTATGACCAGATAATATCCATTTGCGTGTTTTCCGTAGATGATATGGAACGCATATCCTCTTCCTGTTATGACTGCCTCTATTGGATATACATCTGTGAATAATTTTATTTCAGCCTGCCATGCACGGTTTCTGACTTCACATTTATACTGAATTCTTTTCACACCTGAAGATCCTCTACAGTTTTCATTACTGTTTCTGATGTAATGATATTTTCGTTCAATGCATTGCCGATTACTAATGCCTGATTTACTATTTTATCTATTACTCTTGGAATGCCGTTAGATGCATTCACGATAGCTTCCAGGGCACTTTTTTCAAACACTTCCATGTGCGAGCCTGCTCCGCGCTGCTTATCCAGAATATATTTTTTTCCTTCTTCAAGCTGTAATGGCTCCATTTCATAATTTGTGATGATCCTCTGGGTCAGCGGCTCATGCGATGCCAGGCGCAGTGTATTATTCAGCTGTGGAAGACCTGCCAGAATAATGACCGCCTTGTTTACTGAATCCATTTCGAAATTGAACAGAATCTTCAAGTCATTCAGCGTTGCGCTCTTCATATAATTTGCTTCATCAAATATGAATACAGGAGTCATTCTCTTTTCAATGACAAATCTGTCGATTGCGTTCTGGATTGTTCGGAAATTTTCATTTTTTCTGAATCTCGGCTCATACCCGAGCTCTTCTGCGATCATTCTGTAAAACTCCATCACTGTAAGAGTTGAAAGAGAGATGTATACAACCTTGTACGCAGCCGGATTGAGAGATCTGGCCCAGTTTCGAATTGCCGTTGTTTTTCCCATTCCCGGCTGTCCTGTAATCAATCCAAATCCTTTTACCTGATCCAGATAATTCAGCCGGCTGATGACCTCTCGATACTGAGATGTTTCAATCAGAAATGATTTCTGACTCTTTGTATACGGATTGAATTCAAATCCATATCTGCTGATGTAATCCATTATCAATTTCCTCCGGACATTTTGAAACTCGTTCTATGAAATGTAGAGTTTGCTTTCTTGTCCAACAATTTAATTTCTTCCAGTTCTCCATTTCTTCTGTCGACTGAATAGATTTTTGAAAGATCTGGTGAATATCTGAGCAGAAGCTTCTGTCCTGCGTATTTATAATTTACTTCATATTCTTTATCATCCAGAGTAATGACATTATCTCTGGACACTCTTCTTTCGGCTTCAAGCAGGAATGTTTTTTCAATTCTTTCTTCGTCCATACGAATGATCAGTGATGATTCTTCAAAGAATCTGTCCTGAGGTGTCCTGCCATTCAGAGAACTGTGCGGGCTCTGATTGTATTTCTGAACCCAGTGCATCAGGCTGTCTCTGAGATCATCGAGTGATTCAAAATCATGCATGTTCAGCTTTGACATCCATTGATCCTTCATCGTCCGGAACCAGCGCTCAATTTTTGCTTTCCCCGTCGGAGTATAAGGGGGTGCGTAATTGACGACCGTTCCCATACGGGCTCCAAGAAGTTCCATCTGGTGAGATCTGTAGTTGGCTCCATTGTCAAACTTCAATGTCTTGGGCTTCCCGAATTTAATGACTGCTGAACGGATGACGCTCATGAGATTTACAAAGTTGTCATTGAAAAACACATCGATTCCGACAATGAACCTTGATGCATCATCAATCAATGCGATGATCCATACTTTCTTTTTCTCTTTTCCAATTTTTAAATATGGTCCAACACTTGAATCTCCATACCATACTTCATTGATATGTTCCAGTTCATATCGTCTGAACTCTTTGATGACATAATTTTCCTGCCGTTTAAGACTGTTGACATATCTTGTAATTGTAGAAAGTGAAATATCTCCTTCCCTGATCGTATGGTTATCGATAAGCTTCTGATAAATGAGTGTACAGGGCAGACGGGGATATTCTTTATGAAGATAGACAATATGAAATGACCTCCCAATAACTTGTAGCAGCGAGGATCATCCGAGATATACTTGTTATTGGTAATAAAAACAAGAGTATTAGGAAGTTGCCTTAATACAAGAAAGGAAGGCCGTTATCATGATAACATGTTTTATCGGAATTGATGCACATACTACAAATTACACACTCTCTACTGCTATAGATGCAGAAGACAAGCCATTCAACACCTGCAAGTATGCTCCAAAGCTTACTTATATCTTGAAATATGCTAATGCATTATGCAAGAAATACAATCTTAAAAAGGAAGATATTCTTCTTGGCTACGAAGCAGGATGTCTCGGTTTCAAGCTGCAGCGTGATCTGAACGAAAATGGATTCAACTGTGTCGTTATGGCTCCAAGTACCATTCCTGGTACTGCCATAAATCGCAGAAAGAAAACAAAGAACGATATTCGTGATGCTGAAGCAATTGCCAAAGCTTTACGCAATGATGATTACAGTTCTGTAGATACACCTGACGAAGAAGATGAAGCTATTCGTGAATTTATTCGTGCACGTGAAGATGTTCGTATGGAACTGAAGCGCTGTAAGCAGCACATCATGGCTTTCTGTAACCGCCATGGTCAGCACTACGAAGAAACTGGATGGACTCAGAAACACATGAAGTGGTTGAATAATCTTGCTTTCTCACAGCCTGTTCTGAAAGAAACATTGAACAGTTTACTTTTAGAATATGAATATCTTACTGAGAAGCTTGAAGAAAAAGACAGACGCATCGAAGAATTTGCACAGATGGATAAATACAGAGAATCTGTACATAAACTTACATGTTTTAAAGGTATTAAGACACTCACTGCTTTAGCTGTCATTGTAGAGATTGGAGATTTCGCAAGATTCATGAAAGCCAAGAATTTTGTTGCCTATCTGGGATTGTCTGTTGGTGAGCAGAGTAGTGGTAACGATCATAACCAGACTGGCATTACCAAACAGGGGAACAGATTTATCCGCAAATTACTGACAGAAGCAGCACAGTGCTTTTCAAGAGCTACATCAAAAAAGAGTAAAGAGTTGAAGAAGAGGCAAGAAGGTAATGTCGAAGAAGTCATTGCCTATGCAGATAAAGCCAATGAACGCTTAAGAAAGAGATATCACCATCTTGTTATTCACAATATGAAGAGTCCAAATAAGGCCAAGTGTGCGATAACAAGAGAGCTTGCATGCTTTATATGGGGAATGATGACGGATAATATCCATACTGTTCTTGTGTGATAGAAGTGATGTCTGTTGTCCATTCCGCTATTCCACGATCCGCTTGACAGCCGGGTTCCATCTCCCTGCACCCTCAAAAAACCGTGTCTCCAAAAAAATAAAGTCCTTTGGCAACACGGTTAACAAGTGTAGCAGGAAGATTTCCAGCTATAAAGCGGCTTTCGCGGCATATGCTCATTCACAAGCTAAATGTGAGAAAGATAAGGTGATAAAAGAAAGTCTGGTTTAATCAATGAAAAAGATAATCAATAGAATGAAGAGATCAAGGAGATAAGGAAGGAGTGACCGGACAATACGGACGGTTCAGCTATCTGCGAATCAACTATGATGGCACAGCTTCTTTATGTGATCCAAGAAAATAGAGTACAGAGCTGGCGGCGAAACCATTGACCTGGTGGGGTGGAAATTCATTTCCTGATACACGAATAACAGAGTGGCCAACTACCGAGAACTGTTACAATTCGGAACTCTTTCCTTATCTTCTTCGATAAATGACATTCAAAAAGTTATCTTTTGCTTGACAAAGGTCATTTCATAACAGTTGTATAGAAAAACGGCAGGAATGCCAAGAAAGATGATAAACAAATAGGAACGCATATCACTCCACACTTCTAGTGGAACCTGAAGAAATGTTCGAAGACTATCCAAGCATAAAAATGACAAGATATTTAAAAGTACAGTCACAAAGGCAATGAAGAAAAATGAAGCGCAGAGATTTTCACGAAGTGCTTTTTCATTGCCTTCTCCAAAGCGCATGGAAAATAGAGCACCACTTCCCATGCATAATCCAAGAATGATGGAAGTTAGAAAAGTCATCAATGTAAAAGAGGAACCAACAGCCGCAAGAGCATTTCTTCCAAGGAATTGCCCAACAATCAAAGTATCCGCAATGTTATAGCATTGTTGCAGCAAGTCTCCCAAAATCATTGGGATGGCAAATAAAAGCATAGATTTGATGATGGATCCTTTTGTTAAATCTTGATTCATGATAAGCCTCCGTTTTGTAAGCTTAAAGTTACATATCGAAATCATTATAGATACAACAATGACACTCGTCAATGTGTCGTTTACTTTTCGAAACCTTGGTGCTATTATCAACGCAAAGATGAAGTTTTATGGAGAAACACTATGTTTTTAGATGGGTTAGATAAATTGGATCAAGAGATTGTAAGCTTGCTGATAGAGAATGCACGTATTTCCTATTCTGATATTGGTGAAAAAATCGGTATTTCAAGAGTGGCGGTAAAAGCAAGAATACAAGCATTGGAACAGCGTGGAATCATTGAAGAATAAATCCTCAAAAAATCAGTGGGGCGGTATCCTGTTATTTTGAAATTGAAACAACACCGAATCACTTGGCAAAAGTTACAGAACGATTGAATGCGAATGATATGGTGACACAGATTTATCGTGTCACGGGAAAAGATAAACTGCATGTGCATGCTGTTGCTTCTTCTGCAGAAGAAATGGAAGAATTTTTACATACAGTTATTGATCCATTGCCTGGTGTGATCAGCTGCAGCTGTAATATGATTTTGTCACGTATCAAAGATGTGAAAGGATTACGATTGTAGAAAGAAATCATATTCTTTGCTTCAGATATGCAAAAAAACTCCAGTTTCTGGAGTTTTTTAAAACATTCTTGTATCACATGTAAATATATGATTTTTATCATCTAATGTATACGTAATTGTTAACGTAGAGCCATGCATAGAAGTATGGATATTTTCTGCCTGGGATAAGTGACGATAATACTTGTATTGTTCAATTTGCT
>OLPR01002653.1_pt1 | contig 12877 bp, 9 predicted proteins | sample 1672761 | NCBI WGS metagenome assembly OLPR01 (sample SAMEA3136721, study PRJEB25190) | human gut metagenome | biome: human gut; feature: human-associated habitat; material: faeces | place: Austria | collected 2013 | reverse complement strand
CGCTCGGTGTCAACATAGACCAGAGCCCTGAGAAATGTGTAGAGCTTTTAAATAAAGTCGGCATGTGCTTCTTTTTTGCACAGAAATATCACACATCAATGAAATATGTCGGATCTATCAGAAAAGAGCTTGGTTTTAGAACCGTATTCAATATTTTAGGACCGCTCACAAATCCGGGTTCACCGGCCATGCAGCTTCTCGGAGTGTATGATGAGTACCTTGTAGAGCCGCTTGCACAGGTGCTTGTAAGCCTCGGAGTAAAGCGTGGAATGGTAGTATATGGCATGGATAAGCTCGATGAGATTTCCATGAGCGCACCGACCAAGATATGCGAGATAAAGGACGGATGGTTCAGAACCACAGTAATCTCACCGGAGGATTTCGGCTTTGAGCGCTGTACAAAGGAGGACTTAAAAGGCGGTACACCTGAGGAAAATGCAAAAATCGTACGTGATATCTTAGGCGGACAGAAGGGGCACAAGAGAAATGCGGTACTCATGAACGCAGGCGCATCACTTTATATAGGAGGAAAGGCCGACAGCATGAAAGAGGGTATCGAGCTTGCAGCAGAAATCATTGATTCAGGAAAAGTACTTGAAACACTCGATAAGCTCATCGAGGTAAGCAACAGCTAGGCACACAAAACAGGAAAGGAAAAGCGATGAATATTTTAGACCAGCTTGCAGAATATTCAAGGCTCCGCGTGGCAGAGGACAAGAAAAAAATAAGCTTTGAGGAAATGAAAAATATCGCGATTCAGACGAAAAACGAAAAGCTTTGTGATTTTGCATTTGAAAAAGCACTCAAAAAGGATGGCTTGAGCTTCATATGCGAGTGCAAGAAGGCTTCGCCGTCAAAGGGGCTTATAGAGCCGGATTTCAGATATCTTGAAATCGCAAGGGAATACGAGGCGGCAGGTGCGGATTGCATCTCGGTACTGACAGAGCCGAAGTGGTTTTTAGGCTCGGATGAGTATCTTAAGGAGATTGCAAAAACGGTTTCGATTCCGTGCATCCGAAAAGATTTTACGGTCGATGAATATCAGATATATCAGGCAAGGACACTCGGTGCCGCTGCGGTGCTTTTAATCTGCTCTATACTGTCAGAGGAACAGCTTGGTGAATATATAAAAATCTGCGACAGCCTTGGCATAAGCGCCCTTGTGGAGATACACAATGAAAAAGAGGCAGGGATGGCGGTAAGAGAATAATAGGTGTCAACAACCGCAATCTGAAGGATTTTACAGTTGATACAGCTAACAGCAAAAAGCTGCGCGACCTGATTCCCGATGACATCATATTTGTATCGGAAAGCGGTGTAAAGAGCACTGATGATATAAGGGCAATACGTGAAATCGGAGCTGACGCAGTGCTTATCGGAGAGACGCTGATGAGAGCGGATGACAAAAAGGCTAAGCTTGATGAATTGCGATTAAGCTAATAGAGATATATAAGTATCTTCATGGTTTTAAGAATATCTGTAACTATTCAGTACAGAAAACAAAATATTTACAAATATACATCAGAAGGGAAAACATCATGACAAATCCAAACGGAAGATTTGGTATTCACGGAGGACAGTACATTCCTGAAACCCTCATGAATGCCGTTAAAGAATTAGAAGAAGCATACAATTATTACAAAAACGATCCTGAATTTAACAGAGAGCTCACAGAGCTTCTCAACGATTATGCAGGAAGACCATCGAGACTGTACTACGCAGAAAAGATGACAAAGGATCTCGGAGGAGCAAAAATATACCTTAAGAGAGAGGATTTAAACCATACAGGAGCGCACAAGATCAACAACGTATTAGGTCAGGCACTTCTTGCAAAGAAAATGGGCAAAACCCGACTGATAGCTGAGACCGGAGCCGGTCAGCACGGCGTGGCAACAGCAACGGCCGCAGCCCTTATGGGTATGGAATGTGTTGTATTCATGGGCGAGGAGGACACAAAGCGTCAGGCGCTCAATGTATACCGCATGCGTCTGCTCGGAGCAGAGGTTATCCCGGTTACATCAGGTACAGCCACATTAAAGGATGCCGTATCGGAGGCAATGAGAGAGTGGACCAAGAGAATTTCGGACACACATTACTGCCTGGGCTCGGTTATGGGACCACATCCGTTCCCTACCATCGTAAGAGATTTCCAGGCTGTCATCTCAAAGGAAATCAAGGAGCAGATGCTTGAAAAGGAGCACAGACTGCCTGATGCGGTTATCGCATGTGTGGGCGGCGGCTCAAATGCCATCGGAAGCTTTTACAACTTCATAGAGGATGAGGGAGTTGAGCTCATCGGCTGCGAGGCAGCAGGAAGAGGAATAGATACATTTGAGACTGCAGCCACAGTAAATACAGGCCGTCTTGGTATTTTTCATGGCATGAAGTCATATTTCTGTCAGGACAAATACGGACAGATTGCTCCGGTTTATTCAATTTCTGCAGGACTTGACTATCCAGGAGTCGGACCGGAGCATGCATATCTGCACGATATCGGAAGAGCAAAATATGTACCGGTAACAGATGATGAAGCGGTAAATGCTTTTGAATACCTCGCAAAGACAGAGGGAATTATCCCTGCAATCGAGTCCTCACATGCAGTGGCATATGCCATGAAGCTGGCGCCTACAATGGACAAGGACAAGATAATCGTTGTTACTGTTTCAGGCAGAGGCGACAAGGACTGCGCGGCAATAGCAAGATACAGAGGGGAGAATATTTATGAGTAAGATAAGAAGTGCGTTTGAAAATGGCAAGGCGTTTATACCATTTATCACCTGTGGTGATCCAAATTTAGAGACAACCGCAAAAATTGTAAGAGAAGCTGTTGCAAACGGAGCAGACCTTATAGAGCTTGGAATTCCATTCTCTGATCCTACAGCAGAGGGACCTGTAATCCAGGGCGCCAACATAAAGGCACTTGCAGCCGGAGTTACAACAGACAAGGTTTTTGACCTTGTGAAAGATTTGAGAAAAGATGTCACAATCCCTATGGTTTTCATGACATATGCAAACGTGGTTTACTCATACGGCGCAGAAAAGTTTATCAGTATATGTAAGGAAATAGGCATTGACGGACTCATTCTGCCGGATATCCCATATGAGGAAAAGGAAGAGTTTTTACCACTCTGCGAGAAATATGATGTGGATCTTATTTCATTTATCGCGCCTACATCAAAGGATCGCATTGCGATGATAGCAAAGGAGGCAACCGGCTTCATCTATGTGATTTCAAGCCTCGGAGTCACCGGTACAAGAAGCGAGATTAAGACAGATCTGGCTTCAATAGTCAAGGTAATCAGAGAAAACACAGATGTACCATGTGCTATAGGCTTTGGCATTTCAACACCCAAGCAGGCAAAGAAGATGGCAGATATCTCGGATGGTGCCATTGTGGGCTCTGCCATCATCAAGATAATCGATGAGTATGGGGAGGCTTCACCAAAGTATGTCGGTGAGTATGTTAAAGCAATGAAGGATGCGCTGTAATTTGTATTGACCGCTTGACAAAATTATTGGTTAATTCATAATAAAGTAAAAAGATGCAGATTTGCAAATATGATGAGAATTAACGTGGAGATACAATAATGCAGGAAAATGAGAAAGACAAAAGATTAGAAAAACAGCTTGATTTCATCAGAGAAATCGACAAGGAAAAGGAGATATTCCGCCAGACTTATTTAGCTGATGCAAGCCGCAAGGAAAATGATGCGGAGCATGCCTGGCATATGGCTATCATGACCATGCTCTTGAGCGAGTATGCCAATGAGAAGATAGACGTGCTAAAGACAGTAGGAATGCTTTTGATACACGACATAGTAGAGATTGACGCAGGAGACACATATGCCTATGATGAGGCAGGCAAGGCCACACAGCATGAGCGAGAGCAGAAGGCGGCGGAGCGTATATACGGACTCTTGCCAAAGGAACAGGGCGAGCCGCTTTTAAAGCTGTGGGAGGAATTTGAGGCGCAGCAGACACCGGAAGCCAGATTTGCCCGCACCATGGACAATATCCAGCCAATGCTCCTAAACGATGCATCGGATGGGCTTTCATGGCGTGAGCACAGTGTAAAGCTGTCGCAGATACTCGGCAGAAATAAGCGCACAGCACTTGGCTCAGAGAAAATCTGGGATTATGCGTTTAACAATATCCTGAAAAAGCATGTTGATAGCGGAAATATCATAGATGATGAGGGCGTCTTCTCTGCGGAAGCCGGTGCGTGTGCAAAAGCCAACGAGCGTAATGGACGGTAATAATGATTTACTGAAAAATCCTTTGAAAAATCACGTATAATTCTATTGTAGACAGTCGTCTTGTATGATATACTTTACTGGATTAAATCGGTGAACTAAATATCAGGTAACTATTCAAGGCTGCTTAAATAGTTACCTGACAATTATATTGAGTTTCATCGGAATCCACAGAATAAAACACACGGAGGAATCAAAATGAATATTGTATGCTTAGACCTTGAGGGAGTATTGGTACCTGAAATCTGGATTGCATTTGCAAAGGAGACAGGAATTCCTGAGCTTGAGAAGACAACAAGAGATGAGCCTGATTATGATAAGCTCATGAACTATAGAATAAATATTTTAAAGGAGCACGGACTCGGATTAAAAGAAATTCAGGAGACAATCGCAAAGATAGATCCAATGCCTGGCGCAAAGGAGTTTTTGGATGAGCTTCGTTCAATCACACAGGTAATCATCATCAGTGATACATTTTCACAGTTTGCTGGCCCGCTCATGAAGAAGCTCGGCTGGCCAACAATCTTTTGTAACGAGCTTGAGGTTGCTGAAGATGGCGAGATTACAGGCTTTAGAATGAGATGTGAGCAGTCAAAGCTTACAACTGTAAAGGCACTGCAGTCTATCGGATATGATACCATCGCAAGCGGTGACAGCCACAACGATCTGGGCATGATCCAGGCCAGCAAGGCAGGGTTCCTGTTCAAGAGCACCGAACAGATCAAGAAGGATCATCCGGAGCTGCCGGCCTATGAGACTTATGACGAACTGATGGCAGCTATCAAAAAAGCATTATAATCTCCTATATTACTATTACTATGAAAAACTCTCCGGACAGATGTTATTCTGTTGAGGAGAGTTTTCTGTGTATACAGTGAATGCGTTTAATGGAGAATATTGATCCGCCACACACGGAAAACAGGGAAAAGACAAATAAAATATAAAAATATAATCGAAATTAAAAAAGTTATTTACATATTTTTACAAAATGTTACAATATTATAATATGACTTGTTATCAACCAATAGTAAGGAGAGGAAAATGTTCGAAAATTTGAAAATCAGGCAGCGCCTGAAAAAAGCTTTTGCCATTATTGTAGTTATATCATCTATTGCAGGAGTGCTCGGAGCACTGGCAATGATCGTTACCATGAACCGCTATCAGCATGCATTGACCAATTACGGTTTTTCACAGGGAGATATCGGTAAGGCCATGACTGTATTCACGGATGTAAGATCCGCAACCCGTGGAATCATAGGATATAACGACCCGGATCTGGTGGACGGTCTGATCACGACTCACGATGAGAAGAAGCAGGCTTTTCTTGAATACTGGGAAGTTGTCGGCGAGACTGTTGTTTCTTCAAAGGAGAAGGAACTGTATGATCAGGTAAATGAGCAGATTCAGCAGTACTGGGAGCTGGATCAGCAGGCCATTAATACCGGTAAGGTGGATATGGAAGAGAAGCGTATGCAGGCACAGGAGCTGATGCAGAATCAGGTAGCACCGCTTTATAATGAAATTTATGATACCATGCGTGAACTTATGAACGAGAATGTCCGTGAAGGAGATTCCCTTTCTTCCATACTGAATATCATGGGATTTATCTTCCTGCTTATCATTGTTGGTGTGATCGTGCTGGCAATTATCATTGCAACGAGAATGGAACATGCAATCTCTCAGGGAATCGCAGCACCGCTGGATGCATTGGCAAAGCGTCTGGAGACTTTTGCACAGGGTAACCTGTCCGATCCGTTCCCGACACTGAACAGTAAGGATGAGATCGCTGACATGATTCATTCTGCAAATGAAATGGCAGAAAAGCTGAGTTTTGTCATTGCCGACACCGGAGAAGTTATGAGCCAGATGGCAAACGGCAATTACAACATCACTTCCAAGAACCCGGATATGTATCAGGGTGATTTTGAACAGTTGTTTCTGTCTATCCGTAACATGAAGACACAGATGGTTCAGACACTGCGTTCCATCGAGGAGTCTTCCAGGCAGGTATCCGCAGGTGCAGCTAACCTGGCAGATGCTTCCCAGAATCTGGCAGAGGGCGCTACCGAGCAGGCAGGTGCCGTAGAAGAACTGCAGGCTACCATTACCAACATTACTTCCAATATTGAGCAGGCTGCTGAACAGGCACAGGAGTCCTATGAGCAGGCCAGAAAATATGCAAACGAAGCAGATAACAGCAGAGCAGAGATGAAGGCTATGGTGGATGCTATGGCCAGAATCAGTGATACTTCCAACAAGATCGGCAATATCATTTCTGAAATCGAGGATATTGCATCCCAGACCAACCTGTTATCCCTGAATGCTTCCATTGAAGCTGCCAGAGCAGGAGAAGCAGGAAGAGGCTTTGCGGTGGTTGCGGATCAGATCGGCAAGCTGGCAGCAGACAGTGCGAAGTCGGCTGTGAATACAAGAGATCTGATCGATAAGACCTTAGTGGAAATCGAAAAGGGCAATACGATCACAAGAACAACAGCAGACGCATTCAATCAGATCATTGCAGATATGGAGTCCTTTGCAGAGCTTGCAGAGAACACCATGGAGAAAGCCAACTCCCAGGCAGAGTCCTTGGAGCAGATCGGCAAGGGAATTGAACAGCTGTCAGGCGTGGTACAGGGCAATGCAGCATCCTCCGAAGAGAATACTGCGATCAGTGTTAATCTGGCAGAGGGAGCAGCCAAGATGCATGACCGCGTGAATATCTTTAAGCTATTCTAGTATAACAGTTTTAAATAAACTACCCCATATCACTTGCCTATTTTCCCGATAGCACAGGCTAAAAATCCTCAGCGTAGCCCGCTACGCCTACGTTTTTTATCCTGCACTCTCAGAAAAATATTCTACGTGAATGGTGTAGTTATTTAGAAACCGTTATCCTAGAAAAATGGCAGGAATAGAGTGAAGCTGTCGGAAGGAAGGTTCTTGTTGTGATTAATGATATATTTAAAGTGTTTGGAGAGCAGACAGCAGAAATCTTATTTCAGATCATTACAGAATGTATGGATGATTACCTGTATATATTTGATCTGCAGAATAATATCTTTGAGATTTCACAGTCAGCTGTGAAACGGTTTAATATGTCGAAAAATGTTCTGACAGATGCTGCAAATGAAGTTATGAAGGTAGTATATGAGGAAGACCGCAGGATGCTTGCAAAGCATCTTGCGGATATATGCGAAGGAAGAGAAAATGTACATAATCTTCATTACAGGTGGCTTGATAAAGAAGGTATGCCGGTCTGGATTAACTGCCGTGGTATCGTGATCATTGATCAGCAGGGAAAGGCAGAGTATCTGGTCGGGTGTCTGAATGAGACCGGCAACAGGAAAAGAGCCGATAATGTCACAGGACTGCTTGGCGGTCCGGAATTCCTTGCTTACCTGCGTGCACAAAAAGAACCCATTACCAAGGGATTTTTTATGCATATAGGAATTGATGATTTTGGAGCGATCAATAGCTCCAGGGGAGCGGATTATGGTAATTATATCCTGAAAAGCGTAGCCGACTGTATGAAGGAATGCCTTTCAGACAAGCAGAGAATTTACCATCTGGTAGCGGATCAGTATGTGATCGTGGATCTGGAAGCTTCCTCCGCAGAAGACGCTGTGGCACTGAAAGAAAAGATTACAGATAAACTTCATAATTTCATAATAGCCGAAAATTATGAAGCTATATTTTCTATTTCTATTGGTGTTATAGATGCAGCAACATTTTGTGAGGGAACCGAAGAATGCCGCAAAAAGTTTGAATTTGCCTTGAAACAGGCAAAAGGCATGGGTAAAAACGGATTCTATGTTTTTGACCAGGATGACTATGAGGCCTTTTTGCAAAAAGGAAGAATTGTAGCAGCACTTCGTAATGCTATTGTAAACAATTATGAAGGCTTTGAAGTCAATTATCAGCCGATCGTGGATTGCCAGACGGAACAGATCATTGGAGCAGAGGCACTGATGCGTTTTTCCATGATAACGGAAGAAGGACGGGAGTTTGTTTCACCGATGGAGTTTATCCCATTATTGGAAGAGACCGGATTGATCATTCCCGCCGGAAGATATATTTTGAACGAAGCTGCAGTAATGTGCTGTGAAATGCAGAAATATATTCCTGACTTCCGGATGAATGTAAATGTATCCTATGTTCAGATACTGCAAGGCAATGTGGAGCGGGATATTCTGGATGCAATTCAAAAATATTCATTACAGCCGGAATGCTTATGTGTTGAAATGACAGAAAGCGGATTTATGGATATGACACCTTCGTTCTGTAAATTCCGTAAAACTCTGGACAAGAACGGGATTCCCTTTGTGATCGATGATTTTGGAACAGGATATTCGAATCTTCATTGTATCCGTGATATGAATCCAAGTTACGTGAAAATGGATAGGGATTTTACTGCCAAGGCGATGAACAGTGACAGGGATTATGAATTATATAAAAATATCATTCCCATGGTACATAGTATTAACGTCAGGATATGCGCAGAAGGCATCGAGGAAAAAGAATGGCTTCTGAAAATGAAAGAAATGAAGGTTGATTATCTGCAGGGATATTATTTTGGAAGACCATGTGGAAAGAAACAGTTTCTGCAACAATATGCCAGAGGCATCAACGTTAAATAAAGAGAGTAAGGCAGACTCAGCTATGTGGGGCTGCCTTATTTTATGGTCTTATCAGAAGGATGGATCCATAACGGCTTCTTTCAGTTTTTCCAGGTCATTGGCATCAGGGTGAGACAATGCACAGTCAAAATTCTGGATCAATACATCAAGATTTGCCGGATGATCAGGAGCTTCCTTCATTTTCAAGTAGCGTTCCCGGACAGACTGCGGCATTCTGCCCTGACACATATACTCTCCGAAGATAACATTGCTTGCATCAACGAACTGCTTAACCTGATTCAGGATTTTCCGGAAATAGATATCACTGCCACCAAAGCCTGCAGTTCCAAACAGAAAAATCTGTTTATTCTTTAACTGCGATAATAGCTGTAATGTCTTGGTATCTGCATTTCCCTTATCGGTCCAAAATCCGATATAGAGCAGTTCGGAGGAAGGGATCACGGTGTCGGACACACCGAAATACTCACATTCATCCTGAGGTAATGCCTCGTGGATCGCATCAGCCAGCACCTTGGTATTACCTGTTAAGCTGCTATAAATGATGGAATATTTTTTATTCTTCATATCATGTTGTCTCCTTTCATAGGATCATGAAATTATCATATCGCATTCCTATTTTAGTTCGGAAAGCATGATTTGTCGAATGAATTTTCCATAAACATTTTACGGGGGCTGCCCCGGTATCATTTAATGAGGTAGAAAAGTTGACAGAAGAGAAATATACGATCCGAAAGTATAAAAGAATTTTATTTTATGTAGTGATATGTGTGCTGCTTGCGGCATTCCTTTGGGGACAATATATTTACCCAAGTGAAAGGGAACCGGTCACGGAGGAAAGCATTACTTATACCGGAACCTTTTACCGGGTGTTGGCAGACGGAACCAAAGAGGAAATCCCGGTTCCGGGCAGATGTGATGTGCCTGCCGGAGAGCCTCTGGTCATCCGGTCAGTGCTCCCACAGGATTATCATGAAAATACGATCGCCATCAGGTCCTCTCTGGAGAATGTGCGCATTTACATCGGTGGGGAACTGAGGGCGGTGTATGATACGGAGAATACCAGACCTTTTGGGAAAAATTCTGCCAGCCGGTATGTGTTCTGCGAGACATCAGGCGAGGATGCGGGAAAGGAAGTGCGGATCGAACTGCAGTCCTTTACCGACAAGTATTCCGGTGTCGTCAACACGGTATATTGTGGGGATAAATCAGATATCTGGGCATATATGTTCCACTGCTATTTTATGGTAACTCTGATCGCCTGCGCCATGCTGTTTGCCGGACTGGTCGTGCTGATCATCAGTCTGGTGCTTGATATTATATATAAGACGAGATTTGATCTGGAGTACCTGGGATGGTGCATGCTCCTGGGAGCAGTGTGGATGCTGGGAGAATCGAAGCTGCGCCAGCTGTTTGTTTCCAATGCTTCTATTCTGTCGAATATGTGCTTCTTCGTTGTGATGCTCTGCCCGGTTCCGATCATGTTCTATATTGACAGTGTGCAGCAGGGAAGGTACCGGAAGGTCTATCATGTGGCAGAGTGTATCACCTATGTGAATTTTGTACTATGCACGGCCTTACAGCTACTGAATATCGCAGATTTTATCTCGACAATGTTCTTGTCCCACCTGGTGATCGCAGGAACGTTCCTGACGATATTTATCACCATCTGCCGGGATCTTATCAAGGGAACAGCGAAACATTACAAGCTTCCGCTGATCGGACTGGTAGCTGCCATGATCGCAGTCATGCTGGAAGTGACAGCGGTGTATCGAGTGGTGTCATTGTCCGGGATCTTTATCGCAACCGGACTGGTGGTGCTGCTGGTCGTTACGCTGATCCAGACAATGGATCGCATCCGCGAGCTGGAGCTGGCCAGGCAGAGAGAGGCCAGGGAAAGCCTGGATTATCTGACTGGTCTTCCTATGCGTCATAAGGGTGAAAAGCTGATCCTTGAGAAAATGCAGGAGCATGATGGCTGTCTGGGATTTGTGGATATGGATAATCTGAAGAAGATCAACGATGTCTATGGACATAAGGCAGGGGACCGTGCTCTCAGGCTGGTAGGAGCAATGCTCACAGAGTGCATGGAGAACGCAGTGGTCTGCCGGCTGGGAGGAGATGAATTCCTGTTCTATCTGCCGGCGGCATCAGAAGCAGAGATGAGCATGCGGATAAGAAAGCTGTTTGACAGCTTTGGTGCGGCAAAAAATGTCACGGCGGAGACTTCACCGGCATCCTTGTCCTGCGGTCTGTGCATGTGCAGACAGGGAGGAAACTTTGAAGAATATTATATAAAAGCGGACAAAGCATTGTATTATGTCAAACAGAACGGCAAGAATAATTACCGGTTCTATGAGGAGCTGGAGGAACAGCAGCTCACGAAGCGATCAGTAAATAATGAGGGGATACTTATAAAAGATTCTTAGGGTAGTAGGAGCTGATATGGCGTATCAATATGAGAAGGTAAATCACGAACTGCTGGTTCCACAGATCGAAGACCAGCTGATGATGTATATGAAGCAGGAGAACATAGCCATCGGAGAAAAGCTGCCCAGTGAGTACAAGCTGGCAGAATTGTTCGGCGTGGGGCGCAGCACGATCCGTGAGGCTGTGAAGAGCTTGGTGACTAAGGGTGTCCTGGAGGTGAAGCGAGGCTCTGGCACCTATGTCAGAAGCACGGAGATGGTGGCGGAGGATCCCTTGGGGCTGGCGCAGTTCGAGGATAAGTATCGTCTGGCTATGGAACTGTTCGAGGTCAGGATTCTGCTGGAGCCGGAGGTCGCCGCTGTGGCAAGCAGGAATGCCACGGAAGAGGAGAAGCAGCATATCAAAGAGCTGTGTGATGAGACCGAACGGATCTATCTGGAGGGGAAGAACCACATCCCCAAGGATATGGAATTTCATGAGGCTATAGCAAAATGCAGCGGCAACCGCGTGTTTGAGGTACTTGTCCCCATTATATACACTGCGGTGACGACTTTTGCCAATCTGACCAACAGACAGCTCATGAAGGAGACCATAGAGACCCACAGAGCCATCACCGATGCCATCCTCCGGGGAGACAGCATGGGGGCAAAGTGTGCTATGATCATGCATCTGACCTACAATCGTCAGAAACTCCTGGAACTGATCGAACAAAGAGAAAAGTCATCAGACAAGTTAATGCCATAAAATGACAAGTATTGATAAAATTATACGAAAAACCAGCCTGGGTAACACCATCAGGCTGTTTTTTTTATGCGATATGTGGAAAAAAGATGTAGATTTGAAACAACTTGAAGAAGGCACCAAAGACATTTATACTTAAGATACAAAGAAAGATGTCAGACATATAGAGAGAACAAACGGTTACAGAAAAATAGGAGGTATGAAAATGACAGAGTTTGTTGCTTCGCCGGAAAGATTGATTATTGGAGCACTGTTAGGCTTCGCAGTATTACTTTTTTTAATCATTAAGCTTAAGATCCAGCCGTTCATCGCGATCATGTCTTCCGCACTGATCATAGGCCTGGTGTCCGGAATGCCCTTTTCCATGATCACGGACACTCTGGCTGAGGGTGTCGGCAATACCCTGCAGACCATTGCCATACTGATCGGTCTGGGCTCCATGTTCGGAGCGATCCTGCAGGTATCCGGTGGCGTGGAGGTCATTGCGGATACGCTGCTCAAGGTATTCGGAGAGAAGAAAGCGCCCTGGGCATTAGGCATTACGGGACTGATCGTGGGAATGCCGGTATTCTTCGAATCCGGTCTGCTGATCCTGATCCCTGTGGCATTCGGAATTGCCCGCAAGACGAACAAATCCGTATTTAATTATTCCATCCCCCTGCTGGCAGGCTTGGCGATCGGACATGCTTTTGTGCCTCCCACACCGGGACCGGTGCTGGTAGCGGAAATGCTGGGAGTAGAGCTCAGCTATGTCATCATACTGGGCATCGTCATCGGTATTCCGGCGATGATCCTGGCAGGACCGGTGTTCGCCGGATT
>OLPR01002652.1_pt1 | contig 12886 bp, 10 predicted proteins | sample 1672761 | NCBI WGS metagenome assembly OLPR01 (sample SAMEA3136721, study PRJEB25190) | human gut metagenome | biome: human gut; feature: human-associated habitat; material: faeces | place: Austria | collected 2013 | reverse complement strand
CTGATTATATATAACAAAAAGCAGCCCCCGCGGGGGCTGCTTTTTGTTATTATTTTATTATTTTACTGGGCCGTCTCTTCCTGCCTGCTCAACAGGATGCGGTCATTATCCAACCGGCGGCCCACATTTTTGGCGAACTGATCCAGCAGGCCGTCCACCGTGGTGTTGGCGCGTTCTTTCCCGCTGATATCCAGCACAATGTGGCCGGAATCCATCATCAGCGTGCGGTTGCCCAATTCCAGAGCGGCGTGCATGTTGTGGGTAATCATCAGGCAGGTGATGTGGTTTTCGGCCACAATTTTCTTGGTCAGCTCCAGCACCTTATCTGCGGTGGCGGGGTCCAGGGCCGCAGTGTGCTCGTCCAGCAACAGCAATTTGGGGGTAACCAGGGTGGCCATCAATAGGGTCAGCGCCTGGCGCTGGCCGCCGGAAAGCAGGCCGACCGGCTGTTTCATCCTGTTCTCCAGCCCCAAGCCCAGCTGGACCAGCCGATCGGTAAACAGTTCGCGGTCCGCCTTGGTAATGCGGGAAAACGGCGAAGTATGGGTGGAAGCGCGCAGATAGGCCAGGGCTAGATTTTCCTCAATGGTCATGTTGGGGGCAGTGCCTTTGAGCGGGTCCTGGAACAGGCGGCCAATCGCCTTGGAGCGGCGGAAATCCGGCTGGAAGGTCATATCCACCCCATCCAGCAGAATGCTGCCGGTATCCGGAATAAAGCTGCCTGCAATGGCATTGAACAAGGTGGATTTGCCCGCGCCGTTGGAACCCACAATGGTAGCGAACTCGCCGCTTTCCATATGCAGATTGATATCGGTCAGCGCTTTTTTCTCGTTCACCGTACCGGGGTTAAAGGTCATACTGACATGGTTCAGATCAAGCATGGGTCTTGCCCCCTTTCTGGCTGACGGCACGGCGGCGGCGCAGCGCAAGGTTCTTTTTCAGGGCCGGGGCCGCAATGGCCAGCGCCACAATGACGGCAGAAATCAGCTTCAGGCACTCGCTGGGAACATTGGCACGCAGGGCCAACGCAATGATAAAGCGGTAGATCACGCTGCCCGCCACAGCCGCAGCCGCTTTGACCCACATACCGCCGCGGCCAAACAGCGTTTCGCCAATAATCAGCGAAGCCAGACCGATGACCACCATGCCAGTGCCCAGGTTGATATCGGCGGATTTCTGGTACTGAGCCAGAACCGCGCCGGAAAGCGAGGTCATGGCGTTGGAAACGCAAAGGCCCACCGTGATGGTGAACGCCGTGTTGATGGAGGAAGCGCGCACCATATCCGGGTTATCGCCGGTAGCGCGGATGGAAAGACCAAGCCGGGTGCCAAGGAATAAAATCAGCAGCGCGCAGGCCACGACTGTGACCGTGACGGCAACAATGAGTTTATAGGGAGATTTTTCGCCAAACAGGGCGCGGGCCATAGTGAACACTGTCTCAGTTTTCAGCATGGGAACGTTGGAAGAAAAGCCCATGATGGCAAGGTTTACGGTGTAAAGCCCGGTATTGGTAATAATACCCGCCAAAATGGACGGCACGCCCAGGTGGGTTTGCAGGAACGCGGTGACAAACCCGGCGCAGGCACCGGCCAGCATGGCCAGCACAAAACCAAGGAACGGATGCCCCGCCACTGCGGCGGTAGCCGACACGGCACAGCCAAGGGTGAACGCGCCATCGGTGGTCATATCGGCAATATTCAGCACACGGAAGCTCAAAAACAGTGCCATGGCCACAAGGGCGTAAATAAAGCCCAGCTCCAATGCGCTTTGCACAATGGCAAGGGTAAACATAAGCGTTGCTCCTTTGCGTATAAATAATAAGTAATAAAGAATAATGAATAATGGCTGTACGCCGCCCGCGGCGGCGTTTTTAATCAGGTATGCAGCTCCGGCGGGCGTTTTCGCTTGCCGGAGCTGCATTTCCTGCTTTATTGTGGTACCGCAGGCACCACACCTGCATTATTCTTTTTTCATTATTCTCTATTCATTTTATCACTGCTGGGTGGTAACTTCCACAACCTGGCTGGCCATATCGCTGAAAGCGGCGTAATCAATGCCCAGAGCGGCGGCAGTTTCGGTGTTGACGGTGATGATGCCGCCATCCATTACATGGTATTCAGGAACGTTGCCGCTTTCCAGAATATCCAGCACCATATCAGCGGTGTAGGTGCCAAGTTCGGTATAGTTGACTCCGCAGGTTGCAAAGGCACCGGCGGTAACAAAGCTGTCGGCACCGGTGTAGAACGGGATACCTGCTTCGGTCAGCGTCTCGGAAACAGCAGCTGCGGCGGCCATAACCACGTTATCGGTCGGGGTAAACACAGCGTCAGCCTTGCCCACCATATTGGCGGCGGCGCTCATGATTTCATCGTTGGTGTTGCCGGTGCCTTCCACATAAGCAATGCCCTTTTCATCCAGGTAAGCCTTTGCTTCGGCAATGGGGGTGGTGGAATTGGCTTCGGAATTGGAGTACAGCAAGCCAACAGTCTTGACATCCGGGTTGATTGCCAGCATCATATCCAGGATGAACTGGGTGTTCAGCGCGTCAGAAGTACCGGTGACATAATCCAGGCCGGTGAGGTCTGCAGCGGCAGGGTCGCTGATGGCGGCGTACACAACAGGAATCTGATCTTCGGCGCAGGCATTGGCCATGCACTGAGCTGCCAGGGTGGCAATGGGCACCACCGCATCATATCCATCGGAAACCACCTGGGTGCCGATCTGGTTCAGCGTGGTAGCGTCGTTCTGGCCGTTAAAATCTTTGTACTCAATGGTAATGCCCTTTTCGGCGGCTTTGGCGTCCAGCTCTGCTTCCACAGCGGTGCGGATCTCATCCAGGCTGGCGTGGTCCAGCTGCTGGACCACCGCAATTTTGTAAGACTTGGCGGTATCATCTGCGGCAGCAGCTTCGCTGCTGGAAGCTGCAGCGGTATCGGCGCTGGAGGCAGCGGTAGAAGTGGTGGCGGCGGTGGAACCGCAGGCGGCGAGGGTGGCGAGCATAGCGGCGGCGGACAGAACAGCAACAAACTTTTTCATGGTAAAAGCTCCTTTTTATCATTCACATTTAAGGTGTATCGGCGGTTTGTTCCCGGCAGTGCCGGGGCGGGCAATCAGTTTGCCCGGCGCCATCGCTCCCGCATGGTGGTAATGCTTTGCTTTTTCATGGTGTTACTCCTGTTTGTGGTCTGTGCCGGGTATAACAAAAGCCCTTGCACAGAAATAGCTTTCTGTGCAAGGGCAGATCAATCAAATAATCTGTGGTGCCACCTTGCTTGCTGTGCCATAAACTGCACAGCCGCTCTGCGGAGAACTAACATTCCCCTGCCCTGTAACGGAGGCTTCCGTCAACGGATACTCAGCCCAGCTTTTCCCCGTGCCCTCGGCGAACCATTTATCCACTCCGCTTACCACCCCGTTCCCAGCATCGGGGGCTCTCTGTGCGTGCGCCTGTGGTTTTACTTTCGCTTCATTGGTTTAAAGTATTTATAGCACAAAGGCACGGCCTTGTCAACGGGGAATTTTAATTTTCTGTGTCAAAAAGTACAATCAGTTTTTGGCAATAATCCATAAGCGGCTTTTCTTCGGCCTGCACTTCGGGCTTGATCAGGCCGTTCTGCTCGGTGTAAGGGGTGTCCTCGTTGTCCAGCGCCAGGAACAAATCCGCCCCTGTGGCAATAAATTTTTTGCCCGCAGCTTCCGCCAGCGCGTTCAGATCGTAATAGTCGTTCTCGGCATCATCGCCCAGCAGGCCGCTGCTGCCGCGCTGGGTATAGATCGTCAGCATGGAGCAGACTTCGCCCTGCACGGGGGAGCCTTCGCCGTTCAGCAGCATGCCGAAACGGCTGTAGTTGGCAATATAATTGCCGTCCTTCCAGGCACTCTGGGTCACATGGCCGTTGCTCAGCTGGCCAAAGAATTTATCGTCCGGGTACTGGCGCAGCACAAAGTTCATGTTGTCCATCATGGCAAGGTCGTCGTGGTCCAGCCTGCCCTTATAGGTGGTGTTCACCTGCAGGTTGGCATACAGCTGCTGTACCTGGGCATAGGCATCGCCAAAATAGTCTGCCATCGCATCGGGCTGTTCCTCCATAGCGGTCTTGAACAGCTGCAGAGCAGTCGTCATATCCTCATCCCGCAGGGCCTGCACAAAGTCCGCAATGCTCTCTGCCGGTTCGATCTCCGTATCTGCCAAAGCCAACAGGCCATACATCGAAACTACGGTATTGCGCTCGGTGCCCAGCCCTGCCACATGGATAGTGCCGCCCTGCTGGCGGTTATACTGGTACAGCCAGCGCCAGTATTCGGCTTCCGCATCCGCACAGCTGCCCTGCAGCTTCAGGTAGTGGTTCAGCCAGTTTTCATCGCCCGTGCGCAGGTACTGCTCCAGCACCTGGGTTTCGCCCATGCCGGTTTCCACCAGCTGAACATTCACCCCCTGCTGTTCGTGCAGGTACTGGAACAGCGCCTTGCGCATGGCAGTGTTCTGCGGCTGTCCGCGGGTCTCTCCGGCCAGAAACACGCGGTAATCCGCATTACCAAAATCGGCATCTTCCAGCGGGTAATCCCAGTAAATGGGTGTTGTGTTGTCTTTCAGGTAGGTGTGGACGGTGTCATTCTTTTTGCTCTGCACTTCCACGGTTTCGGGCACAGCGGTTTCCTCACCGTCAGCCGTTTCCGGGGTAGCGGTACCGGCGGCAATGGCTTCCTCTGCCGTCATATCAGTATACAAAAAGTTCTGCAAAACCGCAATGTTGGCAGCCCAATCAGGATCCATCATAGGGCGGTCATCCATGCCGTTGCGCACGCCATAGGTGCCCTGCACCGGCATGGTCATCTGGTCTGCTGTCACGCCCAAAAAGCTCGGCAGCTGCACCATCAAGGCAGCGATCTCAGTTTTTGTAAAGTTGGTCTGCACCACCGGCAGGGCGGTGTCCAGCAGGTCGTTCAGCTCGGTGACCGAAGCGCTCTTGATCCGGTCCAGCACCGCCTGGATGACGGTGCGCTGGCGGGCCACGCGGTGCCAGTCATCATCAATGGCGCGCAGGCGGGCATACTGCAATGCGGTATAGCCGTCAAAGTGGTTCCAGCCTGGTTCCACCTTCTTGACGATCAGCATCGAGTTGGAGGGAACCTCCCAGTTCAGCGCCTTGGCTTCGTCTTCAGTCAGGTTCAGGTCGATGCCGCCCACGGCATCCACAATCTGAACAAAGGAGTTAAAATTGAACCGCACATAGTGGTCCACCTGCACGTTGAAGCAGTCTTCCACCGTATCCATCGTCAGGCGGACACCGCCGTAACGGAAGGTGTGGGTAATCCAGTCGTACTGGCCCTCGTACCCATCCAGCAGAATCGGCACACCGGTGCCGCGCTCAATGGAAACCAGTTTGATGGTATCGTCCTTGATGTTCAGGGAGCACAGAATTAAACTGTCCGCGCGGGCATCGGAGCTGAACTCCGTGGTGGCTTTTGTTCCGTCCAGCTCATTTAGATGGGTAAACGCATCCCAGTCGTTCACGGCATCGGTGCGTTCATCAGTGCTGACCAACAAGATGTTCAGCACATCTTCGTCCGCAAAGGGGCTGCCCTCCGGCATCTCCATTTCGTCATTTGTGGCCTGGGTCAGGCCGGTGGTATCCAGGTCCTGGTCCTCCTCGGCATCAACGGTGCCAACGCTGTCCACCGTGCCGTCATCGTAATGAATCAGATCCAACTTGCCGTTAATGTACAGCACCGCCAGCAGCACCAGCACCGCCAGCGCCGCAGCAAACACCGCCAGCAGTTTCAGCCACAGGGGACGTTTCTTTTTGTCCGGCGTTTCCGGTGCTGTGGTTTCCGCCTTGGGTTCGTTTTCAGTTCCCGGCTGGGCCGCATCCGCGGCCGGTTCGCTTTCCGGCTGCGTCTGCTCCGGCTGGGCCTGCTGCTCCGGGGCAGCAGACTGCATCTTGTTTTCTTCGTCCTTCATAACTACTTTCACCCTTGTTGTTTTTGGCCGCGCAAACGCCGCAGGCCCGCCCGTATCCCGCAGGAATAATAGAGAAAAGCCAGCCCCGCAAAAATGCTGACCGTTAAACTGCGCCAGGTAAACCACCCGTGCTGGATGGAATGGGTGCGCAGCAGCGCCAGCCACACCGGTGCCATCAGGGCGGTAAGGCCAATGGGCAGCGCGCGCAGCAAAGCTTCCTTATTGCGCAGGCAAAGCAAAAACGCCGCAATGCACAAAATAACCACCAGCACCACCGGCCACAACAGCCCGCGCTGGCTTAATGTATCCCCCACAAAGCGGAAGATGTTCCCCCAGCTCAGCTCCATGCCGTGCCAGGTATCCGCCGTGGTGCGCACCCCGGCCTGGTGGATGGCATCGCCGATGATATCCTGCCCGGTAATCAGGGTGGCCAGCACCCATTTCAGGCCCCAGCACATGGCATAGCCTGCCCCCCAGCACAAGCTGCCGCCGACGACCGGCAGACACTGCCTGGCACCGGATGCCGCCCGCTGCGGCAGGCAGCACAGCCACACCGCCACCGGCAGCCCCAGCGTGATGATGGGGGTGACCAGCAAATCACAGAACGCCGTACAGGTACCCAGCACCACCAGGGCAATGCTCAGCTGCCCGGCGCGGCGCGGCCTGGCCAGCACCCACGCACAGCCCGCATACGCAATACAGAAAGTGGTAAAATACTGCACCTGATGCGGCACCCAGAACACGGTAACCGCCAGCTGGCTGACGGCAAACCACACCATGGCCCGCAGCCCACACTGCCGCCGCAGCTGCCACAAAATAACCGCCAGCAGCGCAAACAGCACCAAATACTGCACCACGCGCACACCGGTGATGGACATAACGCAGAGCAGCGGCCGCAGCCAGATCAGGTAGCCGTGCCAGTACCGCGCATAGGAGAACGGCACCAGCTGCACTGCCTTTTGGGCACCGGTGGCCAGCGGAATGGTGCGCTCGCAATAGACAGCAAGGTCACCGGCCATCGTTTCAAAGTTATCCACGTTATAGGCCGTTGCGGTCATCATGGCGGTCAAGGGATCCTGCTCGCCCATGGCGGCCGCTTCAAACAGCATGATGGTATCGGTATAGTTATCCATCTGGAACAGCTTAAAGCCGAAATATTCAGGGTAAAGCCCCTCCTGCTGGATGGTTTGGGCTGAATCATACACATGTTCCAGCACCGGCTGGGCCGGCAGCGCGCACGCCCCCAGCAGCAGCACAAACAGCACTGCCACCGTGGCTGCAAACGCCGCCAGCAGCTGCAGGGGCGTGGTGTGCCGCACCGTTGGGTTTGTTTTGATTTCCTGCATAGCATTCCTTTTCTTTTGGGAAGATTGCAAAAAAGTTACAAATCTTTTTTGGTTATTATACCGTATTATTCCGCCAGTTTCAATAGCGCAGAACTGCCGAAAGTTGTGAAATCCCCATCACAAAATTTGCACATTCCCGTTACCGGGCGTCCGCCTGGCGCGAAACGGAGAGCACAATGCCCATTTCGCCCAGCAGCATCATCAAACTGGTACCGCCGGAAGAAAAAAACGGCAGGCTGATGCCGGTGTTGGGGATGGTGTTGGTAACAACGGCAATGTTCAGCACCGCCTGCAGCACCACCTGCACCACAAAGCCAACGGCCAGCAGCGCACCGAATTTATCCCGCGCGCGCACTGCAATGGACATGCCGCGCAAAAACAGCAGCAGGAACAGCACCACCGTCAGAGCCGCGCCCACAAAGCCAAGTTCTTCACACAGAATCGAAAAGATAAAGTCGTTCTGCGGTTCCGGCACATAGAGGTATTTCTGGCGGCTGTTGCCCAGCCCCAGCCCGGCCGCGCCGCCAGATGCAATGGCGTACAGGCTTTGGATGGTCTGGTGGCCTTCGCCCAGCGGATCGGCAAAGGGGTCCCGCCAGGAGGACAGCCGCCCCATGGCATAGGGCACCAGCTCCGGCAGCAGCACCACCGCCGCCGCAATGGCCCCGGCCCCGGCAATGCCTGCCAGGGCAAACCACTTTAAACCCGTGCCGCCCACAAACATCAGCACCGCGCCGATGCCCAAAATCAGTAGCGTGCCGGACAGATGCGGCTCCAGCAGCATCAGCACCGTAACCACCCCCAGGATAACCATAAAGGGCAGCACCCCGGTTGCAAAGGTCTGCATCCTGTCATGGTTGAGGGAGATGATGTGGGCAAACACCAGCACTACCGCAAACTTGGCGATCTCGCTGGGCTGCAAGGTACCCAGCCCCGGCAGCACGATCCACCGCTTGCAGCCGTTATATTCCGGCATGAACAGCACGATTGCCAGCAACGCCAGCGATACCCCCATGATTGGCCACGCCAGTTTGTGCCAGATGTGGTAATCCACCAGACTGGCCGCGTACATGGCCGCCGCACCAAACGCCGCAAACAACAGCTGGGGGCGGATGTAGGTATAAGCATCCCCGCGCCGGTACAGCGCCACCGCATACCCGGCTGAAAACAGCATCACCAAACCATAGCACACCAGCAGCATCAAAATGATCAAAAACCAGATATCTGGTGCCGGCTGCCCGGCCAGCCGCTTTTTGATGACCGTACGGGCCAGTGCCGCTTCTTCTTTCAATCCAAAAACCCCCTTCCCCATCCAGCTTGCAGCGGTTTATTCCGCCACACCCTAGTATATGTACGGGAACGGGGGCTTAATCATTCCTGGGTATATCTAAGGCAACACCGCACAATTCCCGCCTTGCGGCTTAAGCACCGCTCCGGCAGCTGCGGCACGGCATCTGCGTTGCCAAAATGCTCGATAATGTCGGGTTGCGGTACCCGCATCGTGCTTCGGGGGCAAAAGCCCCTCGCACTCTGCGACCGCTGCCCCTGCTTCGGTTCGCTGTTTCCGCCACTGGCGGCGCTCACCTTTGCAGCATCCAGTATTATCTGCGCTTTTGGCTTAGCAGCTGCCGCACCTCGCTCGCCGTATCGGCACTTAGAATTATGCGGTATTGCCCCAAGCTTACTGGGCCTGATCCGGCAACAGAACAGCGGTCACACAGACAAACGTGCCGTTTGTGCCGCCGGTGCTCATCAGGGTCAGGAAGGTTTCCTTATCACCGGGGGTATTGCCGGTATCAAACAGGCTGCGTTCCTTAATGCTCTGGCTGAACTCCGCATAGCTGTAATAATCCGAAAGTTCCCCATAGCTGGCGGGGGTAAAGGCATTCTCGGTGCCTGCGGCATCGGTATTATACACTGCCACAGCACGGAAATGGTAGGTCACATCACTCAGGTACAGGGTGAACTCGGCATTCTGGCTGAAGTTTGTCTGGTCCGTCAGGCTTGCCAGCGAGGCATCCGCGCAGGAAAGCACCGTGTTGGACGGCATGGAAGCGTTCAGGTAGTTGGTGCCGCTGATGGCAGCGCCATCGCCCGGCTGGGAGCCGCTGTACACCAGCTGGCCGTTCTGGCCGGGGAACGCAAGATAACCGATAATTTTTTCGTTTTCTGCCGCAGCGGATTTCAAATATGCCTGCGCCTGGGTATCAAACTGCTCTGTGCCGTAATTTTTATAGGCAGGGGCTTTCACGGTGCATCCACGGGTCAGCCCCAGCAGCACCGCAGCACCCACCAGAACCAGCAGGGCAATAACAGCCACTGCGGCAATCGCTTTGCGGCGGTGGCGGCGCTCGGCACGCTCGATCATGGCAAGGCTGCGGTTGTGGATGGCATCCTGTTTGGGTTCCTGCTTTGCTGCCAGGGGGCGCGGCACTGCCGGTTTGGCTTTGCTGCGGCCAGGGAAGGTAATGGTGGGCTCTTCGTCCTCCCCGTCATCCTCCCCGTCATCCTCATCGTCTTCAAACAACTGGCTGGCGGCGCGCTGGAATTCATCGGTGCTGCGCGGCGGGGCTTTTTCGTCCGCCTTGCGGGCTGCTTCCAGCGCGGCGGGGTCCAACCCTGCCGAAAAATCCGGGATATCATCATCCAGGATAGAAGCTTTTGGTTTCGGCAGGTTGGCGGGCGGTTCCGGCTCCGGCAGGGGTTCCGGCTGCGGTGCAGCGGGCGGTTCCGGGGGTGCGCATTTTCGACGGCAATCAGGGCCTGGCCCTGCATCTGATAGACATTCTGCAAACCAATTGCCTGGAAACAGCCGCCGAATATGGCGTTTGCGAATATCACACCACTTCCCAGGATCCTGAAATTCTGCGCCGCCTGAAGGACTTTGCCCGCCGGGTGGAGGGCTGATCCGGGCATAAAACAACCGCACGCATCTGAAAAAAGATACGCGCGGTTGTTTTTGTGCGCCAGGGGGCGCGTCAGTCGTCGGAATAGATCACCATTTCGGAATCCGATACGTATTCCTCGTCCCACAGGACGTAATCACACCCGGCAGAATCCTGAGTTACGCTGCCCCAGGTGGCATACCGGTATCCGGCAAAGGCGCAGCCGGTATCGTCCGTAATCAATACCAGCGTCTCCACATTGTCAGAGGAGGGCTCACTCAGGGGCACGGCCACCTTCCAACTGCCGCTGGAGGCGCAATAGGCCACGGCATAGGTGGTCTGCACGCCGCCGCCAAACTGGCTGAAATTGCCCGTGACAAATTTTTCCAATTCGGAAGCGTCCGCGCACCCCAGAATGTCCGCCGCGCCCGAATAATCCCCTGCGTCAAATTTCTTTAAGACGCTTTTTGCGTCGTCCATCAGGTTGGAATTGAAGCCCGGATATTCTTCCGCCCCGGCAAAAACGGGCAGCAGCGCCAGACAGAAACAAATTGCGAACGTCAGAAACCGTTTCATACCATCACTCCTCTGGTTTCGTCTATCCTTTGACGGAGGACGCCCGGGTTTGGTTGCGTTTTTCCGGGGAAAGACAGGAAATTTTAATAAACAGTCGATCCAGCGCCGCCGAATCCCGCATGCGTCCGGATTTGATGTCCGCGTCGGCGTTCACCGCCTCCAGATAGAGGCTTTCCAGCGCCTCCGAGGCGTACTTTCCCGCCTTCTGGGCCATGATCTTCGCGGCATAGGGGTTCAGGTTCAGCAGCTTCGCCGTTTCTGCCACGGAAGATACTCCGGCGGAAAGCCGCAGATGGGTCATGCCCCGCAATTGCCGGGTAATGGAGGCCAGAATGGCCACCCGATTGCCGCCCCGCTCCAGCATGAGCTGCAAAATGCGATATGCTCCGGCGCTGTCCCCGTCGAAAAGATGGTTCAGCATGTCGAACGCGCCGAAATCCAGAGAGGGGGAGACCACTTCCTCGATGTCCTCCTGGGTAATCTCCGCCCGCTGGCCGGAATAGGCGCTGAGCTTTTCAATTTCGCCGGAAAGCCGGGTCAGTTCCCGCCCTGCGGTAAAAATCAGCTGTCGGGCGCAGGCCGCGCTGATCTTCTTCTGCCGCTTTTTCATCTGGCTGGCGATCCATTTGGCGATTTCCGCCTCGGTAAGCTGGGAAAAATCTACCGTCAGCCCCCGCTTGTTCATCTCTGCGGCCAGCTTTTTTCGCGCGTCCGCCTCCTGTCGCATGTAAAACACCAGACAGCAGCCGCTGTTGGCGGAATCCAGATATTGCAGAATGCGCCGGGTTTCGTTTTCCTCGTCCCGGGATTTGCCGCCCATCAGCGGCCCCCAGTCCCGCACGACCACCAGCCGTCGGTCGCACATCATGGGCAGGGTTTCCGCCGCCTCCACAATGTGAGCCGCGTCCGTGCCCTCCAGAATGTTCTCGTTCAGCGCTTCCAGTCCCGGGGGCAAAAGCGCCGCCCGCAGCTTTTCCAGGGCCTCCCGCTTGACGAAATCCTCCGGCCCGGTAAAGAGATACGCGTTTTCCACCGAACCGGCGGAGAGCTTTGTGAAAAAATCATTCCAGTTCATTGCGCCGCCTCCAGAAACGTGTCCACCCGATAGCGCCATTTGCCAATGCGCACCACCACCGCGCCGCACTCGTCCGTGCGGTAGACCTTCGCGCCGCTTTCTTCCAGCAGTTGGACCACCTCCGGGGCGGGATGGCCGTATGAATTGTTTTTGCCGACGGAAATCACGGCCACTTCCGGCGAAACGGATTTTACCACGTCCTCGTCGGTGTTCTCCCGGGAACCGTGGTGGCCCACCTTCAAAATTTCCGCCCGGGGTCCGCGGCCGACATTGGCGTCGCCGGTGAACAGCACACGGGTGCTTTCGCAATCCATCAGCAGGATCAGGGACATGTCGTTTACCGGGCTGGAGGTAGATTTCCCGCTGGGAATCACGGTGAACAACGTGCCGTCGGGGGCTTGAACGGTGTCTCCCGGCGACAGCTCCACCCATCGGTCGCATCGGGTGACGGCATACGCCCATTCCCGCTGAATGCCCTCGCCCTCCAGTGCGTCTTCCCAGCCTTCGGGTACGTAAATGGTGCCGATTTCGCAGGCCTGGGCAAATTCCCCCAACCCGCCGGCGTGATCCGCGTGGGGATGGGTGAGAAACAGCGCGTTGACGAACAATTCCTCGCCTTCCACAAAATCAATGGTCTCCTCCGCGTCCTCGCCCAGGTCGATGACGCAGTTGAAATCCTTTAATTCAATCACACAGCTGTCCGCCTGTCCCACGCTGAGAAAGGTGACGGTAGCCTCCGTTCCCCCGGTAAACAGAAGGGAAAGGGCGATGCACCCGGAAATCAGCCCCAGACACAGGCCCTTGATCTTCCCCGGCAGCCGGCTGAGTTCAGAAACCGCCAGCGCACAGATCAGCAGCGCCAGCCAGAGCCACACCGGCGGCGCGTTTACCGACACCGTGGCCCACTGGAAGGAGGCACACCAGGACACCAGACGGGTCAGCAGCGAAAGCATGGCCTCCGGAATCCCCGCCAGCACAGGCAGCGCCAGGCCGATATAACAGGCGATCAGGGAAATAAGACACAGGGGCACCAGAAACAGAT
>OLPR01002651.1_pt1 | contig 12886 bp, 10 predicted proteins | sample 1672761 | NCBI WGS metagenome assembly OLPR01 (sample SAMEA3136721, study PRJEB25190) | human gut metagenome | biome: human gut; feature: human-associated habitat; material: faeces | place: Austria | collected 2013 | reverse complement strand
AAGGATGAAAACCGAAGGTTTACTGGCGGTAAATCGAGGTTTGAAGACGCAGAAGCGCAAGAAAAGATGCCGAAAATGCTGCCGGGCGAATTTAGAAACACACGCTTAGGAAGGCAGCCATCCGCCTTCCTGAACCGCCCGGAGATGCTATCATATGAAAACCCCCTGAATCAGGCGATTCGGGATTTTCAAGGGATAACATCTCCAGACCCTGCCCATGTTCTGCGCCGCCTTGCCGCAAAAAGCCGCCGTGAGGAGGAATGCACAGGGGGATTCTCCCCTGCCGCGTGTCTCCAGACGGCGGCTCTTGCGCGCAAAGCCGCCGAGTTCTGCGATAATTACTTACGCAGGTTCAGCTTAGCGATCAGCGCACGATAACGCTCGATGTCGGTCTTCTTCAGGTACTCCAGCAGACCACGGCGACGGCCGACCATCAGCAGCAGACCACGGTTGGAGTGGTGGTCGTTGCGGTTGGTCTTCAGGTGCTCGTTCAGGTGGTTGATGCGGTCGGTCAGCAGGGCAATCTGCACTTCGGGAGAACCGGTGTCGCCTTCATGCTGGGCGTAGGTGGCAATGATTTCGCTCTTGGTCATGGAATTTCATCCTCCAAATTTTTATTTCGGGCAATGCCCGTGGGCAATCGCCTGTTCACGCAGTGCGCCGTCGGAGTCTTCGGTCGTCCGCGCAAACGGTTCGCAGACCCATCCATTATTGTATCAGATTTTTTCCCGTTTGTAAATGGTTAATTCGCGCCTTTCGGGAAAATTTCAGGCAATTTGCTGGGAAAATTAGTACGCTTTCGCGAAATACATGACCTTCTTCGCCTTTTTGCCGCAGCAGACGCAGGTGTCGCCGAACCATTCTTTCTCCTGATCAAAGGGCATGTTGCGAGAGGACGCGTTGAATTTCTCCTTGATTTCGTCCTCGCACGCGCGTTCGCCGCACCACATGGCCTTCGCGAAGCCATTTTCGACTGCCGCGCCCAGCTCCTCCATGTTGTGGACGACGTGGGTCTTTTCGTCGCGGAACTTCTTCGCCTGGTCAAAGAGCGTCTGCTGAATATCGTCCAGCAGCGCCTTCAATTCGTCCGCCAGATTTTCCAGCGGCAGCGTCACCTTTTCGCACAGGTCGCGGCGGAACACGATCACAACGCCGTTTTCGAGGTCGCGCGGGCCGACTTCCAGGCGCACCGGCACGCCCTTCATCTCCCAGTCGTTGAACTTGTAGCCTGCGGACACCGTGTCGCGGTCGTCGAGCTTGACGCGGATGTCCGCCGCCTTCAATTCCTCAAACAGCTTCTCGCACGCCTCCATCACGCCCGGCTTGTGCGCCGCAATCGGCAGGATGACCGCCTGAATCGGGGCAACACGCGGGGGCAGGCGCAGGCCGCGCTCGTCGCCGTGGGTCATGATAATCGCGCCAATCAGGCGGGTCGATACGCCCCAGCTCGTTTCCTCGGCGTAAGTCAGCTTGCCTTCCTTGTTTTGGAACTGAATGCCGTACGCCTCGGCGAAATTCGTGCCGAAGTTGTGGCTCGTGCCTGCCTGCAGCGCCTTGCCGTCCTGCATCATGGCTTCCATGGAGTACGTCGCGCGCGCACCGGCGAACTTTTCCTTCTCCGACTTCTGCCCGACATACACCGGCAGCGCCATCACGTTTTCCGCCACTTCCTGATAGACGTGCAGCATCTGCATCGTTTCTTCCTGCGCTTCCTCGGCGGTCGCGTGGATGGTGTGACCCTCCTGCCAGAGGAATTCGCTCGTGCGCAGGAACGGGCGGGTCGCCTTCTCCCAGCGCATGACGGAGCACCACTGGTTGTACTTCATCGGCAGGTCACGCCACGTCTGCACCCACTTGGCGTACATCGTGCAGAAGATGGTTTCGGAGGTCGGGCGCACTGCCAGACGTTCCTGCAATTTTTCCGTGCCGCCCTGCGTCACCCACGCCACTTCCGGCGCGAAGCCTTCCACATGCTCCGCCTCCTTCAGCAGCAGCGATTCCGGAATCAGCATCGGGAAATACACATTTTGATGACCCGTTTCCTTGAAGCGCTTGTCCATTTCCGCCTGAATGCGCTCCCAAATCGCGTAGCCGTAGGGGCGCACGATCATGCAGCCGCGCACGGGCGCGTAGTCGCACAATTCCGTCTTGAGGATAACGTCGGTGTACCACTGGGAGAAATCCTCGTCGCGGGGGGTGATGTGGGTGACAAATTCCTGTTTCTTTTCCTTGGCCATGATTTTTTCCCTCCATGATTGATTATCCGAGGCGAAAGAAAAAGCCCTCGCCTCTGCTGATTTTGCAGGGACGAAGGCATTGCTGACTTGCATTGCTTCGCGGTACCACCCGGCTTAGGGCAAAGGCGGATGTTCCCCCTTGTCCTCTCTCTTGCGTCCGCTCTCGGAGACGAACCGGCGGGGATTAGCCGCAGCTCCCGGTCGGGATGACGCGCCCGCTCCCCATGCGCCTTCCACCGCCGCGCACTCGCTTTCCGGGGGCAATTCCCGCGTCAGAACCGTTCATTGCTCTGCTGTGATTATACACCACGCCCGCCGCAAATGCAAGCACTCCGCGCAAATTATTTCCGCACCAGCACACTCATTCCGAATTCCGAATTATTTCTTCCCCCACAGCGGCCGCGGATACTCGCCTTCCTCTGCCTTGCGCAGCATCGCCTTGGCGACGACCGCCCTGTCCTCGTGGTACGTCACGCCGTACCAGCGGTCGGGGCAGGTCAGCACGCGCGCCGTCGCCCGGTGGCGGTCAAGCTGGCGGCTGACGGCAGTCGGCAGGTAATACTCCGCCTTCATCGGGTTGTTCTCCATCGCCTCGTTCAGGAAGGGCACGAAGCCCTCCGCCAGCGCATCCAGAAAATCCGGCGTAAAGCCCCAGCAGTTCATGCTGACGGTCGTATCGTCCGGCAGGCGGCGGTACATTTCGCCATCCTCCGTGAACAGCGGGCCGTCGCAGCTGGCGATAATGTGCGTGCGCTCGCGCACCTCCTTCAGGAAGCCGAACTCGTTGACCGTGCACACGCCGCGCGACACATAGCCGTTCTCCGTCAGCGTGTTTTTCAGCGCGTAGCCGACCATGAAGTACTCGCCGCGCTTGCCCCGCAGCGTCCGCAGGTACTCATACGCCAGCTTGAACGCGCCCGCGCCGTAGTAATCGTCCGCGTTGATGACGAGGAACGGCGCATCGAGGAATTCGCGGCAGCACAGCACCGCGTGCCCCGTGCCCCACGGCTTCACGCGCCCTTCCGGGACGGAAAAGCCCTCCGGCAGCTTATCTAATTGTTGGAAGGCGTAGTTTGCTTCCATCCCCGCCGGCACGCGCGAACCGACCATCGCCTTGAAGGCATCCTCGATCTCGTGCTTAATCAGGAACACGACGCGGCGGAAGCCCGCCTGGTACGCATCGTACAGGCTGTAATCGAGGATGACCTCGCCGTCCGGGCCGACCGGATCCAGCTGCTTCAGTCCCCCGTAGCGGCTGCCCATACCCGCCGCCATCATCACCAAAATCGGTTCTTTCATGGCTGATTCCTCCTGCTGATGAGTTTTTCCTGCCGCCATTATAGCGCGAATCCGCAATTTTTACAATCTGCAAACGGAAAAAACGCGCTATCAGGTTGCGCAAACCAGAATTTTGTCGTATAATAGAAACTGATTTAGAATGCAAGGAGGAACATTCCTCATGGACTTTTTGAAAACGCTTCTGGCGTATGTCGCGCTGACCGTCGCCTTCTCCGTTCAGGAAGGGCCGCTGCCGCAGGATGTCCCGACCCCGACGCCCCTGCCGCCGAACGTGACGGCATCCCCGATTCCCAACGCGCCCGCCGCGACCGACGTGCCGACCGCCACGCCGACGGCCTCGCCCATCCCCGAACCCACGATAACGCCCAACATGGGCTACAGGACCGTGCAGTGGCAAGACCGCGGCTCAGGCGTGCTGAAGGTGCAGAAAAAGCTGATTGAGCTGGGCTATCTGGCAGAGGGCGAGGATGACGGCGCGTACGGCAGCAAGACGACCGCCGCCGTCCGCCGCTTCCAGAAGGCGAACGGGCTGTCCGTGGACGGCATTGCGGGTCAGGCGACGCAGACGCGCCTGTTTGAAGACCCGAACGTTGTGCCCTACTCCCCGCCGACCGTGCCGCCGACGGCGACCCCGACCCCCGCGCCGGAAACGCCCGCGCCGAGCGCCGCGCCAACGGCATCTCCGGCGGATGATCTGCCTCTGCCGGGCGCGTCCGGCGATTTCCCGGTGGATACGGTGACGACCGAAGCGCCGGTATATACGCCGGAGGGCTTGACGCTCCTGCCCAACGGCAGCATCATCCTGGGCAACGGCGGCGCGACGCTGACGATGACCGTCACGCAGGATGGCGTGGGCTACACGCGCCGTCCGAGCCTGTGGGTGAACACGGTAGGCAGTCCGGTCATGTCCCTGCGCGAGCTGGCGGCTTGCATCGACGACTGGCAGCTGGATGTCAGCGAAAGCGGCGTGTGGGTGCTGTCCGCGGCAGGCTACACGGTCGTCATCCGCGAGACGGACAGCGGTTTGTCCGTGATGGTGGATGGCAGCGCAATTGCGATGGAATCCGGCGCCGTCCGGCTGGACAACGGCGAAGTGTACATCTCCGACATGTTCCTACGCACGGCGCTCCACGCGACGACCATCTACGACAGTGACGAGCAGTCGCTGATTCTGTTCGTGCGGAACAAGTCCGTCAGCACATCGGCAGACTGAAGGTAATTCGGTGGTTTGTTCGCGATTCCGCGAAAAGCAAAAAGAACCGCCCGGTACATCTGTGTTTGGCAGATAACCGGGCGGTTTTTTTAGTTGTACTCCACCGTTTCCTGATACGCCTTATACGTTGACGTACAGAGCAGCTTGCGGTCGACTTCCTTGCCGTTCTGATACCAGATTTGGTAGGTTTCGACGACGTAGCCAGTGCGCTTTTTGATGGTCGTCTCCTGCGTGCCGGCGGCGAGTTTCGTGTTCTGGACGTACTTGGTGTCGCTCGGCGGGTCAATCGTGCGCGTGACGGTGCTTTCCAGGTCAATCGACACGCCATCGGGCAGGAGCATCCCGTAAATTTCGACGGTGCACTTCTGCTTGGAATAATTCGCGACGATGTAAATCGGCCACTCGGTATCGTTCTTGAACTTGAAGTCCAGGTTCGGCCAGTTGACCGTCGCGTCCATCCCCTTCTGGACGTAGGAACTCGGCCACGCGTGCGGGCTGCGGTAGACGATTTCCAGATTTGCGCGCGCGACGGCGTTAAAGAGCGTCGAGCTGGTCTGGCATACGCCGCCGCCCACCTCCGGCACGCTCTGCCCGCCGGAAATCGCTGTTGCTTCCTTGTAGCCCTTCGCCGCCGTGCGCTGCCCCGTCGCCTGATTGAAGGAGAACGTATCCCCCGGCGCAACCTTATAGCCGTTGATTGCTTGGCAGGACAGGTCGATGTTCGTGTTGCGGTTGGAATTGCTGGTGGTTTTCGTCGTGTAGGTGGAAATGCGCCCGAACTTGCCCACAATCTGTGATTTTGTCACGTCCGCCAGCACCGTGTCCGACTGCAAACGCAGGGACGCGGTGTAATTGCCCATGTCCAGCACGCCCGTGAGCGTCTGATAGACGCTGTTGGCATCCAGATACGCGCCGCTGATGTCGCTGTTGAAGGTGAACTGCTTCGTCGCCGGGTCAAAGGACTCCACCGTCGCGTTCACGGGCGTGCAGGTCACATCCGCCGCGATATTCTCCGCGATTTTTCGCACGGCATCGCGGTCGTAGGTGATTTGCGTCTGAAGCGTCACGGGGCTTTGCTGCATCGCGCGAATCGTCGCGACGCGCTCGCTCAGCGGCGTCCGCCCCGAACCGCGCAGGGCGGTTGTGTTCCCGCGCCCAGCGGCATAGGCAACCGCTGCCATCTCGCTCACGTTGCGGTAGAGCGGCACGTCGTAACCCGTGATGTCGTAGGTGTACGCATCCGCCACCACATGCAGGTTCACGCTGGAATTGTCCACGCCGCCCTGCCCCAAGGCGCTTTCGGCGTCCGCGCGGGTCATTCCGCCAACGTTGATGCCGTCAATCGTCACGCCGGGGAAAATGCGGTCGGTGTTGACCAGCGCGACCGCCTCATTGAAATTCGCGATTCGCTCTGCGTCATACCGGATGATGCTGCCGTTGACGAATGCCAGTGTCGGCAGCCCGGCCAGCTCCATGCCCAGCATCTGCGGCGCGGCAAGCAGCAGCAGCCCTGCCGTGCACGTCAGCGAAATCAGCATGACAAGCAGCCATAGGAAGGTGCTGCTGCGCTTTTTGCGCCCCTTGCGCGGTTTGCGTGTCGTTTTCCGCTTCGGCGCGGATGGACGCTTGCCCGTGGGTGTGCCGCGTGTTTTGGGCGTGGCGCTCCGGCGCGCTTCCTCTTCTATCAGCCGCTGTGAGCGTCCCTTCGGCTGGCGCATGGCGGGCTGTCGCGGCTTCGTCTCCGGCGCCAATTTTTCCGTCAGGCGCGTCTGCTGGCTGCGGCGCGGGCGCTGCGTTCCGCCCGAAATGTTGCTCATGTCATTCCTCCAAAATGGATTCCAGCCCTTGCACAGCGGCTGCTGCGGAGGGCTGGGTGTGATTTACTTGCTGTTTTCCTCGTTCCGGTGCGCCATGTGGTACGTCAGCGTCTGCAAGCTGTCCGTCAGGTGAACATTGACCACCAGCATGTCGTCCGGATGGGTCAGATCGGTCGGCGCGAAGTTCCACACCGCGCGGATGCCGCAGGCGTAGAGCTTGTCCAGCGCTTCCTGCGCGACGCGTCGGGGCAGTGCCAGCACCGCAATATCCGGCATGTTCTCCTTCAGGAAGTTCGGCATTTCCTCCATGCTGTACACGGGAATATCGCCCACCGGCACGCCGATTTTCTCCGGGTCGTTGTCAAACATCGCCAGCGGCCGGAAGCCTTCGCGCTGGAACGTCGGATATTTCGCAATCGCGCAGCCGATATTGCCCGCGCCCACGATAATCTCCGTATGCTCACGGTCAAGTCCCAGAATTTCGCCAATGTGCATTTTCAGATCCGACACCTTATACCCGTACCCCTGACGTCCGAAGCCGCCGAAGCAGTTGATGTCCTGCCGAATCTGCGACGGCGTGAGGTGCATCCGCTCGCCCAGCTCCTGCGACGAAATCTGCTCCACACCTGCGCTTTCCAGTTCCCGCAGATGCCGATAATATCCCGGCAGCCGACGGATTACCGCGTCAGACACATGCCCTGCCATCCTCATTCTCCTCCAGTGCATTTGTTATCTTGGGGCATTTCCGCCCAATTCCTTCATGTGAAAGGAATATCAATCTGATTGTAGCACACTTTTTGGTTTTGTGCAACCTTGCTGGAAAGATTCCGGGGATTTTTTCGCGCTTCACAGCTGTCGTGAAAGGGGGATTTATCGGATGACAGCCGATATTGCTGTGATATGCAGGCAGTTTTTTCTTGCTGCTCCAGTCGCCTCTGCGGAGGCGATGTTGTTACTTTCTGGCGCGCCAGAAAGTAACCAAAGAACGCCCAGAGGGGGCTGAAGAGCGTGCAAGTCTGGACTTCAGCCCCCTCTGGACTCCCCCCGCCACCCATGTTTATTGGGGGAAAGAGCGGCTGTTGTTGCCCAGCTTGACTGCTTTTCCCTGCTTGGCTTCTGTCCCGCTATTCGTTTTGTTTGAGGCTTGCGCTTACTTTCGGTGATTCCGTGTTTCGCCGCGGAGGAAGTCGCCCGTTTGGGTCGCGAAGGGGACGTCCATGCGGATGATTTCGCCGCCGATGCCCAGCGTATCGACGATTTCGCCCGTCTTTTCGCGCAGGAACGGCGTCGCCTCGAAGGCGTGCACGCCCGACGGCGTCAGCAGTTCGATTGTCTCGCCCGCCTTGAAGCGATTTTTGAGCAGAAAGCGTGTGCCGCGCCCATCGCGGCTGCCCTCCACCACATGCGCCAGATATTCCCGCTCCTGATGGAAGCCGTCCGCGCCGCCGGGATTTGCTGGCTTGCCCAGCGCAAAGCCAGTGTCGCTGTCACGGTGGCTCGCGCAGGATAATTCCGCCATCAAGCTCGGAAGCGCCGCCGCGAAATCGCCGCCATCCGCCAGCAGATCCAGTGCACGACGGTATGCCGCCGTCACCGTCGCGACGTAATACGCCGTTTTCATCCGCCCCTCGATTTTGAGGCTCTTGATGCCCGCGTCCGTCAGTTCCGGCAAAAGCGGCATCAGGTTCAAATCATGTGCGGAAAATATGTATGTGCCGTTTTCGTCCTCGCACACGGGCATATACTCGCCGGGGCGCTTCTCCTCCACCACGCTGTAATGCCAGCGGCACGGCTGGGCGCATTCGCCCTGATTGCCGCTCCGCCCCGCCATGGCCGCGCTGAGCAGACACCGCCCGCTGTACGCCATGCACGATGCGCCATGCACAAACGTCTCGATTTCCATCTCCGGCACGCGGCGGATGATTTCCTTCGCCCGCGCGATGGACGTTTCCCGCGCCAGAATCACGCGCTCGCAGCCCATGTCGCGATAGACGCGCACGGCTTCCGCATTGACGGTGCTCGCCTGTGTGCTGACGTGCAGGGGCAGCTCCGGCACTTCGCGGCGCAGTGCGGCAATCGCCCCCAAATCGCTGACAATCGCCGCATCCACGCCGATGTCCCGTGCTGCTTTCGCCGCCGCCACGAAATCATCCAGCTGGTCGTCAAACGGGAAGATGTTCATCGTCAGGTAGAACTTCTTGCCCGCGCCGTGCATCTTTTCGACCGCCTGCGTCAGCGCCTCCTCGTCGAAATTGCCCGCGAAGGCGCGCAGGCCGAACTGCTTCATACCGCCATAGACCGCGTCCGCGCCGAAATGCAGTGCCGCCTCCAGCGATTCAAGATTCCCCGCCGGGCACAGCAGCTCCGGCATCCGGTTGGTCATTTACTCAATGCCTCTTTCCTTGTCGTACTGCTGCCACAGCGGCGCGTAGATGGCGACCGCCTGTTCATGCTCCTGCAAGGTGCGGGAGAAGTGCAGCTCCGTGCTTTCGGGACTCGTCGCGCAGAAATACAGGTAGTTTTCCGCCACAAACGTCTCGTCCGGGTAGAGCGCCGCGTTGATGGCGTCCGCGCTCGGCGCGCAAATCGGGCCAAGCGGCAGCCCCGTCACCTGATAGGTGTTGTAGAGGCTGTCAAGCGCCAAATCACTGCCCGTCAGCGACATTTTCCTTACGCCCGTGATGTAGTGAATCGTCACGTCGCTTTGCAGCTTCATGCCCGCTTTCAGGCGGTTGTGGAATACGGCGGACACCTTCGCGAAATCCGCCTTGGACGCTTCCTTCTCAATCATGCTTGCCAGCGTCAGAATCTCGTCCATCGTGTAGCCCATCTCTTCCGCGCGATCCTCACAGGCGACGGTGAACACCCGCTCGGTCTGCGTAATCAGCTTGCGGATGATTTCGCTTGCCGTCGCGCCGATGTAAATCTCATAGGTATCGGGCGCGAGATACCCCTCCAGCACATAGCGGCGCTGGCTGACGTTCCGGCTGTTCAGCACGTCCTGCACAGAGTAAAATTCGCTGAAGCTCGTGCCGCTCTTGCACAGGGACAAGAACTCCGCGCTGTCCGTCAGCACGCCGTCTTTGACCAGCTGCTCGGCGAACTGCTCAATCGTCCAGCCGGGAATGAGCGTGATATTGCGCACAATCGGGTTGCCGTCGCCGCGCGTGAGCTGGTCGGCAATCTGCCGCATGGTCATCGACGGGCTGAGCGTGTAGCTGCCGGACTGAATTTTCTGCCCCCAGCCCGCGAAGTCGCAGTAGTACTTGAACACCGTGCGATTGCGAATCAGCCCGGCTTCCTCCAGCCGGTTCGCCACGCGGGTCAGGCTCTGTCCACTCTCGATGGTGAAGGGCACCTGCGCCGTGCTGTTTTCATCCGGCGGCGCAATGAACTCGCCGTACACCTTGTTCCACACGCTGAACAGGATGCCCGCCACCACCAGCACCGTGCCCAAGCCAATCAGGATTGGGCGGATGATGCGCCACAGCGCGCTGTACCAGTACGGGCCATATCGCCGCTCGTCGCGGATGCTCTCGTAGCTGTCATGCTTCTTGCTCAACAAGCCTGCCCCCCTTTGGAGAATCCGGAATTATTGTCCCATCCCCATGTCAATGTCCGCCGCGTCGGTGATGATGCGCAGAATGCCCGCCACTTCCTGCTGCAAACGCATTTCCGCCAGCAGGTACTGGCTGACCTCCAGCTTGCCGAACAGCAGCGCCGAAATGCCCTGAAAGCGCTGCATGTCGTCGTTATCCGGCTGCGTGCCGGAGACAGCCGCCATTTGCAGGCGCAGCTGCAGCTTCTTGTATTCCTTCAGGAGTGCGGCGGTCGTTTCGTCCGCCATAACCTCCTCTTTCAGTGCGTGATACGTCTGATATTCCTCGCTCTGGCGGATTTCCTGCGCCAAGCGGTGTGCCGTAGCATGTTCCATAACAGCATGTCCATCCTTTCGATACGCTATCCGTAATTAGAAACGTTTCTGTCCGCTTGATTCATCCCGATTTCCCACGAAAAAGGGAGAAACGCGTGTTGCAGCGTTCCTCCCTATTGTATCAGATGTGCGCCCCCATGTCAAACGTCAAGGATAATGGGCAGAATCATCGGGTTGCGCTTGATTTTCTCGAAGATGAAGCGGTGCAGTTCATCCTTGATGCGGTTCTTGAGCGCCGGCCAGTCCTCGCCCGCCAGCGACGACTGCGACAGAATCTGCCGCACGACATCGCGCGTGTTCTCAATAATATCCTCATTCTCGCGGACGTAGATGAAGCCGCGGCTGATGATATCCGGGCCGGAGACAAGGCGCTGGTCGTCGCGGTTAATCGCCATGACGACGATAATCAGGCCATCCTGACTGAGGTGCTTGCGGTCGCGCAGGACGACGTTGCCCACGTCGCCGATGCCCAGACCGTCCACCAGCACCGCGCCGGTCGGAATCTGCTCCGCCAGATACAGCCCTTCCTGATTCATCTCGATAACCTGACCCGTTTCGGGAAGCACGATGTCGGTGGAGTTCATGCCCATCGACTCCGCCAGCACCGCGTGCTGCCACAGCATACGATATTCGCCGTGGACGGGGATGAAGTACTTCGGCTTCACCAGCGCGTGCATGAGTTTGAGTTCTTCCTGACAGGCGTGACCGGAGACGTGCACCTCCGCCAGTGCCTTGTAGATGACGTTCGCGCCGCAGCGGTACAGCTGGTCGATGACGCGGCTGATGCTCTTCTCGTTGCCGGGAATGGGCGTGGCGGAGATAATCACCGTGTCGCTTTGGCGGATTTGCAGCTTGCGGTGCTCGCTGTACGCCATGCGCGTCAAGCCTGCCATCGGCTCGCCCTGACTGCCCGTCGTCATCACCAGAATCTCGTTGTCCGGGTACTGGTCGAGCGCGTCCGCCTCAATAATGGCTTCCGGCGGAATCCGCAGTTCGCCAATCTGCATCGCCACGCGGCTGACGTTGACCATGCTGCGCCCGATGAAGCAGACACGGCGGCCGTAGCGCAGGGCGTTGTCAATGACCATCTGCATACGGTGGATGTTCGACGCGAACATGGCGACAATCACACGCCCCTGCGCGTCGCGGAACATATTCTCGAACGTCACGCCGATCTTCTTTTCGGAGATGGTGTGGCCGGGGCGCTCGACGTTGGTGGATTCGCACAGCATCGCCAGCACGCCGCGCTCGCCCAGCTCAGCGAAGGACGCAAGGTCGGTGATATGCCCATCGACGGGCGTGTAGTCAATCTTGAAGTCGCCGGTGACGACGACCGTACCTGCCGGGCAGGTGAGCGCAATGGCGCACGCCCCCGCGATGGAGTGGCTGACGTGGATGAACTTCGCCGTGAAGTTCTTGCCCAGCCGCACCTCGTCGCGCGGCTGCACCACCTGCATCGGGATGCCCTGAATGCGGTGCTCCTTGAGTTTCAAGTCCACCAGCGCCAGCGTCAATTTCGTTCCGTAGAGCGGCGCGGGCACTTGGCGCAGGATGTACGGCGTCGCGCCGATGTGGTCCTCGTGCCCGTGGGTAAAGAGGTATCCGCGCACGTTGCGTTTCTTCTCCACCAGATAGGACACATCCGGAATGACCAGATCGACGCCCAGCATGTCCTCTTTGGGGAAAATGCTGCCGCAGTCAACCACCACAATGTCATCCTCATATTCAAAAACTGTCATGTTCTTGCCGATTTCATCCACACCGCCAAGGCTGACAATCCGCAGGCGGCTTGCCGGCTGCGCTGCTTTCGTTCTCGGGGTCATACCATCACTCTCTTTCAAACGTTTTCGTTCCTTCTCTTTCACATACTTCCATCACGGAAGTAAAAAAGCCATTTTTGCGGAAAACTGCTGCTGGACACGGCAAGCCTGCGTTTCGCCGAACCCCATCAGCATTATTTCCATGCCGGGAAAAAACGCATTTTATCCGTTGCGCCTTTGCAGCCGAAAACTGCCCGCGCAGGACTGCCCTGCCCGTGTCCGCTTTCGCAGCATTTCCCCGTCGTTTGCCAAACGCTGCCGATTCCATCACCGCAGGACGGGCATTGCAAGCCCTCCACCGGCGACTTCCTTTTCTTCATTCCACAATTCCGACTTCCCCAGCATCGTCATTCCGGAATGGCGGCGTTTGATTGCGGTCTGTTTTGCAACGCACAGACCCCTCGTTCATATAGTATAGCACACATTCAAAAAAAAATCCACCGGAATTTAGCCGAAATTCAGGCTCAAATTTGGTGGATTTGCAAGGAAAGTATGAATTTTTCGTGTACAAGGGAGGCGCCAGAGGCTCTGCCTCTGGACTCCGGCAGGGCTCTGCCCTGCACCCG
>OLPR01002650.1_pt1 | contig 12891 bp, 10 predicted proteins | sample 1672761 | NCBI WGS metagenome assembly OLPR01 (sample SAMEA3136721, study PRJEB25190) | human gut metagenome | biome: human gut; feature: human-associated habitat; material: faeces | place: Austria | collected 2013 | reverse complement strand
GAGTACGGCGCGGCGACCGGCCGTCCCCGCCGCGTGGCCTGGCTCGACCTGGTGGCCACCCATTACGGCGTGAAGCTGCAGGGCGCGACCGAGCTGGCGCTGACCAAGCTGGACGTGCTGAGCTATCTGGACAAGATCCCGGTGTGCGTGGCCTACGAGCTGAACGGACAGCGCACCACCCGCTTCCCCTATACGCCCGATCTGGACGCCGCCAGGCCGGTCTATGAGTATCTGCCCGGCTGGAAGTGCGACATCTCCGGCTGCCGCACCTTTGAGGAGCTGCCTAAGGAAGCGCAGGATTACATCCTCTTTGCCGAGAAGGCGCTGGGTTGCCGCGTCAGCTTTGTGTCCGTCGGCGCGGAGCGCGATCAGCTGATCGTGAGATAAGTCAACAGGCGCGCGCCGCGTGGATTGGAAGCAATCGACGCGGCCGCGCTTTCCCCATCGATTATTTATGCGTATAAAGGAGATCGTCATGAGCAAGGACAGCTATGAATCGCCGCTGTGCAGCCGCTATGCCAGCAAGGAAATGCTCTTCCTCTTTTCGCCCGATCATAAATTTTCCACATGGCGCAGGCTGTGGGTCGCGCTGGCCGAGGCCGAGAAAGAGCTGGGGCTGAACATCACCCAGGCACAGATCGATCAGATGAAGCAGCACATCGACGACATCGACTATGACAACGCCCGCCGGCATGAGGAGCGCGTGCGGCACGACGTCATGGCGCATGTTCACGCCTATGGAGACGTCTGCCCGGACGCGCGCGGCATCATCCATCTGGGCGCGACCTCCTGCTATGTCACCGACAACACCGACATCCTCATACTGCGCGACGGCCTGACGCTCATCCGCACAAAGCTCATTGAGACGCTGCGCCGTCTGCGCGCGTTTGCGCTCAAGTATAAGGATATGCCGACGCTGGGCCTGACGCACCTCCAGCCCGCGCAGCTGGTAACGGTGGGCAAGCGCGCCGCGCTGTGGATGCAGGATCTTTTGATGGACGTGAACGATTTGGACGACGCGCTCGCCTCGCTCAGGCTGCTGGGCAGCCGCGGCACCACCGGCACGCAGGCCAGCTTCATGGCGCTCTTTGACAACGATCAGGAGAAGGTGAAGGCGCTCGATCAGCTCATCGCCGAGAAGATGGGGCTGCCGCGCGTGTTCCCGGTGTCCGGCCAGACCTATCCGCGCAAGGTGGACAGCCGCGTGCTGAACGTGCTCTCCGGCATCGCTCAGAGCGCCTATAAGTTCGCACAGGATCTGCGCATCCTCCAGCATATGCGCGAGATCGAGGAGCCGTTTGAGAAGAACCAGATCGGCTCCTCCGCGATGGCCTACAAGCGCAATCCCATGCGTTCGGAGCGCATCTGCGCGTTGAGCCGGCACATCATCACGCTCACGCAGGACACGGCCATGACCGCCTGCACGCAGTGGTTCGAGCGCACGCTGGACGATTCTGCCAACCGCCGATTGAGTCTGCCCGAGGCCTTCCTCGCCGCGGACGCCGTGCTGGAGCTGTACGCCAACATCGCCGGCGGCTTGGTGGTCTATCCGAAGATGATCGAGCGCGACATCAATGACAATCTGCCCTTCATGTGTACCGAGAACATCCTCATGGAGGCTGTGCGTCGGGGCGGCGACCGGCAGGAGCTGCACGAGAGGATCCGCGTCCACTCTCAGGCGGCCGCCGCGCGCGTCAAGGCCGAGGGGCTCGACAACGATCTGCTCGACCGCATTGCCGCCGATCCGGCCTTCCCGCTAGAGCGCGCGCATCTCGATGAGCTGCTGGACGCGAAGCTCTACATCGGTCGCGCGCCGGAGCAGGTGGTCGAATTCATCGAAAACGACGTCGATCCCCTGCTGAACGACAGCCCCGCCCTCGCCGACATGGGCGAAATCCGCATCTGAGCGGGCAGTGCCCGCTTCCACACCGCTTCGCGCACGCAACCCGACTCCGCGCCGCTTGGGGGCGGCTCGAGTCTGGACGATAGAGCGAGCAGGTATCATCTCAATACAGCCCGACCCGCCCGAGCATAAATTGGACTCGGGCGGGTCTTTCCGTGTACCCGGGTGACGGCGCGGCGAATACGCACCAACACAATCCCGCCGCAGCGTGAGGAGAGTCCAGAGAGTCGAAGACTCCTTGGCGCAGTCTGGGGCGCGCAGCCCTAGCGTACTCCCGGCGGAAAACGCCGCAAAGCCAATGCGGCTGCGCAAAAACGCACAAAGGCCGCACCGCCAGTTCCGTAACCCAGCGGCCCCGATAATCCCGTCGGGATCGCCATAAGGAAACGCACAGTCCCGAAGTGAACCAACAACGCCTGATAACCGCACGACATCCGAGAACGCACGAATGGCGATCTCGACCCACGGCGGAATAGGAACGCAACATATCGCAAGCCGTTCTGTTTGGCGCTATGCGGCAAACAGCAGGCGTGATCGAGCATAAGACATCCCGATAGGAACGTATGATGGGCGTGATCGAGCATAAGACATCCCGATAGGAACGTATGATGGGCGCGAACGAACACAAGACATCCCAATAGAACCGCACGACCGCAACAGGACGAACACAGCCCCCGCGCGCGAGCCGCATCGCTCCGCAGAACAGCTCCCGCGCGCGCAATCCCTCCAGCCGGAGCTAAAACCGGCCAAACGCAACGCCGCGCCGGCCCGCGATTCACTAACCCATGAAGCGAAACAACGCTTCTTCGCGTCAGCGCGGAACATCGCCCCATAGAACAGCCCTCGCGCGCCTCCGCGGCGGCGCACATTTTTCAGGAATATGTAAAATAACCTTGAAATTTGGCGCGTTTGGCGGTATGATAGACGTAACGCTGGATTCTGGCGTCAACCGCTCAATCAGGAGGACGATACGCTATGGCGTGCTTTCTTGATTTCCAATGTTTTCCACCGCCGTTTTCCAATTTTACCGTCAATCGCTATGAGACGCGGCTCGAGATGGGCCGCACCGCCGCGCATGAGACTGCGCTGGCCGTCAAATCGCTGCTTAAAGAAAAGGACACGGTGCGCATGATCTTCGCCGCCGCGCCCAGCCAGAACGAATTTCTCGACGCGCTTGTCGCCGAGGATATCGACTTTTCCCGCATCGTGGCCTTCCACATGGACGAGTATGTCGGCCTGAGCGCCGACGCGCCGCAGGGCTTCGGCAACTTCCTGCGCCGCTCTCTGTTCGACCGCGCGCCGTTTGGGGCCGTGCATTTTATTAACGGCGGCGCCGACGACATCGCCGCGGAGTGCGCGCGCTATTCGGCGCTGATCAGGGAGGGCGTGGACATCGTGTGCCTGGGCATCGGCGAGAACGGCCACATCGCCTTCAACGACCCGCACGAGGCCGATTTTGACGATCCCCTGCTGGTCAAGCGCGTCAGTCTGGACGAAAAGTGCCGGATGCAGCAGGTACACGACGGCTGCTTCGCCAGAATCGAGGATGTGCCCACCCACGCGCTCACGCTGACCATCCCCGCGCTGATGAACGCGGACTATCACTTCTGCATCGTGCCCGCCGCGACCAAGGCCGATGCGGTCTATCGCACGGTGTACGGCGAAATCGGCGCGCACTGCCCCGCCACGGCACTGCGCCTGTGCCCGCACGCATCGCTCTATGTCGATAGGGACAGCGGCGCGCGCCTGACCGGCTTTAAGCGGGGAGGAAGCGCGCGATGAATCTGGCGTTTGCGGGACTGCGGCACGGCCACATTTTCGGCCTGTACGACGCGGCGATGAAGCATCCGGACGTGACGATCGCCGGCGCGTGGGAAGAGGATGAGGCCGCGCGCGCCGAGGCGAAAGGGCGCATGGACGCGCCGTTTTACGGCAGCTTTGAGGAGCTGCTCGCCGACGAAACGGTCGACGCAGTGGCCGTGGGCGACTATTACGGCATTCGCCGCGACCGCATTGTCCGCGCGCTGAGGGCCGGAAAGAGCGTGATCTGCGACAAGCCGCTGTGCGTCTCTCAGCGCGAGCTGGACGAAATCGAAGCTCTCTCGCTTGAAAAGCGTCTGCGCGTCCAGTGTATGCTCGATTTGCGCTATGACCCCGCGGTCAATCTGGCGCGGCGGCTGGTGCGCGAGGGCCGTCTGGGGACGATCCACGCGGTCGATTTTACCGGCCAGCATCCGCTCTCCTACGGCGTGCGCCCGATGTGGTATTTCGAAGCGGGCAAGCACGGCGGCACGATCAACGACATCGCCATCCACGGAATCGACGCCATCCGTTATATCACCGGCGCGGAATTCGTGCGTCCCGTGGCCGCGCGCACATGGAACGCCTTCGCGGTCAAGACCCCCGATTTTAAGGACTGCGCGCAGTTCATGGCCGAGTTTGACGGCGGCATGGGCGTGGCGGCCGACGTGTCCTACGCCGCGCAGACCGCGACGGCCTTTTCGATGCCCTCCTACTGGCGCTTCACTCTCTGGGGCGACGCGGGCGCGCTCGAGTTCAGAGCGGGCGAGCCGCGCGTCACGCTGGCTGTGCGGGAAAATGCGATCGAAACGCTCGAAGCCGCGCCGGTTCACGGCGGCTGGCTGGACGATTTCCTGCGCCCCTTCGACGCGGACGCGCAGAGAGACATATTCGCCTCCCAGCGCGCGGTGCTGCGCATCCAGGAAGCCGCACGGTAGAACAGACGCACGTCGGCGCGGCGATTGGCTGCGCAGATGTTACGCGCGCGGCGGATGAACCGGCGATGGGCCTGACGCTATGGCCGAATTGTGCAAGCATAGCGCCGGCAGACGCGGGCGGGCAGCGGGACGGATTTGTTATTCAAGGCACTTATATAATTGGGAAAGGACAGTGACGAAACCTATGAAAAGGCTGAAGGTTGCCCTGCTGGGGCAGGGACGCAGCGGCTATGCCATCCACGGCAAGCACCTTCTGCGCGACACGGAGCGCTTTGAGGTGGCCTATGTGGTGGACAAGCTGCCCGAGCGCCGCGAAAAGGCCGCGCGCGTTTTCGGCTGCGAGACGTTCGACGATTATACCGCGCTGTTCGGCAGGGAGATCGACCTGGTGGTCAACGCGCTGCCGACGCCCTGGCATCATCCGGTGACGGTGGATCTCTTAAACCACGGCTTCAACGTGCTCTGCGAGAAGCCGGCGACCAGCTCGCCCGAAAAGCTGGATGAGATGCAGGCGGCGGCCGAGAAGCACGGCCGTATGCTGGCAATCTTCCAGCAGAGCCGCTTCGCGCCGTATTTCCAGAAGGTCAAGGAGGTGCTGGCCAGCGGCGTGCTGGGCCGGCCCGTGCAGATTTCGATCGCCTTTAACGGCTATGCCCGGCGCTGGGACTGGCAGTGCGTGCAGGACAACATCGCCGGCGCGCTGTACAACACCGGCCCCCATCCGCTCGACCAGGCGCTCGACCTCTTGGGCGGCGAGGAAATGCCGAACATCTTCTGCAAGATGGACAGCGCGAACGTGTTCGGCGACGCGGAGGATTACGTCAAGCTGATCCTGACCATGCCGAACAGGCCGCTGATCGACCTGGAGATTTCCTCCTGCGACGGCTATCCGTGGGGCACCTACAAGATCGAGGGCACGCGCGGCGCGCTGTGCGGCACGCAGAAGGAGCTGCACTGGAAGTGGTATCTCGAGAGCGAAGCGCCCGAGCGCCGTCAGATCAACACGCCGCTGACCACCGAGGCGGGCGAGCCGGCCTACTGCACCGAGAAGCTGAACTGGCATGAGGACAGCTGGACTGCGGGCGCGGGCGAGGACGCGTTTGTGGACGCGGTTAAAACCTACTACACCATGATTTACGAGCATCTGACGGAGAACAAACCGCTCGCGGTCACCGTAAAGCAGGTGCGCCGTCAGCTGGCGGTCATCGAGGAAGCGCATCGCCAGAACCCGATGCCCAAATGGCCGGACGCCGGCATGAAGCGCTGAGGAGGACGAAGCCTATGTTTAAGATCGGCATCATCGGTTCGGAAAATTCGCACGCGGCGGCGTTTTCGGAGATATTCAATCTGTCCGGAACGTATGACGACGTGCGCGTCACGGCGATCTGGGGCGAGGACATGGAAGCCAGCCGGAAGATCGCCGAGAAATGTCAGGTTGAGATCGTCAGGCCCATGGATATGCTCCGTCAGGTGGACGCGGTGATGGTCACCAGCCGCAACGGCGCGCTGCACTGGGGCTATGTGCGCCCGTTCATTGAGGCGGGCAAGCCGGCCTTTGTCGATAAGCCGCTGGCCAACGACTATGCCGAGGCGAAATCGATCATCGATCTGGCGGCGGAGAAGCGCGTCCCGCTGGTGGGCGGCTCCTCGCTCAAGCTGATTGCGGACACGCTGGCGCTGAAGGAAGCGGCGGACGAAGCCAAAGCGAAGGGCGAGCTGCTGGGCGGCAACGTCTATGCGCCGGTGAGTCTGGACAATCCTTACGGCGGCTTCTATTTCTACTCATCCCATCTGATCGAGATCGCGCTGACGATATTCGGCTATGATCCGGTGGCGGTGAACGCGGTCAAAACGAAGGCGGGCATTGCGGCTGTGCTGGAGTATGCCGGCTACGCGGTCACGCTGAACTACACCGAGAGCGCCTACAAATATGGCGGCGTGGTGCTGGCCAAGGGCGGCGTAAGCGGCCGCGAGATCAACATGGGCGACGCGTATGCCCGAGAGGTGGAGTCGTTCGTGAAGATGCTGCGCACGGGCGAAAGCGACATACCCGCGCGCAATCTGGCGCTGCCGGTGCGCGTCCTCAACGCCATAGAGGCCTCCTACACCGCGCACAACAGGCAGTGCCTGTAGCCGCAGTGCGGCCTCCACACCGCTTCGCGCACGCAACCCGACTCCGCGCCGCTTGAGGGCGGCTCGAGTCTGGACGTTGGTGCGTGTTGGAGCCATCGATATACAGCCCGACCCGCCCGGCCATAAATTAGAGCCGGACGGGTCTTTCCGTGTACCAGGGTGACGGCGGCGCGTTATACGCACTAACCCGACCCCGCCGCAGCGTGAAGAGAGTCCAGAGAGTCGAAGACTCTTTGGCGCAGTCTGGGGCGCGCAGCCCCAGCGTACTCCCGGCGGAAAGACCTGCAAGGTCAATGCGCCTGCGCAAAAGCGCACAAAGGCCGCGCCGCCAGCCCCGTTCCTTCGTAACCCCGTTTCTCGTCCCCCGCGTCCCCGGTAACCCCGTCGGGATCGCCACAAAGAAACGCGAAAACCCGAAGTAAACCAGCCAAGTCCGATAACCGCACGGCGACTTGAGAACGCACGAATGGCGATCTCGACCCACGGCGGAATAGGAACGCAACATTCCGCAAGCCGTCCTGTTTGGCGCTATGCGGCAAACAGCAGGCGTGATCGAGCGCAAAACACTCCAACAGGAACGTATGCCCGGCGTAAACCGAACGCAAGACATTCCAACAGAACCGCACGCCCCGCAGACCGACCCCGCGCGCACAATCCCTTCTGCCGGAGCTACAACCGGCCAAACGCAACATTGCGCCGGCTCACAATTCACGATCCTGCGAAATGAACCGGCGCGTCGCCGCGTCAGCGCGGAATAACATAATTCCCCAATGGAACCGGCATGGTCGGCGCGAATTCAGAATCGCAATCCCCGCGCGGCATCCAAAATCCCCCGCGCACAAACAACTCATCTGTAAAGGAAAGAAATCGGAGCAAACGCGCTCCGAGGAGGTGCAGGATATATGGCAAAACCGCTCGTGGCCATCGTGGGACGGCCGAACGTCGGCAAATCGACGTTCTTCAATAAAATGGCGGGACGGCGCGTCGCCATCGTCGAGGACACGCCCGGCGTGACGCGCGACCGCGTGTACGCCGACTGCGAATGGCAGAACTACCGCTTTACGATGATCGATACCGGCGGCATCGACCCCACCAGCGACGATCCGCTGCTCCAGCAGATGCGCAGGCAGGCCGAAATCGCCATCGAGACCTGCGACGTGATCCTGTTCTTCGTCGATGGCCGGCAGGGACTCACCGCCGACGACGAAACCGTCGCCGATATGCTCCGCCGCGCCGGAAAGCCGGTCATGCTGGTGGTCAATAAGATCGACAACGTGGGCATGGAGAGCGAAATCTACGATTTCTATCAACTCGGGCTGGGCGATCCCATCGGCATTTCCAGCGTCAATATGCTCAACTTCGGCGATCTGCTCGAGGAGCTGTGCAAGCACTTCCCCGAGCCGGACGAGGAGGAGGATCCCACGGCGCCGGTTCAGATCGCCGTGGTCGGCCGCCCCAACGTGGGCAAAAGCTCGCTGGTCAACCGGATGCTGGGCGAGGAGCGCGTCATGGTCAGCGACATCGCCGGTACGACGCGCGACGCCATCGACACCCGCTTCACCGACGAGACCGGCGAGGAATATATCCTCATCGATACCGCCGGCATCCGCAAGCGCAAGTCGATCGAATATCAGTCGCTCGAGCGCTATTCCATCGTGCGGTCGCTGGCCGCCATCGACCGATGCGACGTGGCGCTGCTGCTCATCGACGCGCAGCAGGGCGTGACCGAGCAGGACAGCAAAATCGCCGGTTATATCGACGAGCAGGGCAAGGCCGCCGTCATCATCGTCAATAAATGGGACGCCATCGAAAAGGAAACCGGCACCATGGAGGAGCAGGTCAAGAAGATCCGCGAGGGGCTTAAATTCATGGCCTACGCGCCGATCCTGTTCATCTCCGCGCTCACCGGTCAGCGCGTGAACCGCGTGATCGACGCGGTGCGCAACGCCCACGCGCAGGCCACGCGCCGCATCACCACCGGGCTGCTCAACGACATCCTCACCGACGCGCAGGCCGCGCTCCAGCCGCCCTCGACCAGCGGCCGCCGGCTCAAGATCTACTATGTCACGCAGCAGCAGATCAAGCCGCCGACGTTCGTGTTCTTCATCAACGATCAGAGGCTCATGCACTTCTCGTATGAGCGCTATCTGGAAAATCAGTTCCGCAAGGCGTTCGGCTTTGAGGGCACGCCGCTGCGCTTCATCATGCGCGAGCGCAGCACGGACAAGCAGGATTGATTCCCCTGAAGGAGGGACAAGGCAATGGCAATCGTTAAGGGTATCCTGATCGCAGTGATCGCGTATTTTCTGGGCAATATCTCGACGGGGCTGCTCGTCGGCAAGGCGGTCGGCCACATCGACATCCGCAAGACCGGCAGCGGCAACGCCGGCACGACCAACGTCATGCGTACGCTGGGCTGGTTCCCCTCCGTGCTCACGCTCCTGGGGGATATGCTCAAGGCGGTGATCGCCGTGGCGATCGGCGGCGCGATACTGGGTGAGGCGGGCCAATATATCGCCGGCGTGGCGGTGCTGCTCGGGCATAACTGGCCGGTGTGCTTCGGCTTTAAGGGCGGCAAGGGCATGGCCTCGTCGCTGGGCATCATACTGGCCACGGAGCCGCTCTTGGCGCTGGCGCTCTTCCTCATTCAGGTGGTCATCCTCGTTGCGACGCGCTATATGTCGGTCGCCTCGCTCTGCACCGCCGTGCTCTATCCGCTGCTCGTCATCATATTCCATCACGGCAACGCGGGCTATGTGGTGTTCTCCATCATCGTGGGCGCGCTGGCCGTGTTCAGCCACCGCGCGAACATCAAGCGGCTGCTCAATCACACCGAGAATAGACTGGACTTTTCCAAGATCACCCAGCTGAGCAAAAAGCTGCGCAAAAAGTGAAAAAAGGGCAGGCTCCGTCGTGGTTTCCGGCGGAGTCTGCTGCGAATGGAGGGTATTTTGACATGATCGGATGCACAACCTGGAGCTATGCGCCCTATAAGCCGTTTTTCTTCGAGACCGGCGACATATACATCTGCCGCCTTGCGCCGAGCAGAACCGGCATACACTGCGAGTGGCTGGGCGATGCGGGCGTGCGCTATGACGTGATGCTGCGCGTTGAAGGACGGGGCGAGTTCCGCTGCGCCGCGACGGTCGCCGCGCCCGAGGCCACGATCGACGGCCTTGCGCCTGCAACCGATTACGAGCTGTATGTCCGCGCGGGCGAGAAGAAGAGCCGCGTTCGGCTGTTCCGCACGGGCGAGGCGGTCGGCACGGTGGTCAACTATCTTCATCCGCGCGACGACGCGTACGCCTTCTCCGGCCATTATCTGTGCTCGCCCTCGATGGTGCGCCATCCGGACGGCTATCTGCTCACGGCGATGGATCTGTTCTCGGGCAATCTCCCGCAGAACCTGACGCTGATCTTCCGCTCGGACGACGACGGCGCGAGCTGGCACTATGTCAGCGAGCTGTATCCCTGCTTCTGGGGCAAAATGTTCATACACAGGGGCGAATTGTATATGCTCTCCTGCTCGACCGAATACGGCGATCTGCTGATCGGCAAGAGTGCCGACGGCGGCCGCACGTTCAGCGCGCCGGTGACGCTGCTGCGCGGCTCGAACGGCAAAAACGGCGAAGCCGGCGTGCACAAAAATCCTCAGCCGCCGATTTATTACAAGGGCCGCATCTACGGCACGCTCGAGTGGGGCTCGTGGGGACGCGGCTATCACGCGCCCATGGTCATGAGCGCCGATGAGAACGCCGATCTGCTCGATCCGGCCTCGTGGCATTTCACGCCGCCGCTCAGGTACGATCCCAGCTGGCCGGGCGTGGGCAAAGGGCCGAGCAGCGGCAACATAGAGGGCACGCTGGCCGTCGCGCCGGATGGCAATCTCTACAACATCATGCGCTACGACATGAGCCGCTGCACGCCCAATTACGGGCTGGCGCTGGCCTATCGCGTCAATACCGACGATCCCGACGCGCCGCTTGTCTACGATCATGCGATCAAGCTGCCCGGCAACCACTCGAAATTCACCATTCGCCATGACGATGTGAGCGGCAAGTACGTCTGCCTGCTCACGCGCATACTGGACGAGCACTGCGCGGGCAACCGCAATCTGCTCTCGCTGATGGTTTCGGACGATCTGGAGAACTGGCGCGTCGCGGCCGATCTGATCGACAGGCGCGACGAGGATCCGCGTTTCATCGGCTTCCAGTATGTCGATTATTTCTTCGAGGGCGACGATCTGATCTTCGTCTGCCGCACGGCGATGAACGGCGCGCACAGCTTCCACGATACCAACTATCAGACCTTCCACCGCGTGAAATACTTCCGCGCGCTGCTCGGATAAGCATAGGGCCCGCCGCCTTCGGTTGTGAGGACGGTGGGCCTTGTCGTCCGGCGCAAAGCGGCGCGCCGCGCATTGCCGGTGCGGGCGGCTGTTTTACGCGTCTGTTCGCAGAGCACGTTTCGTTCTCCCCGCAAGCGGGGGACGAGGGCGGATCGTCTGCCTGAAGCCGTGCGGACGTTATCTGAGCGGCGTTCGGGTGCGGTCAGCCGTCGCGCGGGGAAAGCGGTTTGGGCGGTGGTACGCCCGGCGAGAGCCTTGCGTTAGGATTTGCCCATAGGCGTTCCCAACACATTCAAGCGAAGGCTGGCGGGGCGTATCGTTCGTCCAGCGCCGCGCCTGCCTCTAGCGCCGGAAGCCGCCGCGCGATTGCGGTTGGCGAGAGCCTTGCGCACAGCCGCTGATAGCGCGTTCCGGCGGCGCTCGGCGCGATTATTTTCACACAGCCTGCAAAACCGCCCCGCCGCTCTCGATTGTGAGGACGGCGGGGCGGTTTCTATTACTTCTCTTCGTCGATGATGGCCTTCAGCGCGGGGATGAGATGCTCCGCGACGATCTTATGCCCGCCGCGCAGGGGATGCAGCGGCTCGGCGGGAATCCACACGCCGCCGTTGATGAAATGCACCGTGCGGCCGTGCTTTTCGGAATACGATTTGCACAGCGCCTCCAGTTCGGCGGCATACGCGCCGCAGAACGGACTGAGCGCCACCAGCACGGCGCGGGGATGCTTCTCAGCGATTGCGTCCAGCAGCTCCTCGTATCCGGCGAGGTATTTCTCCGCGCCCGCGCCGCGATCATTCGCGCCATGATTGATAACGACGTAATCGGGCGCTTCGCCGGCATAGGGCACGCCGTCATAGACGAACGGATAGGCCGAGGCCGCCTTCACCACGCCGCCGCAGCCGCCGCGCGTCGCGCCCACGGCGCCGTAGCCCATCATGACCGGGCGCAGATTCAGTGCCTCGGCGGTCAGCCAGCCGTAGGTCGCGGTCACGTCGTCCTGATAGACGCGGTTGTGCTGATCCCAGGTATAGGCGGGCTTTTCGGCATAGTCCGCGTCGATCAGCACGCCCTCGGTGATGGAATCGCCCACAAACTCGACGATTTTTCGGTCGTCGGCGGGCAGCACGCCGCGCTCCTCAACCTCGATGCCCAGAAGCGCCGTCCGGCCGACCAGCGGCTGGAACCAGCGCGGCTGCATCTCGACCGAGCCTTTCAAAATGACGCGCGCGACGTGATTGGCGTTTGCGTCCTTTGCGAACACGCGCAGATACTGATCGAGCGGCGCTTCCACACGGCTTTCGCCGTCGATTTCGACATACAGGTGCGGATAGGGCGCGGCGTTGAGCGTCACGTCAAAGCGCATCACGGCCACGCGGCCCCTGAAGGCGAACTCGAAATACGAGCCGTTGGCGGTCGCCGTGGCGCAGTCGGGGTTGTTCCGGCTCCAGCGGCCGGTCAGCCGCACGGCGGGATCATTCCATTTGAGCAGCATAGAAAAACACTCCTTTGTATCGTAAAAAGTGTATGGAGAAACAGAAGAAAAGGGAGCGCACCGGAATCGCCCGGCCAGCGTTCAGATGCGCGCTTCAAAACTCAGCGCCCGTCCTCCAGCAGCCCCAGCGCGAAGATCGCCGCGCCGCGGGCGGCCTCCTCGGCGTAGGGGGAGAGGGTCAGCGGCAGGCCGAATGTCTGCGCGAGGATCGATTGCAGCGCCGGATTGCGCTTTGCGCCGTTGCCCGAGGCGGTCAGCACGAGATCGCTTCGGAGGG
>OLPR01002647.1_pt1 | contig 12905 bp, 17 predicted proteins | sample 1672761 | NCBI WGS metagenome assembly OLPR01 (sample SAMEA3136721, study PRJEB25190) | human gut metagenome | biome: human gut; feature: human-associated habitat; material: faeces | place: Austria | collected 2013 | reverse complement strand
CTGGTATGGTACTCGGAGAGCTTCATCAGGCAGAGGTTGGGAAAGTTGTGGGAGTCCACGTCTATCAATCCTATTTTCATTCAGCCACCCCCTTTAGTGCGCCCCGAACAGGGACTTTGCGAGGCTGCCGGTCTTAAAGAGGGTGAAGCACAGAAGCACCGTATACCCCATGCACCCCCAGATAGCGCCGGAAATGTTGTCGCCGCTCAGGGAGATGCCCTCCACCAGCACCGCGTAGATGCCCACGCAGATCATGATGAGGAACGCCTGGAAGCCCAGGGCCAGCAGGGAGCGGAGATAGTTCTGCCCCGTGTTGCCCCATTCCCGGTTCACCATCGTGGCAAAAGGGATGGGCCCTATCGAGGTCACCAAATACACCTCGATCATCCTTCCGTAGATCACCAGGAAGATACAGATGGAGAGGATCTGCGTACACAGCCCCACAAAGATGCTCTGGAACCACAGCCCCAGCAGGGCGCCGATGCTCCAGTCCGTGAGCTGGGTCTCCAGGTCGGCGGTCACGCCGGATATGTCGATGCCCGCGTCCGAGATGATGACACCGGCGCTCTGGCTGACCACGTTCTGCGCCACATCGAACACCGCCATGACGATGTTCCAGGTGTTGGTGACGATGAGCACCGCGGCGAAGGTTTTGAAAATCCACTTGAAGAACAGGAATGTATCAAAATCGTGCAGGTTGTTGCGGTCAATCAGCATCTGGATCAGCTCCAGGCACATGATGAAGGTCAGAATGATGCCGGCAATCGGAACCATGACATTTTCAGAAAGGCTGCGAATCATGCCAAAGATGCTGCTGTTCCACGCCTGCGGCGAAGCGCCCACCGTGGTGGCGGCATCCGCGACCTGCGTGTTGATGCTGTCAAACAGCCCGGTGAGGTTGCTGACGATTCCGCCAACCAGCAGCCCCTTCAGCCATTCGGTCACTTTATCCCAAATGAAATTCAAGCGGGCATCCCCCCTTTAAGCCCTCCCCCGGGAATCCGGGAGAGGGCAAAAGACTGGTTGGTGTGCATCAGCCGAACAGGCCGGAGAGCAGGGGAACCAGGGTCGTGCCGATCAGGGCAACGCCGCCGCCGGCCATGAGCTGTTTTATCCCTAATTAGGAGTAAAACCTTGCTCGATGGCGGGCGGCGGCGTGTCAAAAAATATATGAAGTTTTCAGAAGTTCCCCGACGTGGGGCAGATTATCCCGTGACCTGCTCTACTTCCGGCAGGGGCTTGAGATTGAAATGAATTTCGATAGAAATGTGTCTTGTCTTGTCGCTGTCAATGGTTTCATGGACAACGATTTCTTTGATAAGGCGGTTTAGAGTGGCAGCGTCAAGCTCCGCAATGTCCCGGTATTCCTGTATGGATTCCACCCATTCCCTTGCGTCCACCGCAAGGCGGGCCTCATCGTCCAGCCGCTTCCGGGCTTCTGCGGCCTTTTCCTTTAGCTCGGCCTGTTCCTTCTGCGTCTTTGCCAGCAGGAGATCGAAATTGTTTTCCGTGATGCGTCCGGCTACCATGTCCTCATAGAGCCGCAGCACCATCTTTTCCAGTGTTTCGATCCGTTCCTCGTCCTTCGCCAAAGCCCGTTCCATTGCTTCCCGCTGCCCTTTCTGCTCGGCCTCGCAGTTGCCGGTCAGCCTGTCGGCTACGGCCTCGCTGTCCATCAGGGCAGCGGCGGCGCACTCCCGGATTTTGTGCAGCACAAGGCTTGTGAGGGTGTCATACTCGATCCTGTGCTGGCTGCAATGGTGCTTCCCAAAGGCATTGTAGGTCTTGCAGGAATAAATCCGCTGCGGGTGCTTGGCATTGGTGTAGCGGACGGTCAGCGACTTCCCGCACTCCCCGCATTTGAGAAGCCCCGCGAACAGGCTCGGCTCGCCGGAAGCCCCCGGACGCTGGCGGGATTTGAGCTTGCTCTGCACGATGGCAAAGTCCCTCTTGTCCACCAGTGGCTCATGCGTCCCCTCCACCACGATCCAGTCCTCCGGCCGCTTACTGCCGATAGTCCCGATCTTGAAGCGGTACTCCGTTTTCTGGGAAGCAATCGCCCCGGTGTAGACGGGATTCATCAGCAGGTCTTTTATCACGGAGAAGTCCCAGATATATTTCCCGTTCTCCGGGTCTTGCTGCTCCCACCGGGTGCGGACGTTGCGTATCCCGCGCTCCCTGTTCCACCATGTGGGGCAGGGGAGCTTCCGTTCCTCCAGCCTGCGCCGGATATAGTTCGGGCCGTGCCCCTCCAGCGCGTACCCGAATATCAGCCGGACAATGCGGGCTGTTTCCGGGTCGATCAGCAGGTGGTTTTTGTCCTCCGGGTCTTTCCTGTATCCAAACGGGGCGACGCAGCCGGTAAACTGGCCTTTCTGCGCTTTCAGCAGATAGGACGAATGGACTTTTTTGGAAATGTCCTTGCTGTACATCTCGTTCAGGATATTTTTGAACGGCGCAATGTCGTTGTTCTCCCGCAGGGTGTCTATGCCGTCGTTCATGGCGATATAGCGCACTCCGTTCCTTGGGAAAAAGTCCTCAATGAGATGCCCGGTCTGCAAGTAATTTCTGCCCAGCCTCGATAAATCTTTCGTTATCACAAGATTTACCTGTCTGCGCTCGATGGCTTTCAGCATCCGTTTCAGGTCGGGGCGTTCCATGTTCAGCCCCGTATAGCCATCGTCTTGGTAGACTGCCACAACCTCCCATCCCTGCTTTTCGCAGTAGCTTTCCAGCATATCCCGCTGGTTGGCGATGCTGGCGCTCTCCCCTTGCTGGTCATCGTCCTTGCTTAACCGGCAGTAGATAGCTGCCCGGAAGCCCCCAGCAAGCGCCGCGCTCATCACATCATATCCGTTCATCATAACCGTTTTACCCGCACAATCCAGACGGAGCGCCGGTTACCTGAACCTTGTCTTTAGTATAGCATAAATCTTGCGTTTTCGCAAGATTATTCTTGCCGGATTCCTCGCAGGATTTCTGCGAGTGCTTCTGTGCAATCAGGCTCACAAAAACATCGGTAGCGTCCAGCTCCCCGTCAAAGACGGTAATCACATCGATTCGGGTCTTGTTTTTCGCCATAGGCAGTTACCTCCTTACATGAAAATAGCCAGACAGGGGAGCGTCGGCAACGAAGTCCGGCAACGGGCTTCAAAAGACCTTGCAAACAATCCCTATCTGGCGGGTTGGCTACTATTTACCTTTTCTTTTATTTTTCTGTTGTTTTGGTTGTCAGAGAGGGGAAAGCCTTGCGGCTACAGCATTTTCCCCGGCAACGGGGTCGGCAACGGGATAGCAACGGGGTATGCAACGGGCTGTGATTTTCCCGGATTTTTCAGAATGGAAGCTCCATCTGTTCTGTGACCGGCACAAAGCCGTCGGGGATTTTATCGCCCTCGTTGCCGGTGTCCGTTGTCGCGGCCTCCCGTTCCCAGCCCTTTTGCCTGCCGTACTGCGGGAACATACGGGGGTTGGAAAAGTAGTTCCAGCCGGTCACGCACTGGTTCATGATCTCGTTAATCTCCCGTATCTCCCATTGCTTCGGCTCGTCAATGGGGTGGTTCAGGGCTTCTCTGTATAGCTGCTTGGAGCAGACCGCATCGCCGGTGCAGCGGTCGAGATAGGCAAGTATCATCCCCGCCTTGGTGTCCTCCGGCATGAAATCCCGCTGGTGGTCTTTTAGGTAGCGTACCAGCTCCGGGCTGAATGTCAGCTTCCATCTGCCCGCCCGGTAAAGCACCATTGCCTCCGCCCATAGCTGGCTGATATATGCCCGTGAAGCGGCCTCGTCCTCCAAAATGTGTACCTTCGCCTGCTCCGGGTTTACCAGCACCGGGAGGAAACGCCGGTTGCCGCTTCGGTCAAGGGGCAGGAAGTCCAGCGCGTTGGAAGTGCCGCCGAACACGCATTGACGGGGGCGGTCTGCCGGGTGGGTTTCATAGGGTATCTTGTAGACCTCCTTCTGTCGGCTCAAAAATGATTTGATTTCCTCGATGCTCTTTGCGTTGGCTGTGGCGATCATTTCCGACATTTCAATGATCCAGTGACCTTGCAGCTTTCGGTAGACGTTATCATCGTCCAGCCTCCGCAGGTCGTCGGAAAACCATTCGTCCCTTACCGCCAGCAGCCGGAAAAAGGTGGACTTGCCCGCACCCTGACCGCCCACCAGACAGAGCATGACCTCAAACTTGCAGCCGGGTCTGTATGCCCGGTGGATCGCGCCCAGAAGAAAGAGCTTCAGGGCTTCGCAGGTGTAGGTGTCCGCTGCGGCTCCCAGAAAGTGCCGCAGACAGAAGCGTATGCGCTCCGTCCCGTCCCATACCAGACCGTTCAAATAGTCCCTTACGGGGTGGTAGCTGTTCTGATGGGCGGCAAGGTCGGCAGCGTCCGCGATCTTCCTCTCGCTGGTCAGGCCGTAGGTTTCTTCAAGGTACAGCCGGATATATTTCATATCCGTGTCGGTCATGGACGCGCCGGGTGGACGCTGGCAGCCGATGGGCTTTACAAGGTCTGTCCGGTCGGTCAAAAGGTTGTAGGCCAGCGCCCCGGCAAGCAGGGGGTCATACTGGAATACGGTCAGGCAGTTCCTTATGCTGTTGCGGACGCCGCCTTTTTCGGTGGTGTCCAGCATCGCCTTTACTTCCTCAACGCTCCGCATCGGCGCGGCGCTGTCCGGCGCGTTCCTCACGGCCTCCCGGACCTGCGGCGGCAAGTCCTGAAATTCTATGCTCAATCGCTCTCACTTCCTTTCCGTACTCTGTGACGATGGCAGCCCGTTCCCGCAGGTCATCGGACAAAAGCCCGTCCAGCAGGTATTCGATATAGTCCATCCTTTGCAGGGCTTCCACAAACAGAGGATGCCACGCCTCATCTGGCTGGCAGGGGGCGTGTTCCTCCCTCCACCGGCGCAGCAGGTGATAATAGTCTGCAAGCACCTGAAAGCAATGCCGCTCCATGCGCCTGTATTTCTGTTCCTCGGCTTCCTGCCGCAGCTTCTTCACGGCAGACTGGCGGGGCGCGTCCGTTCCGTCCCCGCAGGGGATGGAGAAATCCCGCGCCAGCATGAGGGCGGCCTCCTTTGCGCTCATCCCATGCAGCCGGGAAACAAAATCGATCACGTCCCCGGTCGCTCCACAGCCGAAGCAGTAATAGCGGCGGTCAACCTTCATGCTTGGGTGTCTGTCCCTGTGGAACGGACAGACCGCCATGCCGTTTCTGTTCACGTTCAATCCGTATCGCTCGGCAGCCTGCCTTGCGGTGACAGACTGCTTCACAGCTTCAAATAAATGCAATCGCGGCCTCCTTGAAATGAAAAAGGCACCCGTCATTCCAGAATTGAAAATGGCGGGTGCCTGATGTTAAAGTTAAAGCTCCATATCCTGTTGTTTCTGTGTCCGGGGCGGTTGCTGCCATTTCTCCTGTTCCTGCCGGATACGCTGCTCCCGGCCTTTCAAGCCCTCCACTATGGATGGCTTTTTCCCCGGCTCGGCGGTCTGGCGGTACTGCTCCGGCGGAAGCACCTGATTGAGCCAGTGCCGCACGTCCCGCAGCGTCCGCACGTCCGCCTGCACCGCTTCCAGCTCCTCCCGTTTGCCGGGCAGGGCGGCGGCAAGGTCTTTGCGCTCGGCTTCCAGCTCCTTGCGGCTGTAGGACGTACCGGGCAGGTGGGTTTTGACATACCGGGCGGCTGCCCGGTATGCGTCCAGCTCGCCCCTGTGGGCTTCCGCGAATTTCTCCTTCTGCTTCTTCCAGCCGATGGCGGCATACTCCTTGTAGACCGGCTTGTGCTTCTCATAGTTCCCGATGTGGGAGAGCAGGGTGTCGATGTCCTTGATCCGGCGCTCCGCTTTCCTCATGCTGTCACGGATGGCAACGGCGGTTTCGCTGATACCATCAAGCTGTCTGTCAAGGGTTTCCGCGGTGGAGATTTCTTTCTGCCGCAGAAACTCCATTGCCGCCTGCACCTTGTTGAAGTCGGAAACAGCGCCCTTGAGCTTGCCTTTGGAAGTCCAGTCGGCGCGTTCCTCGCCGCGCTGCTCCATGTACCGGGCAAGCAGTTGTGGGATGGTCGGCTCGCTGGCCTGCGCCCGTGCCTCTGCCAACGCTTCCAGCAGGGCGGTCTTTCTCTCTTTCAGTTCCGCGATCCAGTCCTTTAAGCCGCGCACAAGTCGGCGGATCTCCCGCAGGATACGGTTCGCCGCCTTGATGTTTCGGTTCAGCTCCCCGCGCTCGGTCACGATGCCTTTCTTCTCCATCTGTGTTGCCGATACGCCCACATGAACGGTAGGGATTTGGTCTATCCCTTGCCGCTCATAGCTGCGGTGGTCGATGCGTTCCGGGCGGTTGTTCTGCGCTAAAAACTCGTTGGCAAGGTCAGCCCACGCCCTGCGCCAGACCTCGGCGTTTTCCCGGTTGTTCCAGTCCATAAGGTCAACCTTGCGGGTCTTGTACCTGCCGCTGGGCAGACGGATTTTCTCGCCGTTTTCGTCCAGCACATATTCCTTTTTGGACTTCGGAAGCCACGCGCCCTTTTCGTCCAGCGGGCGCATGGTCAGCAGGATATGGGCGTGGGGATTGCCGCCTCCCGTATCGTGCAGATTGAAGTCCGCGACCATGCCCTTGGAAACAAATTGAGAGGAACAATAATCCCGCACAAGGCGGGTCTGTTCCTCTCTGGACAGCTCCACGGGCAGGGCGATCTCCACCTCCCGTGCAAGCTGGGCGTTATTGGATTTTTCGGAAAGCTCCACGCTGTTCCACAGGGTGCTGCGGTCAGAGAAAGCGGGCGGGGCGTGTGCCGGGAGCAGTATTTCCGAATGGACAACGCCGCCTTTTTTCGTGTAGTCGTGGGTCAGACCGTCCCACTCGTTTGTCAGCTTTTCGCCGCTTCGGTAGGCGGCTGCGGCTACGGCGGATTTGCCTTTTCCCCGGCTGACGATCTTGATGCTGCAATGGTAGATTGCGATGGTATCACCTCCGTTTCGCTCGTTCGGACTTGACGGGAGAGAATGGCTTGCGGCGGCAAGGCGTTCCCTCGCGGCAAGTGTGCAAAAGGGTAGACGGCGCAAGCCGTCGCAGGGAAAATGCAGTTTTCCCTGTTCGCGGCAACGCCGCCAAACTCGGAACACGGCAGGGCTGTGTGGAGAGTTCAGCCCTCGGCAGAGCGCACAACGCCCGTCAGGGTGTATAAGTGCGCCCTTGTTGCCAAGGGATTGTTCAGCTTGTTGTTTCCTCGGCTCGTTTTCTCAAAAACTCCCGCGCCGGTTCACTCGTCAAAGCAAGTCGGAAAAAGGTCTGCGCGTCCTCGTCCGTCATGGTGATAAGCTCCGGCACGATGCTTTCAATAAAGCCGCCCCGCGAACAAAGGCGGTGGTTGCGCTCCTTGCGCTTCTCAATGGCAAGCCTGCGGTCAAGCATCTTGCTTCGGTTCTCATACTGCCGGATTTTCTTCTGCGTGCGTTCCAGCTCGGCATTACATTCCTCGATGGTCTGCGGCGTTTTCTTCTTCGTCATGGGTGGTCGCTCCTCTCTTGATTTTGGGTAAAAAAAGACCGCTGACTGTACGCACACGGCGCGGGTCAACGGTCTGATTTTCGATATTCGGTTGTTCGGTAAAAGATGTGAGATGTTACTTTTTCTTTTTAATGAAAAACGAAGCGATAAACAGTAAAGCCATAACAATGACATAGCAACCATAGAATACACGCTTTATCTCCGCATCAATTCTTACACTGCCGATGTAAAAAACACTTCCAAGTGTAGGGCAAGAGACAGCGCAGTAAACAAAAACGACGGCAACTATGAGCATCACAATGCTAATTAGCCTTAACAATTTCTTTATGGCCATAAAGCTACCTCACAAACCTCTCTTGACGGAACGAAGTGACGAAACATTCTCGGTCTGGCAGTTTTCTTATGCCGACCGGGAATAAAGCTCCGCAGGACGTGCTTCCTTTTGTTCCTAAAGGGATTTTTTCTTTGGCTCAACTCTCCAACAAATAAGAAATGATTTCTTCTCATTCTTCAAATTCGCCCTCAATCATCCCGTTCAGATACCGACCGGGATCTGCGATGAAGTCATCCCATTTGGCCAGAGGGTGGAACTCCTCATGCTCGATGTCCAGATACCACAGCTTTTTGTCTCTGGGGCTCCACAGTAGCAGGTAGTCGCTGTAGTTGTCCATCTGCACCATCAGGGAGAGCAGCTTTTTCCGTTTCCAGGTCATCTCCTGCACATCCATGAAGGAGTAGAGCTCCGCCCACTTCACCCATTCCTGATCCGGGAACTCCAGTCGCAGGGGGCCGGTCTTCAAGTATTCCACCAGCTTGGCGGGCAGCTTGTATGGCATGAGCTGCCGGATCTTTTCCTGCTCGTTGTGCCATTCCTCCGGCTCCAGGGCTTTCAGGTAGTCGGCCATCTCCTGATTCTTGTTCTGCACCGCCACACTGTAGGGACGGTCGCCGTATTTATCAACAAGGGTGATGTCCGCCCCCTGTTCCACCAGCCAGCGCACCATGGGAAAATTGTTAGAGCGGGTGGCCTCGGTGACAGGGGTGGAGGCGTAAGGGAACACCATGTCCGGCTTGTGGTAATTGATGTCTGCCCCTTTTTCCAGCAGCAGTTTGGCAAGCTCGGCCTGTCCATCGGACACCGCCGCCCGAAACGCTTCGCCGCCAAACTTGTCCACTGTGATCCCGGCTTGCTCCAGCACATGGATATTCTCCGGGCGTTTGCCCCAGCGCACTTCCTGGAAGGACCGCTCTTTCTGCTTCGAGCTGAGTTTTGCGACCTGTCCGGCAAAGAGCGCCACCACCTCCGGCCCACAACAGCGGGCGGCGGTGAGCAGCAGGGGCTGTTCCTCTGCCAGATTGGGATCAGCTCCATGCTCCAGCAGGAAGTGGATCATGGGCACATCATTCCGAAAAACCGCGATCTCCAATGGCATCAGCTTGATGTATTCGCTGAGCTGGATGGGAACATCTAAATCCAGACCGCCTTGGAGCATTGCCTCCAGCTTGGGAGTGTCATGGTCACAGATAGCGGCGGCTGTTTCCGGGAGTGTCTCCCAGCGGCCAATATATGCAATTTGGTACACTATAAACACCTACTTTCGTCATTTTATCATTCACTCTATTTGAGTAAATTGTACCATAAAACTTGTGAACAAGTCTACCTCATTTCAACCTGTCAGCGGCATTATTTTCTCTGGCATACCTTCGCGCTGCTTCCCGCCGTTCCTCGCTGTATGGGGCGGTCAGACGGAAAGAGAAACGCCCCTTGTGGATTTCAAACTCCATGCTGCCCGTGTCCGGGTCTGCGTCGGTCTGGCGGCACTCGCCGGGGTGCGCTGCGGCATAAGCGGTCAGCCTGTTCTTGAGGTCGGTGTTGTGGGTGCGGATATAGATCAGCGGCTCTTTCTCGTCGAAGCAGATTTCCGTGACTTTCTGGCTCTTTGTCAGCCCGGTTCTCATACAAGCCCCTTTCTGCCCTCTGTCGCACAAGCGTGGCATTTTTCGGCTGTTTTCTCCGGCTCTTGACTTGGGGAAAACGACGATTTTTTAATGGAATACGCTCCGGCGATACATTCCTCGTCCGAAGCGTTCCCAGCGTCAGATATGCGTTTTTCCCGGCTCTTGACCGTTTTCGTGCGATCTGCCTTTGGTATCAGCAGATAAATCCTGTTGGGCTTGCTAAAGTCCCTCCGTACCCGCATGACAAGCCCCATATCGTCAAGCTCACTCATGGCGCGTTTGATCGTCATGGTGCTGCGGGAAAGTGCCGCCGCAAGCTCTTTGATGGGGAAGTGGATATACAAAATCCCGTTCTCGTCCTCTATGCCGTAAGCAAGGGCTTCATCCAGCATACGGGCATACATCACCTTTGCGGTGCTGCTGGCAGGTAGCCGCAGCAGAACGGGCGGCAGGGGCATACAGTGCGGCAGGGCTGTCCCTGCGGTCATAAACTCAAATTCCATTCAGCGAGTGTCCTCCTTGTTCTTTGCTCGTTTCGACAGGTAGCGGGGGCAGTCTATCACGGTCGCCCGGAAGCTCTGCTTGCAGGTATGCCGACATTTCCGGCACAACTCATTGTAGGTCAAGCGCCCCCGGTCATTGAGGAAGAAAGCAAGCTCATTCTTCCGTTTTCGGCTCATTCTTGGCATAGTGCCTCCTGTTATGAAAATCCGTCCATTTCTGCCGTAACAGCGGGAACGGACGGATAGCGGTTTTAGTGTCGTATTTCGGGGCGGTTTTCAGGGCTTTTCTGCCCTCTGCGCCGCCCGAAAATCTTTTATGGCAGTACGGGCAGGGAATTCCATTTCTCTGCCCGCTGTCGTGTTTCGGGTGTCTTTTGTGTTCATTTTTCGCCGGTTCTCCCTGCTGTCGTTCCTGCCCCCGAATCTCACGGCGGCGTATCCCTCCCCTTGGTACGCTCGCTGCGGTCTGGGTTCCTCCATTTCCCATTCCGCAGGTCTTTGCGCTACATCGCCGGGGAGCATATCCCTACAGGCCGGTCATTCGATTGGAATGATCCATCGATGAACTGCCTATAGCATAGAACATTTTTGCGCCCTCTCCTGTATGTCCTCAAAAAAGGAATCCTGCCCGAAAATCAAAAAATTCCACGATTGCGGAATGGTATGGTATAATGGAGAAAAAGGCGGCGGCAGCCGCAGGAAAGGAGCGGCTGGCAATGAAAACAGAAGTTAGCATATCGGAGCGGCTAAAGGATTTGCGGGTGGAAAAAAAGCTGAATCTGGAAGAGCTTGCGGAGCTTACCGGCATTTCAAAATCCGCCCTCGGCAGCTATGAATTGGACACGCCAAGAGAAATGAATCACAAAAATCTTATTGCCTTGGCAGACTTCTATGAGGTGTCCGTTGATTACCTGCTGGGTCGGACGGAAAACAGAAGCCTCCCAAACGCGCCATTGTCGGAGCTTCGCTTGAGTGACGCGACGGTGGAGCTTCTGAAAAGCGGCAGCATCAATAATCGGCTGCTGTGTGAGCTTGTCACCCATGAAAAATTTGCGGAGCTGCTGGCAGACGTTGAAATCTATGTGGACGGCCTCGCCGCCTCGCGCTTCCATGATTTGAAGCAATCGCTGGCAGCGGACAGGGCGCGGCTGCTGGAAGAACATCCCGAAGCGGTCACGGATCGGGCATTTCGGATTTTTGACGCAGGGATGATAGAGGAAGATGATTTTTTCTGCCATATCACGCACAAGGCATGGGACGCTATCCTCCACGACATACGGAAAGCCCACGAAAAGGATTTTGAGAGTGCGCCGGTCACAACGCCCGCCGATGAAATATTCATGGAAATCCGGCGTATCGTGCAGTCACCCGTCCACAATACGATTGATACGTTCGTGGAAGCGTTCTGCAAGGGCTTCCAGATAAAATCCAAAAACCTGCCCCCGAATGAAAAAGCGGCTCTGATAAAAATATTCAAGCGTTCCCCGGTCATAAAAAACTCCGGCATAAGTTTTCGGCGCAGGAAATAGAAAAAAGCTGCCGTGTGGGAATGGTGCTTCCCATAGCGGCAGCTTCTCTCGCCAGCCTGTTTTAGTCGCTCTCATGCGTCTGTTCCTCGTCTCGGACTAATTCGATCACGTCCAAAATCCCGCAGTCAAGGGTTTCGCATATCTTTGTCAGTGTGTCCATGCTGATGTGTTTGCCCTTTCCCATGTTGGCGATCATGTTTGTGGTAAGACCGGCGGCGAGCCGCAAGTCCTCTTTCCTCATTCTCCGCTCCTTTAGGGTGCGCCAGAGCGGTTGGTAGCCGATGTGCATTGATTTTCCCGCCTTTCTCCCAGTGCTGGGGTGGTTGACCTCATTATATCAAAATTCTTGCCATTTCACAAATATTTCTTGACTGCGCCGCCGTGTCCGTCTGGATTGTGCTTTTCCTTTCCGTATTATTTACATCTATTTAGCCATGAGCTGCTTCATGCCCTGCGATTTTGCCCCCGGATTGTCATTACCATAGCCCTCCAAGAGGTTGATAACGCCCCAGATGCCAAGACCTGCGCCCAGTGCAATCACAAGGGTCTGCAATACGTCTACTGCCGAATTGAAAAATGTCATAGATTGACCTCACTTTCTGCCGCTTTGCGGCTCTTGAATTTTTGTGTTTGTATTTTTGTGCATGAAAAAAGCCGCCCTCATCAAAAAAGGCGGCTGCGCGGGCAATGCCCGCAAGGGAATAGGAAGTGCAGAGGTAGGAGCGCGTACCATGTAGCCGATGCTTACGGTCTTGATGGCGGTATCACCTCCCAAGTGGCGGTGCGGACAATTTCGCCGCCCGCTTTAATGAGATCGAGAGCTTGCGCCCGCTGGCGTTCGCCGCCGCTTTGAAAGCTCTCCAAAAGCTGCACGGCACCCCATACCGCAAGCCCTGCGGCAAGAGCGGTGATAAGCGTCTGCATGACTGCTTCCGGCGTTTTGCAGGCGTTCGTCACGGCGTCCTCCTTTCCGCGCCGCCCTGCTTGGCAAGGTAGGCGCTGTATGCGGTCAGAAAGCGGTCGATGGCTTCCTGCCGGTTTTGCTGCCGCTTCTCCGCAAGGGCGACAAGCTCCCGGATCGCCCGCGCAAGCTGCTGTTTTTCCCGCTTTTTTCTGATGCGTCTGTTCATTCCGTAACCTCCTGTAAATCCGCTGCGTCAATTTCGTAATAGTCAAAGACGGTATCCGGCTTGATGATTACCGGGCGTCGCTGCCGCTTCAAAAACTTCTCGATGTCAAAGGTGTTTTTCTTGTCATAGTCCGAAAGGTATTTGTATTTCGGGTGCCTTGTGATGTCGTACTTGTCGGAGAAGAACGGGCGAACGCCCCGTAGCTGCAAGATACATTTCCCGCCGTCCATCACGGCAATTTCGTCCTGGCTCATAAGCTCCTTGCCGAGCTT
>OLPR01002645.1_pt1 | contig 12908 bp, 7 predicted proteins | sample 1672761 | NCBI WGS metagenome assembly OLPR01 (sample SAMEA3136721, study PRJEB25190) | human gut metagenome | biome: human gut; feature: human-associated habitat; material: faeces | place: Austria | collected 2013 | reverse complement strand
GGCGCGCGCGCCCCGTCTGCGTCTGGCGTTCGTCGCCTGCCTGCTGGCATTGGCGATCGGCGGCACGGCGCTGGCCGTGGGGCTTCACTGGACGGAGCGCTATTCGGACATTCGCCGCGCGCGGGAAGCCGTGGCCGCGAAATACGGCCTGACCAGCGATATGCTCGATCTGTTCTATGAGAAGGTTTCCGAGGACGGTCAGAGCGTCGTGCTGAGCTACATGGCGGGCGACGATCATGGCCGCGCGGGTTATTACACGTTCAATACCGCCGACGGCAGCGTCGTCTGGAACCATGACGGCGCGGAAATCGACGAGAGCGGCGCTCTGGACGCGGCGGTCTGGGGCAGAGCGCAGCTGCAAACCCGCTTCGAGCATGGCGGTGCGGACATGGACGACCGCTTCAATACCGAGCGGCTGGTGAACAACGCCGATCAGTCGGACGGCTATCGCTCGGCGCGCCCCGCGATAGAGGAGACGGACGTGAGCAATCTGCCCGAAAGCCCGCTCGACTGGACGCGCTATAACGCGATTCAGGCCGCCCGCAAGGCGCTCATCGATCAGCGCGGCTTTAACGATTACGCCTTTACGCTGTTCGACGTGCATACGACGCAGGGAATCGGCGTAAGCGAGGCCGTCTGGACGGTGCGCTTTTCCAGCGCGACCGAGCGGATGTTGGACACCTTTGCGCTCGACGCATGGATGCGCGGCAAACTGGGCGATTACACCGTGACGTTCGACAGGGACGGAAACGCCGCCTGCGCCTGGTCGAAGGAGGGCGTGGACGAGAACACCTACACCCGCTCGACGTTCGGCGCGGCGAAGGCCTTCTCCAGCGATATGTTTGGCTGGATAAAGGAAGTGACCGACGCGACCGATGCGATTGAAGCGAAGTATATGTCCTATTCGCCGCTCACGACGGAGGACATGAGCGTTTCGGATGCAGCCGCCTATGCGCATATCATGCAGGACGCGGGCGTGCCGGCCTATGCCGATCCGCTCTATCCCGAGGATGTGAAGCTGACCGACCAGCAGGCGCTGGAGATCGCGTCTCAGCTGTTGAAGGACGAATACGGCTGCACCGACGAGGCCATTGCCGCCGCGGGCATCCGGATGCAGCTGATCCGCCGGGGCGATGAACGCCTCTTCAGGATGCAGATATTCATCGCGCAGGCCGACTGGTTTGACGATTTCCACATCGACGTGGATGCGGACACCGGCGCGATCGACGATTTCTGGCACGACACGCCCGTGAGCGGCGGCGTGGGCTAAGGGCTTCTGCGCCGCGCCGCGATCCTCGATGAGTTCGATCGCGGCGCGGCTTTTCTGAACTCAAATACGACAAATCAGTGAGGTTATGAGCATGAAAAAGCACATGGCTTTGTTCCTTATACTCATCTGGACGCTGATCTGGGCGCTGTGCGTCGCCCCCGCGCTGGCCGAGCCGGAAGCGCTTACGATAAGCGGCGGCGTATACTATGACGTCATGAGCTTTGAGGAGAAGCATCCGGAAATCGAGGTGAATCAGCTTGAGGAATGGCCGGACGCGACCGAGATGATCCGGCGCATTACCTCTCAGGACGACAGCGTGGACATATACGCCATGAACGCCGATTTTTCCTTCCTCTCGATCAAAAACAAGGCTCTGGCCGAGCCGCTGGACGGTTCGGAAGCCGTCATGCGCAGCGCGCAGGGGCTGGATCGGTCGGTGCTGGACGCGATTACAGACGACAGCGGCCGGATCATCGCCTGGCCGGACGAGCTGATGCTGTGCTCGACTCGCGTGAACGAGGAGCTCTGGCGCAAATTCTGGCCGGACGTGCCGCTGCCCGAGACGTTTTCGGAGCTTTTAGACGCGTGGATCGACTGGGAGGATCGCGTGGCGGTCGATTATCCCGGCGTGGGGTTCATCGGCTATGAGTTCGACTATGCTGAGCAGGTGCGCGCGTTCATCACGCTGTTCGTGCGCCAGCATGACGACGGGGGCGAACCGGATCTTCATAACGCCGCGCTGCGCGAGGTGCTCGAAAAGCTGGAAACGGTGCGTGGCCGCCGCCTCGAGCACGGCCGGCCGGTTGGCGGCGAAAACGACCCGCAGCTGGACATGAACGGCGCGACCGGCCCGGCGAGCGTCTACAGCCGCTCTCTCGATTTTGCCATGATCGAGCAGGACGGCGACAACGACGGCCCCGTCTGGCCGATGAGTCGGCTGGACAGAGTGTACGGCTGCCGGCGCGCGAGCACGGCTCTGCCGCTGACGTTCGATAAAAACGACGTCCAGTATACCGACGCGCGGATGAGCGTATGCTTCATCAATCCCTATTCGAAACACAAGGACGCGGCAATCACGCTGATCGAGCAGATCGCCGGCATGGACAGGGGCTACCTTCGGCTGTATTACGCCGTTCATCCCGATTACAACGAGCCGCACGTTCGGGACGGCTATGAGAAATACCGCGCCTTTAATGAGCAGCGCAGGGCAGAATATGCGCAGGCGCTCGAGGATGCGAAAAAGAAGGACGAGGACACGACCGAGCTGGAAGCGTGGGTGAAGTATTACGACGAGTGGCTGAACTGGGAATACGCGCCCTACGACGTTCTGCCGCAGACCATTGCGGCGTACCGCGCGCAGATCGCCGCCGCGCCGATCAATCTGCATATCGCCTCGCCCTATGTCAGCGCCGCGGGGGCGGAGGGCGAGCTGATAACGACGCTCTGCTCCCGCTATGCCGCGGGCACGATTTCGCTCGATCAGCTGCTCGACGAGCTGCAATCGGCCATGAGCATGATCACGCGGGAAAACGCATAAAAACAAAAACGCCGGAGACGAAATGCTGTCTCCGGCGTTTTGCAGCTTACATATAGTGATATTTGTTCCGCTTGACGATCAGGAAGGAGAGGGACAGTATGAACGCGAACATCTCCGCGACGGCCATGGCCCACCAGATGCCGTCGATGCCGAAGAATATGGGCAGCACCAGCACGCAGAGCATCTGGAACACCAGCGTGCGCAAAAACGACACGATGACCGACACAGCGCCGTTGTTGAGCGCGGTGAAGAACGAGGACACATAGATGTTTATACCCGCCAGCAGGAAGGACAGTGAAAAGAGCCGGAAGGCGTGGCGCGTCATGTCGAACAGCGCCTGGTCATAGCCCACGAACAGCCGCGCGAGGGGCGCGGCCAGCGCGGCGGCCAGAAGCGTCAGCATAACGCCGCTGATGCTCATGAGGAACAGGCTCTTTCTGAGCATATTTTTCAGCTCGCCGTGATTTTGAGCGCCGTAATGATAGCCCACGATGGGCGCGCAGCCGACCGCGTAGCCCACGTCGATGGCGACGAATATGAACTGCACATACATCAATACGCCGTAGGCCGCCACGCCGTTCTCGCCGGCGTATTTCATCAGCTGGGCGTTGTAGGCGATGCTCACCAGCGAGCCGGAGATGTTGCTCATCAATTCGGAGGAGCCGTTGGCGCACGCTTGCAGTATGGAAGGCAGCTGAAGGGCGGAAGGCTTCAGGCGCAGCGGGCTTTTGTTGGGGCGCATGAAGTAGATCAGCGGGATCAGGCCACCCACGCACTGGCTCAGGCCGGTGGCGATGGCCGCGCCCGCCACGCCCCATTTGAATACGGCGATGAACAGCGCGTCCAGCACCATGTTGGTCACGCCCGCCGCCACGGTGACGTAAAGCCCCATGTGCGGCCGTTCGGCGGTGACGAGGAACGCCTGAAACACGTTTTGCAGCATGAACGCGGCGTTGAAGGCGAGCACGATGCGGCCATAGAGCACGCACTCGGGCAGCATGGCCTCGCTTGCGCCGAAGAGACGGGCGATCGGCTCGATGAATACAATGCCCACGATGGAGAGCAGCGCGCCGACCAGCAGCGTCAGCTCGATCATCATGGAGAATATGCGGTTGGCCTTCTCAGGCTCGTTCTGACCCATGGTTTTCGAGACGAGCGCGCTGCCGCCCGTGCCGATCATGAAGCCCACGCCGCCCAGAATCATGATGAACGGCATGACCAGATTGATTGCGGCGAACGGCGTTTTGCCCACGAAGTTTGAGACGAACAGGCCGTCCACCACGCCGTAGATCGATATGAAGATCATCATCACGATCGAGGGCAGCGTGAAGCGGAACAGCCGGCGATAGTTGAAATGGTCGGACAGCTGGATGTTCATGGGGCGTTTGCTCATTCCTTTCGTGCGGATTGCGCATGAGCCAGGCCATTTTCGGCCAGACGGGCGCGCAGAGCCTGCGTCCACCGGTCGAAGAGTGCGATCATCTGCGCCTGCTCTTCTGAAGTCAGCGATGTGAGCGCGCTTTCCTCCTGCGCGCGCACAATGTCGACCGACGCGGCGCACAGCGCTTCTCCCTTTTCGGTCAGCGAGACGGGCTTGGCGCGATGCCCCTCCTCGAGGACGATCAGGCCGTCCCGCAGCAGCGCCTTGAGCGCCGAGTTGACCGTCTGCTTGGAGGTCCCCATGCGGCGGACAAGCTCGCTCTGGGTGATCGCGCCGCCGCAGTCGCGCAGGGAATAGAGGATCCAGAACGGATTCTCGGACAGATTGAGGGCGCGCGCCGCGTCGCGATACAGCTCGTTGTTTTCGAGAATGACGCGGTTAAACGCGCGCATGGTTTCGGGTGTGTCCAACATGGCGTCACCTCCTATGTCCGAAATCAGACGATTACCATTATGGTCCGATTTCGGATGAATGTCAAGTAAAAACAAAGTGAGGAGTATAAAGAGCCGCAAAGAAGCGCGGGAGAAAAAACGGCTTGACAAGCGGAAAATGGCTGTTATAATAAAGCTGTAATTTTAACATAAAGGAGACGTGCAGCTATGGAGCAGGGCTATCACGGCGTTTATTATCAGCCGGGCGAGGAAACCGTATTCTGCTATCGCACGCATCTGACGGTCTATGAGGAATCCTTCGCGGACGGAACGCTTTCGGCGAGGGGCTGGAACGCGGCGGGCTATCCGCTCAATGTGCTCACGAATTTCCCAACGCGGCTGGATACGGGCCGCTTTGCCGAGCCGCAGCCGTTTTCGCTGGATGTGGACGGCGAGTGCTGCGACCGCGGCCTGACGCTCGAGGGCTTTGAGCAGCATGAGGAAGAAAAGGGGACGCACGCGGTCATTTCGCTCTATTGCCGGGACAAGGCGATCCGCATCCGCGTCCACACGCTTCTGGACGGCACAGCGGCGATAACCCGCTGGCTGGAGATTGAAAACGCGGGCGAGCGCGCCGCGGCGGTCAGCCGTCTGGCCGTCATGGGCGGCGGTCTGGAGATCATGGAGGGCGAGATCGCCGCGCGGGGCATGACGGGCAAAGGCGTCGATACCTATTATAAGCTGGGCTATTTCGACGCGGACGGCTGGGGCCGGGAGGGCGATTTCTCCTGGCACGCGCTCGAACCGGACATTCACGAAATCGCCGGCCGCTACAGGCGCGATCGCTTCCGGCATCCGATGTTCATCCTCGAAAACACGGTGAAGGGCATAACGTTCATCGCGCAGCTGGCCTACAGCGGCGGCTATCGCTTCGCCTTCGATTATCAGGCGCACCGCGAGAACGACTCTGCGGCGCTCGGCTGGGCGGCGGAGATCGATTCGCCCCGCCCGCTGATCGTGCTCTCGGCAGGCGAAACGATGACCACGCCGGCGGTACACATCGCCTGCGTCCACGGCGATCACGATGACGCGGTTAACGCGATGTTCGACCATGCGCGCGCAAGCGTGTTTACGCTGCCCGGCACGGAAAACGCCTGTCTGGTGGGCGCGGGCATGGGCGCGGAGCACGATATGAGCGTCGAGACGACGAAGCAGTTCATGGAGCAGATGGCGCGCGCCGGCGCGGAGGTGTTCATCGTGGACGCGGGCTGGTATTGCCCGCCGCACAAAGAGTGCGACTGGTTTTGCGATGCCGGCGACTGGATCCCTGATCCCGCGCGCTATCCGAACGGCCTTGATGAAATCGAGCGCTATTGCCGGAAGCTGGGCATGAAGTTCGGCCTTTGGGTGGAGATTGAGCGCATGGGGCGGGGCAGCCGCGCCTTTTCGGAGCATCCCGAGTGGTTCGCGCGCCATATGGACGGCAGGGCGTCCGAGGGATATCTGGATTTCTCCAATCCCGCTGTGATCGACTGGGCGGAGGAAGAGGCCGCGCGCGTCATTGAGGACTATCATCTCGATCTCTACCGCGTGGATTATAACGTCCTTTCTCAGGAGTATTTCCATGTCGGGCAGCGCGGTGGGCGGCGCGAGTGCCGCTCCATGCGCCAGATCGAGGGCTTTTACGAACTGTACCGCCGCTTGAAGACGCGCTTCCCGAATGTGATCTTTGAAAACTGCGCCGGGGGCGGCGGCCGCACCGACTGGGGCATGATGCGCTTTTTCAACCACACATGGGTGTCCGACAAACAGGTCGCCCCGCGCTCGATCGAGATCACGAACGGCATGACAATGGCGCTGCCGCCCGATCGCGTCGACCGGCTGGTGGCGGGCATGACCTGCCATAAGTACGCGTCGCTCGACCAGCATGTGCGCGGGGCGATGCTCAGCCACATGACGCTCAATGTGTTCGGTCCGGCGACGGCCGAGATGAATCCGGACGTGTTCGATTTCGTCTCGCGCAGCGTCAGTCTGTACAAGTCCTTCATCCGGCCGTTTTTGAACGAGGCGCGCGTCTATCATCCCACGCCGGATTGCAGGGCGGCGCGCGCGGCGGGCTATACGGCGCTGGAGCTGGTCTCGCCCGATCAGAAGCGCGGCGTGATCGGCATATTCACGCTCACCGGCTGGACGGGCGGCGAAATTGATCTCCGCGTGCGCGGCCTGAACCGCGGCAAAACCTACCGCGTGACCTATGACAACGAGGGCGCGAGCGAGGTGCTGACCGGCGCGGCGCTGATGCGGGGCGTGAAGGCGTTCGTGCCCTCGGCGCTGTCCAGCGAGCTGATCCTGATCGAGGCAATCGAAGCGTAAAGGCCTGTGAAAAAGGCATCCCCGCACCGTCCTCAAAAAAAGGGCGGCGCGGGGATGCTGCTTTATTCTATAATTATTCGATGACCTCCAGATCAACGTCCATGATGCGGGCGAAGCGGCGAATTTCCTCAATGTGATTGCCCGTGCCCAGCGCCAGATGATGCGTCGGCGCGGCCTCGCACCAGCGGCTGATGAAGCGCGTCACCGGCATATCGAATGTCACGCGCGTGTTGGTGTTGCCGGTCTGCGGAATCTCGCCCTTAACCGACGTGCCCGCCGCCGCGACCAGCTTGAAGCGCCCGTTGTGCTGATAGTTAATGCTTAAAAGCGTCACCGGCCCGGCCTTCAGGCTGAATTCCACGCCGATGCCGCTGCCCGATTTGCCCTGATACTTTTTCAGCTTGCGCAGCACGGGCCTGCCCTCGCTGATGGCGATGTTGTGCGGGCCGTCGTGGCCGACCAGCACGCAGTTGCCCGCAATGTCGAAGGGGTGCAGCTCGGCGAACGAGCCGCCGCCGCCCAGCCGATTCATGATCAGCATGGCGTCCGCCGTCTTGAGATCGGCCTCGCCGGCCAGCGGAATCCCGGAGGAGGTGAGCAGCGTGTTGCCCACGATCAGCGCCGCGGCCATGCGCTCGTATTCGTTGCCGTCCTCGCCCTTGTAGAAGTAGGCCAGCGCGGTCAGATTGTTCTTCTCGATCATCGCGTCCAGCGCGCAGGCCATGCGGGCGGAGAGGCGCAGATCGTCGTCGGTCACATAGTCGGTCAGCGGATCGACGGAGGGGGTCTGGATGGAGAACGTTTCCTTAATGACGGCGATTTTGCGCGCGATTTCAGCGTCGGCCGCCTGATCCGCCCATTTTTTCAGCTCGCACATTTCGAGCATTTTGACATGCGATTTGAACGCCGCCGAGAACGCGGTCGGGTCGGTGTGCATATCGTACATGCCCTCGTAGGTGTGGCCCAGATAGCCGAAGATCGCGTATTTGAACGCCGCGCGCGCCGCGATGGCCCGCTGCCAGGCCTGCACCTCGCGGCGGATCTCATCCTCCTGAGAGGCGGCGGCCACAAGGCAGGGCGGAACCGGCCTGCCCAGCCGGGCATAGACCCCCGCGATTTCCGGCATGGCGCAGATGTCGTCGTTGACCAGCTGCATATAGGTGGTGCAGCGGCCGTAATCGAGATGATCGAGCGGCTGAAGCCCCACGAGGATCTGCGGCGCGTCGATATAGTTGGCGAACGGCGCGCACAGCGACGAGGGCAGATAGGTGGTCAGGAGCAGAAACACGCCGTCCACATCGCGCCGCTTCACATCGCGCACGACGGAAAACGCCTTGTCCACATCGTCCACATACTCGGTCACGAATACGTCGGCCGAATCGTCGAAATACGCCCTGAACGCGTCGGCCTTTTTGCACAGCTCTTCATACAGTCCCTCGAACTGGCGAAAGTAAATATAATGGCCCAGCGGCACAATGGCGATCACCGGCTTGCCCTTCATGCTGATTTCCTCCTTAAATAAGCGTCCATATCGTATCAGAGCGCGTTTCTGCAATTCCCTCGACCGCCGTTTCCGCGCCTCAGATTCCCGATTCAGCGGCGTTGGGCCAGCGGACTTTTGCCGTGAGGCGGCTGGAAATCCTTCAGAAATTCAAGTCCCCATCGGGAAATACGGCGTTTGAAGCCCAGGGATTCGGGCGCCGCGCCTTTGCAAAAAATCCGCTCGAGCCTGTGGCGCCTTCTTTTAGAAACACACACTAACTATAGCACGGGCGGCCTGTCTCCGCAATGGAGAAAGCCGCCCGTCAATGGGAGAAAACAAACAATATGTCCGCTGGAAAGCGCTACCTTTCCCGGATCATGCCGCTGACGAGCAGCTTGTCCTCGCTCACGTTTTCCAGCGCGGCGAGGCGCAGCGGCTCGATCTGCGCGCGGCTCATCGTGCTGCGTCCGGCGTAGTCCCAGTGAAGGCCGAGCTTGTCGTATTTGGCGACGCACGCGCCGTTGAACGCGCATAGCTCCCAGCGCTCCAGCACGTCCATGAGATTTTCGCCGATAAAGCGACCGATCGCGCGGATGTTTTCGGGCGTGGCGGTCGCCTCCCAGATGAGCGGCGTGCGGATCCACAGCTTCTTCGGAAAGCCGCGACGACGCATGGAGTCCGCCGCGTGGAGCAGATTGCTCAGGATCAGCGCGTTATCCTGGCCGGTGAAGGCGCGGTGCGCGTCGGGATCGAAGATCTTCATGTCGTAGAGCAGATAGTCGGTCACGGGCAGCATGGCCTCGAGGTTTTTCAGGGGCGAGCAGCCGCAGGTGTCCAGCGCCGTGGTAACGCCCGCGTCGTGCAGGCGCTCGAAAAACTCGGCGAGAAATTCATATTGCAAAAGCGGCTCGCCGCCCGAGCAGGTCACGCCGCCGCCGAACTGCTCATAGTAGGTTCTGTCGCGCAGCACCTCGCGCAGAAGCGCGTCCATCGTGTAGCGCTGCGCCTCGGGCGAGAGCGCCTCGGCGGGACAGGCCTCGCAGCAGCTCAGGCAGGCGCGGCAGACGCTGCGGTTGATGGACAGCCCTTTGTCGGTGAAGGACAGCGCGCCGGTGGGGCAGGCGTCCCGGCAGCTCAGGCAGCCGATGCAGGAGCGCGCGTCCCACCATGGCTCGTTGCGCGCGCCGATGCTTTCGGGGTTCTGGCACCAGCGGCAGCGCAGCGAACAGCCCTTGACGAATACCGTCGTGCGCATACCGGGGCCGTCGTGCGTCGTGCCGTGGGAAACGTCGATTGTCAGAAGCGTTTTGTCGTTCATATCGCGCCTCAGTTCATCGACGAATAGTTTATGCGGGAGACGAACTCCTGCTGATATTCGCGGGACATGGTGATAAAGCGGGCGCAATAGCCGGTGATGCGCACCACCAGATCCTGATATTCGGGCTTTTCGGGGTGCTCCATGGCGTCCTCGAGCTTTTTGAGGTCGAGGATGTGCAGGTTGATCTGCATACCGCCGTTCTTAAAGAAGGCGGAGGAGAAATCGCGGATATAGGCGTAGCGGTTTTCCTTGCCGTCGAAGAAGCGCGGCTGGATGTCCACCTGAATGGAGCCGCCCTGGAACTTGCGCATATCGGCCGAGGCCGCCGAATTGGCCATGGGGATGAGGCCCTTTTTGCTCGCGCCGGCCTGCGGATTGATGCCGTGCGCCAGCACGTCGCCGGCATGGCGGCCGTCGGGCGTCGCGCCGATCTTATCCCTGCTTTCAAGATGAGACATGAACGCGAACAGCGAGGGGCGCATGGGCTGGCCGCCGCGCTGATTGACATAGCCCTCGGCGATTTCCTGCATACTGTCGCACACGCGCACGTACATATCGTCGGCCTCGTCCAGGCCGTTGCCGTATTTGGGCTGGCTGAGGAAGCGCTGGCGCATGATTTCATTGTCCTGCCAGTTATTGCGGCAGGCGGCGACCACCTCGGCGAGCGTATACTTTTTCTGCTCGAACACAAGGCGGTTGATCGCGGTGAAGGAATCGGCCACGTTCGGGATGCCGAATATGTTGAGCGAGGTGTTCTGGTTGTCCACGCCGCGGGGCGCGGTCATGTCCAAGCCGCGCTCGATGGGGCCGTGGGAGATCATCGAGGTGTACATTTCCGGCTGGCTTTCTCCGCGCACGCGGTCGATCGCCGCCTCGGCCTCCTGGAAGGCGCGCATTGTGACGTGCAGCTCCGCCTCATAATAGCGGTAGAGCGTCTCGAAATCGGACACGCCGTCCGCCGCGGCGCGGTCAAGCGCGCGATCCATGGCCTTGACGACGTTGATGAGGCTCGTGTCGTGGCCGCACCATTCCTGGCCGGGCAGGCAGTACCACTGGCAGCCGGAATAGACCACCTTCCACGCCTCGCTCTCGGGCACGCCGCAGCGCAGCAGCGAGTCGTACATGATGTCCCAGTTGATCAGCACGGGGATGCTCTCGCCGTGGCGCGCCAGCACGTCGCAGGCATAGGCGTAGTAGTCGGGATCGATGTCGCTGTGCCACATCACGCCCAGATTGTTGTAATCGCCGATCAGATCATAGGCCTCGAGCGCGACATAGCTCATCTCGTTGGTCGCATCGCTGCCGTCCTCCAGCCGACCGCCGAAGGAGAAGAACTGGCCGCGCAGCTTCATGTACATCTCGGCGATGTATTCGCGCGCCTCCTGCCGGGTGAGCCGCCCCGCGTCCATATCGCGGCGGTAGAAATCATAGAGGTAGAGATCCATGCGGCCATAGCCGTTGCCGTGGCCGACGGCGCGGTCGAAGAGTATGGCGAACTGTATGGTCTGCACGGCCTCATAGAACGTGGCGGGCGCGGCGTGGGCGATGTTGCGGCAGCAGGCGGCGATCTTCTCAAAGCGCGCCCTTTCGGCGGCGTCGTCCGTCTCGGCGGCGAGCCTTTCGGCCAGCGCGGCATAGCGTTCGATATAGCGGATGCAGCCCAGGCAGACGTGCTCCAGCCCGCGCAGATAGTGGGCGCGGCGCTCGTTTTTGAGGTCGGTGTACTTCTTCAGGCTCCTGCGGATGCGCGAAAGGATGTGGTCGTAGCCCTCCTTGAGGACGATCTCCACGTCGGGACAGGTATGGCCGTAGGCGGTGGGGTGGCCGCCCAGCTCGGTGGACAGGCGCACCTTTTCGGCGATTTCATCGGCGTTCGGGGCCTGCTTCCAGCCGCTCGAGCCGCAGGGGCGCAGCAGCCCCAGCTCCCAGTAGATCTCGCCCACGATGGTTTCACAGGGGTAGATGTGCGCCTCGGTGTTGTCGAGCATGAATTCATAGTCCTCGCCCCACTGCTCGCTGCTCATGCGGTAGCCCTGCCGGCGGGAGGGCAGATCGTCCATGCGGGGGAAGGGGCCGATGTTGAGCCAGCAGCGATGGTCGCCATAGGTGCCATACTGCCGCATGCCGTTGGTGCCCAGCTCTCTGTTGCGCGCTTCCAGCGTCTTGATGCGCTCGGACTGCTCAAATTTGGGGATGAAGGTCAGCTGCACGTCGCTCATGGAGAAATCCTCCTTGTGTCGTGATACAAATCTTTTATGGACAAATAGTGTGCCGCTTGAATCATAACGCATTTGACGCGCCAATGCAAGCTGTTTTTTAATTTTTGCGGCAAAAGGGCGCTGAAATTTGCGCAAATGGCTTCCCCAAAGCCTTCGAGGGCGTTTTCCGCGCCGCAATTTTCCATCTGTGCGCCATGTTGCCATAGGACGCGGAATGTGCTACAATAAAAAGAAAAAAACAGGCGGTCGGGGGAACCAATATCATCCAGCCCGCCGTCTAAACAAGTGTATTACGTCTGCACAGGAAATATCGGAGTTGAGACTATGAAAAAAGAAATGAGTCGTCAAATGGCGCTGGTCCTTATGCTTATCGCGCTGCCGTTTATCGCGCTGGCGGAGCAGTCCGCGCCCTCGCGAAAGTATCTCTGCCCCGAGTGCGCGGAGAGTGTGACGCTGGGCGAATTTGTCTCCTCGGGTGACAGCCAGTGCGCCTGGCGGGGCAGCTGCGGCCATACCATTCGCGTTGATCACGATTACATCGCCGCCGAGGAGGTTCCGGCCACCTGTACGCAGGATGGGCTGAAGGGCGAAATCTGTCGTTATTGCGGCTACCGGCCGGCGCTGAACGCGCTGGGACACAATTATGTCTATGTGCCGGTGGACGGCAGCTATCACAAAAAGCGCTGCACGCGCCCCAGCTGCACGGAGAGCGTGACAGAGCGCCATGCGCCCGCCGCCGACGCGTCCGGCAACCCGATCTGGACGTTTGACGAGGCGGTCGAGCGGCATTATGAGCGCTGCGATCAATGCGCCATGACGCTCAACAATCAGGCCTGCGATTTCATCGTGGCCAGCACGCTGCCCGCCACCTGCACGCAGGACGGCACGGAAACGGC
>OLPR01002644.1_pt1 | contig 12910 bp, 10 predicted proteins | sample 1672761 | NCBI WGS metagenome assembly OLPR01 (sample SAMEA3136721, study PRJEB25190) | human gut metagenome | biome: human gut; feature: human-associated habitat; material: faeces | place: Austria | collected 2013 | reverse complement strand
TTTCCTACTTGAAGCCCTATTACCTCGCTGCAATAGGGCTTCTTTGACAGGCTGCACGCACCTCTTGCGAGGTGCGACGTCATTAATTCTGTACACGCGCATGGAAATATAGATTTCAACTCACGCACCTCTTGCGAGGTGCGACAGGCCTTGCGGAGTGATTGATATTGGATCGTGTATTATTTCAACTCACGCACCTCTTGCGAGGTGCGACCCGTGTGGGCATTATATTACCTAATGTATCGCACATTTCAACTCACGCACCTCTTGCGAGGTGCGACGAGGATTTCATCGCGCGTAAATCCTGCTTCCACATTTCAACTCACGCACCTCTTGCGAGGTGCGACCTCTATGGCAATTTTCTGGCAATTTGCATTGTAAATTTCAACTCACGCACCTCTTGCGAGGTGCGACATGCTTCAGCGGCCCCGCTGTGGTGGCCGTTGATTTCAACTCACGCACCTCTTGCGAGGTGCGACCGAGGTGCGACGACGACGTGCGGGCGCTGCAGATTTCAACTCACGCCCCTCTTGCGAGGTGCGACGTCCACGTCGGGCATCTCGTCGATCATTGCGCCAACATTTCAACTCACGCACCTCTTGCGAGGTGCGACCGTCTCACTCCCATCTTGCCCCATCTGCCGGTATTTCAACTCACGCACCTCTTGCGAGGTGCGACGGGCACGGTTAGGTTTCCTCCGGGACGGGGGTATTTCAACTCACGCACCTCTTGCGAGGTGCGACGTGGACACCAGCCTGGAGGATCACATCTACGACATTTCAACTCACGCACCTCTTGCGAGGTGCGACCTTCGGTTCTTGGATTGCTCGTTCGCGGGTATCCATTTCAACTCACGCACCTCTTGCGAGGTGCGACGCAGCAGGGATTGTCCGGCGGGGCAGTCTCCAGCAAATTTCAACTCACGCACCTCTTGCGAGGTGCGACCGTGTGGGCATTAGATTACCTAATGTATCGCACATTTCAACTCACGCACCTCTTGCGAGGTGCGACCATGGTGCCGTTCTGCCGCACCTTGTCTTCAACCATTTCAACTCACGCACCTCTTGCGAGGTGCGACTGGGCCTGTTGCGCGACATCAGGTATGTGTACTATTTCAACTCACGCACCTCTTGCGAGGTGCGACGACCAGGGATCAATCGTCACCATGGGCAGCTGCATTTCAACTCACGCACCTCTTGCGAGGTGCGACGCAGCCAATCCTGCCGGGGGCTGAAGCAAATAAAATTTCAACTCACGCACCTCTTGCGAGGTGCGACGTATCCACAGCTGGAAGGGAAAGCCCGATACCGTATTTCAACTCACGCACCTCTTGCGAGGTGCGACCGGAATCTGACAGCGAACCTTCATGTACCGGAATTTCAACTCACGCACCTCTTGCGAGGTGCGACTTTTTATATTTTTCCGCCCCGGTAACCCGTACCCATTTCAACTCACGCACCTCTTGCGAGGTGCGACCACTACCAGGCCTGCGCGTCAATAGTTTCTGCATTTCAACTCACGCACCTCTTGCGAGGTGCGACCTTTACAACAATGTCGCCATACTTCGCATTCTTCCATTTCAACTCACGCACCTCTTGCGAGGTGCGACACCAATATGCGTCATGTTTTTGGGCTCTTTCTTCATTTCAACTCACGCACCTCTTGCGAGGTGCGACCGGATGGGTATCCGGGAAGTACGGACGACGGATGTATTTCAACTCACGCACCTCTTGCGAGGTGCGACATTCCCCCCCTCGACGGCCTTTAGGGCATCTCCATTTCAACTCACGCACCTCTTGCGAGGTGCGACTGCAAGGATCGGTAGTATAATTAAAATTGTAATATTTCAACTCACGCACCTCTTGCGAGGTGCGACAATTACCCGGTGCTGCTACAGTACAAGGTGGAAATTTCAACTCACGCACCTCTTGCGAGGTGCGACATGCCGAACCAATTCACCAGAATCAACCATACTTTTATTTCAACTCACGCACCTCTTGCGAGGTGCGACATATTGCGGCGATTGTGTAAATGGCGCGGTAAATTTCAACTCACGCACCTCTTGCGAGGTGCGACGTTATCTTCCCGGACAGGGTGTATGTCAACACCAATTTCAACTCACGCACCTCTTGCGAGGTGCGACTTACCTACGACCTGCGGAACAGCCAGTATTGGATCATTTCAACTCACGCACCTCTTGCGAGGTGCGACACGTCAAATCAACATACTGCGTAGTATCCCAACATTTCAACTCACGCACCTCTTGCGAGGTGCGACCTGACTGGGAAACCGATTAACCGCCATACCCCGAATTTCAACTCACGCACCTCTTGCGAGGTGCGACTGGGCCCAAATGACCCAGACCCAGGAGCAACGCGACATTTCAACTCACGCACCTCTTGCGAGGTGCGACTGGATTGCATATAGCTTTTACTTTCTTCACGGTATTTCAACTCACGCACCTCTTGCGAGGTGCGACATGCCCTAACGTCAATTTGGATGGATACGCTAAATTTCAACTCACGCACCTCTTGCGAGGTGCGACTTCAGGCCCGAATGATTATGAGCAGGAATATAACAATTTCAACTCACGCACCTCTTGCGAGGTGCGACTCTGCCTGGCGGCGAATTTCATGCGGCGCGTGATTTCAACTCACGCACCTCTTGCGAGGTGCGACATTGGATTCAGTAATGTTCCATCCCCGCGCCTGCAATTTCAACTCACGCACCTCTTGCGAGGTGCGACATTTTTGATGCACTATGCACAAAGATTAGAGGGATTTCAACTCACGCACCTCTTGCGAGGTGCGACTGCTTCCGTCGTGCTCCATCTGCTCGCACAGTACGATTTCAACTCACGCACCTCTTGCGAGGTGCGACAAGAGACATGCATTATTTCGCCCAGTTTGGACATTTCAACTCACGCACCTCTTGCGAGGTGCGACCGCTTCCGGGCTCATATCTCCCCGCCCAGGCTCCATATTTCAACTCACGCACCTCTTGCGAGGTGCGACGCAATTACCCGCAAAATTAACACGGTTGATAAAATTTCAACTCACGCACCTCTTGCGAGGTGCGACGGGGTACCGCCCCACATGTGCATGGACATGGACCATTTCAACTCACGCACCTCTTGCGAGGTGCGACTTCATTCAGATTTTTAACGTAATTTAGCAACAAATTTCAACTCACGCACCTCTTGCGAGGTGCGACGTTCCGTAAACCAAATTAAACACCCCCGATAAATATTTCAACTCACGCACCTCTTGCGAGGTGCGACTTCGCTGCTCTTCTTGCATATCCTGTTGAAGTTAATTTCAACTCACGCACCTCTTGCGAGGTGCGACATATGTTTGTACTGATTGTGTCGGATTGTTAAATTTCAACTCACGCACCTCTTGCGAGGTGCGACTTAACAGGCATTTTGGAACCTAGAATTCATGAAATTTCAACTCACGCACCTCTTGCGAGGTGCGACAATTACGCCGTTTTCCATTTTCAAATTTTTTACCATTTCAACTCACGCACCTCTTGCGAGGTGCGACCAAAGTCTACGCGCCTGGCGACGAAACCGGCACATTTCAACTCACGCACCTCTTGCGAGGTGCGACGAAAAAATGGATACACTTAAATGGGCGCTTGTAAATTTCAACTCACGCACCTCTTGCGAGGTGCGACATATGCGCCTAGGCCCTGGAACAAATTACGCTGTCATTTCAACTCACGCACCTCTTGCGAGGTGCGACAATAATTACTAATCCACTACTGACGGGAATTTTAATTTCAACTCACGCACCTCTTGCGAGGTGCGACGGAAAAAATGGATACACTTAAGTGGGCGCTCGTAAATTTCAACTCACGCACCTCTTGCGAGGTGCGACCCAAACGTACATTAACCCCTGTTTAATATCAGGATTTCAACTCACGCACCTCTTGCGAGGTGCGACCTTTAAGTTTTGATGCCTTCATCCCCGCAAGACTATTTCAACTCACGCACCTCTTGCGAGGTGCGACTACATCGTTGACAATTTGGACAACGCAAGCGTTGATTTCAACTCACGCACCTCTTGCGAGGTGCGACACGATTTTCCGGGACCAGCTGGATAACGCATTTAATTTCAACTCACGCACCTCTTGCGAGGTGCGACACTTTCCCGAATGCAGCTTATTGGTTGGTTGGCAATTTCAACTCACGCACCTCTTGCGAGGTGCGACATGGGCTGTTCCTCGACGACCATCTCCACCCGAATATTTCAACTCACGCACCTCTTGCGAGGTGCGACCGCAGCGGGACGACCGAACAGGAGTGCCCAGGGACATTTCAACTCACGCACCTCTTGCGAGGTGCGACGTCGTCGGGCGCCACTTCGACTTCGATTTTTGTATTTCAACTCACGCACCTCTTGCGAGGTGCGACAATCACCTTTGCTGCGCCTCCTTTGCAGATTTCATTTCAACTCACGCACCTCTTGCGAGGTGCGACACGTACTTTTGCACGACTTCCCTTCGATGGTTTTAATTTCAACTCACGCACCTCTTGCGAGGTGCGACATTGATTGTCCGGATATATAATCCACTGTTATCGATTTCAACTCACGCACCTCTTGCGAGGTGCGACCGCAATATATTGTAGTACTTTCATATCGCAGACACATCATCTCGTTAGAGGTGGACAGGTTAACCAGATTATAGACCTCTCAGGGGTAAAATATTGCCCCGTTTTGGCGCGAACCGGCAACGATTTTTGCATCATTCACGGTTCGCTGAAGCATTACAAAATAATTGGGCCTTCCGGATCGTAGGTCGGTTTCGCGCCGATATGCTCCACAGACTTTTTCCAATTATTTCCCAGGTAGTAGAAACGCAGGCTGTCCTTTTCTGGATCCATCAAACCTATCAGTTCGTTTTTCAGCTTTAGGAACTTGCCATAATCCAAATCCGCTTCGAATACGGAATTTTGGACGCGCTGGGCATGGTCTTTGCATTTTTTTGCAATATCCCGCAACCGTTTTCGACCCTGGGCATCGCCGGTTGCGACATCGTAACTGATCAAAACCATCATAGTGTCCGTTCACGCAGCGGAGATTCCGCTGTCCCTCCAATTCTACATTTCGACTTGCGACCTAGCGTTCCTTCATGGATTGCCTGCAATTGAGTTAAGTTTCGCAGTTTCCCCTATACATCTTATAGTCGCAAAAATAGCCCAAAGGGACGTAATGCAATCGCTTCCCCTGAACGAAATGCATCGCTCCAATAAGGTGAAAGGCGGCACGTCAGGTCCGGGCTGATTTGCCGTTACGCGTTCAAATAACAGGGATACTCCCCAATTTCACCTCTCACGTATTTCGCAAGAAGGTTACTCTGCACATAGGGCAAAAGTCCCAATTGAAGCTTTTGCTTCAGATAGGGATGTACAATATCGCTGCGCTTTTTCTCTTGCCAATGCGTTATCACCTTCTTGCGCCCTTCGTCGTTGAGATAGACCGCACCGCCCATTTCCTGCCGAAAGTCCTTCTGTTGCAGAATCTTGAGGTTAAACAGCGTGATGGTAAATCGTTCCACAATGCATCGCGCTTCCTCTACCAAATCGCAGGCAAGTGAATTTCTTCCACTGCGCAACTTATGATAGAAGCCGATATAGCTATCCAGGCCGACGGTTTCCAGGCCCGCGGCGAACTCGTTGGTGAAAAGCGTATACAAAAACGAAAGAACCGCATTTACCGGGTCCAGCGGTGGACGCTTGCTGCGGCCGTCAAAATGAAATTCCGGGTTTTTGAAGGCCTTCCCCAGCACGCCGTAATACTCCTTTGCGCAAGCTCCTTCCACCCCCAGCAGTGATTCGTAGCTGTCGATGGCAAAGACCGAATCCACGGCATCGGTAAGAAAATCGATGGCATGGGTTATCTGAGGATCCGTACGGAGTTCCGGGGCGTCGTGCAGCGTTCGTTTCAGCACACTGACGGAATTAGCCAGTTTTGCGGCCATGCTGTTTTGCGCCAGGAAAAGTCCATTTTCCCGGAAGCAGTCTATTTGCCGAACCCGAAGGAATACATTCCCGCGGGTGCCGGCATACACCTTGGCAAGGAATTCGCCCTGGGGAGAAACGAAGCTGATAGGGATGAGCTTTTGCGCGCACTTGCCCATCAAGGCGGGAGAGCAGCCGGGATAATTCATGCAGACCACGGACTCGATATTGTCAAAAGGAATTTGAGCCTTAACCGTATTTTCCTCGCGGCAGACAAAATTTTCCCCGTCCAGGCTGAGATAGGCCGTTTCGCTGGTGACATAAACGGTATTCAACAGTTTTCTCATTCGTTCGCCTCCAACGCTTTTTCGATGCGATTTCTCAGCCCGCCAACATTCCTGCGCACGGCGGGAATGCAGAGATCCTTCATGGAACACCCTCGGCAAACCTGCTTTTCCGGGATGGGAGGAATGCGCCCCTGTTGAATGCAGGCGCGCATTTCTCTCAGCGCGTTTGTCAGCAGTTCTTCAAAGGACGCGCCTTCGAAGGAAATCTCCATGCGTTTTCTGGTATCCGCGTAATAGATCGCGCCCGTGCTTTCGCATCCGAACATGGCATCCACGCACTTTTTCTGGGCGTAGACCTGCAGCGCGTCCTCGGTTCGATAGAAACGGCCGTCCGTGGGCTGCGTGGGCTTATACTCAACGATGGTATAGCCGCCCTTTCCCACTTCCAGGCAATCCAGTTTCCCATAAATACCGTATGCGTCGTTCCAGATGTCGAGGTCGGTATAGACCTTTTTCCCGCGCAAAGCGTATCCGCCCTTTTGATGGGCGCGCTCATGGACGATATTCCCCTTTACGATAAACGCGTTTTCCGCCCAGGCCCGGTCGATCTCCATCAGGCCCCAGCGATGTTTGCAGTAAAGGAAATGCTGCAGCATTCGTATCGCGATCTGTTCCATCACAGTTTCACGATAAGACGCACGCCCTCGGGCATGGTTTCATCTACCGTGACCGTATAATCCGAGAAACGGCGGCAGGGCATGCCAGGGTTCTTTTCTTCCACCGTAATTTTATCAAACAGCATTCCGGAAGGCGCGTTGCCCAACAGGCTGTCATGTTCGAAGACATACAGGGCGCGCATGCACATTTTGCCTCTGGCGGCGCTGTGATCGTTTTCAAACATATTGATGATTGCCGTCCACAGAAGTTCCAGATCCGCCTCATCAAAACCGGTAACCTTCTTGGCCAGCGCCGCGGAAACATACCCTTCCGCGCGATACAAGGCATACGGAATCACGCTCTTTTTGCCCATTTCGGTTTCACCGGTCGCCTGGCGGTCGTCGGTGGTCTTGGCCTGGCGGGTGATGGTTACGTCCTGATAATTTACAGGAGAAATGCTGCGGGCAAAATTGAGCTGCACCGGGCCGCGAACAATACCGCAGGGATCATCGCCGGTGGACATCACCATACCGAAAGTTCGCACATCGAAATAATTTTTGCACATGTAGTCCCGCGCCGTCCTGACGTCGTCGGCATTTTTGCCCTTCTGCCCGGTTTTCAGGCCGGATTCCTCATAAGCCGCCTTGAACTTTGCGTTCAGGGAGCGGTCGGGTTTTACGAGAATATTGTATCCGGGCTCGCCTTCTTTGACCAAATCCACGAAATTCCGAATTTTGCGCTTCAGGCACACGTCGGTGACATAGCCATAGCCGGTTTCCGGATCCACCCGGGGCGCGTTGCCAGCGTCGGGGTCGCCGTTGGGGTTGCCGTTTTCCACGTCAAAGAGCATTACAAAATCGTAGCGTTTCTCGATAGCCATATTACTTTTCCTCCTTGTACTGCTTGATTCTCTGCTGTGTGTCCGCCTTCTGCTGGTAATAACCCAACATAAAGACGCCTTGTTCCTTCAGGGACAGAATCGCCGGGAATTCATTGCCCAGACATGCGACAAGTTCGGTGATTTCCTTATCGGCAAAGTAACTGTTGTCCAATTTGGAAAGATGATACTGCGCCAGGGCGATCAGCTTCGGAAAAATTACCGCGGGGCGTACGGACGCAGACGCAAAGTACGCGTCCTTGATGGTACGATTCAGGCTGTAATTGGACGCCCTTTGCTGAATCGATTCCAGAACAGCAAACAATCTGCCGCACAGATAGGCGGGGTTTTCATTGGTTTTATCCAGAGCCACTGTGATAACCTCCTTTTTCCCATTCAACCTTGCGTTTCTATTGATACACGCCTTCAGCATTCCCATGCGAATTTCATTTGATCTGGGATCCACTTCGCTATCGGTTCTGATTCTGCGCACGAGGGTAGACAAAAGCCAGCTGGGGTACATTGTGCCGTTGATTACCGCGCCAAACAGCTTTGACATCAGCGCCGGATCGATCTTTTCCTTCGTGGACTTGGGCGAAATGAGCTGCGCTTTCAGCTGCCACAGGGGAACCGGCTTAAAATCAGGGGAGATTTTCATGTCTTCCAGATGCTGGGCGATATTGAGAAGGAGCGCCGCAAAGGTGTTGCGATAGATAAACTTGACGGCCAGACGGGACGCGTTTGGTTTCAGGCCCACAGTATAGAACGAAACGGACGGATCCATATCGCGCAAAACGGACGACATATCCACCTGCTGCAAGCCGTCGCGGGCGTTCTTCAGCAGCTTCTCCAGGGCGTTTGAAACCTCTTCGGAGCCGTTCAGACACTCGTCGAACACATCGTCATAATCCTCATCCATCGACGCCGCCCAGTGGACCACCGTCATCTCGTCCAGCAGCGTCTTATTTTGTCTGCTGGCCAGGAGATAGTTCAGCGCCTCCGTGTACTTTCTCATGGTTTCTTCCGTAATGTTACTGTTATACGCCTGAGTCGCGCCATAGGATTCCTCCGATTCACTGTTGAAGCAGATCAGCGCGGTGCCGGAAGACTGTCCGCCGGCGACGCCCTTGATCTTATCGTGCAAACGGGCGATCGTACCGGATTCGCCGGTAACGGCGCACCTTCCCGTTACGCCGCCGGGCTGATCCTGATTCAGCGTCTCGTTCCAGCGGGCCTGAATCTCCGGAACCTCCTGAAGAAACTTTCCCGGATTTCCCTCCGGGCAGAAGGCAAAATAGGTTCCCGACCCAATCAGTTTCCGCAGCGGCGCAAGCAGCGGATTCTCCGTTTCGGCAGACGGATCCCAGGTTTCAAGAAACGCTCGATAGGCGTTGACCAGCGGCTCGTCGATGCCGTCGATCTGCTCCAGGTTATACTTTACAAAAGCCTCGTGGGATTTCTGCGCCTTCTTCGTGCGATCAACCGCCACCAGACTGTCACTGAGTTTATCGTACATCAGGCCGAAGATGTAGATCGGCCGGTGCTCGATGAAGTTGCTTTCGATGCCGGGTTTTTCCGTTCTTTTGGGGAAGAGCAGATTCCTCGGCCGGGGCTTCGGCTTTTTCTCCGAAGTATCCGTCACCTGATAGTCGATGATATCGGCAATCTTTCCATCGCTGCTCAGGCTGATCAGATAGGAAATTCCCACCTGAGAATAGCCCTCCGGGCGAACCTTGCCCCGCTTCCGCAGAATCTCGTAATAATCGCACAATGCATGAATCAGCATAACGTTTCCTCCGCATATTTTCGCACGTCAATTTCGCCGCGAACCATGTGCGGCCGGTAATACGCCGCCTCCGCCCGATCGCTGAACCTGGGATGCTCCCAATCGCCGTTGACGGGCTTTCCGCCGTCCTGAAATTTCATGCCGTAGAGCATATATCCCAGGTCAGTATCGCCCTTTTCAAGGATTTCCCGGGCGATATCTTCCGTATGAAATTCCTCGACCAGCAACATTTTTCTCACAGGAAACTCCGCACACCCCAGGCACGGCGTTCGGAAGCACTGTCCCTTTTCCAGGCGACGTTTGATGATGTTATAATGTTTTTCTTCGCACTCATCTTCGTGTTCATTCTTTTGCCCGGTAAGTTCAAAATGAAACTCCACGCCATAGCGGACGTCCTTCAGAATCAGCGCCGCACGCTGACTGCGCGCCTCGGAGGTATAAATCGTCAGATCCTTGGGCGGCGTCTTTCCCTGTTCCTTGATATTCTTTTTGACGTCGCTATAATGAACCTTGTCCTTTACCTCGTTTCGTCGAACGCTCATGAACTGAATGGGATGAAAGACGATGATTTTATCAATGACGTATCGAATGGCCGGTTTCCAATAGACGCTTTTCAGCATACCCTCCAATGCGCCAGGCGTCGGAACGTCATAGCTCACGCGCTCAACTTTCATTTCCGGCCGGGTAAAGCAGGCGTAATCGCCCTCCACGATGATCCGAAATCCGTACATATCTATCCTTCCCTTCTTATAGGATTGGGTCGGCTGCCTGAAACTTTATTCCGCATTCAGGGTCGTAATAGTCGTTATTCGTCAAAAAGGAAACGCCGTCTATCACGCGAAGCACTCCCTGCTGCACCAGCTGTTCATATTCCCACCGGCTGACCGAGCAGCAATAAGGCTGTGCCTTTCTGTGATCCGTACGGCCGCTTTCGCAGGCGAACTGATACAGAGAGCGGCTGGCTTCATCCCATTGGACGACGACGCTTTCGGTGTTGGCGTCGTCGATCAGATGAAATTTCTCGCTATACTCCCTGTACTTGATGGACAGAACCTTGCCGCACGCGCAGAGGTTCTTCAGCGACTTGGAACAGATCTCCTCCTGCACAGCGGCGCTGAAGAGATACCGGTCGTAATAGGCCTGGATGGCCTCCGGGGACGAAATATCCGCAAATTCTTTCAGGATTCCCCGGGTGAATTCCTGATCCATGTGCCTGACAGGGCTGCCGTCCTCGCGTTCAAACACGCCCACCGTGCCCATAGGCCGCAAGCCTTCCCGGTTACAGCGGCCGCCGGTTTGCAGAATGCTGTCCAGCCCCGCCAGCTCTCGATAGGCATCAGCAAAATCCAAGTCCACCCCCGCCTCGATCAAAGAGGTAGAAACCACCAGAATGCGCCTGTCTTCCGGTACATTTTGCAGATCCGGATAATCGCGATAAAGACAGTCCAGCGCCTGATGAATCTGTTCTATTACCGTTTCCCGGTGTTTTCCGATCATATAAGTGGACAGATGGAAACGCGTTCCGGTACATTTTTCATACAAAGCCCGGGCGCCTTTTTTGCTGCCGGTTACAATAAGGCAAGCCGGGGAAGCAGCCGCTTTCTCGATCAGCGCCTCGTCGCTGATTTTTCCCACGTCATAATATCGGCACTTGGCAAAACAATGAAAGGACGATTTATCGCAAATCAGCTCCTTTACAACGGAGCTCCGCAGGGAAAAAGAGCGGATGAGCCGCTGATAATCCGGCATTGTGGCAGTAAGGAACAAAGCGCAGCTGTTCATGAACTTTGTAAGGAAGGAGATGGCCCGCAGGCATGGCTGAAGATATTCCCGGGGCAGTAAATGTGCCTCGTCAAATATCAGCACGCTTTGAGCCATATTATGCACTTTGCGCAGGCCACGGCGTTTGTTTGCGTAAAGAGATTCAAAAAACTGCACAGCCGTTGTCACAATGATCTGTGCATCCCAGTTTTCCGTGCTTTGCCGGGCAAGCAAAGCCTCGTCTTCCGAATAACGCGGGTCTTCCTCATAAGAAAACGAAGATTGATGGCGCAAAATCCGAGCGCTGTCACCGAATATTTTTTCGAAGGTCCGAATCGTCTGATCGATAATGCTGTTATAGGGAATTACGTAAATGATTCTATGCAGTCCGCGCTCTTTCGCCAGCCTGAGGGCACATCGCATTCCGGCGATGGTCTTTCCGCTGCCCGTGGGCATATTCATCAGGAAAATTTCAGAGCTTGCGTCCAGATTTTGCAGCGCCTGCTCCTGCAGCGCCCCTCTCGCCTTCTGAACGAGCGTGGTCGCAACAAATTGCGCCCGATATGCTTCCAGCTTTTCGCCGCAGGCCGAGAAATCCGAGGCCATGGTTCGGCGCTCCGGTTCGCCGGAGGCGCGAGCCGTATCAATGGAATCCGCATCCGTTAAACAGGAAAAACAGTATCTTACAAGAAATGCAAACTTCTCCACCGTTTCTTCGCCGGTGGCGCAACCTGTTTGCAGATATGTTTTAAATTCCGGAAAACCCAAATCCGGAATGGAGAGCTCTGTTTTATAGGCGGAATAGTCCCCGGCGGAACGCTTCAAGCGCCCGCGCAGCGTAGTCTCGGTTTCAGCATCCTCCTTCAGGCCGCAATCCGGAATGCCGGTATGGTGGCCAATGATACACAGCTGCATCAGATGCCGCGCAACGTCCGGCCATTTCGCCTTGTCCAGTTCCTCCACAGCCTTTGCGCCGGCCAAAGAATGTTCATAGGTTATGCTTTTATCGGTCAGCCGCCTTTGAAACGCCGGCGAATACTTGCCAATATCGTGCATCAGTCCCAGAAGGTAGCAAATATCCTCCAGGGGCGCAATGGCGTTTTGCGCACTGAGACGAGCCGTCTGTTCGCTGTGTTCGCGAACGGTCTGAGGCGTTCCGTCCTTATCAAAATGCGCAATCCATTTCATTTGCTGTATCCCCCGCCAAATCGCCTTTGCATTATTAAAATATCAGCATTTATTCGTTAATATTATTATACTCATATGGCGTACTTTTTCAACCCCTTTTTGTACAAAAAATTCTTATGGAATTATTCCTGCGGCTATGGCTTTCGCTCCACCCGATATGCAAGATTCAAAATGCCGTATTCGTGATCTAAAGGATATTTTCGGCTTCAGGCACTGTGGTTCCATCAGAAACAGAACCCCGCCTGCTGCGCGGCCTTAAAAGGCTTGTGCCGCAATAAGCGCAAAAAAAAGACCAGCCTTTGTATCAAAAGCTGGTACTTGATATGGTGCGGTTGACGGGACTTGAACCCGTACCCATTGCTGGACACGCCCCTCAAACGTGCGCGTAT
>OLPR01002642.1_pt1 | contig 12927 bp, 8 predicted proteins | sample 1672761 | NCBI WGS metagenome assembly OLPR01 (sample SAMEA3136721, study PRJEB25190) | human gut metagenome | biome: human gut; feature: human-associated habitat; material: faeces | place: Austria | collected 2013 | reverse complement strand
GGCACCGCGCCGCCCGCTGCCACCGTTAAGGGGCCGACCGCGTAAAACGAGCCGATTGCGCCCATCGGCGCAGGTTCCGGCACGATCGGCGGCGGGTAATCGCCCGGGCAGCATCCACACCCGACGGACGGGCACGGGCCGGTGTAGTACGGATAATTGCGATAGTAAACGCTGTTCAGCGTGCCGCAGCCGCGCGAGCAGCCGCAGTTGGAATGACAGTTCGCCATAAATGGATTGCTCCTTTCATTCAGGTTCACCGCATCCTATGCGCCGCAGTCCGATTGGGTGAATGGCTGAAGGAGAGAGCCCAATAAAAAACGACGCCGCTGAAGGAATCGCACCGCTTTTTCTAAAAATTGCACGGACAAACCATACCTAAGCGCCGCAAAAGCCGTTGGCGCGCGATCGGACGGGCGAATCGCCGCAAACAATCCGCCGCGTCGTGAACCGGATTTAGAAATCGCACTGTACTTCTTCTCGCAGATTGCACAGGGACATATTGCGCCGCGAATACTGTTTTTTCCGCGCTTACCCTCGCTCGACAATCGGATAAACGTCGAACGGTTCGTCGTCAATATCGAGATAGGCGCGGTATTCGTGGCAATCATCGCCGCGAATGCGCAGGCGGTTGCCCTGCGGAATCAGCCATTCGTCCGCACTTTCAGGATTGAAGCGCAGCGTGAGCGGGTTCGGCGCGCCCAGCACGGCGTACAGCAGCGGCCCGCGCTCGATCGCCCAGCGCTCCTTGCCCGCGATTTCTTCGCCGCCGGTATATTTCGTCGCGCGGAAACGCATCGGGAAGCGCAGCCTGAATTCCGCGCCCGCCCGCACGTTTTCGTGAATTTCGTATCGCCCGCCGCCTTCCGTCCAGCGCGGTATGCGCAATTTTAATGTGATCGGCTTTGCCGTTTCCAGCACGCGGACGATCGTGTTTTCGCCGTCCGGCAGTTCGGTTTCCACCTCAATTGCCGCGCCGTTCGGCAAATGCGCAACGCTCGGCGCGTAAATGTCCACGGAAACCGTATCCTCCGAATACGAATACAGGAATTGCGGCAGAAGCGCTGTCAGCCGGCAGCCGAGCGCCGCGCAGCACGTAGCACGATCGAGATAGCGCCAGTCCTTCGTTCGCTGAAGAAAATTCAGATAGTGGTATCCACGGCTGCCGACCTGCGCCGCGAGCAGCACATTATAGAGCGAATTCTCCATTTCGTCCACATAATGCGCGTCGTCCGGCTCCAGAAGGTGCATTCGCTGGTTGAGCAGCACCCAGAAGTTCGTCGAGCACAGCTCGTTGTAATTGTGATTCGGCGAAAGCCAGTTGCAGCCCGGGTAATAAGCGTCGTTTTCGCACATATTGATGCCGCCGCCGACGTGCTGCCATTTCTCCTCATACATCGAAAGCGCGTTCTTCACGGCGCTCAAATAGCGCGCTTTGCCGGTAAAGCGATACAGATCGAGATAGCCCTCGAGGGAGGTCAGCAGCGTCGAATGCGGATGGTTGCCGGGATGCATGTAAATCGCGCGCTGCTGGCGGCGAATCAGCCAGTCGAGCCACCAGTCCTCCTGATAATAGCGCATCGCGATTTCAATATCCTTTTCAACGCCCACCGGCGAATCATAAAGCCGGGTGTTTGCGAGAATGCCCTGAAAGCCGAGGTTCAGATCCTTCACATAGGGCAGCACTTCGCTTTCGTTGAATGCGTCGCCCATGCCGCGCGCGAGCCGATACGCGTCCGATTCGCCCGCCGCGCCCGCGTCCAATAAGCCGAACGTGAGCCATGCGCGCGTGTAATTCGGGTATTCCTTTGTTAAAAACGTGTCGCGGTCGACCGGAAGAAGGAAACCGTCCGGCTCCCTGTATTGATTCAGCTCTGAGATCACCGCGCGCACCTTTTCGCGCAGCGCCCGATCCTCGCGCCACCAGAGCGTCGCGCCCGCGCCCATCAGGAATTCGCCGGCGGTCTGCCCGTGGAGATTGTTTTCAAAATGACCGTCGCCCGCCGCGTACGGCGCGCCCGGCGCGGGCTTTCCCGCATGCACGCGGAACCAGTACAGCATCCGGTTCACGTCAAACCCCTTCAGAAATGCAATATTGTTTTCAAACGCGCGCAGGAACCGCCCGCCGGTGAGCGAAACGCCGCCCGTCGGCGCGTTCAGCGCGTAATCGATCGCCCTTTTGTTCATGTTTTTCCCGCCTTTCGCAATGATTGTATCAAACCTTAAAACGTCTGTCAATTCATTGTCGTTGGACATGCGCGAAAGTTCATGCTATAATAATAGAAGCGAAATTCCGCTTTCGCGCATAGAATAGGGTAAAACCATCGATGTCTGGAGGAATGTTTATGCTCCGCCTTCTGGCGCGCTTATTCATTAAGGACCGGCAGAATACCGCCGATCCCAAGGTTCGCGAGCGCTACGGCACGCTGGCGAGCGTAGTCGGCGTGGCGCTGAATTTGCTGCTGGCGCTGGGGAAGGGGCTGGTCGGCTTTGCGACCGGATCGATTGCCGCCACCGCCGATGCGCTGAACAATCTGTCCGACGCGGGCTCGTCGATCATTACGCTCGTGGGCTTCAGGGTTGCCGGAAAGCGCGGCGACGGCGAGCATCCGTTCGGTCACGGCCGTGCGGAGTACATTTCCGGTCTGATCGTCGCGCTGATCATCATGCTGATGGGCTTTGATCTCGCAAAGGAATCCATCATCAAGATCTTTAAGCCCGAACCGGTCGAATTCACGAACGCGACGGCGCTTGTGCTCGCCGCGTCGATTCTGGTGAAAATCTATATGGCGGCATACAACCGCTCGATCGGAAAGAAGATTCAGTCCGTTTCGATGCGCGCGACGGCGATGGACAGCCTGAGCGACGCGGTCGCTACCTCCGCGGTACTCGCGAGCGCGCTGATCGGGAGGTTTTTCGGCTTGAATATCGACGCATACGCCGGCATCGTCGTTTCGCTGCTGATTCTGTATACCGGCCTTTCCGCCGCGAAGGACACGATCGATCCGCTGCTCGGCAATCCGCCCGATCCGGAATTCATCCGCCGCGTGGGGGAAATCCTCTCCGAATATCCGGTCGTGACCGGCTATCACGATCTGGTCGTTCACGATTACGGCGCGGGCAGGCGCATGATATCGCTGCACGCCGAGGTGCCCGCCGACGGCGACCTCATGGAAATTCACGATGCGATCGACCTGATCGAGCGCCGCCTCTCTACGGAGCTGGACTGCCACGCCGTGATTCACATGGATCCGGTCGCGACCGACGATTTGCTCGTCAACACCACGAAAGCCGAGATTGTGCGCCTGCTGACCGAAAACCTCGCGCCGGGAATCACAATTCACGATTTCCGAATGGTGCCCGGCTCCGTTCGCACGAAGGTGCTGTTCGATGCGGTAATTCCGCTGGATGTGCATTTGAGCGATCAGGAGATTATCCTGAAAATTAAAAATATCATTCTGAAAAAGCGGGATGACCTCGACGTCGCCGTCACGATCGACCGCCCCTACGCCTGAAGATATTTCAAAAGTATTTCAAAACTGATTCTTTTTCGTATATTTTACATTTCAGGTTAGCAGGAATTCGGCGGTATACGGCGAAATATTTATAACATACGCGTGAAATATACTGTTTTACGCCCAAAAGGCGCGGATGAGATGCGTTTACCCGCGCGCAGACCGAAGGAGAAAACGATGAAGAAGAGCTTTCAAAGGTTAAAAAGAACGCTGGCGCTTGGAATCATGATTGCGATCGCGCTGTCGATCCTGATCGTTCCTGCGAGCGCTGAGAGTATTTACGCCTACGTAAGCGGGCCGGACAACCTCGCTGCTTACGCGGACGCATCGCTCTCCAACCGCATTGGCAGCCTGAACGCGTATGCGGTCGTTCAGGTGGTCGACTACAGCGGTTCGGCGGCGGCGGTTCTGTATAACGGCGCAGGCTGCTTTGTGTCGATCGGCGGGCTTACGCCGCTGGTGCGGGACGACAACGCGCGCGTCGTGACCGAAAGTACGAGCGTTTACGCGTCTCCGAGTACGTCCGCTGCGTCCATTCGCGTTCCGAAGGGCATGACGCTTTACGAAATCCGCCGCTACGGCGATTGGGCGGAGGTTGCGAACGGCCCTTACGTCGCGTATATCCGCACGAGCTATTTGAGAAGCGCGTCCGAGCCGGAGCCGACGAAGGCGCCCGAAACCGTGCCGTCCGTGTCGATTCCCGCGACCGTGACCGTATCCGGCGCGAAGTTTTATGTTTCGCCCGATACCTCGTCTACGTCGATCGATGCGCCGGTGGGCACGAAAGTGACCGTCCGCGCGATCAACGCGGGCTGGGCGTATGTTGAAGTCAACGGCGTTCCCGCGTATTGCAAGCTTTCAAACCTCGCGGCGGACTCCTATCTCGATCAGATTGCGACGCCGACCCCGACGCCGACCCCGACTCCCGCGCCTACGCAGGCACCCTCTCTGGACAATGCGATTCCCGCGACCGTGACCGTATCCGGCGCGAAAGTTTACGTTTCGCCGGATACGTCCTCCGCGTCGATGGATATCGCGGTCGGCTCGAAGGTCAACGTCATTCAGATCAACGGCGATTGGACTTATCTTGAATACAACGGCATTTACGCCTATTGCAAGCTTTCAAACCTTGCGGCGGATTCCTATCTGCAAACCCCGACTCCGACGGCGGCTCCCGTGCCCACGCAGAATACGGCGACCGTGATTCCGGCGACCGTCACCGCGTCCCGCGCGAAGGTTTACGCCTCACCCAGCACCTCGTCGTACTCGCTGAGCGTTCCGGTGGGCACGAAGGTCAACGTCGTTCAGATCAGCGGCGATTGGGCGTATGTCGAGCGCAGCGGCGCGTACGCGTTCTGCAAGGTCTCGATCCTTACGCCGGATTCGATGCTGCCCGAAACCACCGCGACCCCTGCGCCGACCGCGGAGCCCATTCCGGCGACCGTCGTCGGAACGGATACGAAGCTGTATGCGGCGGCGAATACGAATGCTGAAAGCGTAGCCCTCGCCGTCGGCACGAAGCTTCAGGTGCTGAATATTTCGGGCGAATGGGCATACGTGCTGGTGAACGGCGCGAACGGCTATTGCAAGGTGAGCAACCTTACGCCGGGCGAAATCGAAGTGCCCACCCCCGCGCCTACGCAGAACCCGAGCGATGAAACCGCAATCCCTGCGGTGGTAATTGCCGATTCCGTGCGCGTGTACAGCCTGCCGAGCGCGACGGGCAAATACCTGGGCACGATGAGCAAGGGCGTTGAAATTGACGTTCTGAAGGTCAGCGGCGGCTGGGCGTACATCCGTCGCGGCGGCGCGTATGGATTCTGCGAAGTCTCCGCGCTCATGCCGCGCGATTCCGTGCCGACCACGGAGCCGACCGCTGCGCCGACAACCACGCCGGACATCGGAAACGCCATTCCGGCAGTCGTTACTGCGGATTCTCTGGCGGTGTACCAGTATCCCAGCACGTCGTCGACCCGCTTCGGCTATCTCTCGAAGGGCACGACGCTGAATGTGATCGCAATTTCGGACGGCTGGGCGCAGGTTGAAAAGAATGGCGCTTACGGCTTCTGCCAGGTGTCCGGTCTTGCGCCGGCGAACGCCGAGCCGACGAAGAGCCCGCTGGACGGCTATGTAAACGAGGTATTCAACGCGACCGTGATTGCGCCCGGCACGCGATTTTATGCCTCCGCGTCCACCAGTTCGAACAACTATTCCGTTCCGGTTGGCACGAATGTCACCGTCGGCGCTTACAATGCGACATGGGCGTATGTTCAGCTGAACGGGATCACGGGCTTCATTCCGGTAAACGCGCTGAGCCGCAACAGCTACACGCCGATGCGCTCCGGTGCGTCGGGCAGCGATGTCAAGCAGCTCGAGAATGCGCTTCTGATTCTGGGCTATCTCGACAGTGTGCCGGGCACGAAGTACAACGATTACACGGTATCGAGCGTAAAGCGCTTCCAGGCGGCGTGCGGCATGAGCGCGACCGGCGAAGCGGATGAAGCGACGCTGCGCGTGCTGTACGGCGGTCAGGCGCCGGTCAGCAGCGTGCTTTCCTCGACGTATTCGCGCGGCAGCTCCGGCGAGAATGTCAGCCACATTCAGCTGCGCCTGTACGCGCTGGGGTATCTTTCGAAGGCGTCGAGCGTGGATGGCGATTACGGCACGAACACGTACAACGCGGTGCGCATTTTCCAGGCGAGCAATGGTTTGAGCGATTCCGGTTCCGCAGATGCGGCGACGCTGCGCAAACTGTATTCGACCTCGGCGGTATCCATTCCGTCGGGCAAGACGCCGGGCGACGTATCGAGCGTACCGATTATCAATCCGGGCGATCAGCAGAACAATTCGACGAAGATTTCCTCGTCGCTCGCGTCGACGACGACTTCTCCGGGTTCAACGGACGCATCGAAGCTGGAATACGTGATTTACATTGGACAGAATCAGCTGGGCAAGCCGTACATTTACGGTGCAAACGGCACGTCCTCGTATGACTGCACGGGCTTCACCTGCTACTGCTTCAAGCAGCTGCGCATCAAGTTGAAGCGTTCCGCGGTGGATCAGGGCTACGACAACACGTACCCGAAGATCACATCGATCTCCGATCTGCGCCGCGGCGATCTGGTATTCTTCAACACGATTTCCGACAACGATCTGAGCGATCACGCGGGAATCTATCTGGGCGCGGGCTATTTCATTCACGCGTCCTCCGGTCAGGGCAGGGTAGTTATCAGCACGCTGGCGAGCGGCTACTACAACCGCGTCTTCTCCTGGGGTCGCCGCGTTCTCCAAGGCTGAGCGGGCAGTGCCCGCTGACGATTGCTGCCGCGCAGGATTGCATCCTGTGGCACTTGCTGCCGCGCTTGATCACGACGGTTTTGAGTCGGGAAGCGACTCAAAACCTGCGTGGTACGAAGCAGCAGCGGGTGCCCATCAAACCACAAATAGCGCCGGACAACGGCGCTATTTGTTTACTCAGCTGGCGGGCAGTGCCCGCTGACGATTGCTGCCGCGCTTTATCACGACGGTTTTGAGTCGGGAAGCGACTCAAAACCTGTGTGGTACGAAGCGACAGCAGGTGCCCATCAAACAACAAATAGCGCCGGACAGCGGCGCTATTTGTTTGCGAGGTTCGGCTATAGCGAATGACAATGGGTATAGCGTGAATTCTATCGTCGCTGACCAGGGAGTTTCTATGTGCTTCGCTGGATTTATCCGACGGGCATATGTTTTTTAGGGATGAATTCGCATCAGCTCGATCACTATTGGAATCCCGTTTACAAAAATGGCCATTAGCATAGATCATGATGCCGGCAGTGGTTTTGCGATTACTTTATTCCATGCTATTGCATTTATTACTTCCAACCATCATTCCCACAAAAATTTCCCCCGCCAGATCAATTCAGGCGGGGGAGAAAGAGCTTTTACCTTATTCCGCTGCGACTTCGATCGTTACCGGAATCCTGTTTGCGAAGAGGTAGGTTCCGTCTTCGGCGTAGATCGCGGTGGTGGCGACGCCTTCGTAGGCGCCGGGGGCGAGGGTGGTATTGAGCTGAATTTCATTCAGCGCTGCGCCGGGCGCGAGGGATTCGGAGCGGAACAGCTCGGTCTGTCCCATCGCGAGCGTCAGGACGACGGAATTGCCGCTGACGGTATTGTTCGTGTAATCCCATGTGCCGGTTCTGCCGTCCGCGGCGATGCGAATCGTGGTCGCGGCGGTGGTAGAGGAATGCGCTTCGCCTTCGCTCAGCTCGCGTTCGAGCAGATATGCTTCCAGCGCCGCAATGCGCTGCGAGAGCGTTTCGCGCGTGGAATTCAGCTCGTCCTGCGTCTGCGCGAGCTGATCGCGGAGCGATTCAAGCTCGGTCTGCGCGTCGGCAAGCTGTGCGGAAAGGTTTTCGGATTCAGCTTTTGAATCGGCAAGCTGCGCGGAAAGGGATTCGGATTCAGCTTTTGAATCGGCAAGCTGCGTGGAGAGGTTTTCGGATTCAGCTTTTGAATCGGTCAGCTGCGCGGAAAGGGATTCAGATTCAGCTTTTGAATCGGCAAGCTGTGCGGAAAGGGATTCGGATTCAGCTTTTGAGTCGGCAAGCTGCGCGGAAAGGGATTCAGATTCAGCCTGCGAATCGGCCAGCTTGGATTCGAGCTCGGCAGTCTGCGCCTGCGCCTGTTCGAGCGCCGCGGTCAGCGAAGCGGCTTCGTCCTGCGCCGCCTTCAGCTGGGCTTCGAGATCGGTCGAACGGGTCTGCGCATCGGCAAACTGCGCGCTCATCGCGTTCAGTTCGTCGCTGTTCAGCGCGGTCGCCTTGGTTTCGGCGGTTTCGAGCGCAGTCTTCAGCTCGGCAACGCCGGTTTCAATCTCCGTTCCGCCGGCGGCAATCGCGTCCTTCAGGGAATCCTCCAGCGCGGTCGCCTTTTCGGTCGCGGTATGAAGCGCGGTCTTCAATTCGCCGACCGGATCGCCCGCAGGCAGCTCCGCCATTTTGGTTTCGGCGGTCTCAAGAGCGGTCTTCAATTCGGAAAGCGCGGCGCTCGCGTCGGTGTTGTCCGGCTGGGACTCGGCAATTTCGGCGTTCAGCGCGTCTGCCTTTTCGCCAGCGGTTTTCAGCGCGTCCTGAAGCTCGCCCACTGCGGGACTGGGCTTGCCTGTCGGCGCGGCGGTGGGAACGGCCGCGGTTGCCGTATCGGTCGGTGCGATTGCGGTCGGCGCGTCGGTCGGAACAGCCTCCGTGGGCGCGATGGTTGCGAGCTGATGGGCTTCCAGCTCGGCGTTTGCGGCGGCGAGCTCCGCCTTCAGCGTTTCAATTTCAGCTTTCAGTTCGTCCAGCTCCGCGCGCAGCTTTTCGGAAGAGGACTGCTCCTCGGTCAGCTGCGCATTGGCGCGGACGTAGCTCGACTCGCTGGCGTCCCACTGATTCTTCACCAGAACCAGCCCGACGATCGAGGCGACGAGCAGCACGATCAGTGTGATCAGCCATACTCTGTTCTTGCGGTCCATGCGAAAAGCCTCCTTATTAACATATATAATCATTATAGCACGATTTTTGGCGAATGAACAGCCCCGTTTCGGACATTTTTTGCCCATATTGTTGAAGAAATTGCGCTAATTCTCCTGCCACGGGCGCAGGAATTCCTCATAGCGCAGCGGTTCGAGCGCGCCGTCGGTCGCGTTGGTCAGCCGGTCGATGAAGCCCGGCTCGTCCTCCGTCTTCAGAACCAGCGTGAACGTCACCACGTCGGTAAACTGCTTGTCCTCGATTTCGACCGGCTCGGTCTTTAAGAAGAATTCAAATCGCCCGAGCATCGGATAGGGCAGCTCGATCAAATACCGCGCCGTCGGATATACCGTTCCGACCCCACAGGCGTTGATTGCCGCCGCCGCGCCCTGCGAATACGCGCGCACCAGCCCGCCCGCGCCCAGCAATACGCCGCCGAAATAGCGCGTGACGACCACCGCGCAGTTCGTGATCCCGCGCGCCTTCATCACCTCGATGATCGGCATTCCTGCCGTTCCGCCGGGCTCGCCGTCGTCCGAATAGCGCATCACGCCCATGTTCGCGCCGATGATGTACGCATAGCAGTTGTGCGTCGCGTCCTTATGCCGCGCGCGGATTTCGGAAAGGAAAGCAAGCGCTTCTTCCTCGGTTTCGCACGGGCAGCCGTAGCCAATGAAGCGCGATTTATGAATGATGAATTCGTCGCTCGCGCGGCAAATCAGCGTTTTGTACGGCTTGAGCGGCATTTACTTTTCCTCCCGACGCTCGGAAATCACCATTTCGAGATTCCGGCAAACCGCCATTTCCAGCCCGTCCAGCTCGCGCAAATCCATGCCCCACAGCGTGCGATCCGCAAGGCAGGCATAGGCGAGCGATTCCGCGGGCATATCCGGCGACAGCCGCGAGAACGACAGAAGCGCTTCCGGATCATCGCGCAGAATGAACGTTTCGCCGCCGATTTCCGTTCGATACGCGCCGTTCTCCCAGCGCGCGCCGGCATAGAGCAAAATCGTTGCCGCCAGCGCGAGCGAAAGGCGCTCGGGCGCTTCGAATTTTTCGTTGCAGTACGCCTTCATGATCGGGAGAACGCCCTCGCGGAATCGCGAAAGCATTCCCGCCGCCGCATCGAAAATCCGGTTTTCAATCAGCGGATTCTCCCAGCGTTCGCAGCTTTGGATCACATATTCCGCCGCTTCGTCGCGCGGAATGGACACAAAGGGGAGAATTTCATCGTAAATCGCGTGACCGGCGAGGTCGCGCAGCGGCTTATCGCGCATACAGTCCGCGAGCGTGCGATTGCCGTGCAGCGCGCCGAGCGCGGCAAAGGCGAACAGTCCGCCGTCGAACAGCGCCTGTTTTTTTTGAATCGCGGGCGCGAGATCGTCGGTGAATGCGATGTTTTCGCCGGAAAACGGCAGCGCGTCCGGCGCGCACTGAATCGTCCAGCGCGCGAACGGCTCCGCGATATGAATCATCGAATCGCGGTAATTCATCTTTTCGCACAGGCGAACGGCTTCGTCCGGCGCGCTCAGATACGCCATGCCCTCGAGAAGAGAGGGAATGACCGGGCATTTGGAAAGGTATTTAGTATCCGCGCCCCATGAATCGAAAATCGCGTTCAATTCCGCGCGGCAATCCCCGGCGCTCTGATTTACAGTCAGAATCCGAACCGGTGCGCCGCCGTTTTGTCCGCGCTCGAACAGAAATCGCGCCGCGAGCGAAAAATCGATCGTTCGTGCGGCGGGATTTACGGGATCCGGCGCAATCAGGATAAACGAAACATCTGCCGTGCGCGCGAATGCAAGCAGCGCGGAGTCGTCCTTTTCGGGATCAAAGAGGTTGGTAAACGGCTGAATCACCTGCTCGACGCGCACCTCGCGGTCGTTCAGATCGCCGCGCGCGAACAGCGTGTAGAGATGATCCTGCTCGCGGAGCTTCTGAATCGCGCCTCCGGCGTCGACCAGCGCAAGCCCTGCGTCCGAGCCGGTGCGATTTGCATCGTCGATCAGTCGGTCGGCAACGCCCAGAAGCGTTTCATTTGCGCCGAACTGAACGCCGGCGGCGCGGCTCGGCGTATTTTCCGGAATTTCGTAGTCCGCCATGATGGCGCGCTTGAGCTGTTTCATCGGATTTACCCCTTTATCATTGCTGACATTCAGTATACCACATTTTCCCGCGCGAATCAAACACAAAGAAAGCGAACCGCCCGTTTGAGAGCGATTCGCTTCGTTTATTTCTTTTTCACCTGATTCATCAGCGCCTCACGGATTTCGTCGTCCGGCTGGAACACGCACAGCTCGATTTTGCCTTCATATTTATAGGCGATTGCCGTTTGCGCCAGCGCGTTTCGCTTCAGCACCGCGCGGTGAACGGGCGCGCCCTTATAGCGGGGCAGGATTTCCTCCGGCGTTCCGACGGCGACGAGCGTGCGCAGTGCGAACGAATCGACGCTGCGGACATAGCGGCCGTATCGGAAATTGAGCGAGAGCATTCCGTTTGCCAGCTCATACTCATATTGCAGCACGTATCTTTTAAGCGCGATCAGCGCAATCAGCGCGCCGGTCAGCCAGAACAAAATCTTCGCGCCGGTTCCGCCGATATATCTGGCGAGCAGGTTTGCAAGCATCGAATCCAGAAGCAGCGCCGCGACCAGCAAAACGACCGCGCCGATTCCGGCGATTGTGCTAAGCGGCGGGTTCTTCAGTTGCTGCCGGTACATAATTTTCCTCCGCAAGCTGGGTAAGCATATAGGTCACGGTTTCGCGGGTAGTGGCGATATTGCCGCCGTTGGACGCGATCACGAGGTACGCGCCGCGGTTTTCAAAGATGCCGTTATCGCGCAGCGCGTCGATTTTATCAAGCGACAGCGCGGCGGTATAGGTTTTCTCTGTGCCGCTCGCCTCGTCCGTTTCGGTATAAGTCCATCTTTCCAGCCCGAGCTCCTCGAGCCAGCCCGCGTCGAGCCACTCGTCCAGCGGATAGCAGCCGCCGTTTGCGGCGATTGCTTCAAGCGCGGTAGCGTTTGCGAAATAGGCGTCGCCGTCGCCGAGCGCCATGCGCGCCATGAGCACGACCGCGCTGGTATAGTCCTTTTCGGGGTCGTTATACGGAATGGATTCCGCGCGGACGGACAGGAGCATATCGTCCGTGCTCTGGGCATACGAGAGCGCGTCTGCGCACAGCGAATCCAGCAGGCTCGGCTGCGAATAGCCGTCCACCAGGTAGACGAGCACTTCCTGGTCGTCCGGAATCTGCGGGCGGGTTGAGGTGAACAGGATATCCGAAACGAAGATCATGATGATCACGCCGACGATATAGATCGGCGCAGTTTTGCGCAAATGTTCCCGGATGCGCGCCCAGCTAAGACCAGTCAGTGGCATGGTGTCCCTCCAATACTGCGTTCAGAAAAATTCACTACAATTGCCCCCATTATAGCGCAGATTCCCCCAAAATACAAGAAACAAATTATGAACAGGTCGGGCGGTGGAACCTCCAGTCGCTTGCTGCCGCGCTTGGTCGCGACGATTTTGAGTCGGGAAGCGACTCAAAATCTGGCATTGTTTAAAGTGGATACATTGTTTCCAATTTCCCGGTCGCAGCGCCGCCGTGGTGGCGGCTTGCGCCCTGGCGGCGGAACCGCCAGTCAATTTCTTTGCTTGGTTTTATTTTTGGAGAGGATTATCCCATTGGATATTGTGCGCGAATTCGTTGATGCTGGCGTTCAGCGTTTCGGCGGGACGGCCGTTCAGCGTGACGCGCTCGATTTGGATGTTCGACACGGTATGCTGCGCGTCCAGTCCCTGAAAGGCGCTGACGGGCATGCTCATTCCGGGATCGGTCAGCACCTGAATGTCGCGGAAGACGATATCGCGCATCGCGCCGTTTCGGTATTTGGCCTCCGAGGCGAACAGGCCCATATT